>ENA-UOXR01003902-UOXR01003902.1-bioreactor-metagenome-genome-assembly--contig:-NODE-3902-length-12187-cov-7.428371_pt1 | contig 12187 bp, 8 predicted proteins | sample MGYA00238164_ERZ764825 | MGnify/ENA primary metagenome ERZ764825 (study PRJEB28920, sample SAMN05720171) | bioreactor metagenome | isolation source: Anaerobic biogas reactor | place: USA:Washington...
TGGCCGAGCAGAGTCGGAGGACGTGGCTGGCACCAAACTCGGCCAGAATTGAATTCTGGAAGCCTGACCCGACTTCGCGCGACCGTGCCATCGTAGACCGCGACTTTCCGTGGCAGTTTCCCGTTTGGTGCTAGAACATTCCCTGGATCTGGCTGCGGAACAGCATCCCGTCGTCACCCGCCAGGATGTCGCTGGCCGTGTTGTGCAGCGGGCTGCCGTCGAGGGCCGTGACGTCGAACGCGAAGTGCAGGTTCTTTCCCTGGTTGAAATACCAGCGGAACCCCCCGGCGTACTCGTTGTGCGTCGCAAATCCGCCGCGGACGCGCGAGTAGCGGGCGTTCAACTCCAGCCGCTGCGGCAGCACGAAGAACCCGGCTTCGACGTAGAATCCGTGTTGAAACAGATCCTCGAAAGGAATGTCCCGATCGGCCCGGAGGCGGTCGATCCGCTGCCAGAAGTATTCCGCATTCAAACTCCAGCCGCGGTACTTCACGGCGAAATCCACCGCGTTCAGCAAGACATCATAGCGATTGACCGTCGCTCCGGGGGCAAGCGCGCCGGTCTGCGTCAGCCGCGTTCCGTCGCTGAGTCTCAGGAAGTCGGATTCCCGCAGCGGCTTGCCCGACTCGTCCAGCCCTGACTGGCAGGCATAGGTCCAGGAATGCCCGACGCGGATCAGGGGACTGCACGTCGAATCGAAATCCACGAGCCCGTTCCCGTAAGGCCCCAGGGGATCCCAGTACACGGTCCCCGCGAACGCGAATCGGTCGTTCAATTCGCCGGGCGGCGAGTTCATCGCCCGGTAAGCGTTGCCGGCCATCAGCTCATAGTGCAGCCGTTCTGCCGGCTGGCCCACCAGCCATACGCCCACGGTCCGGTCCGGGTGAAAGAAATCGGCGGCCAACGGGCGATCGACCAGTCGCGTGTCGAAGGCCGACAGCAGCCACTGGCGGACGGCGGGCACCTTCCGCTTGCCGAACTGGATCTCGCAAGCTTCGCTGAACTCATACCCCCACCAGAAATCGAAAAAGTCGACCGTGTGCCCGTCATCCGTGTCGCCGTCCAGCTGCACGAAGTATTTGATTTCCGGCGCCAAGGCGTAGCCTGAGAAGATCAGCCGCGTTCGCTCGTTGTCAAAGTAGGTCCGGTTGAGGATCTGGCGCGTGACCCCCGCCCGGTCGGTCCACGAGTGGTCATCGCGGCTGAACACGACCTGCCGCAATTGAATCCGCCCGTTCAATTTCAGCTCGAAGGATTGCGACGACTCGTTGGTATGGCGGAGGTAGAATCCTTTGTCGTAGCCCACTTCCCTCGTCGGGCGCGGTTCCAGGACGCCTTGATCCATGATCTCCGCCGAACTGGGTTCGGAGTCCAGTCGCAGCTCCGCATCGACCTCGCGCTCCAGCAACGATTCAGACAACAAGGTCATGTCTGCGGCCAGAGCCGGAGCGTTCGGTCTCATGCTGGCTGCCAGCCACGCCAGCATCGCCATCGTCGCCAGCAGCCCTCCGCGGACGCAGCACGGCGATCGTTGCGCTGGCAACCCGCTGCGGTGTTGACTTTGGAGCCCCATCACGGCCACGTGGTTTTACGGTCTGGAAGACGAGGACGGGAAGAGAAGCGGCGCCGCACCCCGCCGGCACAGTCGCCTTTCATCTCACTGAAATCGACCGTACCAATCATGAGGATTGAATCAAATCTGCCGATCGTAGAGATTGGGCAATGCACGCTGGCATCCGAAAAGCGCACGGGAGGCCGGTGGATGTGTCCGCAAGGCAGATTTCGGACGAAGATCAGAGCGAAGTTCCAACATCTTTCGGCGGGCCTAGTCCTCGCCGGCTCGAGTCGCCAGGGCTTGGAACACGGCCAAGTCGATCTGGTCGCTGATGGTCCTCACCGAGCCGTCGCACAGTACGAAGCTCGCACCGCCCGGATGAAAACTGCCGAAGTCCGCCAAATCGTTCGGGACGTGGTTCGGCACCCGGTTGGCGCTGCTGACGACACGGGCCGCGTTGCGATGTGCGCCGGGGACCGCTCCCACCCAGGTGGAATGGTCCAGGCGGGAGCCATGTTCTCCGACCAGCAGCGTGTTGCTCAGACCGTCGAGGACATCGGCGAAGCGCAGCGAGCTGTTCTGAAAAAAACAGCCGTTGCCCGAGCCTGCAGCCGTCTCGACGACACCCGTGCCGAACACGCCGACGTAGTTGGCGCGGGCCACGTCGAACAAGGCCGGACCGCCGGGGCCGGCACCGGGGCCGCTGCCGGGGCCGGCCTGGTACAGCGTGAAAAGTTTCTCTGACGGGTCCGAAGGGCAGAGAAAGGCGGGCACGAGCGACTCGCGGAGCGGCTTGTTGCTGGCGTGGTTGATCTGGAATTGAGGCGGGCCTTCGGGACCGCCCGCCCCGCCCCAACCCCCGGGTCCGCCTGGCTGCGATCCGGCGCCGGAGCCCGCCAGCAGGTTCTGCTGCTCGGTGAACTGCAACAGCATGGCAGCCCAGCCCCAACCGGGCTCGCCGTTGGGCGGGTAGGCGTACCAGCCGGGCGGAAGCCTCTGAAACGTGTCGTGATGCGTTTGCAGGGCCAGACCGATCTGGCGAACGTTATTGGTACACTGAGCGCGCCGGGCAGCCTCGCGAGCGGCCTGGATCGCCGGGAGCAGCAGGGCTGCCAGAATGGAGACGATGGCCAAGACGACCAACAACTCGACCAGCGTGAAACCATTCGGTGACCGGGACCGCAACCGCAACACGACATACCTCGCCCGTGAAGCGCCGCGGCGTTGTCTCGTGCGACAACCCGAGCGTCTCACACAGGACCTGTGAGTCAGAAGGAAGTCAACAACCAAGGTAATTTACCAGCCGCGTTGGGGGCTGGCCATTCGCCAAGCGTAGCCGCGTCGCACGTTCCGGCTGGAACGCGGCTTGGGCAGCCGTACAATGCTCCACAGGGGGTCAGGGCAAGCCGTATGCCCGGAGCGGAGATTTCGGAGGGTTGCGGGGGCGGGTACTGCGTTGCCGGGGCCGGAGTCCACGTGCTCTCTGTCGGGGAAGGTGGATGGCGATGAGGATCAGTCTGAAATTGACGGCGGCCTTTCTGGGCATCGCCTCGCTGGTGGGCGCAGCGGGGTACCTCGCCCAACGCACGACGGGCGAAGTGCGGTTCCAGGTTCAGCGACTCAAGGAAAACGCCGTGCCGCGGATTGCCGGGGCCTCGCAGACCACGGCAGCGCTGTACGCGATCCATCTGGCCGCTCACCAACTGGTGGCGGCCGAGCGGCGGCGCGCGGACACCGCGGGGGCGGCATCCGCCGCGGCGGGCCCAGCCGGCTCGGTCGAGGAACACCAGGCGGCGGCCGAACAAGGCCTCGAAAGATTGCGGCTGGCGGCCGCCTCGCGGGCCCGTTGGGAAGCGGCGAGCGAAGCAGCCGAGCAGGGGACAGACGCTCCGCCACGGTCGGCATCCTCCCTGCAATCGCTGCAGGCGAAGTGGATCTTGCAGCAGCGTCTTATGGCCGAAATGCGCCGCACGCTCGCCCAAGATCCGGACCGTGCCGAGCGGTTCCTGGAGGAACAGCTTTGCCGGCACTTCAGAAGCGAACTCTTGCCCTTGCTCGTCGCCCAGCGCGACCAGGCAGAACAGGAACTCACGCAGGCGATCAACGGCGTGGAGCGGTCGCTGGCCTTGGCGGACAACCAGCGCGGGCTGCTGACCGTGGCCGCCGCGGCCGGCGCCGTCTTGATTGGCCTGTTCATGTCGCGCTCGATCGGACGCCCGTTGCGGAGACTGCAGCGGGCCGCGGAAGCGTTGGGGCGCGGCCGTTTCGAGACGCGGGTCGCGCTGGACGGCCGGGACGAAATCGGAGTTTTGGGCCAGGCACTGAACCAGATGGCAGCCGATTTGCAGGAGAAAACCGTCTCCCGAAGCTACCTGGAAAACATCCTCCGGTCGATGCGCGAGATGCTGATTGTCGCGGACGGTGACGCCAGAATTCGCCGCCTCAACCCCGCCGCCTGCTCGGAACTGGGTTACGGCCCCGCCGAACTGATCGAGCGGCCGTTGCGGGAACTCTTTCTCGCCGACGCCCTGCCGGCGGAGTTGGATTTTCCCCAGTCGCTGTCGCACGGAGCGGAAAGCGTGCTGCGGACCCGTTCGCGGGGACCGATCCCCGTCCTCTGTTCGGTCGCCGAGATGCGCGACGAGACGGGCCGCCGGGAAGGCTTCGTCTGTGTGGCCTGGAACATCTCGCGGCAGAAGGACACGGAACAACGCCTGCTGGCCTCGCTGCGGGAAAAAGAATTGCTGCTCAAAGAAGTCCACCACCGCGTGAAGAACAACTTGCAGGTCATCTCCAGCTTGCTCAACCTGCAAGCCCAGGAGCTCAGCGACCCGCAAACGATCCGGCTGCTTCAAGAGAGCCAGGGGCGGGTCCGTTCGCTGGCTTTGATTCACGAACAACTCTATCGCTCCCGCGATCTCTCCCAGATCGACTTCGCCGCCTACGTGCGAGAACTCGTCGAACATCTCGCCCAGGGGATGGGAAGAGCGGCAACGCGAATCAACTTCCGCTTCGACCTGGAGCCCGTCCAGTTGCCTCTCGATCTGGCGATTCCGTGCGGCATGATCGTCAACGAACTAGTGTCCAATGCGCTGGAACACGCCTTTCCGGAAGGGCGTTTGGGCGCCGTTCGGATTGCCTTCCGCGGGGATGCCGCCGGTTACGAACTGACCGTCGCCGACGACGGGGTGGGCTTGGCCGAGGAACTGCTGGCGGGCAAGCCGGGGACCTTGGGACTGAAGGTTGTCCAGGCCCTGACGCGGCAGATTCGCGGGCGTCTCGACTTGCAGCCAGCGGCTGGTGCGGTGTTTGCGATCCATTTTGCGGCCTCGCCGCCTCTAGGCCCCACGCCGCATGATTCCTGAGCACAGTGGTGCCTTCCAGCCCAACGGGAAAGGACGCAACGAACGATGGAACCTACGGAACCTGGCACGAATTTGGATGTTCCGACAACCGCCAAAGAGCCACCGCGGCCAGTCCGAGTCCTGATTGTCGAGGACGAGCAGATCGTCGCCATCGATCTCGAAGGCCATCTGGAGCGACTGGGTTATCACGTCGTGGCTTCGGCCGCTTCCGGCCAGGAAGCGTACGACCAGGCCGGCCGGGCACAACCCGACCTGATCTTGATGGATGTCCGCCTGGACGGTCCGCTGGACGGGATCGAAGCCGCCCGGCGGATTCGCCAGCAGTGGGACGTGCCCGTCGTGTTTCTCACGGCCTATTCCGATGCGGCCACCCTGGAGCGTGCCAAACTGGCCGAACCCTACGGCTATCTCGTCAAACCCTTCGTGCCGAGTGACCTGAACGCGGCAATCCAGATGGCGCTCTACAAAGGGCGTGTCGATCGCGCCCTGCGCGAACACCACGAGAACCTGCACGCGATCCTCGACGCCCAGCGCCAGGGCACCGTCATGCTCGACGCGGAACTCCGCATCCGTTTCGCCAGTGCGGCCGCTTGCCGCATGGCTGACGTGAAGGAGGGAACGGCCGAGGGCCGGCCGCTGGCGGACTTCCTGCCCCTGTCCCCGGAGCAGACCGCCGCGCTGTCGGACATCTCTGGCCGTCCTTCGGGACAACGCTCAAAACTGCCGCTGGTGCTGGAAGGCGATGGTCCCCGGCCGCAGAGTGTGGAAATTGAAATCCTGGACGATCCGCGTCACGAGGGCGGCCGGATCCTGTTTCTGTACGACGTCACGCCGCTGGTCGACCTGCGGCGTCAGTTGGAAGCCGGCGCAGCACTGGGGGACATCGTCGGCAGATCTCCCGCCATGCGACAGGTTTTCCAGCTGATTCAGGATGTGGCTCGCGTCGATTCCACGGTGCTGATCGAGGGCGAGACGGGCACGGGCAAGGAGCTGGTGGCCCGGGCGATCCACCGCCTGGGACACCGCCGCGACAAACGTTTCGTGGCGATCAACTGTGCAGGCCTCAGCGAGGAGTTGGCCGCCAGCCTCTTGTTCGGTCATCGCCGCGGGGCCTTTACGGGCGCTGTCGGCGATCAGGAGGGGCTGTTCGAAGCTGCCCACGGCGGGACCTTGTTCCTGGATGAAATTGGCGATTTGCCGATCCGCGTCCAGACCACGCTGCTGCGCGTGTTGGAGGAACATGCGGTGGTCCGGCTGGGAGAATCGCAACCACGGGCCGCCGACGTCCGCATCCTCGCCGCGACGCACCGGGACTTGGCCCGTGAGGCGGCCGAACAGCGGTTCCGTCAGGATTTGCTGTACCGCATTCGCGTCGCCCGGATCAAGTTGCCGGCCCTCCGCCAGCGCCGCGAGGATCTGCCGCTGCTGGTCCGCGCCTTCCTGGCGGACCATGCCGCCACGACGGGCAAACGCGTCGACGGGATCAGCGACGAGGCGCTGGCGATTCTGCTGGAGTACGATTGGCCAGGCAATGTACGGGAACTGCGCAACGGTTTGGAGTATGCGGTGATCCGCATGCGCAGTTCGATCCTCCAGGTTGATGATCTGCCGCCCGAACTGCTGGAGTTCAGCCCTCAAGCCGACCCACAACCAGCCGACCAGGAGGATGCCAACACCGCCGACGCAGACCGCTTGCAGTCGGCGTTGCGTCGGGCCAGAGGAAACCGCACCCGGGCAGCCGCCCTGCTGGGCATCAGCCGAGCCACGCTCTATCGCAGACTCCGCGAATTGGGACTGGACGAGGCCTAGCTGGGATCGTGCCTCAGAAACATGCCTCGCGTGACGCTCCTGAGACACTCGTGAGACACTTTCCAGGATTCCTGGTCGTCACGTGCCGCGCGCGGTCGCCTCTGACTCGAATCCGCTACGCCCGAAACCTTCCGCGGAAACACGGCGTCAACCACGGCCCTCCACAAGCTGTCAAGGCTGCTGTCGAAGTTGCGGACTCGACCCAGAGCCGTCGGCACATAATTTGCCTGCCAGATGTTACTGCGGGAGGTTTCCATCCCGGCCGCTGCCGTCGGCTTCTCCGGCGAATCTTCCAAGTGTTCGACTTTTCGTGCGGTTTTCGAGGATCTCTTCTGAAAGGATGGACAAATGAGAGGCAAGATGTTGTGGGTAGAAACGTTGGAACGACGGGACTTGTTGGCTGCTCTCTGGAGCGGCTCGGTTGGCGAACCCGTTCAGACACAAGAGCGTGTCCAGGTTCAAGAGTGTGTTGAGTGTTGCCAGGACCCGGTGCAAGCCCAGGCCCAGACGCAGACGCAACAGCAGGACAGCGGCGGCGAGGGCCCGGTCCAGAATTCCGTGCAGGAGCAGGAGCAGGAGCAGGCCCAGACGCAGACGCAACAGCAGGACAGCGGCGGCGAGGGCCCGGTCCAGAATCCCGTGCAGGAGCAGGCCCAGACGCAGACGCAACAGCAGGATGGCGACAGCGCTGGCCCGGTCCAGGACCCCGTGCAGGACAAGGCCCAGGCCCAGACGCAGACGCAACAGCAGGATGGCAATTGTGACGGGGCCGTCACTGATGCAGCCATCGAAAGCCTCGTGGCCGACGACGCCGATCCACTTCGTCAGCGCAGCGGCGAGCCGGCCCAAGACGATGGAAACTTCGTCCAGCAACGGGACGGCACGAGCTGGTAGGAATCTTGGCGTGAAGGAAAGCCTGGCGTGCTGCGTCTGATCCGTGAACCAGAGAAGAGGATCGTTGTCGATCGTATCTCAAGACTGTTTTTGGAGGAATTTGACATGACCAAGCTTGTTGCTTCGCTGGCCGCCTTCCTTGCTCCCGTGATCCTGGCTACGGCCGTCCACGGAGCCGACGCGACCGTTCCCATCGTCGTCTCGCCCAGCACGATCAACCTGCAAGCGGCGGGCGAGTGGGTGACCGTCCATGCAGAAATTGACTATTCCGCCGTCGAGGGGGCGAGCGTGACGCTTAATGGGATCCCCGTCCAGGCGACCTTTGCGGACAGCCGGGGCGATCTCGTCGCAAAATTCCTTGTCGGCGATGTGAGAGCGATCGTGGAACCCGGCACGGCGGAGCTCACGCTGAGCGGTACGACCCGCGACGGCGGGACCTTTTCCGGCACAGATACCGTGAAGGTGATCAACGTCAGCGGGAAGAACTAAGGCAGCCCGCAGAGTATCGGTTTCCGGCAGGACGAGCAGCGCGGTGAACCCCACCCCGCTGCTTTTGCGTCCACGTCAGTCCTTCCCAACACCGCCCCTGCCAAGCACATATCTGCTCAGTTGGTGACGGGCCAGCCGCCGCCACACCCGGTGCCTGCAAACAGGTCGGGTGTGGCACGCGGGCGTCGCCTGGCTTGTCGGCGGGGTGTGACGCTGCTACGCTGAGAAACGTCAGGCCGTAACGTCTGCGGGCATCCTGGCGGGCAAGCGTAACAAGCATCAGGGAACGAGGACGTGAACCGATGAGCAAAACCAAAGTCGCTTTGTTGGGCGCCGGCTTTATCGCCGACATTCACATTGAATCCTATCAGCGTTTTGTGCCCGACGCCGAAGTCGTGGCGGTGTACACCCGCGATCCGCAAAAAGCTGCGGCCTTTGCCGCTAAGCACGGGATCGCCCAGTGGTACGACGATCTGGAGCAAGCGATCACCCAGTCGGGCTGCGACGTGGTGGACATCGGATTGCCCAACTTCCTGCACCATCGCGCCGTGTTGGCGGCGGCGCGGGCCGGCAAGCACGTGATCATCGAAAAGCCGCTGGCGCTGAATTTGGAGGAGGCCGACGAGATGATCGCCGCCTGCCGGGCGGCGGGGCGCAAGTTGATGTACGCCGAGGAGCTGTGTTTTGCGCCCAAGTACGAGCGGGTCCGCAAGTTGGTCAACGAAGGCGCCGTCGGCAAGATCTTCCAGATGCGGCAGTGCGAGAAGCACAGCGGGCCGCACACCGCCTGGTTCTACGACATCGAGCAATCCGGCGGCGGCGCGATCATGGATATGGGCTGTCACGGCATCGCCTGGTTCCGCTGGATGCTGGGCGGACGGCCCAAGGCGGTTTCCGTGTACGCCCACCTGCAAAACGGCCTGATCCACCAGGCCCGGACGAAAGCGGAAGAGAATTCGATGGTGACGGTCGAATTCGAGGGCGGCGCCATCGGGGTGGCCGAGAACAGCTGGGCCAAACTCGGCGGCATGGACGACCGCGTCGAAGTCTACGGCACCGGCGGCGTGGTCTACGCCGACCTGTTCGTGGGCAATTCCGCGCTGACCTACAGCGAAGCGGGTTACGGCTACGCGATGGAGAAAGCGGCTTCCTCGAAGGGCTGGAGTTTCACGATCTTCGAGGAAGCCTTCAACCAAGGCTATCCCCACGAACTCAAGCACTTCATCCAGTGCGTGCGGGAGAACCTGGATCCGGCCGTCACCGGCGAGGACGGCCGGGCCGTGCTGGAGATCATGCTGGCCGCGTACGAGTCGGCGGGTACCGGCCGGAAAGTCCTCTTGCCGTTCGAGCCCAAGGTCAAGAAGCCGATCGACCTGTGGCTCGGCGCGTAGATCACGCATCCGGTGCGGGACCACGGCGTCTGGTCTTGCCGGGACGGCCGGCCGCGGCGCACCGGCCGCAGTGAGTGTGCCTATGTCACCAGCGGGCGAAAGCAACTTGCTCTTGGGAATTCTCGCGCTGCAGATGGACTTCATCAGCCGCGAGCAATTGATTGCGGCCACCAGCGTTTGGGTCCGGGACAAATCGCGGGCGCTGGCGTCGATCCTGCGGGAGCAGCACGCCATCGATCAGGCCGTTCACGACCTGCTCCAGGCGCTGGTCTCCAAGCACCTGGAGTTGCACGACGGCGATCCGCAGCAGAGTCTGGCGGCGTTGAGTTCGCTGGGGTCGATCCAAGACGACCTGCGTTCGCTGGGCGACGAGGAGCTGTCTCAGACCCTGCCGCTGGTCGCCGGCGCGAAGAGCGAGGACAACGACCGGACGCTGTCGTGGGCCGCCGGAGAGGTGTCGTGGGCCGCCGGAGAGGTGTCGGCAGGCGGGGCGCGTTTCCGCGTCCTGCGGCCGCACGCCAAAGGCGGACTGGGTGAAGTCTTTGTGGCCTACGACCGGGAAGTCAACCGCGAGGTGGCGCTCAAGGAAATCCTGCGGCAGCACGCCGACGACCTTCGCAGCCGGGCCCGCTTTACGCTGGAGGCGGAAATCACCGGCAGACTGGAGCACCCCGGCATCGTGCCCGTGTACGGGCTGGGCTGCTACGGAGACGGCAGGCCTTTTTATGTCATGCGGTTCATCCGGGGAGAGAATCTGAAGACCGGCATCCAGCGCTTCCATCGGGACAACGCAAGAAAGTCCGCGGCGGAGACGTCGCTCGAATTCCGCAAACTGCTGGGACGCTTCGTCGATGTCTGCCAAGCCATCGAGTACGCGCACAGCCGGGGCGTGCTGCACCGGGATCTGAAGCCCGGAAACATCATGCTGGGAAAGTACGGCGAGACGCTCGTGGTGGATTGGGGTCTGGCCAAGGCGACCGGACGGGATGAGCGGCATCACGCCACGCCCGACGAAACCACCTTGGTCCCCGGATTGTCCGACAGCGGTTCGGCGGAAACGGCGCTGGGATCGCTGGTGGGCACCAAGGAATTCATGAGTCCCGAGCAAGCGGAGGGCCGGTTGCGGGATCTCGGACCGGCCAGCGACGTGTACAGTCTGGGCGCGACGTTGTACACCTTGCTGACGGGTCAGACGCCGTTTCGTGGCGAAACGCAAGAGGTGCTGGCGCAGGTCCGCCAAGGCCGGTTCCCGCCTCCCCGCCAGATCCGGCCCGAAGTCCCGAGGGCCCTGGAAGCGATTTGCCTGAAGGCCATGGCCCTGCGTCCCGACCAGCGGTACGGTTCGGCCCAGGAGTTGGCGGCCGAGATCGAACGCTCTCTGGCGGACGAAGCCGTCCAGGCGTATGCCGAGCCGTGGCTGGACACCGCTCGCCGCTGGACCCGCCGCCATCGCATGACTGTGGCCGCCGTGGCCGCCCTGCTGGTCACGTCGTTCGTGGCCTTGGCCGTGGGCTACGTGCTGGTCCGCAAGGAGCGCAACGTCGCCCAGGAAAACGCCGCGATGACACGGCAAGTGGTCGAGCAGTTCCTGATCCGCATCGGCGACGACCGCTGGTCGCTGCTTCCCCAGTTCGAGCCGTTGCGCGTGGAAATGGTCGATCAAGCGGTCGGCCTGTACCGTCGGTTGCTCGAACAGCAGCCGCGCGACGTCTCGCTGCGATTCGACGCGGCCTTGTCCTTCCGCCGCTCGGCCAACCTGTATCGCATGGTCAATCGCTTTGACCAAGCCCGGCAATTGTATCGGGATTCGGCGGCGCTGATGGAAGACATCCGCCGCGAGCAGCCGCGAGACGAGTTCTTGGCGAACAAGTGGGTGGAGTTGCTGTCCGACGAAGCGGACTGGGCTCTGCGTGCCGAGGGTGCTGCGGCAGCCGAACCCAAGTGCCGCGAAGCGTACGAAGTCGCGAATCAGACCCGGACGGATTTCCCCGCTTCCGTGGCGGCCCGCCTGGGCGAGGCCCGCGCCCAGTTGAGTTATGCGGAAGCCCTGCAGCAACGGGGCCGGTACGCGGACGCCGTTCCCATGGCGCAAGCGGCGGCTACGACGTTCGGCGAGTTGTCCAAGGAGTTGCCGAAAGACCTGTTCTGCCGAGCAAGCACCGTCATCGCCTGGAACAACCTGGCCAACATGCTGCGGGCTGCCGGGCAACTGCAACCGGCGGAAAGAGCGCAAGCACAGGCCGTCGAACGCGGCCGGGCCAACCTTCGCCACGCCCCAGCCGAACCGAACTCGCGCTTCGTCCTGGCAGCGACTCTCGTCGAACAGGGCCGACTGTACCGCGTGCAAGGCGGTCGTGAAAACGAGTCGCGAGCTTCGTTGGACGAGGCCGTCGCGATGCTGGAAACGCTGACCCGGCAGTCGCCCTCCACAGCCACCTTCGCGCGGCGGTTGGCCGATGCCCTCGTCGCGCGGGGCGAACTGGGCCTCGTTACAGGCCCCGCCTCAGCCGCCGTGACGGATGCCCGCCGTGCGGTGGAACTGGCCGAACAACTTGAGCAACAGTCTGGCGGCGTCGCCGGTTACCACTCGCTGCTGGCGTTCGCCTACACGCTGGCCGGCCAAGCCGAAGGGAAACTGGGAAACAACGCCGCGGCTCGTGCCTTGCTGGCAAAAGCCCAAACGC
>ENA-UOXR01003907-UOXR01003907.1-bioreactor-metagenome-genome-assembly--contig:-NODE-3907-length-12174-cov-5.524713_pt1 | contig 12174 bp, 2 predicted proteins | sample MGYA00238164_ERZ764825 | MGnify/ENA primary metagenome ERZ764825 (study PRJEB28920, sample SAMN05720171) | bioreactor metagenome | isolation source: Anaerobic biogas reactor | place: USA:Washington...
GCGTGTAGGTTCCGGGATACAGATCAGGAACGCTGAATTGGCCGAGCGCGTCGGTCTCATAGTTTCCGATAAGCGTGCCGGAGGTATCCGAGCCTTCAAACAGCGAGAACTTGGCGCCCGCAAGGCGTACGCTGCTGTCGTGCGATGACAGCGTGATGGTATTGATGGTCGCTTTGATGATATCGTTGTAGAAAGTCCTTTCTGCTTCTGAACCGGGACTTGTCAGCGATATGTCAAATACGGTGGTATCGGGATGATATCCTGTCGGAGGTGTTTTCTGCTGTAGTTTGTAATCGCCCGGCAATACCGAGAATTCCGCAAGGCCGTCTGCATCGGTAGTATCGGTAAAGCGATCTGTTTCCACGCCGCCCTCTATCCTTACGAGTTCAATTTCTGCTCCCGATAGAGCGGTTGTCGTGCCGGTCTCAAATACAAAGGCTTTGACCGTTACCCGCGGATTATACTCATTGTCAAAAGAGACCGATGCCGTACCGCCCGCGGTCACCGTAACGGATTGGGAGGCGGGAGTGGCTGTATAGTATGGTACAGGCGTTTCTTCAACCGTGTATTCTCCGGCCGGCAGGTCTGAGATGGTGGCGGTGGTGCCGGGGCTTGTGATCGTGGCTGAGCCGACCGCAACGTTCGCGCTGTTGTAGGCCGTGAACGTAAATACCTGTCCTGCGGGAACGGGAGCGCCGCTGTAGCTCTTTGTAATAGCGATACTTCCGTTGGGAGCATATGTGTTTGTAAACTGAGCTTTCAGCATATACCCGTATGCAGCCTTAATGTATTGCGATGGCGTTGAGCTTAGCGAATAGTTGGCAGGTATATTGATCTCGGTGACTCTGTATATGATGCCGGGTGTGAGTCCGGTCACATCAATGGAATTCGCCCCTGTTATCTGTCTGATACCGATGTTCCACCATCCAAACATGGTCCAAACATCAATACTGAATGTAAATGTGGCATCCGATGGGGGGGTGCCTATTACAGTCTTATTAATTGTTATACCTGTGGGAAGAGGCGGAGCATAGTCGTTGGTAAAAGCAACACTGGCCGTGCCGCCCGCACTTACAGTAACGGACTTCCAGTACGCATCCGGTGTATAGTATGCTACAGGCGTCTCCCATACCGTGTATTCTCCGGCCGGCAGATTATCGAAAGTTAAAGTATGGGTGCCGCCGCCGGTTACGGTGGCGGTGCCTACCATATCAAGTGCACTGTTATAAACAGTGAAAGTAAATTCCTGGTCGTCCGGTACGGGTGCTCCGGTAAAGTTTTTCGTAATCTCTATGCTGCCGGTCGTTATCGGAGCGGTATACTTGTTTTTAAAGGTTACAGAACTTTCGTTGGTTATGTTTACATTCTGGGGATTATCGGAGGTTACACTGAAATTCGGAGGTATTTCAACCTCAATTACCGAATGCATCCCCTGCTTTTCAAGAGATATGCTTCGACTTCCTGATGTTTCTCCGGCCTTGATCGTAATTTCTGCAGTATCAGCGGGTTGTCCCCCTTGGTTTGCTCCTTTGTAAATATTAAATTTGAAGGTAACATCGTAGGACAACGGTTCAGAAATCTCTTTTCTTATAGTAAGTGTATAACTAGGCTTTGGAGCCGCCATAAGCCCCATAAAGCCATCTGCCGGGGGCTCCAAAGTCGGTTCAGCCGACTGCTCCGCTGCAGGCTCGGGCGTATCGGAAGGCTCGGGCGTATCTGCAGGCCCGGGTGTTGTTTCGCCCGCCGGGTCGGTCGGTTCGGCGATAGCCATGCCTGAAGCGCCGAAAAGCGACCATATCAGCATGGCAGACAGTATTACCGGCCAAAGTCTTACTTTCTTCATCATAAATCTCCTCCAACGTATGAGTTATAAACAAATTTCAGCAAATAAAAAACCCGACAAAACCTTACTTGCAGCCGGACTGCCATATCAGAAATCTGATTTAGGCTCCAAAGCTTTGCGTCGCCGGTTTTCATCGGGATTGCCAAAATATCTATTGAATTGTTAATTAATACAATTAATTATAGCTTTTTTATATGTAAAGTCAATGTTATTAACATTATACAATATATCGAAAGATACATATTTATATTGAATTCCCGGCACCTCCTATTGGCGATTTGCCGAATGCTGAATATCCGGCAAATTACTATAAAAAAAGCCCCCGAGAGGGGGCAAAGGGGCACATTTATCTACGTAAGATGATTCTCCTTCTGATGATCAGCAGCACTGCTCCCAGCAGCAGCAGCACCACTGCGGCTATGATCAGCCCGGTGCCTTCACCGGTGGCCGGGCCATAGGGCGGCTCGGTGACCGGAATGGTGATGACGGGCTCCGAGGGTATCGGTGTAGGCGAGGCTGTCGGTGTGGGCCTCGGGGTCGGGGTCGGGTTGCGGGGCGGCGGTGTCGGCGTCACGACGGGGACGCGCGGGTCGGCGATCCTGATCGTCAGCATATCCCCGGGATTCAGCGTAAAGCTTGTATTGGCGACGGGCCTGTAGCCGGCCGGCGCGGCCTCCTCGACCAGTATGTAGCTGCCGGGCATAAGGTTCGGGAACACGATGTTGCCGTTCGCGTCGGTCGTGCCGCGCGCGATGAAGCCGGCGGTCGTTACGCTGTCCTTGTACAGCGCGAACCTGGCGTTCGCGAGCCGCGCGCCGGTGTCCGCGGACACTTTAAGCACGATGGCGGTCGCTGTGTTCGGCGTGTTTACGACCAGGAATTCCTGGGCCTTGCCGGACTCAAAGGTGACCTGGACGCCGCCGGAGGCATCCGCACCCATCGTGTACCCGGTGGGCGCGCTGACTTCGATCAGCGTATAGGTGCCCGGGTAGATGTCGGTCAGCTCCGCAAAGCCCATGGAGTTGGTCGTCATCATGCGGTAAGGCGCTTCGCCGGGCTCGATGGTTCCTTCATAGAGATGGAACACCGCGCCGGACAGGGGCAGGTTCAGGTCGTGCGAGGAGACCTTGAATATCCTCAGAACACCGGGCTGGCGGTCATTGAAGATCGGGCCCGTCAGCTTGTTTTCGCCGAGTCCGACCGTTACATCGATTCCTGCGGCGGCTTGCGCGCCGACAAGGTAGCCGGGGGCCGCTGCGGTTTCCCTGAGCCTGTAGTTGCCGGGCCAGAGGCCTGTGAACTCGACCCTGCCGGAGGAATCGGTCTCGGCATTTGCTACGAATGTTTCGCTGCCGTCGCTGCCCACCCGGTACAGGTCGAACCTGGCGCCCACAAGGGGTATCGTCGTGTTTGTTTCATATTTATAGGCGGCGATCGAAACCTTCCGGGGTTCATTTGCGACGGTATAGCTGACGGTCGTGTTTGTCGTCACCGTAACGGGCTTGCCGTCGCGGTACTCGGTGCCGGATTCAAAGAACACGGACTCGTAGTCGCTGTCGGGCTGATCGGTCTCCCTGAGTATATAGTCGCCGGTCGGTATGTTTGTAAAGTAGGCATAGCCTTCGGCATTGGTGGTGGCGCTGTAGAGCGCATCCGGGGTGCCGGGCTTGAAGAGCCTGAACACGACGCCTGCCATCGGCATGCCGGGATTCGGGTCGTGGGCTCCGGTCAGCTTGCGCAGCGAAAGGCTGCCGATCGATGTGTTGGTGAACGATGCCTCGGCGGTTCCGCCCGATGTGACGGTCACGCCGACATTGTTCGAGCTGGTCAGCACGAAGCCCGCCGGTATGCTCGCCGAGAGTTCCTCGACGGTGTAGCTGCCCGGCTTCAGGTCGCCGATCGTGACGCTGCCTTCGCCTGTGATCTGTATGTTATCCCGTACGGTCGCGCCCGTGCTGTCCTTGATGTGGAACGTGAACACGGCAGCGGTGCCGGAATCGCCGACGATGTCCTTTTTGATCGTCAGGCTGCCCTTCGGGACCTCCGGGTCCTCGAAGGTGAATGTCAGCGCGTCGCCGGGGCCCAGCACGGCTTCCTGGTTCGGGGCGGTCACATAGCCCTCGGGGGCCTGCTCCTCGACCAGTATGTAATAGCCGGGAACGAGGCCGGTGAACTTGACTTCGCCGTTCGCGTCGGTAACGCCCCTGCCCTTCAGGTTCGCTTCGGCAACGCTGTCCTTGTAGATCGCGAAGGTCGCGCCGGAGAGCCTGAGGGTCGTGTCGGCCGCGGAAACCTTCCGTATGATGGCGGTCGCGTCGTGCGGCTCGTTTTCAACCGTCAGCGGCGTCTGCAGGCCGCCCTGGATGGTCACCTCGATGCCTGCGGAGGCCTCGGCGGTCATGCTGTATTTGGAAGGCGGGCTTGTCTCCGCCAGCGTATAGGTTCCGGGGTAGAGGCCTGTAAACTCCAGATATCCGGTCGAGTCGGTCGTGCCTGTACGGTACGGCGTGCTGCCGGGCACATAGGCGCCCTGGTACAGCTCGAACACAGCGCCCGAAAGCGAAAGGCCGCCGTCGATCGAGGATACCTTGTGCACCAGCAGGGAGCCGAGCTGTCTGCTGTTGGCGACGTCGATGTGCTTGTGCCCGCCGGCTTCGATCGTGACTTCGACGCCCGCGGTGCTCACGATGTCATAGCCGGACGGGGCCGAGATTTCAACCGCCTTGTACCGGCCGACCGGCAGGTCGAGCCACTCGATAAAGCCTTCCGCGTCGGTTGTTCTGGGGGCTCCGACCGCGGTGTTCGCGGGCAACTCGTAGAGCTGGAATACCGCGCCCTGCAGCCACCCGGCTGAATTTGCGGGATCAAAGCCTTCCTCATATTTGCGCAGCGTGATGCTGCCGGGCTTCGAGTCATTGTCGACGGTGACATTTTTGACCGTCGGATTGGCCTGCGTGCCGGGCAGTATTTCGACATCGCGCGGCGCTTCGAGATTGTACGCCGCGTTTGCAGTGCCCGCAAGCTCGGTCAGCGTATAGAGGCCGGGGTACAGGTTTTCAAATACCGCGGTTCCGCCCGCAACGGTCTTTGTGACCGTGGAAGGCGCGACATGGCCGACGTTCGTCGGGCCGTAGAGCGAGAACTCGACGCCGTTGAGCGTCCGTCCCGGGTCGCCGTCGACGGTCTTTGTGACGATGAGCGAGCCGAGCACCCTGTTGTTTTCGAATACTGCGTCGGCCGCGGCGTTGGCAAAATTGTCCGTGCCGCCGTAGGGCAGCGAAACATCGATGTACGGCGCGCCCTCGAGCATGTATCCGGCGGGCGCTTCGGTTTCACGCAGCCTGTAGTCGCCGGGCCAGAGGCCGGTGAACTCCGCCATGCCGCTGCTGTCGGTGATGGCATATTGGTTTTGCGGTATCTCGACGCCGCCCACCAGGCGGAACAGTTCGATCTTGGCGCCCTGCAGCGGAATCGTGGTCGCTATGCCGCCTTCAACCTTGTAGGCGCGGATGGCGACCTTTTTGGGCTCGTTGGACAGCGTGAAGTAATACGATGTATTGTTGCGGTCGAGCGTGATCTCCATGCCGTCTGCATACAATTGGCCGTTGCAGGTGAACGCAGGCTCGTAACGGCTGTCCGGCTGCACGATTTCTTTCAAGATATAGGTTCCGGGCGCGATGTTCTCAAATACCGCCTCGCCGTTTGCGCCGGTCGCAGCTTGCGCGACCGGGGTCGTCGATGTTGCGTCGGCAAAGATGCCGAACACGACGCCGGGCATGACCGCGCCGGGGGATAAATCATGTTCTCCGGTGATCTTTTTGACGGTAAATCCGGCGCTGCCGGGCTCGTTGACAAAGCTCTTTGTCTCCGAAACGCCGGGCGCAAGCACGATCGATACGCCGGAAGAAAGTTCGGCCGATATGATGTAGCCCTCGGGCGCATCGGTCTCGGTCAGCACATAGGTTCCGGGCGGCAGATCGGTGAACTCCGCCACGCCCAGGTCATTGGTTGTCGCGGTGTAGGTCTTGTCCGCGGGGCCGGTCTTGGGCATGTATTCGGACGGGCCGACCAATGTAAACTGCGCGCCCTTCAGGGGGCCGAAGGTGTCGGACGCGGTCTTTTGTATCGTAAGCTGTGCGCGCTTTTTGAAATTCTCGACCCTGACAGGTTTTTCCCCGCCCGGCTCGACCGTGACCGGAATATCGCCGGAAACCAGCACATAGTCCGCGCTCGGGGGCGTGACCTCGACGACGACATAGTCGCCCATCACGAGATCCTTGGACTTGGCATAGCCGTATTCATTGGTAACCAGCGTATCGACGACATGAACCCTGTCGCCGGCCTTGTAGATCTCAAACACCGCGCCTGCCAGATCGGTCGCCGCGCAGCCGTCGTAATGCTCCGGGTCGGCCTTCTGTATCACAATGTGGCCGGGGAGCGACGCGTTGCTGACATCCTGCGCGACCTGGTCGCCGCCTGCCCTGACATCGACGGTCACCGTGATGTCCGGGGAGCCGGTGTAGCCGAACGGTATGGAGGTTTCATCCTCGTGCAGCGTATAGCTTCCGGGGATCAGATCCGTGAATGTGACGGTGCCGCCGGAGAGCACCAATGTCCGTGAGGTGCTGTAGGCCGGAAGCTCGGAGGGGCCGGTCAGCGTGAATTTGACGCCGTCCATGACGCCGGTGTCCGCGACGCCGTCGACCAGCTTACGGACGGTCAGCGAGCCCAGATCCGGGTAATTCTTCAATACTGCCGTGCCCTGGGCGCCGTCCGAGGCCACATAGACTTCGGCGCCGTCGCTCGAGGCATCGAGGTGGTAGCCCGACGGGGCCGATTTTTCCCTGACGGTGTAGGTGCCGGGCAGCAGGTTCAGATCCGTGCCGAATACCGCCGCGCCGTCGGAGCCCGTGGTGCGGTCGGCAATATGGGCGCCGGGATTGTCCGGTGTGCCGTGGTAGAGGCTGATGACGGCCCCGGGCAGAGGCGTATCATAGTAGAAGTCGCGCTTTTCGACGCGTATCGAGATCGGCGACGGTATATTGAGCACATAGGGATTGTCCGACGTGCGCAGGTCGAGGTTCTGGCCGCGCGTAAGGTGTACATCATATCCGGCGGTATTTTCCCTGTAGCCGTCCGGCGCGCCGGTTTCGACGATCACATAGTCGGCGCCGTCGCCCGGGTACAGGTTTTCAAAGCGGAACACGCCGTCGCTGCCCGAAACCGCGGCCGCGACCGGGTTGGAAAGCGATGTGTCGCTCTTTAAATACAGCTTGAACTGCGCGCCCTGTAATGCGAACGGCGTCTGGCCCTGATAATTGCGGGCCATCTTGGCCCAAGTGATCGAGGCCGGCCGGGCTGCATTTTCAACATTCTGCGCGGTATCAAAGAACGGAAGCACGAACTGCAGCGTGACATCATCGGCCAAACTGAACTGCACCGGGTCGATGCTGCCGGAATCCTCGGACAGCGTGTAGCTGCCCGCCGGAAGTTTTGTGAACACCGCGCGGCCGTCGGCGCCGGTCGTTGCATTGTACTTCTTGCCCGTTCCATCGTGCGTCAGCGTAAAGCCTATGCCCGGCATGAACTGGTCGGTGTCGCTGGCCGTCTTGACGACCACGACCTCGGCCTCGTTCGGATCCTTGAACGAATAGGCGACGGAGGCCGACTTTTCCTTTTCGAGTTTTACTTTGGTGATCAGCGACTGGCTGAACGATGTGCCGTTTTCGGGAATCAGCGCGAATACGTCGGTTTTTGAGTTGTAGGCTTTGACGCTCAGACTAAAACCGACGGTGTTTGTTGTAAAATAGTTTGCCGCGGGCACCCTGACCAGTACTGCGGAATTCGAGTAGCTCTCGATCGAAGCGCCGATCGAGTTGTTCGAAAGATTCGCTTCGATGATATCGCCGCCCGAGACATTGACCGCAAAGGATAGCAGTACATCCGAGCCCGAGAGCGTGTAGGAAGGCTCATCCGCCAGCGAAAGCGCGATTTCGGGCATCGGCCCCGGGAGGCCGACATTGCCGTCGAGGCCGATCAGGTACCGGTAGGCGTTCGCTTCGGCGCTGGAGTCGTTGTTATAATAGTTGGTGCCCTCAACGACATGCCACAGCGCTTTTTGCACCGCGCGCCACAGCGCATTGCCGGTCGCGCCCTGGACTTCCTCCACGCCGGAAAGCGGAGAGTGAAGCACGATGTTCTTGACCCTGCCCTGCTGGGAAGCGCTCAGACCCCCGCCGGGTATATCGTCGAGCGTGTGCGGATAGTATCTGGCGCTCTTGATCGTGACATCGTCATCCACGCAAAGCGCTTTGGCGGTGCCGCCCGTGCTCTTATTCAGCGTAAAGACGGCGACATTGTCGCCGACGCCGCTTGAGCTTGCGTAATCAAAGTACGTGCTGTCCGTCACCCTTTGCGCAAACGCATTGCCAAACAGGCTCCAAAGCAGCATCATGGTAAGAAGAACTGAACAAAGCTTATGGATTTTTTTCATTTTCTCGCCCCTCCGTTTTATGAAACGGTCTTATCTATCTGGAAAATTGATTTGAGCCCGCCTAGCGGATGCCTGATTTGTCCCTGTAAATCTACAAATAAAAAAACCCGAAAAAACCTTAAAGTGCAGCCGGACTGCCATATCAGTTGCCTGAGTTAGGCTCCAAAGCTTTGCGCTCACCGGTTTTCATCGGGATTGCCAATTAATGCATTATTCTGCTTTTTTCACCAATGTAAATTTATTATAACCTTTGTATATTCCAAGTCAATAGTTATATTATAATTGGTATATTTGAATACTGATATATATAATATTTATATATTAATATATTATATAGATAACGACAGATATCTTCAGCTCATGCAAGTGCTTTTTTCAGCCGATATACAATATGGAAACGGGCGGTATGCCGTATAAAACGCCGCAGGGGCAGTAAAATATGCATGTAGAGATTTGACCACCCCATGCGGCATACGCCGCATTTCCCGAGTTTAACCCTCTCTCCTGACCTCTCTCCCAAAATTGGGAGAGAGGAAGTAATGTAATAGCGCCGATTGCACGGCGCACGCTGCGCGTGCTGCTCGGCCCTCACCCTGACCCTCTCCCATGGAATGGGCGATGGGATGGTTGTAAATTCCGGCGCGCCGAGGCTGGTCGCAGGCGAGGACTGCGGCTCGACCAAGCAATCCGGGCGTCGCGCCTTACGATAGCGGCGCTATGCGCCGCTGACGGGGTGCGGGCGAAGCCCGCAGTCATGCCCCCTCGTATGCGGCATGAATTCTGAATCAGTTCCGGCTTCGTGCATAAGAGGGGGATTGGGGGAGATATCCGCCCAAACATCGCATTGTGCCCCACCCGGTGTAAACGGCGCGAAGCATATGGAGGGGATAAAAAAGAGGAAAGCGATCGATAAGAACTTTTGTAGGATTTATTGGCTTTTCATGTCATATCGGTTGACAAACACAGGGTTAATGTGTAAAATCTTCGTGATTGGTTGAAATCTTATTTGCTTGTTATCAAACTACAACAAAACAATACATCATAAGATCATTTGCGAAGCAGGATACTTTATAAATTTCTGTCTAGAAAAATAAAACTTAACCATATCTGGAAGGAGTCCCTTGATGAAGGAAACAAATCTTTCGGCCATGACGGTGGTCGAGCTTCGGCGTTTGGCCGCCGAATCCGGTATTGAAATACCGGCACGTGCAAAGAAAGAGGATATTATCAAACTGATTGAGGATAAGATCATCGAGGTCAAGGCCCAATTGCAGGCCGAAGGCATCGATCTGGACGCCGAAGACTTTTCGGACGCGGATAGCGCTCCCGGCGGCGCTGACCATAAAGCGGCCGGCGAAGGGCAGCGTATCCCCGATATCATGGAAGGGCCCGGCGCGGGGGAGATGGGCGATTCGGACGAAGAGGACGAAGGCGCCGAGGACGCCGACGAGGAAGGCGGGGAAGACGACGAGGACAAACGGGAGAGCGGCTACCGCAACAACAGGAAATACGGCCGCCAGCAGCCCGTACGCAAAAACCGCAGTTATCAGAAGGACAACCAGTCGGCCGTCAACGAGATCATCGACACCGGCGAATGCGGCGAGGCCGAGGGCATACTCGATATCCAAAACGACGGCTACGGCTTTTTGCGCTCGATCGAACGCGGGCGCAAGGACGTGTACATATCCATCAACCAGATACGGCGCTTCCGTTTGCGCCAGGGAGACAACGTCAAGGGTTTGACGCGCCCCGAAAAGGAAAACGAGCGGTACCTGGCGATGCTGTACATCACCGAAATCAACGGGCGCACGCCGGGCGAGAGCTACAACCGCAAGAATTTCGACGACCTGATACCGATTTTCCCGGATCAAAGGCTGACGCTCGAGCGCAAGGACAGGCCGCAGGACCTGGCGATCCGCCTGATCGACCTGGTGGCCCCGATCGGAAAGGGCCAGAGGGGCATGATCGTGTCGCCGCCCAAGGCCGGTAAAACGACGCTGCTCAAAAACATCGCAAACTCGATCACCTCCAATTACCCGGACATGCATTTGATCGTGCTTCTGATCGACGAACGCCCCGAGGAAGTCACAGACATGCAGCGCACCACGCAGGGCGAGGTCATCTATTCGACATTTGACGAGCACCCGGAGAACCACTGCCGCGTGGCCGAGATGGTCATCGAGCGCGCAAAGAGGCTGGTCGAGCAGGACAAGGACGTCGTGATACTGCTGGACTCGATCACGCGCCTGGCCCGTGCGTACAACCTGACCGTGCCGCCTTCGGGCAGGACGCTTTCCGGCGGACTTGACCCGAGCGCGCTGTTTAAGCCCAAGCGTTTCTTCGGCGCGGCCCGCAACACCGAAAACGGCGGCAGCCTGACGATACTTGCGACCGCACTGATCGACACCGGCAGCCGTATGGACGATATGGTCTACGAGGAGTTCAAGGGCACCGGCAACATGGAGCTGCACCTGGACCGCAAGCTGCAGGAGCGCAGGGTGTTCCCGGCCATCGACCTGTACCGCTCCGGCACAAGGCGCGAGGAAGTGCTCTTAACCGAGGAGGAGCTCGAGGCGATCTGGCAGGTCAGGAAGCTGCTGTCCGGCAATCAGGACGACGCGACGGAGCTCTTAATTGACATGACGCAGAAGACCGCGACGAACAAGGACTTCATACAGCGGCTGAACCAGTGGGTCAAGCTGATGGAGAAGGAAGGGTACAGGCAGCCGGGGAGGCAATAAATATGCCCTCACCCTCGATCCCTCTCCCGTGGAACGGTAGAGGGAAGCTACAGATCACGGCGCCAAGATTAACAATTTTCGCTTTGAGAGTGCATTAAATAAGTTGTTTAGTAAAACCCACTGGTTGAACCAGTGGGTTTCTTGCATAGTCAGGCTCTTTGTCGGTCCTCTCCCTGACCCTCTCGTGGCTGGTCGTGCGCCAAAGGCGCACTGCTCGCCCCTGCATCCTGCAAATCGTGGAGAGGGAAGCTAAAAAACAATGACATCATATGCATTTTGTTTATGCTCCTAAACAATTTTCCCAAAACGCCGCATTAAAAAGGACGGGTTTTCCGTCCTTTTTGCTAATCCGTTTTTTTCTGCACGATCGTCACATGCGGGTACGGTATCGAAATCTTATGGCTGTCGAGCGCCTTTTTGATCATCTCATTCAGATCCAGCAGCGTCTCATACCAGTCGGGCGTGCGTACCCATGCACGCACCGCAAAATCCATCGAGCTTTGGCCGAGCTTTGCAAGGCGCGCAAGCGGCGCGGGCTCCGGCAGCACCTTCGGGTGGCTTGTGATGACCTGCATCAGCACCCTCTTGACGAGCTCGATGTCGCTTTGGTAGTCGACCGCCACATCGATTTCGATGCGACGGGTCTCGTTGCCCGAATAATTGATCAGCGAATCCCCGGTCAGCTTCGAGTTCGGTATGACGACCTTCTTGTTGTCGTGCATGTTTAAAATCGTGCTGAAGATATTCATGTCGACGACCTTGCCGGCGATGCCGTTAAGCTCGATGTAGTCGTTGACGCGGAACGGGCGGAAGATCAGCAGCATGACGCCCGCGGCGAAATTCGAAAGGCTGCCCTGCAGCGCGATGCCGATCGACAGCGACGCCGCGCCGAGCACCGCGACGATCGACGAAGTCTCGATGCCGAGCGTCGAGACGATGCCGATCATCAAAAGCACCTTCAGCGATATGTCGATGGTCGACAAAAGAAACGAAGCCGCGTTGGCCTCGAGCTTTTTGGAGTGCGACAGCGCGCGCTTTAAGACTCTTTTTATAAGCGCGATCGCAATCAGCCCGATGACCAGGTAAAGTATCGCAAG
>ENA-UOXR01003910-UOXR01003910.1-bioreactor-metagenome-genome-assembly--contig:-NODE-3910-length-12172-cov-5.010646_pt1 | contig 12172 bp, 20 predicted proteins | sample MGYA00238164_ERZ764825 | MGnify/ENA primary metagenome ERZ764825 (study PRJEB28920, sample SAMN05720171) | bioreactor metagenome | isolation source: Anaerobic biogas reactor | place: USA:Washington...
AGGGTGACAAACGCAAAAGGCGAGGACCTGGAAAGATGGGATTGTTAAGTGGAACGGCAACCTGGCTCAAGCAAAGCGTTACGATATACCCATACTCCACGCTGAACGATTACGGCGAGTATTCCTGGGGAACCGGCGCGGCCACCCCATGCCGTATAGAGCAATACGATAAGCAGATAACCACCGAGGACGGACGCCAGATAATCGCCGTCGCCAAGATAACCATAGACGGGACGAACACGCCGAACATCAAGGATAAAGTGGTCTTACCGAACGGCGACGATAGGTTAATTGAGAAAATAGACAACTCCATCGGTCCAGATGGGACCAGCTACTTGAAGATAATCTATGTCTAAGAACGGCCCGGAAATAAGGGCGGAGGTCCAGCGTCTTAAGGAGGAGCAGACCAGGCTTCGAAACCTCAAGGAAGGGTTCCCCTCGGAGGTCGAGAAGGTGCTTTACCAAGAGGCGTGGTGGGTGTTGGGGAAGTCAATAAAAATAGCACCCATAGACACCGGACGTTTGAGGGCGTCGGCCAGGGTGGACCTTCCTGTCAGGGAGGGCGACAACAGGATATCCATTCGCCTTTCCTACAATACCGACTATGCCAAATGGGTCCATGAAAAGACGGACGGGTTCGGCGGGCCGGTGAACTACAGAGCACCCGGCACTCAATCGATGTTCCTCATAAACCCCCTCATAGAGAACATCACTGAAATGGAGGATCGGATTACCGTGCGCCTCAAAAAGTTGGTGAAAGACAATGTTGGCTAAGGACATAGCGGAGTATCTTGAGGACGCCACCATCGGAACCGTCGGTTCGTCCATATTCGTGGGCATGATGCCCGACACGGCCAATAATGTGATTGCCGTTTACGAGTACGGCGGGAACCCCCCCGAGGTGGTGGGCGACATAGAGAATCCGAGGCTCACCATACGCGTTAGGAATTCCACCTATGCCAACGGACTCGCCAAGGCCAGGGACGTACTGAACGCCCTGCACACCGTGAATAACACCACCATAGAGGGGCACTCGTATCTTTACATAAGGGCGGTGGGATCGGTGAACTCCTTGGGGAGGGACGCAAAGGACCGATACACGTTCTCGCTGGATTTCATCGTATCTAAGTTAATGGAGACCTCATAATGGCAATACAATCCTTTACTGGCTACAAATTATTCGTTCATGGATACGACCGTTCCGGGGATTTCAACAAGATAAACCTCGATTACTCGGCTGACGAACTGGATTCTACGAGCATCGGGGACACCTCCAAGGAGTTCATAGCCGGACTGAAAACGGTCAAGTTCGATGGGGAAATCTTCACATCCCATGGGGGCGGGGAGGTTGAGACCACATCCAACGCCAACTTCGCCGTGGCCGACAAGGTGATAACGGTCTATCCGGGAAACACCGCTGGAAACGTTGGATACGCCTTTAGGAGCGTTCAACTGACCCAATCCCCCCAGATGGTAATTGGTGATATTGCGAGATTCACCATATCCGCCAGTTCGTCCGGCTCCGCCCTTATCCGGGTGACGGACATGGAAGCGTTGGCCACCAAAACCTCAACGGGAACGGGAACGGCTCGGCAATTGGGGGCGGTGTCCGCTGCTCAAACGCTCTATTCGTTCCTTCATGTCATAAGCGCGTCATCGGGCGACACCCTGGACGTTACCATCGAATCGGACAATGCCGAGGGGTTCAGCTCGGCGACCACTCAGATAACGCACACACAATTTAACGCCATAGGCGCGGAATACAAGACCAAGGCGGGAGCGATAACCGACGATTGGTATAGAGTAAAATGGACCATCGCCGGGACCGACCCCTCTTTCACTTTTAACGTTGGAGTAGGAATCTTATAAGGAGAAATGAAACATGGCTGTATATTGCATAGCTACGCCCCAGATAACCATAAACACGGTGGACCTTTCGGACCACCTGAAAGATGTCAGCCTCACCTACGAGGCGGACGAGATCGAGACCACTTCTTCCGGGGACACCAGCAAGGAATTTATCGCCGGACTCAAGAGCTGGAAGGTCGATGCCACGCTTCAGCAGGATTATGCCGCATCCGAGGTCGACGCCACGCTCTTTCCGCTGGTAGGAGCTGCCCCCTTCGCGGTCATCCTGAAGCCCACCAGCGCGGCCACGGCAGCCACTAACCCCAAGTTCACCGGGAATTGTATCCTGACCTCCTATCCCCCCATGTCCGGGGCGGTGGGGGAACTCGCAACCGTCAAGATAACCATGCGCGGAAGCGGTGCGCTGACCAGGGCCACCTCCGACTAAAGGTGAACCATGCCCGAACTTACCACCTTCGACATACATAAGCTGGCCGATATAGACGTTCAGGAAAAGGAGATAGGCGGGTTGGGAATCGTCCGATTCGGGCGGCTGACCATGAAGGACCTGGCCGACGTGAAGCGCATTGACGACGAGATCGAGCAATCGTATGTCCTTCTTCACCGAATGCTAGTCAAGGCCAACCCCGGGCTTACGGTCGAAGAGATCGGGAAATGGGAACCGTCGGTATTCGCTCAGATTTTCCAGGCAGTGGTGAATATTTCGGATTTTCGGGAACCGAAGTGAGAAAGTGGGTGTGGGTGTCGGATGAGGCGCAGACGCTATGGGTGGTCTGCCACGAATTCGGCATCACGCCCTCCCAGGTAATGACCATGCCAGTGGACGAATACGCCTTCATGCTAAGCGGGCTGGAATGGTGGAAGACGAAAGAGAAGGAAGCAATAGAACATGCCAGACATTGAGTTCCGTTTAACGGCGGTGGACGAGGCCACGCCGGTAATAGAGCGCACCAGGCAAACCCTCGAAAAGTTCAACAAGACGTATAGCGCACCGATGGGCGGCGGTTCCAGTGCATCTGGTTCATCGGGCGGGATGTCTGGAATCCTGGGCAAAGGCGGGATAGGGAACCTTGCCGGTCTGACCATCATAGGACAGGGCATCCTTCAGGTGCTCCAGAAGACGTACGCGGTGCTGGCCGAGGCGTCGCCTTATCTGGCGTCGGTGTCCCAGCAGTTCAAGACCGCCGCGGACATCTACCTGAGGCCCATGGGGGATTCGATAGCCAGGCTGCTCCAGCCCTCCAGCGAGGAGTGGCTGGAACTGTCTGAGGCAAGGTCTGAGCTGTTCGCACAGATGGAGGAGGACTACGGCCCGGTGGCGGTCATACTGGCTACCCTGGCCACCGCCCTGGGCGACGCCTGGACCGCCGTGCTGGAGTTCCAATGGGGGATGCTGAACGCCCTGTCCAGCATTGTCATGTGGCCCATCGACAAACTGGGGGACATGCTCGGGGTGGACCTCCCCGGCTCCTTGGACGAGCTGCTGGAAAAGCTGTTCGGCATCACCGGCGGGTTCGACGGCATCAAGAAGGCCGTGATGGAGGACCTTCCCGAGAAGCTGGGCGAAGCTTGGGACGGCATGGCGAAGTGGTTCGAGAGCGGCATCGCCGAGATCGGGGAGGCCATCGGGGGCTTCGGGACGTGGCTGTGGAACAGCATCACCGGGGCCATCGGGAACATAGCCGAGGCCGTGAGCGGGTTCGGGAGCTGGATATGGAGCGGCATCACCGGGGCCCTGGGAGGTGCCTGGAGCGTCCTGACGGGGTTCGGTACCTGGATATACAACTCTCTCAAGACCGCCCTGGGAGGGATCGGGAACGAGGCGTACAAGGCGTTCCATAACGCCATCGCCTCTATGCTGAACGGCATAGCGAACATCGAGCTGCCCCTGGTAGGCAAGCCCTTCAAGGGGCTGTTCGGCACGATTCCCATGCTGGCCTCCGGCGGTATCGTCACCCAGCCGACCTTGGCCATGATCGGGGAGCGTGGAGCGGAGGCGGTGATACCGCTCAACAAGGCCGGACAGTTGGGCATGGGGCAGGGAATGAACGTGACCATCCAGATGAACGCCCCCGTGTACGGAGTCGATGATCTGGAACGGACCATCCGGGACATGATGAGCCGGGAACAGCTGGGGTACACGGGGTACAGGTGATAACATGGCATACACCATAACGCCCTACGAGCGGAAGGGCAGCGGGAACATCACGGGCAGCGGTACCACCGTCACCGCCGCTAACGCAGCAGCCTTCAGGAACGTGGCCGTAGGGGCTACCTTCAAGAGCGGGGGCAACACCAGGACGGTCGTGTCCAAGACCAGCGAGACCGTCCTGGTGGTCAATTCGTCCCTGAGCGTCACCGGCAAGCCCTGGACCTATCAGAACCCTGCGCTGACGCTGAGCGGCATCTACTACCTGAAGCATACCAAGACCGACAAGCCCAAGCTCACACCCATAGCCCTGAAGGACGCTGATTCGGCCTGGGCCGGGGCCAGCAGCGGGGTGTACCGGGAGATTCAGATTTCGGGCTGGATAGCCAATGCCACCCTGGCCGACCGGGAGAAGAACATCACCATCCTGGAGGGGCTGCTGGACGGGACGCAGACCAGGCACGGGACCTGCGTGTTCGCCGAGGAGTCCCCCGCCCGGTCCCTCTACGTGTACATCGGCTCGGCCACCTGGCAGATACAGCGGGACAAGCCCAAGTGGCTGGACGTGATGATCAACATGACCGAGTGCAAGAACCGGGGGAGCCTGAGCTAATGCCTTACGAGCTGACCAAGTTCCTGCATCACGACGGCACCGACACCAACGATATAATGCCCTCCGTGGTGAGCTTCGAGTGCACCAACGGGCTGTTCCCGGAGATGGGTTCGCTCAGGGCCGTGCTCACCTCGCCCTTGGAGGACGTGGACGGGAACCCGGTCAGCCTGGCCAAGGGCGACCTGATATGGCCGTACTTCCGCCAGGACACACCGTCCCTGGACATCACATGCCCGATGGCCGGGTATGTCACGGAGATCAGGCAGGAGGGGGACATACTCAACGTGACCGCTGAGTCCCTGGCCGCCCCGTTCCTGCGTTCCACCTTCACCGGGACTTATACCGCCGAACCCTATGTGTACGCCATCCTGACGGACGTGGTGAACGGGTACACGCCCCCCATGGCCCACTTGGTGTTTCAGTTCTTCGACATCTACCGGCCCAGCTATGGGGCCTCGCAGCTGGCCATAGACGCCAAGATCAACGACGTGACCTTCGACAAGGCCGGGGTGGCGGCCCTCTACCAGTATTTCTCTGAGTTCCCGGCCATCGCCTCCCTGGCGGGCACCCTGAGCACCGCCTTCGCCGTCTACCCCACCGACGAGACCGTGAGCCCCTGGAAACCCTTACTGGGTCTGTACTGGTCCGGATTCGGCAACCATCCCATATCGGCCACCCAGCTGACCTACGACAACGGGCTGATGTCCCAGGTCAAATGGAAGGACGATACCGAGTCCATACTCAACGACGTGACCATCAAGATCAGGGACGGGCAGACCTACCAGAAGACAGACGCCGCGTCGATCGCCGCCTACGGGCAGAGGGCCACCACCCTGTACCGGCCAATGTACACGGACCTGACCTATGCCCAGAGCCACGCCGACACCATGGTGGCCGCCCTGAAGGACCCCAAGGTCCGCTGCTCGGTGGCCGTTGACGCCAACGTGATATTCCCCTTCTACTCCACGGGGCTCAATTGGGTGTTCCAGATCGTGGACGACCTGACCGGGAGGACCGAGGACGTCACCCTGGTCAAGACCACGATACGGTGGCCGGAGTTCGTGGCCGAGTGCGAGTTCGACAACGCCGCCCTCAACCTGTCCAGGTACGGGCTGAGGATGGAGAACCGGGTCAGCAACCTGGAGGATAACATGGTGCCCACCCATGGGGGGTTCGGGGACCTTCAAGGAGGGCAGCCGGGGCAATACTACCACCTGAGCCAGGCGGCGTACAACAACCTGTACCAGCAGGATCAGGCCGTCAAGGCCGGGAGCAGCCCCACCTTCGCGGCCATCAACATAGGGGCGGATTGCCAGCTGTCCAGGGCGGGGGCCGATCTGCTCTACACCGGCGACAGCCTACAGTTGGCGGGAGGAGTGTTCGCCGGAGCGGACAGCTCATTCTCAGGAGTGCTGAGGATAGGCCCTCGTATCGGTTCGAAGGTATCGACCTTAGAGCTCGTCCGGGGTGCCAATAACTTCGGGTGGAACAACCGGCTGTCCTTCGTACCGTACACAGGCGACGGGGCATTGTCAGACTCCAAGCCGTCCTGGTTCTTCCAGAACGGGTATTCATCGCACGAGCTGAACGTCCGGCACTACAACGGGAGCACGGAAACCACGGTCATGCAGTTCCTGGTGGACAAGTCCATTAATATCGTGAACGGGCTGACCGTTGGCGGAACTCTTGGCGTGACCGGGGGACTCACCGCCTCCGGTGTCAATTGCACGGGCATAGACGATTTCAAAATAGCATCGTTCAACGTTCTGTCGTATGCCACGCCAAATACCTACTTGAAATGTGGGTCAGGCGGTGCGATACACTTACAGGTAAATGGGGCAAGTAAGATAATAATGAACGCATCCGGCGATCTGTCCGGGGTTGGCACGTTGAATTGCGGTGCGATTACCGCCACCGGGGCGGTGAGTGCAGCTTCCGCCTCCCTGAGCGGGAATCTGACAGCCTCACAGGTGTATTTCGGTGCTGGCGGGCCGTCCTTAGAGGGGGTGGGGTCCGACACCATCCGGCTGGCCACGGGCAACAAGCTCACCCAGGGAGGGTTCCAGTTCTTGGGGGCGAACCGGGACTTCTACGGGACCAGCTTCTCCATCCCCGTTCAGGCCAGCTCCAACTACCGGAACACCCATGATGCGGAGAAGTTTTTCACCTGGGGAACTACCTACGTCAAGCAGAAGACCATCACCCTGACTAACGGGATGGGGCCGGGGACGTTCAGGGTGCGGTATGAGATACGAGGGGCTACCAGCGTATCAACTGTCCGTGGCAAGGTCTACATAAACGGGGCGGACAGCGGCGGGTACATGATGCAGACTGGGACCACATGGGCGGAGGGGGTGGCCACAATAACTGGTCCCCTGGAACCTGGGAGCACTGTCGAACTGTGGTGCTACCAGAACGGCGGGGACGGTAACGGAGGATATTGCCGGAATTTCCGGATAGGGTATGATGTGGGGACGGCCATCACCATGCCGTCCAGCAACTCGTGATCACAGCAGCGGACCAGTTCCAGATGTATCTCCAGACCGCCAACGCCAGTTATCCGGCGGGCGTGACCAATTTCCGCATATGCTACACGGTGGAGTCCGCCAAAAATCTGCATGATAATTCGTGAGCAAACGGAAATATCACAGAGGGAGTAAGGATTCACATGAGCGAAGAACACGAAGCCGTGGAGAGACCACGAGCCCGGATCGTCATCAACCTGGATGAGAATGGAGCGATTACCCCCGAGTTCGAGGGTGTGTCTCCATACATGGTCCCGACCATATTAAGAAAGGTAGCGAACCTGATCGAGAAACAGCTTATCAGCGTTCCCTGATCGACTACCGGGTGTGCAACCCGCAAAGATCGCAATAGAGCGCATCGTCGGGATACGGCTTTCCGCATCTTCGACAGGTCTTTTTCTTTTCTTTTCTCACAGCTAACGCTATACTCTTTTTGGTTGATTCGGCGATTTACACAAAATCGGAGAAAATTAACAAACTATAAATATTAATTAGGTCATTTGGTTAATTGGATAAAATGGCGGGAAGCATAGAAATCCACCTTGCATAGAATCCTCCTTATCCCCGCCAATTATCCAGAAATGGAAAAAGAGGGAAAACATGGCAACCATAAAGACGATCGACATAAAAGGATGGGTCGATAAGGGTTCGCCGGTCTATTCCATGTCGGTTGGCATAGAATACGATTGGATGCCCATGACGCCCGATCAGATGGACGCGGTAAAGCTCCAGGCCGAACAGCTCAAGGGATTGATCGAGAACCAATTGATGACCTGGAACGGGGGCGCACCCGCTGGCGAGTTCAAGACCGCCGAAAAGATGGTCAAGCCCGATGTAAGGACCGTTTCGGCCATCGATAAGGCGGTCATAAAAAGCGATTCGGGCGAGGCGGTCATGTGCGCCGTGTGTCAGGCCACCTGCGAGGTAAAGACCGGGCGCAACGGTAAGAACTACGCATACTGCCCGAACTGCCGGGACAACCGCATGATGAACGGCCAGCCGTTCCCGCCCAAGAGGGATTAAGATGGATTCCCTGGACTCGATGCTGGTGACTCAGCTCTTGGAGCGCGTGGAAAAGCTGGAGAAACTGGCCTTGGACAACAAGCGAAGGGATTCCGTGGAGATCGGGACACCGGCCAAGGGAGGGTCGATGAAGGTCTATTTCGATGCTGGTGGTGATCCGGCGGAGAACGACCGCATACTGGCCGAGGCCAAGCGGATCCTTGCGGAAGCTCAGGGAGGCCAGTAGTTGGATGATCCCACTCTGCCAATTCGGCATAGAGCATATCGTCTATTGCGAGACTATGCACTTCCTATTGGCCTTGGGGCTTTCGTTGGCGGTTGCGGTCCCGATATTGACCACTTATTCATTGGTCAGGCGAGAACTTGGGGGCACTCCGCCGAGCTTTTTGTTGTTCTTTATTTCGTCGGCTGTATCGTGGTCATCGCACATTATCGCCGACGCGCTAAGGTTGGGATTCTGAATAAGACCGAATGATATGGAGAAGGTGTTTAAAATGGAATATTTGGAGAAAACGGCAATATACAGGCGCGAGATCGAGGATTCGGACCAGTATGGAAAGCATGTACACATTTGTGCGCTCTTCGGAGAACCCAAGTTATTGTGCGAACATGGCGACTGTTCCACCTGCATGGTTCCGCTGTTCAAACGGTTGGAGATCATCGGGGCTAGGTAAATGATAAATATCTCCGAAAGCGGTGATGAATCATACAGCGGAGGCTCTTTTTAATGCCGAACATACGAGGACCGGATTGGATCAAGCAAATATCTGTAAATCTGACCATAGAGGAAGTGGACGCCCTGGACGAGATCGCCCAGGAAGTGATGACGGATTATGAACGGAGATCTCGTAAGTTCATAACGCGTTCAGAGGCTGTAAGGCGTCTTATAAGGCGGCATATCGCCAAGAGGAACGCTGGGGTGCGCCAATGAGCGCCAGGGAGTTCAGGCATGCCCCGCACGGGGACACCCTCCACGATATTTCCATAATGATCGGAAAGGCCATCTGTGCCGAGCGGGACTATGCGTTCCTCGACCCCAGGCCACTTCACGATAAGCACATCTACCCAGGGATACCGGACATTTACATAAGACGGAGCAAGAAAACACCATCCGGCGCTAAGGTCATTCATGGATACGAAGATTGGATAATAGAGATAGAGTCCAACCCCACCGCCGCCAGCATATCCAAGAAAAGAAAGCAGTTCTCCGGCGACGGGAACATGGACCTAATAATAGTGGACCTGAGAAAGCTTCGCAATTCCGAGGATTGGGAGAAGGTAACGCTGGGCGACCTTGTCATGTTTTTGAAGGAGTGGATACCATAGGCGGGGCAATAATTCGCAACCTCACTTATTGGTATTCCAGAAAATGCCTGAGAACAAAATCATCGTGGAAATTCTGTTTTCTGGAATGCTCAAAGCTTCAACTTGTGGACGGGGAGCTGATGTGCTCCATGAACTGTATGGAAAGGAGGGAGAAGATTGATTGAACCGGGAATTGACCGCGACGCCGAGATAACGAGCCTCTATAATCGGGGGAAGGAAAGACAGGAGATAGCCGTCGAGCTGGGACTAACGCCCAGGTACATCACCAACAGGCTCACCAAACTTAGACGGTGGGGGTGGCTGACCAGGGAATCGCGCAGGAATCAGTCTCGGCTCATAAATTCCGAACTCCGCGTCTACATATCCAGGGGAATGGAGGAACGGGAGATATTGAACCCGACCGGACTCACCCCCGAGGAACTCCACGAACGGCTGGACATCATGGAGAAGAACGAGCACAAATACAACCGCGCCAAGTGCCGGAGGCATGCCAGTTGAGTAACAAATGCTGTATGGTGGGATGCAACTGTCGGGACACCGAATATTACGGTGGAAGATGGTACTGTAAGGCCCATTATCCGAGGGACCGGAGGAGAGATCAAAATAAGGGACGGGATGCACAATGAAGAAGGGATTGATAATTTCGGATACGCATTTTGGGAGCTACTACGCCCCGATGCCAGATAAGGTGGAAGTGGAGGATCGCACGGGGGAGGTCGTTCGTTATCTCCCCAGCAACACGCAGAAGGAGCTTAACCGGGCATGGAAGAAGATGTGCGCCAATCATTACGACTTCTGCCTGGTGAACGGGGATGTTTGCGACGGGCCGCAGAAGAAGAGCATGGGGAAGGGGGTGATAACATCCAATCTTAAGGCTCAGGCGGACATTGCCGCTAATATGTTAAGCCAGATCGACGCGGACATCTTTTATTTCACAATGGGGTCTGAATATCATTGCATGGACGACCGCCCCCTCGAACAGCATGTGGCCGAGAAGCTCGGCGGGGTCTATTCCGACGACATGATATTGGAGGTCGAGAATGTGCGTATCCACGCCAGCCACAATGTCCCGGTGTCGTCCTCAAGCTGGCAGTACCGGAGCACCCCGTTGGCGAGGGACTTGCTGTTGCTGGAGCTGAATAACTCGACCAAGCGATATGGCAAGATAGACCTGGCCATCCGGTCCCACGCCCATTATTATGTGACCGTGGGATTCAAGCGGCAGACCGGGATCATCACCCCGTGCTGGCAGACTAGGACTCCCTTCGCCGTGAAGCGTGATCTCATCAGCCCCCCGGACATTGGGTATATTGAGCTGTTCGTGGACAAGTACGACAGCTGGCATCGCGGGCACTTCTTCGACATAGGACAACCCAGCCGGTCGATACGCGTCGAGGGGGTCGGATATGCGAGTTAATGTGGAAGAAATAGTCATCCCCGAGTTGGAGGATTCCAATCCGAGGAAGCGGTATTGGACCGACGAGGAGGACGCGATACTTCGCAAATACTACGGGAAGGCCGAATTATCGAAGATATCGGAATATCTCAAACGGACCAAGCGGGCGATTGAGAACCGGGCTTCTGTTCTCGGGATCACCCACCGGACGGGGGATTATTGACGATGTATCGTAAACAGAATGAACAAAAAGGTACATTGAGGGGGAAAAGTATAAATAGGAATTGTATGCCCTATAATAATAATAAAACTATCTATAAGAGTTATATATTATATAATACTATTAGTATTACATATTACATAACTCTAGTTAGGGATTTTTTCTCTGTCGGTGATAGGTATTTGAATCTGTCGGTGGAGGGCGCATAATGTCCCGACCCGTCAAATATCACAATGGGGTAATAAGGACCACGATCACCCTTCCTAAGCATATCTACGATGCTATAGCGAACCATCCGAACCGCTCGGCGTACATTCAAAAACTAATTGAGTTCGACCTCAACATGCACGAATCGGAGCAAATCGACGCTAGGCTATCAGAACTCAACGACGCGGTGCTTTCGTTGGAGAAGGATAAGTTATCCCTAATAAAGGAGAAGAACGCCCTAGAAGCCCAGAAGAACGCTTTATCAAGGCAGAGGAGTGGCGCACTTGATGAGCGCATGCGAATTTTGGAATATTTCATCCAAAAGCGCGCCACGGAATCAGACATTCGCGGATATTTCGAGGCGCGTACGGACAAGCTATCCGAATGCGACTTCAAGACACCGAAGGAAGCCGTGGAATGGGCAAAGAAGAACATGGCGAGGTGATCGAATGACAAACGCGAACGATTGGACGAACGACACAGAGGACCTGAAAAGGTATTGTGGAACAAATACCAGCGGAACGCCGGTCTATACGATGACCAATAACTATCTTCCCGATCTAGTAATGGACGGACTACAAATGAACAACGACGTAACGAAACAACCGCACTATATGAATCTGAAAATACAACCCCTCGAATACATGGTGATGAACTTCCCGTTCGAACAGTTCTATGGGTATCTGAAAGGCAACGCCATAAAGTATCCGAGCAGGGCGGACGATAAGAACGGGGCGGAGGATTTTGAAAAGTGCGCCTTCTACGCCAAATTAGCGGCTGAGTATAAGCGGACAGGAAAAATCACCCTTCCGGGCAGGGGAACCATCGGACCGGGATTGCCGGA
>ENA-UOXR01003915-UOXR01003915.1-bioreactor-metagenome-genome-assembly--contig:-NODE-3915-length-12163-cov-4.567806_pt1 | contig 12163 bp, 6 predicted proteins | sample MGYA00238164_ERZ764825 | MGnify/ENA primary metagenome ERZ764825 (study PRJEB28920, sample SAMN05720171) | bioreactor metagenome | isolation source: Anaerobic biogas reactor | place: USA:Washington...
CCAGGAGTCTCTCAACGCCGGATGAGCCAAGGAGGGGATCCGGCCATGGGATCCCCTCGTTGACGTTCGAGCTGCTCGCGACCGACTAGACGTCCGGCTGGCAATCCCACTGGGTGAGATCCCAGCTGCCGTCCTCCGAGTACTGGATGGCGGCGGCGCGGATGTCGGCCGGGGCCTGCTGGATGCAGATATCGGTCATGTTGGTCATGGTCACATCCAGCGACTGCTCATCCAGGAAGTAGAGCTCACACTCGCGCTTCCACAGGTCGTTGTACTTGGACTCGGCATAGCCAAAGATGTACTCGAAACTGCGAACCGGGTGTGAGCCGCGCTGGAGGCGCTCCTCACCGACGAACAGGTTCTCAATCTCGGGCAGCGCCTTGGTGCCCACCACTGCCGGCACAAAGGACGGCACCTCGTTGACGATCATCTCGTCATGCAGGGGGGTGGTGATGAACATCAGCCAGTCGATGCACTCTTCCACATTGCCACGCTTGACGGTCATGTGGTTGAGGCCGTAGGCGATAGAGCCATAGCCGCCCAAACCGATGGGCAGCACCGGCGGATCCTGGGCCACCGGGGTGGTGTCTCGCGTGATCGGCGGAATAAAGAAGGAGACCATCTCGAAATCGCGCCGATCGTCTTGGAGCAGGGGACCGAGCTGCCAGGAACCGTCCCAGGTCATGGCAGCCGCGCCAGTGGCAAAGAGGTCGTACTTTTGGCTACCACCCTCGCCCATCCAGTTCGTCTGGAAGTACTTTTGCCACTCGTAAAAGATGCGGTACATCTCGCGCGACTCTTCGCGCTCCCAGGGGTTCCAGTCCAGGCACCACCAGCCGTGCTGCTGCTCCTCCTGGCTCATAAAGCCTTCTTGCTTGTAGATGGGTGTGCTCTCATAGTAGTTGAGCACATCCAGCTCTTCCAGCCACACCTCACCCAGCTGGTCAGCCAGGTTGCGCCAGAACCACGCAAAAGAGTCCGACCCGTCCATGGTGATGGGGATGACGTCGATGGCCTGGAGCTTTTCCATCCACTCCATGAGCACGGCCCAGCTATCGGGAGAGCCCAGCTCCGCGTTCAGCTCGGCGTCAAAGTCGATACCGGCCTGTTCCAGCAGGTCGCGGTTGGTGTAGACGCCGGTGGAGACCAGGTCCAGCGGCACGCCGCCAAAGTTGCCCTTGACGCTATAGCTCTCCAAGAATGGATCCAGGAAAGTCTGCTCCCAGGCCTCGTCGCTGGGGGTGTACTTGTTCGGCAGCTTCAGGTAGTCGTTAATCACGACCGTCTTGCCCTCGTCCGCCCAGCCGTGGAGGGAACCCAGCCACAGCCAAAAGATATCGGGGCCAGTGCCGCCGACAAGCTGCGTGTTCATCCAGTCGGTATACTCGCCCGTCGGCGCCTCCATAAACTTGATCGTGACGCCGGGATGCATGTCCATCCACTCGGCGGCCAGGATGTCCAGGGCCTCACGCTTGGGAGCGTTGGGATCCGGGTTCGAGTCGGCCGAAAGCGGGGTGTAGGCCTGGGCATAGTGCTCGATGGTGCCCTGGAAGCCCATCGGCTCGGCTTCCTTCTCAACGATCACGGTCTCTTTGACGACCTTTTCGACGACCTTGGACTCGCCCTCGATGATGACCGTCTCTTTGACGACCTTTTCGATCTCTTTGACGACGGTCTCGACGACGACCTCGGGCTGGCAGGCGGCCACCAATGCGGCGGCCGAGCTGATGGCAGCCCCACGCAGGAACCGACGTCGGTTCAGCTTCTCCATGACTCTCTCCTATTCCCTAGTGAAGACGCGATGAGCGGGGATCGTGCATCAGTGGCACATCATGGCCCGGGACACCTCCTCTCGGGCGCAGGGCACGCCCATGTCCACAGCAGAGAACCAACGGCACCCTCAATGAGGAGTCAGCGATGATGGTAGGTGCACGCTCTTGAGTTCTCGGCCTCGTTACGGCACGACGGGTAGGAAAAGAGCTACCGAGTCCCATCAGCATAGGTCACGCAGACAGATGCTATGGAACTGTGTTCTATCATAAAGCAGGATTGTGCCCGCTGTCAAGGGTTTTCTGCGCGGAAGGAGCGGGGGCTTGACGCAAAGGGGGGCGCCCATGATGGGCGCCCCTCGTCCTCTGGCTGGTCGCCTGAGGCCTAAACCTCGGGCTCGCACTCCCACTGGGTGAGATCCCAGCTGCCGTCCTCCGAGTACTGGAGGGCAGCGTCGCGGATATCAGCCGGGGCCTGCTGGTTGCAGATATCGACCAGCCTCGCCATGGCCTCGTCCAGCGACTGCTGGTCTAGGAAGTAGAGCTCGTTCTCGCGGTTCCACAGATCGTTGTACTTGGACTCGACATAGCCAAAGACAGACTCGATGCTGCGGACGGGATGCTCGCCGCTCTTGAGGCGCTCCTCGCCGACAAACAGGTTCTCAATCTCGGGCAGCGCCTTGGTGCCCACCACCGCCGGCACAAAGGACGGCACCTCGTTGACGATCATCTCGTCATGCAGAGGGGTGGTGATGAACATGAGCCAGTCGACGCACTCGTCGACGTTGCCACGCTGTACACACATGTGGTTGAGGCCATAGGACAGAGAGCCAAAGCCACCCACGCCGATGGGCAGCACCGGCGGATCCTGGGCCACGGCGGTGGTCTCTTTGGTGATCGGAGGCACCCAGAACGATACCATCTCAAAGTCGCGCCGGTCGTCCTCCAACAGGGGACCGAGCTGCCAGGAGCCGTCCCACATCATCGCGGCCTGACCGGTGGTGAACAGGTCATAGGCGTTCTGCGCGTCGCGGGCGGTCCAGTTATCCTGGAAATACTGGGACCACTCTTTGAAGATGCGGTACATCTCGCGGGTCTCTTCCCGCTCCCAGAGGTTCCAGTCGAGGCACCACCAACCGTGCTGCTGCTCCTCCTGGCTGATGAAACCTTCCTGCTTGTAGATGGGCACGGCCTCGTGGTAGTTGAGGACATCGAGCTCCTCGACCCACACCTCACCCAGCTGGTCGCAAAAGGTGCGCCAGGCCCAGTCGATGGAGCTGCCGCCCATGGACATGGGGATGATGCCCGTCGCCTGAAGCTTGGCCATCCACTCCATGAGCACTTCCCAGTTGTCGGGAGAGCCCAGCTCCTGGTTCAGCTCGCCGTCAAAGTCGATACCGGCGGCCTCGAGTGCGTCGCGATTGGTAAAGATACCGGTGGAAACCAGGTCCATCGGCACGCCACCATAGTTACCTTTGACGCTAAAGGTCTCCTCAAACGGGTCTAGGAAGGTCTGCTTCCAGGGAGTATCCTCGGGGGTGTACTTGTTGGGCATGTTCAGGTAGTCGTTGAGCGCGACCACCTTGCCCTCGTCGGCCCAACCATGCAACGAACTCAGCCACAGCCAAAAGATATCGGGGCCGGTGCCGCCGACGAGCTGCGTGTTGATCCAGTCGGTGTACTCGCCCGTCGGCGCCTCCATAAACTTGATCGTGACGCCGGGATGCATGTCCATCCACTCGGCGGCCAGGATGTCCAGGGCCTCACGCTTGGGAGCGTTGGGATCCGGGTTCGAGTCGGCCGAAAGCGGGGTGTAGGCCTGGGCATAGTGCTCGATGGTGCCCTGGAAGCCCATCGGCTCGGCTTCCTTCTCAACGATCACGGTCTCTTTGACGACCTTTTCGACGACCTTGGACTCGCCCTCGATGATGACCGTCTCTTTGACGACCTTTTCGATCTCTTTGACGACGGTCTCGACGACGACCTCGGGCTGGCAGGCGGCCACCAATGCGGCGGCCGAGCTGATGGCAGCCCCACGCAGGAACCGACGTCGGTTCAGCTTCTCCATGACTCTCTCCTATTCCCTAGTGAAGACGCGATGAGCGGGGATCGTGCATCAGTGGCACATCATGGCCCGGGACACCTCCTCTCGGGCGCAGGGCACGCCCATGTCCACAGCAGAGAACCAACGGCACCCTCAATGAGGAGTCAGCGATGATGGTAGGTGCACGCTCTTGAGTTCTCGGCCTCGTTACGGCACGACGGGTAGGAAAAGAGCTACCGAGTCCCATCAGCATAGGTCACGCAGACAGATGCTATGGAACTGTGTTCTATCATAAAGCAGGATTGTGCCCGCTGTCAAGGGTTTTCTGCGCGGAAGGAGCGGGGGCTTGACGCAAAGGGGGGCGCCCATGATGGGCGCCCCTCGTCCTCTGGCTGGTCGCCTGAGGCCTAAACCTCGGGCTCGCACTCCCACTGGGTGAGATCCCAGCTGCCGTCCTCCGAGTACTGGAGGGCAGCGTCGCGGATATCAGCCGGGGCCTGCTGGTTGCAGATATCGACCAGCCTCGCCATGGCCTCGTCCAGCGACTGCTGGTCTAGGAAGTAGAGCTCGTTCTCGCGGTTCCACAGATCGTTGTACTTGGACTCGACATAGCCAAAGACAGACTCGATGCTGCGGACGGGATGCTCGCCGCTCTTGAGGCGCTCCTCGCCGACAAACAGGTTCTCAATCTCGGGCAGCGCCTTGGTGCCCACCACCGCCGGCACAAAGGACGGCACCTCGTTGACGATCATCTCGTCATGCAGAGGGGTGGTGATGAACATGAGCCAGTCGACGCACTCGTCGACGTTGCCACGCTGTACACACATGTGGTTGAGGCCATAGGACAGAGAGCCAAAGCCACCCACGCCGATGGGCAGCACCGGCGGATCCTGGGCCACGGCGGTGGTCTCTTTGGTGATCGGAGGCACCCAGAACGATACCATCTCAAAGTCGCGCCGGTCGTCCTCCAACAGGGGACCGAGCTGCCAGGAGCCGTCCCACATCATCGCGGCCTGACCGGTGGTGAACAGGTCATAGGCGTTCTGCGCGTCGCGGGCGGTCCAGTTATCCTGGAAATACTGGGACCACTCTTTGAAGATGCGGTACATCTCGCGGGTCTCTTCCCGCTCCCAGAGGTTCCAGTCGAGGCACCACCAACCGTGCTGCTGCTCCTCCTGGCTGATGAAACCTTCCTGCTTGTAGATGGGCACGGCCTCGTGGTAGTTGAGGACATCGAGCTCCTCGACCCACACCTCACCCAGCTGGTCGCAAAAGGTGCGCCAGGCCCAGTCGATGGAGCTGCCGCCCATGGACATGGGGATGATGCCCGTCGCCTGAAGCTTGGCCATCCACTCCATGAGCACTTCCCAGTTGTCGGGAGAGCCCAGCTCCTGGTTCAGCTCGCCGTCAAAGTCGATACCGGCGGCCTCGAGTGCGTCGCGATTGGTAAAGATACCGGTGGAAACCAGGTCCATCGGCACGCCACCATAGTTACCTTTGACGCTAAAGGTCTCCTCAAACGGGTCTAGGAAGGTCTGCTTCCAGGGAGTATCCTCGGGGGTGTACTTGTTGGGCATGTTCAGGTAGTCGTTGAGCGCGACCACCTTGCCCTCGTCGGCCCAACCATGCAACGAACTCAGCCACAGCCAAAAGATATCGGGGCCGGTGCCGCCGACGAGCTGCGTGTTGATCCAGTCGGTGTACTCGCCCGTCGGAGCGGGGATGAACTCCAGGTTGATGCCGGGATGCATATCCATCCACTCGGCGGCCAGGGTGTCCAGCGCGTCGCGCTTGGGGGCGTTGGGATCGGTATTCGTGTCGGCCGAACGGGGCGTGTACGACTGGGCGTACATCTGGATGGTGCCCTCGAAACCGGTGCTCTCGGGCTCTACCTCGACGATGACCGTCTCTTTGACGACCTTTTCGACGACCTTGGACTCGCCCTCGATGATGACCGTTTCCTTGACGACCTTTTCGACCTCTTTGACGACGGTCTCGACGACGACCTCGGGGCTACAAGCGGCGGCGACGGCCGCAGCCGAGCCCAGACCAGCGATGCGCAGAAATTGGCGTCGTCCTACATTGCGATTCGACATGTCTCTGATTCCTCCAGCGTAGATGATGAACGGTGAGTGGCTGAGGTGATCAACGTGCGATAGCGGGGTACCTCCCTCCCAAACCTTGCGAGCCCGCCGTAAGGACGGCGCCGGAAGGTGCGGGACTATCTGTCCGCAGTGTCGTCTAGATAGGTTTGGCGGACAACGCCAAGCATCATACACCGAGGATAGCGGCTGGGTCAAACCATCGTCGGCACCGTTTGGCACGCCCACGGAACGCTGTGGTATAATCGCCGAGGCGTCTCCCCGAGGCGGGGCGAAGGACCCGTCTCGGCAGTCAGAGAGGATCTGCCTTGCGCACCGTCGGTCGCTTGATCGGGCTGGTCGGTATTGTTTTTCGCCGTATGCTGACCCAGCGCGGGCTAACGCTGGCCCTACTGCTGGGCTGGGTGGCTTTTGTGGCGCTGGCCGCGGCGATCCCCATGTACTCGGAGGCAGCCAACCGCCAGTTGCTGGCGGAGGATCTGGAAGGCTCGCCGTACGACCGACCGCGAACCGGGTTCGAGCTGCTGTGGGTGGGCACGGGCAAGACCAGCGCCGAATGGGAGCGCTATGAGGCCGTGCGCACCTATGTGGAGCGCGTCCTGCCCCGCGAGCTAGGCGTCCCCTTTGGTGACATCGCCCATTACGTGGCCAGCGGCGACTTTGAGGTGCGGCTGCTGGGCGAGACCACCCGCTCCGCCGGAGCCCGCTTGGGCGCGTTCGCCGGGCTAGAGCCCCGCGCCACCATCGTTGCGGGTCGCGAGCCTGAGGCGTGGTCCCGCGCCGACGAGCCGATCGAGGTGCTGATCAGCGAGAGCTATGCTAACATGACCGGCCTGGACGTGGGGCAGGAGCGGAAGCTGGTCTACACAGAGCTCCCTCGCGAAGAGCTCCCCGAGATAGCCGAGACAGAGTTCCTGGTGCGGGTGGTGGGCATTTGGCGGGTGGAGGCGCATCAGGAGCCGCTCTGGTACACCCTGTTCCCCAGCCGGGTGAACGACCTGCTACTGATGCATGAGGACACCTACCTTCAGTTGGCCCAGTCCGGCCGCGTGCCTCAAGCCCTGCGCTCTATGCGCTGGTACCTGGCCCTCGACAGCGAGCGGATCAACACGGCCAGTGTGCCCGATCTGCTCCAAGGAATCGAACGCCTACGCCTCCGGCTGGAGAGCTATCTGCCACTCACCACCGTCGCCAGCTCGCCAGAGTTGGTGCTGCAACGCTATCAGCAAGAGGCAGCGGCCCAGACGCTGCGCCTGCTCAGCTTTTTGGTTCCGTTCCTCGGTCTGGTGGCCTACTTTGTGAGCACCATGTCGGCCGCGGCGGTGCAAGAGCAACGGCTAGAGATCGCCATGCTCAAGAGCCGGGGCGCCACCAGCGGCCAGGTCTTTGCCACCTACCTTTTGCAGACCACCCTCCTCGCGATCGTGGCCATGCTAGCCGGCCCGCCCTTGGGGCGGTGGTTCGCCCAGGCCATCGGGGGCACCTATGGCTTTCTCGAGTTCACCCGGCGCGCGGCCCTCTCGGTGACGATTACGCCCCAGAGCTTGAGGTACGCGGCGGGCGGCCTGCTGCTGGCCATGGCGGCGACCGTGCTGCCAGCGCTGCAGGCGTCGCGGGTGACGGTGGTGGCCATGCGCTCGCAGATGGCCCGCGGCGACACGACCACGCCGCTGTGGCAGCGCTACTATGTCGACGTGCTGATGGTGGCCATCGCGGCCTATGGGTTATACGTGTTGCGGGCCCAGGGCGGACTAGGCTTGCTGGACTCGTCCGAGCCCGCGGTCTCCAATCCGCTGCTCTTTTTGGTCCCCTCGTTCTTTATCCTGGCTATGAGCTTGCTGGTAGTGCGGCTGTTCCCCTGGCTGGTGCGCCTGCCCGACTGGATCGCCCGCCAGACGGGAAGCGTAGCGGCCATGTTGGCGCTGCAGCACCTGTCGCGCTCGGCCCACCGCCACGCCCCCCTGCTGACCATCGTCCTGCTGACGACGGCGCTGGGCACATTCACCGCCTCGGCCGCGCGCACCATCGACGCCAACGAGGCCGATCGGGTGCGCTATGACGTGGGCGCCGATGTAGCGGTGCTGGAGGGCGCCGACACCGGCCAGTCGGACCCGTTCGTGGAGGGCCCGGCCCAGGCCGGCGTGACCGTGGGGACGTCTTTGAGCGACGAGGGCTGGACGCTGCTGCCGGTGGAGGACCATCTGCAGGTGCCAGGGGTGCGCGGGGCGGCGCGGGTGGCCCGCTACCGCTCGCGCGTCGATCAGCAGTCCGGCATGGGCCTGATCTATGGCGTCGATGCGCGCTACCTGGGAGCGGTGGCCTTTTTCAGGGACGATTTCGCCAACGAGTCGTTGGGCGGGCTGATGAACCGCCTGGCCGCACAACGAAATGGCGTGCTGATCACCTCGCAGGCCATGCGTGAGACCGGCCTGCGCGTGGGCGACGTGGCCCGCATCCATGTCAATACCGAATTCTATGAAGAGATGGGCACCTTTACCGTCGTAGGCGTCCTAGACTATTTCCCCACCGCCTATCCGCACCATAGTCCTGTGTTTGTCGCCAACCTGGACTATGTCTTTGACGTGATGGGCCAAGAGCTGCCCTATCGTGTGTGGCTGGACACTGAGCCCGACACCGCACCCGAACAGCTCGCGGAGGACCTGGAAGAGCACGGGTTCTACCTGCTAGAGATGCGCACGGCCACCGAGCTGATCGACGAGGCCCGCCAAGACAAGGATCGCATGGGCGTATTTGGGTTCCTCTCGGTCGGTTTTGTGGTGACGGTGGGCCTGAGTGTGCTGGCCCAGGCCTTGAACGCCCTGATGTCCTTCCGTCAGCGGACCATCGAGTTTGGCCTGGCGCGGGCCATCGGCCTCTATCAGAGCCAAGTGGCCGCGTCGCTGAGCATCGAGCGGGCCGTGGTAACGGTCGGCGGCATCGCCGTGGGGCTGGGCATCGGCATGGTGGTGGCCGACCTGTTTGTGCCGTACCTGCAGATCGGCTGGCGCGCGAGCGATCTGGTGCCGCCGTTCCGCATCGTGCCAGCCTGGGGCGACATGCTGCGGGCCGCCGCCGTCATGTTGGTGGCCTCGCTACTGACCAACGGCGTGATCGTGTATCTGCTGACCAGGATCCGCGTCTTTGAGGCCCTCAAGCTGGGCGAGACGCTGACCTGAGCTCGACGAGCACCTCGCCCAGAGACCGCGGGCTGACGCTGGGCGAGCCCCCACCTCGCGTCTCCCCCAGCGACTCTTACGCACTGTTTACATTCTGCCGCCTCGGGCCATTTATGCTGGCGGGAGCGGCAGGCTCAGGAGCAACCCATGTGTAGATTGAAGCGATTCGTGCTATGGCTGCTGATACTGGCTTGCGCCTCGGCGCTGGCGACCAGCCAGGTGACGGCGGCGGAGAGGCGGGCGCGCGCGTACCTGCCAGCCGTGCAGCGGCAGCCGCCCAGCTATGCCGCGCAGGTGATCACCCTGGTCAACCGCGAACGCACGTCGCGCGGCATCCCCGCGTTGACGGCCCATCCCTGCCTGAGCGCCGCCGCCCAGGGCCACACCGTCGACATGGCCAGCACGGGCAGTATTTCGCACACCGGCTCGGATGGCTCTAGCGCAGGCGACCGCATCCGCCGGGCGGGCTATCAGCCCAGCACCTGGGGCGAGTGCATCGCCGCTGGGTACCCCACCCCCGCCGACGTCGTGGCAGGCTGGATGAACAGCTCCGGCCACCGCGAGATCCTGCTCAGCCGTTCGTATGTGCACATCGGGGTGGGCTATGTGCGGCTGGACGGGCCCGGCCCCACCCACTATTGGACCGTCAACGTCGCCAGCCCCTCCTGATTCTCGGGTTGACATCTCCGGCGCTCGGCTTATACTGTTAGGCATCTAACTATAAGCGGTCGAACAATGCCCGGAGGATGCCGCTATGGCACCAGACCAAGAGCGCGACAACCCTAGTGCGGTTCTGGCGCAAATCTCCCGCTTTATCCACCAGCACGCGCGAGAGATCCTAGACGAGCTGGGCCTGCAGCGGGGCCAGCCGCACATCCTACACATCCTTTGGGATGAAGAGGGCCTGACGCAGACGCAACTGGCCGATCGGGTGATGATCAGCCCCCCCTCTATGAGCCATGCCCTGCAACGCCTGGAAGAGGCCGGCTTTGTGCGGCGACGCGCGGACCCCAGCGACGACCGCGTCCAGCGCGTCTACCTGACCCAGGCCGGCTGGGACGTGCGCGCCCCACTGGACGAGGGGTGGCGCCAGGTTGAACTGGCCGCCTTTGCCGGCATGTCGCCGGAAGAGCGAGACACGCTGCAGCGGCTGCTGGTGCGGGTGCGAGACAACCTGATGCCCCGCGGCTGCCGCGCCCCCTGCCACCAGAGCGAACCCGCCAGCGAGCTCACCGTCGCATCCACCCAACCGCAAGCGTAGCAGGAGCGTCCATGAAATCCCTTCGCTCGCTGATCCGTTTCCTCAGACCTTACCGCTGGCCGGCCATCATTGCGCTGATCCTATTGGCAGCGCAGATCGTAGCCGACCTGATGATCCCCAACCTCACCCAGCGAGCCATCGACCAGGGCATCGCCGCTGGCGACCTGGCGATGGTGTGGCAGACCGCCGGCATCATGCTGGGAGCCGCGGTGGTCTCGGCCGCCCTGGCGGTCTGTAATACGCTGCTCTCCGTGCGGGTGGCGCAGAGCTTTGGCGCCGACATTCGCCGAGAGATCGTCAAGACGGTGCAGAGTTGGTCGTTCGGCAACCTGGACCGGATCCGGACCGGCCAACTGATGGTGCGCACGACCAGCGACGTAAACATGGTGCAGATGATCTGCATGATGGGCCTACGCATTCTGACACGGATGCCGCTGCTGATGGTCGGCAGCATCTTTATGCTCATCCGCACTAGCTCGGCTATGGCCACCATCATTGCCGTGCTGCTGCCAGTGCTGATAGGCGCCATGGCCCTGCTGGCCACCAAAGCCCGACCCCTCTTCAAGACGGTGCAAGAGCGGCTGGACCGCCTCAACAATGTGTTGCAAGAGAACCTGGCCGGCGTACGCGTGGTGAAGGCGTTTGTCCGCAACGATCACGAGAACGCGCGCTTCGAGGCCGCCAACCTGGACCTGACCAATCAGTCGATTCACGTCTTCCAGCTGCTCTCGGTGTTGATGCCGCTGCTCATGGTCATCCTGAACCTGGGCGTGGTGGCGGCGGTCTGGTTTGGGGGCCGGTATGTGATCGAGGGCAGCCTCAGCCTGGGCGCCCTGGTGGCCAGCATCAACTATCTGATGTCGTCGCTGTTCCCCGTGATGTTGCTGGGCAGCCTGGTGGGACCGTTGGCGGCGGCCGAGGCCTCGGCAGGGCGCATCCTGGAGGTGCTGGACGACACACCCTCGATTCAGGAAATCGCCGAGCCGGTGCCCCTTCCTGAGGACGCAGCTGGCCACCTCAGGCTGGAGGAGGTCAGCTTTTCCTACGACGGCAACGGCGGCGATCCCGTCCTTTGCGACGTCTCGCTGGAGGCGCGGCCAGGCGAGCGCGTGGCAATCTTGGGCGAAACCGGCTCAGGCAAGTCGAGCCTGGTGCATCTGATCCCACGCTTCTATGACGTGACCGAGGGACGGGTGACCCTGGATGGCATTGATGTGCGCGAGCTCCCGCTGGAGGAGCTGCGCTCGCGCATCGGCATGGCGCTGCAAGAGACGGTGCTCTTTTCAGGGACGGTGCGCGACAATATTCGCTACGGGCGGCCAGAGGCGACGGATGACGAGGTGATCGAGGCGGCGCGCATCGCCCAGGCGCACGACTTTATCGCGGCGCTACCCAACGGCTATGACACCGCGGTGGGACAGCGCGGCGTCAACTTTTCGGGCGGCCAGAAACAGCGGCTCGCCATCGCGCGGGCGCTGTTGGTCAAGCCGCTGGTGCTGATCCTGGACGACAGCACTAGTGCGGTGGACGTGGACACCGAAGCCCGCCTGGAGGAGGCGCTCGACGCCGCCATGCGCGATATGACGGCCATCGTCATCGCCCAGCGCGTGAGTACCGCCCTCACAGCAGATCGCATCGTGGTGCTAGAGCGCGGCCGCGTCGCCGCCACGGGCACCCATGAGGAACTGCTGGCCACGAGCCCCATCTACCAAGAGATCTATGCCTCGCAGCTGGGCAACGGAGGAGCACCGCATGAGCACACAGCCTAACAGACCATCGGACGGCAACGGCTCAGGGAGAGATAGCTCCTC
>ENA-UOXR01003924-UOXR01003924.1-bioreactor-metagenome-genome-assembly--contig:-NODE-3924-length-12131-cov-4.496439_pt1 | contig 12131 bp, 11 predicted proteins | sample MGYA00238164_ERZ764825 | MGnify/ENA primary metagenome ERZ764825 (study PRJEB28920, sample SAMN05720171) | bioreactor metagenome | isolation source: Anaerobic biogas reactor | place: USA:Washington...
CTGATCCTCTGCGACATCCGCATGCCCGGCATCAGCGGCCCGGCCTTCTATGAGGAAGCCCTGCACCAGGATGCCAATCTGGCGTCGCGCATCCTCTTCAGCACCGGCGACGTCGTCAGCCCCGCCACGCGCCACTTCCTCGACACGCACGACGTGCCCGTGCTCGCCAAACCCTTCACCGTCGAGATGCTGCTCGACGAGGTGGAGAGCCGGCTGGAGCTGCATAAGAAGAAAGCCTGATTCCTGGGGCGCGCCGGCCCTTTTTTTGAACTGTGATTTTCATGATGGCATGATTGTCTATGATTTTCGTCGGCCAGCGGCTGAATCATAGCCCATCATACCCATCACATAAATCACAGTTCAATCCCCCCTCTCCAGCACAAAGACGGCTATCTCCCGCCCGGCGCGCCGCCGGTAGGCCTCGAAGCCGGCATAGGACGCCGCGGCCCGCCGCCAGCAGCGCTCCCGCTCCTCGCCTCTCACCTGCCGCGCCCGGTAGCGCCGCGCCTCGCCGTGCAGCGTCGCCACGCACGCCGGCTCCCGGCGCAGGTTGTAATACCAGGCCGGGTGCCGCTTCTGGCCCCAGTTCGAGGCGACGAGGATGTAGCCGTCGCCCTGCGGCACGCCGAGGACCGGCGTCGTGCGCGGCTGCCCGCTGCGCGCTCCCTTCGTCGTCAGCATCAGCACCGGCAGCCCGATCAACTTCCCGGAGAGCGTCCAGCGCCCGCCGTTCAGCCGCAGCAGCCGGCCGTCCACGTGGTGCATCACCCGCGCGAGCAGGGCCACGGCGGGCCGGCTGCTGGCGATTCTGGCGGTCAGCCGCTGCAGCCCGTTGGGCCGGGCCTCATCCGCGCCCATCGGTCTGCTGCTCTCGCAACGCGCGCAGGCGCCGGATCTGCCACGCCAGCTCCGCCGCCACCGCCGCCTCGGCCTCTTCGGCGGCAGCCGCCCGGTGGCGGGCCTGTTGCGCGTAAAGGGCCGCGCCGGGCGCGTGGGTGCGCACGTGGGCCGTCGCCACGGCCTGCCCGGCTGCCCGCGCCGCCGAGCGCGCCGGGTTGTCCTCGCCCACGTCCCGCGCCGCTGCGTGGGCGCCCAGCGACGCGCCGCGAATCACGGCCATGCTGAACTGGCCCGTCTCGATCCACGCCTGCAGTGTCTCCAGCGCCTGCCGTGGACGCGCGTCCTCTGGAAAGGCCTGCTCGAAATAGGGCAGCACGCGCTCGGCGCACGCCTTCGCCCACACTCCCAGCGTGCGGTGGTCGGTCTGCGCCACCAGCGCCTCCAGCGTCTCGTCCCGCTGGGTGAGCTTAAATTTGGGCTTTTTCATCGTCTCCTGTGCTTTCCCTGGAGCGCAGGCGTCTCGCCGGCTCTGTTTCTGAACTGTGATTTATGTGATGGGTATGATGGGCCATGATTCTCCGTTGGCCAGCGGCCAAAGTCAATCACACCAATCAGCTAAATCACAGTTCGGAGGAGAGCGCCGCCTCAATATCCTGCACCCGGTGGTGCACCACGTGCCCGTCGAGGTCGAACGGCCACTCGTCGCGGCGCTCGCGGCCCGTGAACCACTCATCGGGCGCGGCGCGCAGCGCGGCGAGCACGTCTTCGTGGACCTGCCGGTGCCAGGCCAGAACCTCGGCGGGCGAGCGGTCGCGCCAGCGCTCGTAGACGAGGCGGTTGCCTTCCGTCTCCGTCACGCCGCGCTCTTCGGCCGGGCGGGGCTGGCGGCGCGCCTTGCGGGCGATGTCCGCCTTCCAGTGGGTGATGTGCGCCAGCGAATCTTTGACCGTCCAGGGGTCTTTCGTCTCCGGGCGCGGGACGGGCAGCGCCCACTGCTCGTCGGTCAGGTTAGCGACCAGCCGATCCAGCTCCTCAAACTCACGGATCGTGCGGGCGATAACCTCTTCACGCGTGTGGCGCATAGGAAGCCTCCAGTAAGCCGTAAGCCGTTAGCCTTAAGCCATAAGCTTAAGGCTTATAGCTTACAGCTTAGCGTTTCTCACTTCTCCCCCTTCAACGTAATCAGCGCCAGCGGCACCGACGACAGCAGGAGCAGCAGCAGGGCCGGCAGGGCGGCGCGGGCGAAAAACGCCTCGTTGATGTTCGTCCAGACCTGCGAGGAGAGCGCGGTGAAGCCGAGCGGGCTGAGCAGCAGCGTCGCGGGCAGCTCCTTCATCGCCGTCAGGAAGACGAGGCCGGCGCCGGCGAGAATGCCGGGGCTGATCAGCGGCAGGGTCACGCGGCGGAAGACGCCCAGCGGCCGGGCGCCCAGACAGCGCGCCGCTTCCTCCAGGCCGGGCGAAAGCTGCAGCAGGCTGGCCCGCTGCGGCCCGACGGCCTGGGGGATGAAGAGAATGGCGTAGGCCGCCAGCAGCATCGGCATCGTCTGGTAGAGCGAGGGCACGAGGTTGATACCGGCAAAGACGAGCGCCAGGGCGACGACGATGCCCGGCAGGGCAAAGCTGCCGTAAGCCACCTGCTCGAAGAAGCGGCTGCGGCGGCTGGGCCGGCGCACGACGAGCACGGCAATCGGCAGCGCCATCGCGGCGGTCAGCACGGCGGCGAGCAGCCCGGCCGAGACGCTGCCCCAGGCGGCGGGCAGCAGCCCGGCGAGCGGCTGGACGTTGCTCATGCCGCCCTCGACCGACGCCAGGGCGATGCCCGACTGACCGGCAAGGCCGCGGTAGAACCAGTAGAGCAGGCCGGCGAGGGGCAGGCCGAGGCTGGCGAAAACGGTAGCGGCGACGAACGCCAGCGCGGGCAGCCGCCAGCGGCCCAGCGGCGTGGGCCGGCGCACGCGGGCGGCGCCGCTGGAGAGCCGTTCGTAGCGGGCGCGTCCCCGCGTGCGCTGCTCCAGATGCAGGATGACGACAGTCAGCAGGACGAGCAGCAGCGCCAGCGTGGCGGCGGTCTCAAGCTGGTAGCCGAGGTAGCGGTTGTAGATGATGCGCGTGAAGGTGTTCACCTGCAGCATCGTCACCGCGCCGAAGTCGCGCAGCACGTAAAGGGCGACGAGCAGGGCGCCGGCGACGATGCTGGGGCGCAGGTGGGGCAGCGTGACGCGGCGGAACGCCTGCCACGGCGTCAGCCCCAGGCTGCGCGCCGCCTCCACCAGCGACGGGTCCAGCCGCTGGATGGCGCCGCGCACCGTCAGCAGCACGTAGGGATAGCTGATCAGCGTGAGCACGACGAAGGCGCCGGGCAGGCCATAGGGGCTGGGCAGCCGCTCGACCCCGAGCGGGGCGAGTAGCTGCTGGACAAGCCCCTTCGGGCTGAGCAGGGAGACATAGACGTAGGCGGCGACGTAGCTGGGCAGGATGAGCGGCAGGCCGGCGGCGACCGCCCAGAAGCGCCGGCCGGGCAGGTCGGTGGCGGCGGTGAGCCAGGCCAGGGCGACGGCGAGCACGGTCGAGGCGGCGGTGACGGCGGCGGCGAGGCCGATCGTCGTGCCGAGCATGGCAAACGTGCGCACGCTGAGCAGGGTATCCAGCGCCTGCCGCCCCGCTCCGGCGCTACGATAGAGCAGATATGCCGGTACGAGGAGGATGAGGCCGGTGACGAGCGCGGCGGCGATGGTCAGGCTCCTGGCAGAGAGGCCGGACAGCCGCGCCGTCGTGCGCGGGGCGGCAGGGTTTAGCGCGCCGGTTGGAACGGCGGGTGTAGCAAAGGGGCGGCTAAGTTGCTGGAAAATGGTCATAAAAAAGCCTCAAGCTATGAGCTCTAAGCCTTAAGCTGAAGGCTGAAGGCTTAAAGCTTACGGCTTATAGCTAACAGCTAATCAATAATCCCTAACTCGATCAACATATCCTGCGTGCCCTGGAAGTCGGCAAGCTGGGACAGCTCGATGTCGGCGGCCTGGGCGTCCAGCTCGGCGAGCGGCGGCAGGCCGGCGGCAGTGGTCACGCCCTCTATCACCGGGTATTCGTTGGTCTGGGCGGCGAAGTATTGCTGGCCCGGCACGCTGAGCAGGAAGTCGATAAAGCGTTGCGCGTTCTCGGCGTTCTCGGCGCTGGCAAGGATGCCCGCGCCAGAGACCATGATCAGGCTGCCGGGGCCGCCGCCGGGCAGGAAGTAGTTGCGCGCGGCGAAGCTCTCACCCTGCTCGGCGAGAAAGCGGTACAGGTAGTAGTGGTTCACGAAGCCGGCGTCAATCTCGCCCGCGCCAACAGCCTGGACAATGGGCGAGTTGCCGTCGAAGACGAGGGGATCGTTAGCCTGGATGCCGCGCAGCCAGTCGGCCGTGCGCTCGTCGCCCCACAGGGCGCGCATCGCCGTAACCATCGCCTGGAAGGAGGCGTTGGTCGGCGCCCAGCCCAGCCGGCCCTTCCACTCCGGGTCGGTAAAGCCTTCCAGCCCCCCGGGCAGGCCTGTGGCCGGGTCGGGGATGGCCTCGGTGTTGTAGACGATGGTACGCGCCCGGCCGGAGATGCCGACCCACTGGCCGCTTTCGGAGGCGAAGCGGGGAGCCACTTTCGCCAGCGTCTCGTCGGGCAGCGTGGCAAAGAGGCCGGCCGCTTCAATGGCGCCCAGACCGCCGGGGTCCTGGGCGTAAAAGAGGTCGGCCGGGCTGTTTTCGCCCTCTTCAAGCAGCACGCCGGTCATTTCGGCGGTGCTGCCGTAGCGCACCTGCACGTCGATGCCGGTAGCGGCGGCGAACTGGTCAATGACGGGGCCGACCAGGCTCTCGCTGCGGCCGGAGTAGATGACGAGCCGCCCCGGGTCGCCGAGGGCCTCGTCGGGGGGCGCGGTTTCCGCGGTGTCGCTTGGTGTATCGGGGGCGGTAGTTGGCTCCTGGCCGGGCTGCGCGCCGCAGGCGGCGAGAAGGCCGAGAATCAGGATAAACAATACGGCGCTGGGCCGGAACAGACGATAGTCAGTCAACAAGACGGTTTCCTCTTCGTGTCAGTGTGTGGTTAATTGGTCTGGCGCCAGACTGACGGGGCTTATTATTACCGTTTATGGAAGGGGGGTCTACGCAGAAGGTTCAATTATAAGTTATAGGCGGTAAAGTCTGAATTTAACCGGGGTTAAACCGGTACGTAGATATCTACCCGGCGAATATATCCGGGATACAGGCGGGCCGGCGGGCGGCGCGTTATGGTGCGGGAAAACGAAACGTTTGTTGGAGGTAGACCATGGCCGGCAAGTACAGCGTGAATGGGGACGCCGTGAGGCAGGCGAAGCGGCTGATCCGCGACGGAAAGGTGAAGATGGAGAGCGATTGGAGCGAGGCGCAGCCGTCAGCCAGAGAGGAATCGCGCTATCTGGAAGGGCACGACTGGCGGGAGTATGGCGCGTGGTTCCTGGCGATTGATCGCGAGGCCAGCGAAGAGACGAAAGACCGCTACAACTTCCCCTACGGCGACTTCAAGCAGGTACACCGCGACGGCGTGATTGCCGCCAAGCAGCGGGCAGCACAAAACGACCACACGGCCATCGAAAAGGCCGCGGACGAGCTGCTATCGCTGATTGATGGGGATTAGGTTAGCTACGGGGCCCTAGGCGGGCTGGTTGGACGTTGATGAATTGCGAGGCATGACGCAGGCAACGATGTAGCACGATTTCTAAATCGTGCGATGGGGAGCGATTTGGAAAAATCGCTCTACAAGAAGGGTACTTCGCGTAAATGCCCCGTCATTTGTCAACGTGCAGCTTCGTTCCGTTCCAGAGGGCTAGTTCGCCTTCTCCGGAGCCTGGTAGGCAAGGAGCATGACGCCCAGCTCCTCTTCGAGGGCCTGCAGGCGGCTGACCTGATCGTCGGTCAGGTCAGCAAGGCGGGTAGCCGGCTCGACGGCGAGCACGAGCGTGCCGATCTTGTCCTCGAACTTGCGCAGCCGCTTGAGCTGCTTGGGGCTGAGCTGAGCGAAACGAACGTCCGCGTTTTCCATGGGGGGATTCTCCTTTGGCACGTACTGGATAATCCTCGCTATTCTAGCACAGGAACGGCCTTTTTGATCGGCGATTAATCTATCTTTTTGATCCGCCTCGATTTTCTGGCGCGGTCACCGGTCACTCTTCCACGTCCGGCTCGTCTTCGTCCAGCTCATCCTCGGCGGAGGCCGGGTCCAGCTCCCAGCGCTCTTCGTCGCGGCGGAGGACCTTGGTGGCGAAGTCAAGCTCTTCGTCGTCGCGGTAGGTGACGCCGGCGCCCTCCCCAATCTCGTCCACCAGGTCCCGGTCGGGCATCGGTTCGGCGCCGACGTCATGGTCGCCGACGCCGGCCTCGAACCAGCCTTCGTCCAGGTCGCCGCCGCTCAGCTCGGGCGTCTCGGCGTGGTGCTCGCGCAGCCGCCGGAAGAGACCCTGCTCGTCGGTGGGCATTGTCTGGCGCTCCTGGAAGTCGTCGAGGATATCGGCGTCCTCGGTCTCGCGCCCGATTTCGGTCATCACGCCTTCGCTGTTTTCCTCTGTGGTCAGCCGGTCAAATTCACGCTGCCCGCCGAGCGGGTAGTCGGGCTTTTCTTCGCCTTCGGTGTACAGCAGGGCGTGCTGTTCCGATTGGGGCTGCGGGTCGTTGCTGGTGTACTGGCGCTTCGGGCGGTCGCCGTCCCCTGCGGCAGCGCCGCGCTGCGTGGGCACGGTGTCGGTGTAGTCGAGGTCGTCGTCCAGCTCGGGGTCATAGTCGGGCCGGGGCTCGCGCTCGGGCTGTTTTTCTGCCATAGAATCCTCCTGGGAGCAGTCACTCGGGTCAAGAGGAACGCCCGGCCGTTGGAGCGACCGGGCGTTCCTGTTCCGCTCGCCCTGGTAGGGGCGCGGTGCGATTGTGCAGTTAGCGAACTGAATGGGCGGCCTGCGGATTGACGCCGCGAGTCAGCAACCCACCTTCGGCGACCCTGGTCAGCAGCTTATTCGTCTCGCCCTCATTGTCGAGGGTGTCCTGGAGCAGGTCGGCGACCTTGTCGAGGCCCAGCTCTTCGGCGTGGGCGCGGGCGGTGCCGTAGGCGGCCATTTCGTAATGCTCGGCGCGCTGGGCGGCGCCAATGAGGGCCGCGTCAATCGTCGCCGGGTCGCCGGTAGCGCGGATCATCTCCTCGCCTTCCTGGATAATGCCCTGCATGCCCTTGCAGACGACGCCGTTCGGCGCGCGCCCCAGGTGCCGGTAGATCTCGTCCAGGCGGGAGATGTGCTTGTCGCGCGTCTCTTTCAGGTGCTTCTCGAACCCTTCCTTGAGCTTGGGATCGGTGGCGGCGGCGGCCATTTTTGGCAGCGCTTCGGCAAGCATGCGCTCGGCGCTCATCAGGTCGTCCAGTTCGTGGTTCAGCAGATCGTGCAGGCGGCTAAAGTGTTGCATCGTCGTGCCTCCTTATTACGCCTATTGGTAGTCAGGTGGCAGTGGCACAGACAGGGCAGCGGAACCTTGCCCGCTCCACCCCCGTGTCTATAGATGAGCATAGCGGGGATAGTCGCCGGGGGGAATGGGGTAATGCCCCACCATTGGGCGTGGAAATACCCGATTGCCCGGGAGACAAAGCGCGCCCGCGTTCTTGGCGATCTAGTGGAGTTCTGATATGTTAGAGGCGGTTGAGGTTAGGGCGGGGCGCCTATTGGGAGTTACGGCGTGAGCGGGCTGGCCCGGAAGGTCAGGCCGCGAACCGGCCCAACCCCGGGGTCGTGCGCAAACGGCGCCGGCATTTACAGATTAAGGAGATTACCCCATGTTCACTGCTACCCCGCTGAGGCTGCGCAAGCCGGTGCCTAGCGACATCGAGATCGCCCAGGAAGCGGAGCTGAAGCCCATCGTTCAGATTGCCGAAGAGGTCGGTCTGCTGGAGGACGAGCTGCTCCTCTATGGCCCCTATAAGGCAAAGGTCAAGTTGGACGTGCTGGAGCGGTTGAAGGACCGGCCCAACGGCAAGTACATCGACGTGACTGCCATCACCCCCACCCCGCTGGGCGAGGGCAAGACGACGACGACCGTCGGGCTGAGCCAGGCGCTCGGCGCGCACCTGGGCCAGAAGGTCTTCACCAACATCCGCCAGCCCTCACAGGGGCCAACGTTCGGCATTAAGGGCGGCGCAGCAGGCGGCGGCTATGCCCAGGTCATCCCGATGGAGGACTTCAACCTCCACCTGACCGGCGACATTCACGCGATTACGGCAGCCAACAACCTGCTGGCGGCGGCGATTGACGCGCGCATGCACCACGAGCTGTACCAGGACGACGAGCGCCTGTTCAACGCCCTCTGCCCGCCCGACGGTCAGGGCAACCGCCGCTTCTCCGGCGTGATGCTGCGCCGGCTGGCCAAGCTGGGCATCGACAAGACCGACCCCAACGAGCTGACGGCTGAAGAGCGCAGCCGCTTCGTGCGCCTGGACATCGACCCGGACACGATTACCTGGCGGCGCGTCGTGGATACCAACGACCGCTACCTGCGCGAGATTACCATCGGGCAGGGGCCGCAGGAGAAGTTCCAGCGCCAGACGGGTTACGACATCACCGTCGCCAGCGAGATTATGGCGATCCTCGCGCTCACGACGAGCCTGGCGGACATGCGCGAGCGGCTGGGCCGCATGGTCATCGGCACGAACCGGGCGGGCGAAGCCATCACCGCCGACGACCTGGGCGTGGGCGGCGCGCTGACGGTGCTGATGAAGGACGCCATCATGCCCAACCTGATGCAGACGCTGGAGGGCACGCCGGCCTTCGTCCATGCCGGCCCGTTCGCCAATATCGCCCACGGCAATAGCTCCATCGTCGCCGACCAGATCGCCCTCAAGCTCGTCGGTCCGGACGGCTACGTGCTGACGGAATCGGGCTTCGGCGCCGACATCGGCATGGAGAAGTTCTTCGACATCAAGTGCCGCTACTCGGGCCTCATCCCCGACGCGGTGGTGCTGGTGGCGACGATCCGCGCGCTGAAGATGCACGGCGGCGGGCCGAAGGTCGTCGCGGGCAAGCCGCTGGACCCGGCCTATACGCAGGAGAATCTGGAGCTGCTGGAGGCGGGCGCGGGCAACATGGTGGCGCACATCAAGAACGCGCTGCGCTTCGGCATCCCGGTGGTGGTGGCGATCAACCAGTTCAAGGACGACACCGAGGCCGAAATCGCCCTGGTGCGGCGCATCGCCCAGGAGGCCGGCGCCTACGACGCGGTGCCGAGCAACCACTGGGCCGAGGGCGGCCTGGGCTCCATCGAGCTGGGCAAGGCCGTCATGGAGGCGACGAAGCAGGACAGCAACTTCGACTTCCTCTACCCGCTGGAAGCCAGCATCAAGGAGAAGATCGAGATCATCGCCACGCAGATTTACGGCGCGGACGGCGTGGAGTATTCGGAAGAGGCGGAGCGCAAGATCGAGCGCTACAACCGGCTGGGCTTCGCCGGGCTGCCCATCTGCATGGCCAAGACGCACCTCAGCCTGAGCCACGACCCGGCGCTGAAGGGCGTGCCGACGGGCTACATCCTGCCCATCCGCGACATTCGCGCCAGCGTGGGCGCCGGCTTCCTCTACCCGCTCGTCGGGCAGATGAGCACGATGCCCGGCCTGCCGACGCGTCCCGTCTTCTACGACATCGACGTGGACCTGGAGACGGGGAAGGTGTTGGGGTTGATGTAGAGCTTTTAGCTGTTAGCTCTTAGCCGTTAGCCTGGAGGGCCAGGCTAACGGCTTTTTTGTTGGGGAGGGATCGCGGGCATCCCTGCCCGCATCTTCTGAACTGTGATTAGAATGAAGGGGATGATGGCCTATGATTTCGCAGTGGTCTGTAGAGCGATTTTCCCAAATCGCTCCTCCCCACCGCGCACCGCGCGATTTGCAGAAATCGCGCTACATTGGCGCCAGCCAAAATCATAGCCAATCAGGCCAATCAGCTAAATCACAGTTCAGAAGATGAAGATGCGGGCTGGAAGCTGCCTGCCAGCATGGCAGGCGCGCTCCGGCTCAGCGCCGCCGCCGCTTCTTCTTCTGCACCGTCTCCCGCTGCAGGCGGATGGTCACCGTGTGCGTGGCGCCGGGCTCCAGGTTGAACTCGTAGCCCAGCTCCACTTCCATGGCGAGCATCGCCTCGTTGAAGCCCACTTCGTCGGGCCGGGGGTTGGCCTCGACGAAGATACCCTGGCGGGCCGTGGTGTTGGCGACGCCGGGCCGCTCCTCGTCTTCGATGAACTGGATTTCGCTGCGGTCGGTGCGCGTGAGTATCGTGTAGGCCGGCGTCAGCTCGTTGACGACGCGCCACTGCACGGGGCAGCTTCCCTCGCTGTCGTTGCGCCAGGTGTATTCGACCTCCACCGCGCTATCGGCGAGGGCGTACCGCTTGCCGACGTGCACGCCGCCAGGCACTTCGCGCTCGAAGTGCAGCGTGTCGCCATTGTGCCCGCCGGTTAGCTGGGCGCCGGCCTCCAGGGGGACGCCGTCCACGGTGATGTAGTCCACCAGGGCGCGGCGCTGGGCCGGGAGCCGGGTCGTCGTGCCGGGCAGCTTCATCTCGCGCGTGAGCAGCTCGAACGGCTGGCGCTCGTTCTCGAAGATCCAGGAAGGCAGGTATTTGGCCATGCGCGTCGGGGCCATCTCGGCGGTGAGCGTCGCGTCGGCCATGAACGGCTGCGGGCGCGCTTCCTCCGGCAGCCAGAGCCGGTAGTCGAGCGTCTCCACGGCCGGCAGCACGGCGTCGGCCTCGTAGGGCGCGTCGGTGACGGCGCGCTGGTTGCCCGCATACTGCTCGCCCGTCTCCAGGTCGAACCAGTAGAGCAGGCGGCCGCCGTGCGGCGTGGTGATAATCGCCTGCTTGCCGTCGCTGAGGACCAGCTCGTCGTGCCCGTCGCGGTTCACGTCTTCGATGCTGACCAGGGGCCGGGGGTCGAGCGCCCAGCGGGCCGCCGCCAGCAAGGCGTAGGAAGCCTGGGCGCCATCCCAGCCGCGATAGCCGTCGCCGCCAATGCCGATACAGCCGAACTCGTACTGGTGGCCCAGGTAGTTCTGCAGCGCAAGCTGGTAGAGGTTGCGAGCGGCGCGGCTCTTGCGCCCGGTGCCGTCCTGCAGCAGCGTTTCCACGGCCTGCAGCTCGGCGCGAATCTCGCCGAAAAAGGAGCGGTATTTTTGCAGCTTGGGCGAGTTCTCGTTGAAGTCCAGCCAGTCCTTGTAGCCCGGCTCGTGGTAGGGCAGCTCGGGGTCCTGCAGGCTGATGTCCATCCAGCTACCGCTGCCGTCGGGGATGGGCGAGAGGTTGCCGACGGAAGGCGGCGAGTTGGTCAGGTGGACGAGCTGGATTTCGGGCATCGCCTCCAGCAGGCTGAGCACCTGGTCGAGCCGGTGCCACGTCTGGTTGGGCACGACGCCTTCCTTCCAGCCCCAGAGGCCCATCGCGTCGGCGTTTTCGGCGTAAGCCAGGCAGTGGGCGTTGTGGTTGGGGTGGCGGGCGCGCTGCAGCAGATAGCTCTGGAGCTGGCCCGGCCGGCCAAACCAGACGGCGAAGTTGAAGAGATGCTTGAGCTGCTGGTCGTCGCAGAGCAGGGTCAGGATGTGCGGGCCGACCTGGCTGGTGACGACGACCGGCTCGGCCAGATTGGCCTGGGCGAGGATGAAATCTTCGACCAGGGTGGAGCGGTAGCCCGCCGCGGAGATGATCGGCAGCAGCGACTGGCGCCAGCTCCGCTCGGCGTTCCAGAAGGTGACCGGGGTGACGCCGAACGTCTTGTAGAGGATCTCCTGGTGCATCTCAATCTGGCGGGCGTTGTCCCAGTCGTCGGAGGCGTAGGGCACGTTCTGGGCGTAGGTGGAACCAAGCAGCTCGAACTGCCCGGCGCGCAGCCCTTCCCAGATCTCCTGCAGCGGCTCCGGGTCGAGCCAGCGCAGGGCGTCGATGAGCGTGCCGGAAATCTGAATGTTGACAGGCAGCAGCGGGTGGGCGCGCAGGACACGCAGCAGGCCGCGATAGGCAGCGAGGCTGGCGGTGAGAGCGCGCTCGCTCAGGTGCTGGTTGAGGTGGAAGACGAGGGGAATACTGATGGCCATAGATATCCTGGCGCCGCAGAAGCAAAGAGATAGTCCGCTCAAAAAAGCTGGCGCCTATTCTACCCGCTTTCGTGTAAACTTCAAGTGGTTGACATAAAACGTCAGGTGGCTGGCAGCAGCCGGTGGGCAGTGACGCCTACCTACTCCCCACTGACCACTATCCAATGTTGCCGGCCGGCGTGG
>ENA-UOXR01003925-UOXR01003925.1-bioreactor-metagenome-genome-assembly--contig:-NODE-3925-length-12127-cov-14.089960_pt1 | contig 12127 bp, 10 predicted proteins | sample MGYA00238164_ERZ764825 | MGnify/ENA primary metagenome ERZ764825 (study PRJEB28920, sample SAMN05720171) | bioreactor metagenome | isolation source: Anaerobic biogas reactor | place: USA:Washington...
GTACCAGACAATACCACGACTCAGGTAACTTGTCATCCCGGATCCAGATTCATCAGAAATTCAGTACCGGGCAGCAAGGCTGGTATGACTTTGTCTTTGAATTATCCGCGATCAAACCGGAAATGAGAGTCCTGGAACTCGGCTGTGGTGCCGCATCACTATGGCGGGCTGTTATGAATCGCCTGAGTGAGAGTACCCGAGTTACCCTCAGCGATTTTTCACCTGGTATGGTCCGGGATGCTGCCAATAACCTGCAACGAGACAGGCGTTTTCATTTCGTCTGCATGGACAGTATGAATGTTACTTTTCCATACCCGGCTTTTGACCTGGTGGTAGCGAATCACATGCTTTATCATGTTCCCTCCGTAGCCCAGGTACTTGGGCAGGTATCCGGATTGCTCAATCCGGGTGGAAGGTTTATGGCTGCCACCAACGGACCGGAACACATGGTTGACCTGGATATCTTGCTCGAGAAATTCTCACGTAAACTTGATAAGGGACACGGGATGTCCGGTGGATTCAACCTGTTGAACGGAGAAAAACAACTCCGGGAGTTCTTTTCGACGATTGAACTGCACTTGTATTCCAGTGATCTGTGGGTCACAAACGCTCAGTTATTGACCAACTATGCCTATTCCACCCCTCTGGTAAAAGAGAAACTGGGTGATGAAGGCAAACCGGAGATGACCACGTTCTTCCAACGCCGGATCGACCACTACGGCGGGATCGTTATTCGTAAACAAACCGGAGTTTACCTGGCAAAAGACCCCAGGTAAATATCAGCGCAACACCGAGACGATCAGCGTCACGGCAGAGATCACAACGCAGTAAACCGCAAAACCATAGAAACTGTTCTTCTTTAGATAGTTCAACAACCAACGTATGGAGAGATAGCCAATCACACCGGCAATCACAAAACCAAGGATCAGCACTGGCAAAAAGTCGAGAAAAAATTCAGCCTGCACCAGATCCAATACTGAAAGCAAACCGGCAGCCAGCATGATCGGGATGGAGAGCAAGAAAGAGAAGCGGGCAGCGGCTTCGCGGGTATAGCCCTTGAAAAGTCCACCGGAGATGGTTGCGCCTGAACGCGAAATCCCGGGGAAGATCGCCAAAGCCTGGAAAACCCCAACCAAAAGTGAGTCCTGCCAGGTCAGTTTTTCAAATCCATTTTCTTTTTTTGATAAAAGCTCAGCTAAAACCAGCAAGATTGCCGTGCCTGATAGCAAAACTGCCGTGATCACCGGGCTGCTGAAGGTTGCTTCGACCTTATCCTTGAGCAGAATGCCAGCCAGACCGGCAGGGATAGTGCCTAGAATGATATACCAACCCAAACGGCTATGCGTATCTTTGAAAGGTGCTTTTTCTTTTAAACCTTGCAAAACTGATCTAAAAATCGCCACCAGATCCGACCAGAAATAGATGATCACCGCCACCAGGGTGCCCAGTTGTACCAACACATCAAAAACGAAGGCTTTGTTTGGGTCAAGGGTCCAGTTCAACAGATAGGGGACGATCACGAGATGAGCAGAAGATGAGATCGGTAAAAATTCGGTCAGACCCTGGACGATACCTAAGATGATTGCTTGAATGAAATTCATAATTACCTTTCTGGAGTGCGGGGTATGTTCAGTTTAGCCATGGCTTCATCGGCAAAAGCCTGCAGGCGACCCTCAAGGATCGCCTGGCGCAGGTCGCGTGCCAGCTGGAGCAGGGTGTGCAGATTGTGGATCGAAAGCAATGTAGCCGCCAGCATTTCCTTGGCGACGATTAGGTGCCGTAGATAGGCGCGGCTGAAGGTGCGGCAGGTGTAGCAGGAGCACTGTTCATCGATCGGTCGCTGGTCTTCTGCAAAGGTGGCGTTCATCAGGTTGAGCCTGCCGGACATGGTCATGGCGCTGTTGTGTCGTGCCAGGCGGGTAGGCAGGACGCAGTCAAAGATGTCGATGCCCCGCAGGACACCTTCGATCAGATCTTCCGGGGTGCCGACACCCATCAGATAACGGGGTTTTTCCGCCGGCAGGATGGCGTTCACCACCTCGAGGGTGTGGTACATTTCGGCTTTTGTTTCTCCAACCGAGAGCCCTCCGATGGCGTTACCAGGAAAGCCCATGCTGCTGATGGCACGAGCAGATTGCTCTCGCAGATCATCGAAGATTCCGCCCTGAACAATACCAAAAAGAGCCTGGTCTTCACGTGTTTTTGCTTCAAGACAGCGCTGCGCCCAACGGTGGGTGCGTTCCATGGCTTGTTCAACATAAACGCGGTTGTTGGGGTCAGAACATTCATCGAATGCCATGATAATATCCGCACCCAGGTTTTCCTGGATCTTTATTGAGCTTTCAGGTGTAAGGCGTTTCATCGACCCATCGATGTGCGATTTGAAGGTCACACCGTCCTCATCCACCTTGCGCATGTTTGCCAGGGAAAAGACCTGGAAGCCGCCAGAATCGGTCAGCATTGGTTTGTGCCACTGCATGAACTCGTGCAATCCGCCCATTTTGGCCACCCGTTCGTCGCCGGGGCGCAAAAAGAGGTGGTAGGTGTTGGATAGAACTAAAGTGGCACCCAGTTCCTCCAATTGGGCGGGAGTGATGGCTTTTACCGTCGCTTGCGTGCCGACTGGGGCGAACACCGGGGTTTGCAGTATGCCGTGAGGGGTGCAGAATTCACCAGCACGGGCGTTGCCATCTTGGGCGATGATTCGATAATCGAAATAATGATTACTTTGGCAGTAAGATGGCTTATCGTTGTTGTTCATATCTACCTATACAAAGACCTTTCCCAATTGTACTCGTATTGTTTCCAGTGACCTGAAAAAAGACTTTGTACGGATTCTTTTCAAACACGATTCAACGATTCACCGCATTACATCCATTCCTCACACGGCACATCTACTCGTATGTTCGCTGAGTCAAGCTCCCACAGCGTGTCACAAGTACGGGCGATGAAGGCACGGTCGTGTGCCACCAGCAGTAACCCGCCACTGAAGGCTCCCAACGCTTTTTCGAACTGCTCCCTTGAAGGGATGTCGAGGTGATTGACCGGTTCGTCCAGCACCAAAAAGTTAGCTCCCTGCGCCACCAGGCGGGCTAAGAGTAGGCGGGTGCGCTGGCCAAAGCTCAAGGCGGAGGTGGGTAAAACAGCATGGTCTTCATCCAGGAGGAAATAGTGTAAAAAGTGATAGGTTTCACTCAGGCTTATGGCTTTGACTGCCTGGATATGTTCAATGGATGTCAGGTTGGGATCGAGGTCTTCCTGCTTTTGAGGCATATAGCCTATAACGACGCTCTTTCCCCACTGATATTTGCCTGCGCTCGCCTCCAGCTGCCCCATCAACACCCTCAGCAACGTGCTTTTGCCAGTTCCGTTAGCACCAACCAAGGCGACCCGCTGCCCAGCCCTGATGTCCAGGACCAGATTTTCAAAAAGAGGCGTGTCATTATAGCCAAAGGTAAGGTCTTCCACGTTCAATACTTGCTGGCTTTGGTGTTCCGGTTCAGCAAAATTAATGTTAACACGCCAGGCATCCATCGGTTTTTCGATCCGTTCGGACGATTCCAGGTAACGCTCCAGGCGTTTCTTCTTGGCTAAGCCCTTCTTTGCGACCTTCTTAGCATAACGACGGGTTTTGGAATCCTTGGTATTTCTTTCAGTGGAACGGGCTTGCTCAGCTGTGTTTACCCAATCACTCCTCAATCGTTTGATCTCAGTTTCCTGGTCTTTCCATTGTTCGTAAGCTTTTTGTCGTTCTTTAGCTATCTGCGCCGCATAATTGGAATAATTGCCCGCAAATTTGCGAATCCCATATCTTCCTGCTTCGAGTTCATAAACAGCACTGACGGTACGGTCGAGAAAGAGCCGGTCGTGTGAAATCAGCAGGACGATTCCACGGTAGTTATTGACGGATTCCTCCAGCCATTCCAGAGCAGGAATATCAAGGTGGTTGGTCGGCTCGTCCAATAGAAGAATTTCTGGCTGTTGCAGGAGCAAGGCAGCCAGCTGAACGCGCGTTCCTTCTCCACCGCTTAAAGTATTAAGAGGTGTGGATAGCGCAAGATAACCCAAACCAAGGTTTGCCATGAGCTTGCGGGCTTCAGCTTCTTCTCGGGCACTCAGCTCCTGGCTGGGAAAGGGTTTGGCTTGATTGGTCGTTAAAAGTATGGCATCAGCAACCGTTTCAGCCTGAATGGCTATCGGGTCCTGTGGCAAATATCCGATGCTGCAGCCACTGGTGGTTGTTACACTGCCGTGATCAGGTTGGAGCTGACCAGTGAGGATCTGGAGTAGGGTCGTTTTACCGCTTCCGTTGGCTCCAACCAGCCCGACGTGGTCACCTTCATTCAGGTTGAAGGTCACATCTCTCAACACCTGGTTGTAACCAAATCGTTTGCTGACACGGTTGACTTGTAACATAACGGCTCCCTGGTTTGCTTTTACAGTGGCTTTCTTAAGACGACCGAGCGCTTGTAACTGCGGTAGCCTAAATCGTAGTAAATTTTCGTTGCGCCGCTGATGTTCTCACTGTCCACACCCAGGGCTACTTCTTCCATGCCCAGGGCTTTCATCATCTTCATCGACCGGCAGATCAGGGCTTTGGCAATCCCTTTTCCACGCCAGGCTTTTCGCACACAAATGTTTTCGGTGTAGCCGCGCAAGCGACCACGTTCCTGATTTTCTGTCAGGTTGATGAAATTTAATACCATCCCGGCAATTTCATTACCATCCCATGCAATTTGCCAAAGATAGGGCTGGAAATAGTTCTTGTTCGAGATCCACTCCTGGAATTCCGATTCCGGTGGAATGGTAGCCCCCCAATGGTCCTGGAAAGCCTCCACATCTGCATCCCAAACCTGGCGGTATTGCGATGGAAAGGCTGGTTTGACCTCAATCCCTTCAGGTAAAGGGTAATCAGGAATCTCCATTAAATCGCGTTTCATATCTTCGAAGTGGCGTGTGGGAGAATAAGCGCGACCCTGAAGGATGTCCAGGCGATATTGGTCTTCTTCTGGAACGAAAGCAGAATGCATTCCCTCCGCGGTCGGGTGGAGAGTCAGATGGTTGAGCAGCGCCTGATCTTCCAACCAGGCGACCAACACCTCCTCAAGACCTTGACGCTTCCAGTCATGATGGATGTGCATCAACCAGCCATAAATCCAACTATTGCTTGACTCTTCCCACATATTGGTCGAACGACAGTAGGCTACCGGCTGCTGCTTGAGGAAAGCAAAAACCATGTCGCGTACTGGTATGCTTTCAGATAGATTCGCGTAGTCTGCAGTGATATCTTCCAGTGAAGTGACAGTGTTGTTTGGATCATCTTTGTTGGACATGATGATCTCGACCATGGCTGGATAATCCTCCGGACCCGCAAATCGTCTGAAGGTAAAACCTGCCAATTGGGGCAGGGGGGCAAACTTGTGATCATTATTTTGATTTTCCATAGCTACTCATTTCTTATAACGGTTTTTGCAGTTCGAGGAAGGTCAGATAGCGTCGGTAACCCAGTGCTGTATAGAGGCGCATGGCTCCGGTAGGGTTCTGCGTGTCAGCAGTGAGTGCCACCTCATCCATATTGAGCATCTTAAACATTTCCATCGAACGGCAGATCAGAGCACTGGCAACACCGCGACCGCGCCACTCGCGCCGAACTGAAATGGCTTCGGTGTAACCACGCCTTCGCTTTTCGAGCTCGTTTTCTTCAAGTGACAGATAGTTTTGAACAGAACCGACTACTTCGTCTCCATCCCAGGCGACCTGCCAGAGAATGGGTTGAAAATTCGGACTGGCAAGATAACCCTGGTACCACTCTTCAGTCGGGTCTGATGCACCATATTCATCCTGAAAGGCATCGTTGGAGGCGTCCCAAATCTTGCGGTAGTCTTTGGGCAGAACCGGACGCACTGTAATGCCTTCGGGCATGGGTCTTTCAGGAAGGTCAACCAGGTCACGGCTCATCGAGTGGTAGTAACGTTTGACCTCGTAGCCTGAGGTTGTCAGGATATTCAACCGGTTCTGGTCAGTCTCACGTGAGAAGGCCAGGAAGAACCCTGCCTCACCCCCGGGAAGCGTACCGGCATAGTGGCGACCGCGTGACTCACCCCACTCGATCAGGGCTTGCTCAATACCCTTGCCTTGCCATGCTGGATCGACCCGGAAAATGACAGCGTAGGCATATTCCTGGTTTGAGATTTGCCGCTCCCAATAAAACCTGCAGAAAGCGACAGTCTTTCCAAGCACCTCAATGAAAATCAGGTCGTCGTGCGGATCACAATTGCTGAGGTTGTTGTATTCAGCTTCCAGTGTCTTAATTGTTGTATCGCCAATATATTGCCCTGCAGAATGCAAGTTTTGAAAGATTGCCAGCATTTTTGGGTAATCAATTTCACCCTGAAAATGACGCGAGACCAACCCTTCGATCTTTGGGGCGTTTTTAAGTGGATATTCTTCAAAAGTGTTCATCTTATTCTCTTTCTTACTCATTACTTCTCATCTTTTATCTGCACTGCAGAAACAAAAAACCACGGGGTTGGATTGCCCGTGGTTCTGTTGATTTGGATGATTTTTGGAAATCAGCGAACAGGCGCAATCCGACCTTGGTTTAAGAGAGCACCGGAATCGGCACTCTGGAAAACAAAGGTAATGGTTGTAGATTTGCTGTTCATAGTAATTATTTTATGACAAATAGTAATCTTGTCAAGCTATTCGTAGATTTTCTCCAGCAAGTTAGTGTGAGTCTCAAACATCGTCAGGTGAGGCTTCACCATCTGCCGATAGCTGAAACTCCTCTTTTAGAGACCAAATGGAACAAAGCATAAATGAAAAACGCTTTGTAAATCTTTACAATCCGAAAATCCGTTAAGTTAGGTGAATCCCATATAGGATTAGAAACCGCATGACAAAGCTTAACTGTCTTTTTTGGTGCGATAAATTTTTCGACAATTGTCTAAATATTCCCGTATGCGGTCAAAAGTTTCCTGGCTGATATAGTGCTCAATCCGGCAAGCATCTTCAAAAGCGGTCTCTTCACTAACACCAATCCAAGTAAAAAAATCAACCAAACCGTTGTGACGACGATAGGTCTCTTCGGCAATCTTCCTTCCTTTCGGACTTAGAAAGATCAGCTTTGTATCGTCTAGCTCCAGATATCCATTAGCAACAAGATTTTTTATTTGTTGACTAACCGTCGGCCGGGAGAACTGCATTTCTCGAGAAATATCAATGGCGCGTACGCTTCTATTTCTCTTTTCAAGAAGCAAAATTGTTTTTAGATACATCTCAGCAGATTCTTGTAGATTCATGTAGTCACCATGTTTGCCGTGTAATTACGATCAGGTTGATTCTAACACCAATAACCTTGACAGGAATGTTAGGTTAGACTAACATCAATTTGTTAGTCTAACCTAACTTAAGAGCGTGATCATTAATAGGACTGTGTGCTTTCAAAAATCATCAAAAAGGCATATCAAGTAGCCAATCGACAGGCTTAAGCCAAGACAAAGAATTATTTCGGCAACCAAATTGAGCACACTCTGACAATTGAAGAGGAATATCAGATGAAGACCTTGCGAGATGTTCATATTGGAGAAACTGTACGTGTGGTAAAAATTCATGGGCATGGTAATATACGCCGCAGAGTGATGGATATGGGCATCACAAAAAATGCAGATATTTTTATCCGCAAAATGGCTCCATTGGGGGATCCTATCGAAATCAATGTACGTGGTTATGAACTTAGCCTTCGCAAGGATGATGCCAGCATCATCGAAGTTTGCTGATCAAACATGGATATTAAACCCGAGCCCATTACTATTGCTGTTGCCGGAAACCCGAACTCCGGGAAAACCACGCTTTTCAACGCTCTAACCGGATCAAATCAATATGTGGGAAACTGGCCGGGTGTTACAGTCGAGAAAAAAGAAGGCAGGCTAATAGAAAATCCTGACATCATGTTGGTTGACTTACCCGGAATATACTCTCTTTCAACCAACACGCTTGAGGAAAAGCTGGCAAGAGATTACCTGCTAGAATCCAATCCTGACGCGATTATCAACATCGTGGATGGCACCAACCTGGAGCGCAACCTTTATTTAACCACTCAGCTGGCAGAACTGGGTATACCAATGGTGTTGGCGATTAATATGATGGATGAGGTTAAAAAAAGCGGTACCAGGATTGATAGTATCGCTCTTGGTGAAACGATCGGACTGCCGATTGTAGAAGTTTCTGCCTTACGATCAACGCAGATTGATGATCTTGTAAAAGTGGCTACTGAATTAGCGCGAGAAAAACGAAAACTTCCTCCTTTGCACCGTTTTAGTGGCGGTGTTGAGCATGCTTTAGGACATATTGAAGAAGTGGCTTTACACGATCTATCTGAACATAAACAACGCTGGTATGCGCTTATGCTTTTTCAGAGAAATGAACTTGTGGGAGAAAAATTGGGTCTCTCTGAAGAATTGATCAACCATATAGAGCAAGACATCCAGCAATGTGAATTGGAATATGACGACGATTCCTATGGGATCGTTGCCACTGAACGTTACGATCTTATTGCAGATGTATTGAATAAGGTTTATGTGCGTGGAGAACTTTCGGGCTCCAATCAGATTGATCGGGTAGTTACGAATCGTTGGTTGGCATTGCCGATTTTTGCCCTGATCATGTTTATTGTTTATTACGTTTCAGTAAGCACGATTGGTGCGACAATGACTGACTGGACCAATGAGGTTCTTTTTGGGGCAATAATCTTACCCCGAGTAAGCGCTTTATTGATCCAATGGAACGTGGCAAGTTGGCTTCAAGGGCTGTTGGTCGACGGAATCCTGGCTGGAGTAGGGTCGGTCTTGAGCTTCTTACCCCAGATGTCGGTCTTGTTTCTTTTTTTGACCGCAATGGAGTACTCAGGGTACATGGCAAGAGTGGCATTTATCATGGATCGTATGTTTCGCAAATTTGGGCTGTCGGGAAATAGTTTCATCCCCATGCTGATCGGCAGTGGCTGCACCGTGCCAGCGATCATGTCAACCCGAACCATCGAGAGTGAACAGGATCGGCGTATGACAGTCATCACCACTTCTTTCATTCCATGTGGAGCTAAGCTTCCAGTGATTGCTCTGATTGCTGGAGCCTTTTTTGGAGAGAAGGGTTGGGTTGCATTTGGGGCTTACTTCCTTGGGATCATGGCTGTGGTCGTTTCGGGGCTGATACTAAAAAAAATGCCATTGTTCCAGGGAGAACCGAAGCCTTTTGTAATGGAATTACCAACTTACCGATGGCCGACTTTTAGAAGTATTATAACGACTACCTGGGACCGTTTGTCATCTTTTGTTAAAAAGGCAGGCACAGTGATCCTTTTGGCAACTATCGTTATCTGGTTTACTACCTTTTTTGGTTGGATGGATGGGCGCCTCGTTATGTTGTCAGCAGCACAAATCAATCAGAGTGTTATGGCTGCAATCGGCAACTCTTTTGCCTGGATTTTTAAGCCCTTGGGTTGGGGAGAATGGCGACCGGTAGTGGCGGCAGTGAGTGGATTGTTAGCGAAAGAGACGGTAGTGAGCAGTTTTGGGATTTTTTATGGTTTTGCTCAAATTGCTGATAATGGGAAAGAGATCTGGGCTAGTATGCGGGCTGCCTTTACACCACTTACTTCAGTCTCATTCCTAATTTTCGTGCTACTTTCAGCGCCCTGTGTTGCTGCGATTGGTGCGATTAGACGGGAGATGAATAGCTGGAAGTGGACAATGTTCGCGATAGTTTATATGACTGGTTTCGGTTATGTAGTAGCATTTATTGTCTATCAGATTGGATTTTGGTGGCAGGGAAACCAGTTTTCCATGGGAACCACTGTGGCTTTGGCTGTGGTGGTGCTGCTGCTTTGGCTGGTTTTCAAACCCAAAGCAGACACAAATAGTGCTCTAAAGGGTGTACAAGGGATGAGATGTTAGCAACGATAATAATCAGCAGTATTCTTGTTTTAATTGTGAGTTTTATTATCTACCGGATGATCAGAAGCGCGAAGTCAGGCAAAGGACAATGTGCGGGATGCGCGTATGCCGGGACCTGTGCTGCTGTAAAATATTCAAAAAATAAATCAGATTGCGAACTTTCAGAGCCGGCGAGTTGATTTCACAAAAATAACAGCTAGTCGGATGCAACCTTAAGAAAAAATGGCATAAAGAATTGCATAACAAAAGCTCATATGAGTTTTTTATCTTCATTTGTGTCAGTGTTATACTTTACCCTCGTGGATATCAATACTTACTCAACCTGGCTGGAAATCGACCTAAACGCCCTAAAGAATAACGTGGCGGAGGTTATCAGGATGACAGGGCGGGAGGTAATGGCTGTGATCAAAGCCAATGGCTACGGTCACGGTATGCGCCCAATCGCCCAGGCTTGTGTGGCAGGGGGAGCAACCTGGTGCGGTGTTGCCCGCATCGAAGAAGCCCTGGCTCTGCGCCGGGCAGGCATCTCGAACCGCATTTTGGTGCTGGGATTTACGCCTGCATCCAAAATTCCGGATGCCATAGAACACAATATCACCATTGCGCTGTTCAACGCTGAACTGGCTCAAACCTATCTCGAGTATGTCCGCATTCATGGCGGCACATTACGTGCCCATGTCAAAGTGGAAACAGGGATGGGACGCCTTGGAATGCCGGTTGAGGTCGTGGCTCCCTTTTTAAGGGCTCTCAAAAATTCACCAATCCAGGTGGAAGGGATTTTTACTCACTTTGCCCGCGCCGATGAACCCGATTCCGATTCCACACCCGCTCAGATTCGCCTTTTTAACAGTCTGCTCAACGATTTGGAACAGCAAGGACTTAAACCGGGAGTTGTCCACGCAGCCAATTCTGCTGGCATCCTCAATTTTCCTTCTTCTTATTACGATCTCACACGTCCTGGTGACTTAATCATGGGCATGTCGCCTATCGAGGGCAAACCACTACCGGCACAATTCAAACCAGTGTTAACTTGGAAAGCCAGGTTGATCTCGTTGCGGACTTTTCCTGCCGGACAAGGGATCAGTTATGGTTCAAAATACGTCACCACCAAAGACGAACGCATCGGAGTGATCCCGATCGGGTATGGCGATGGATTCAGACGGGTGGATGGACAGCAGGTGTTGGTCGGTGGTAAGCGGGTCAACATCGTGGGGCGGGTATGTATGGACCAATGTATGCTGCAGTTGGATAGCGTGCCTGACGTAAAAATTGGTGACGAGGTCGTTCTGGTGGGGAGACAAGGCGCAGAGTTTATCTCGATCGACGAAGTCGCCCAGCGCTGGGGTACGATCAACTACGAAGTAGTGTGTGGTCTGGCAGAACGCCTTCCAAGGATTTACATTGAATGATGAATGAACCAATTCTGGCGGAATTTCATTGCCATTCCAATTACTCTCCTGACAGCCTGGTAAGCCTGGAAGAGATAATTCGTACCTGTCGAAGCAGGGGTGTTGGCAAGATCGCGATCACTGACCACGGCTGTATGGTTGGGGCTTTGAAAGCAAACCAGATGGCACCCGACCTGGTTGTGGTGAGTGAAGAGATCCTGACAAGTGAAGGTGAAATCCTGGGTTACTTCATGACCGAGGAGATTCCGGATGGTCTTGAGCCGCTGGAAGTTGTAAGACGACTGAAAGAACAAGGCGCTTTTATCAATGTCGCTCATCCATTTGACCCCTGGCGGGGTTCAACCTGGAAACCTGGCACCTTGGAAAAACTGGTTCCGTATTTGGATGGTGTGGAGGCTTTCAACGCACGCTGTTTTGACCCAACTTACAATGAGAAAGCCGCCGCGTTTGCTGATGAGCATGGCTTGGCATGGATGGTTGGCTCTGACGCGCACAGTGTTCCAGAGATTGGCAGGGCTGTATTGCAGCTGCCCAATTTCAATTCAGCGGAAGAACTGCGCCAGGCAGTCAAATCCGCTTCATTTTCGGGGGAATTATCAAACAAGATGGTGAGAATGCATTCGACCATCGCGAAGGTCGTCAATAAATTCCGCCGAAGATAAGTTAATAGACTTTTTTCATACCTCACCCCCGCTACGCGGACCCTCTCCAATGGAGAGGGTTGAGAACACAAAAATAGGATTCTTATGCAGTTACCAAGAAACTCTC
>ENA-UOXR01003928-UOXR01003928.1-bioreactor-metagenome-genome-assembly--contig:-NODE-3928-length-12111-cov-5.005972_pt1 | contig 12111 bp, 11 predicted proteins | sample MGYA00238164_ERZ764825 | MGnify/ENA primary metagenome ERZ764825 (study PRJEB28920, sample SAMN05720171) | bioreactor metagenome | isolation source: Anaerobic biogas reactor | place: USA:Washington...
CCTGCTCTACGAGACCGTCCCGGTTCTGCCCGGTCAGTAACCGCCGCCGGGCCCACGCTGAGCTCGGCTATCCCGACCAGCACCACGCCACGGGATCCCACACTCCCTGCGCCTGACCCTGGAGCAGCGGGTCGAGAAAGCAGCGTGCCCGCTCGATGCCTTCGTCCAGATGTCGGCTATCCAGCCCGACCTCTGCAGCCATGCGACGGAATGGAGCCGCCCAGCTCGATGGTGGCTCGGACAGCCTGTCGGGCATGGCATGGGTGTTCCGACGTTGAAAGGTCGCCCTGACCGCTTCGCTCAGCGGCCCAGCGGCCACCGGTTGCAGCTCTCCCAACAGGATCATATCCACCAGATCCTTGGCGCGGCTGCTCTCACCACTCGCATACGGGCGGGAATACGCGTGCAGCTTTTCAGCGAGGTGTTGGGTCACCGGATAGCACGGCATGACGATCGGCGCGATCTCGGCAAAGCCCAGCAAGGAGGGCGCCGTTACGTTCTCGGGCGGTTCGACGACGGGATCACCCCATCCCACATCGACGTGAAAGCCCTCAAAGGGTCGCCCATCAAGGGTGGCCCGCACCGCATAGCGTAGGCCCCCGGCTGCCTCGTCACGCTGGCGAGAGGGACGGGCCACCTGATAGCCAAACCAGTCACCCAGGTCTAGCAGCGCCGCGCGCACCAGGTTGGCATGGATGTCCTCCGCAGACCCCAGCAACAGCATGTCCAGATCCCGCGTGGTGCGCGCACGCCCGCCTAGCCGCCATTGCAACGCCAAGCCCCCCTTGAGCAGCCAGTCGCCGGGACGATCCGCGATCAGCCGCGCCAAAAAGCGCTCAAAGGCCACCATCTTGCGCAGCCGTACCAGGGGAGCCCCAGTGGCGAGGTTCTCCGCGCGCAGACGGTCCTCCAGCGCCTGGCGAAACGCCCCACCGGTCGCGTATCTCATGGCGTTCGCTCCGATAGCGCTCGCATAATCAGCCGTTCGGCCCGCCCCCCATGACCTCGGGCATGGGCTTGTAGATCGTCGACGGTCACCAACCCCCGATCGACCGCCTCGCTGACCGCCTGGACCACCTGCTCCTCCGCCAGCCCGCTGGTTGCGACATCGGCGATGGTGCGCGACACCGTGGTGACCGGCAGCCCCATCACGTGGGCGACCTCGTTCGCGTCGAGACGGTTGGTATGCAGGGCGAACCCTCGCCGGCGACGCGAGGCGCTACGCGGCACCGTCACGTGGATCCTGTCCGGTAGCACGTCGGACAGCTCATGCAGGGCGAGCGCGCTGTCGTGAGAGATGACCGCCTCATCCCCAGCCCGTAGCCAGGCCACGAACAGGTCCTCGTGCGGCGTGGAGGGAAAGAGCGTCAGGCGATAGATCCCCCAGCGGACGCGCAGAAACCGCCCTGACCGCACATAGTACGTTAGCTGCCGCTGGCTATACCCAGCATCCTTGGCCTGTGACGTCGTGAAATAGCCGGCTTGGCGCTCGGCGATAGCATAGAGTCTCTCGCTAGCAGACTGCTGGTTGGGCTCATGATCCATGTGTGCAAAACCTTTCCAATTTCGTAAGGTTACGCACACATCATACCACATTCCAGCGTCTCGTCATCTCCGACAGCGCCAAGGAACGATCCACGAGTAACCCGTCCCACGCCCGCCGCAAGCAACATCGCAGCCAGTTGGGGGCGGACCCTCCGTTCGCCCCCGTCCCAGGCCCGCACTCCCCCCAACCGCAACACCCCCCACTGGTCTAGACGACGACTACGCCAATTCGCGCCGATTCGCCACGTTCGCCACCATTCCAGGCCTTCGCCAGGCCCCCAACCACCAAGATTCACCCGCCCACCGCCCGCCGCAGCCCCGTCCACCCCGCCCCCGCCCGCCCGATCCCGTTCACCAGCGTGAACTGTGCATAAAATCGTGGATAACTCGGCGCTTGCCTGTGGATAACCTGTGCAAAAGGGCGAGGCCCTCTGGACCCCGCCCAACAAACCAAAAACCACTCGATTATACCATAGCCACCCGCGCCGTCTCGTCAGGCGCCCTCGCCCACGATGGCCGCGGTCACGACGTCGGCGTATAGCCCGTGCCCAAAGTCGTTGGGGTGGTTCACGCCGTTGCCGGTCAGGTCCACGAACCGCTTCCGCCGCAGCATCCAGCCCCACAGCGTGGTCAGGTCGGCCAACGCCACGCCTTCGTCGGAGGCAGCCAGCTCGGCCAGGGCGTCCCGGTACCGCGGATACAGGTCCGGGCGCGCCGCCGTCCACTCGCGGTTGCCCCACATGCTGGCCACCAGCACCAGGTCCGCCTCCGGCTGGGCCGCCCGCACCGCCTCCATCTGCGTCCGAATGTTCGCCGTAAACGCCTCCACGCTCCGCCCGCCCGAGGCGTCGTTCATCCCCCAGGCCAGGATCGCCAGGTCCGGCGCCAGCTCGCCCACCGCCCCCACCTGGCGCACGCCCCAGGCCGAGTCCATCCCCCCCACCGACAGGTTGGTGTAGGCGATCTCGGCGCCGAACGCGTCCCGCAGCCGCTCCACCACCCGCGTGCCATAGGGCGGCTGGCGCGGGGGCACGTCATACAGCGCCGTGGCGTTGCCCCCCGCCGAGATGCTATCGCCAAAGAGCACCACCCGCAGCGACCCCGCCCGTAGCCGCGCCAACGTCCGCGGCAGCCCCGCCCCCACGTCGGGCACGGGCCCCTCCCAGCCGCCATGGCGGTAGGTCACCCGCACCTGCCACTGGGCGAACTGCGCCCCCTCGGCAAAGAGCAGCCAGCGGTTGCCACCCAGCCGCGTGGGGATCGCCCCGCTTAGGCTTTGCGGCGGGTACAGCTCCACTTCGCGCTTCCACGGCGCCTGGCTGCCCTCGGCCAGGGTCAACGTGCGGCCATCGTCCTCCAGGCGAATCTCGTCGCCGAGCCCGTACTGGACCTCGCCGGCCATGTCGGTGGCCGCCAGCAGCTCATCGCAGCCCAGCAAGAGCCGCGCCTGGGCCGGCCCGTCGCCGCGCCGCACGAACAGGCAGCTCTCCTCGCGCATCACGTCATCGCGCCAGAACGGTCTACCCATCGCTATCCGGGCTCCTTTCCTCTGGGTGGCTCACAGCGCCGTCGCCCTCGATCTGGGGCTTGGCGGGCGTGCTGCCCGCCGCCAGCGTCACGCGCCCCTCGTTGATCATCCGGTCCAGCATCTGCCGCGTCTCTTCTTGCTGCAAAAAGGCCGAGAGCAGCGCCTGCTTGTAGCGCACCGCCTTGGCGCTCTGGTCGGCCTGGGCCTCCATCCGATCCAGCAGCTTGGTGGACATGTCCTGCATCAGGTCACGGGTCTCGGTCTGGCTCTGCGTCAGCAGCTCGTGCAACTGCTCGTTCTCCAGCAGTAGCGCCGTCACCACGTCGCGCTGCTTGCTGCCAAACAGCCCCATGATCCCCGACGACGCCAGCCGGTCGCGCAAACGGCTCACCTGCGCCTCCAGGTGCCCGATCTGGGCGTCTCGCTCGCGCAGTTGGGCCTCATACGCCTCCAGGGCCTTTTCCTTGTCGGCGTCCACCGCCCGCAATACCCGCTCCAGCGCCGCCTCTTGCAGCGTGCGCTGCTCCGACATACCCTTGCGCGTCTGCCGCCCATGCCATGCCAGCACGCCCCACAAGATCAACCCAAACAGCAACAAGCTCCCCAAGAACGTCAACAAGACCTGGGGCGAAAGCCAGACCGCCGCCTCCTCGCCGCCCATGCGCCCCCCTTATGGCTTGCGCGCCAGCCAGCCGTTCAGGCCAGCCAGCACCACGATGCCCACGCCCAGGCCCAGCCGCACCCACAGGGTCGCGTCGGCCGTGCCGATCACCACAAAGCCCAGCACGATCAGCGCCGCGCTGATGGCCCACTGGAACCCCACTCGTTTGGTCATGCGATCTCCTCCTCCTCAAACGATCCGATCACGTCAGGCTGACCTCCAGCCGATCCGAATCTCCATCCACCGGCGAGAACGTAACGGTGGTGTCGCCAAACTGGTATCGCAGCACGTCCCGCGGCGGCAACAACGGCGCCACCGCGCGGCGCACCGCCGGCGCCAGCGGATCCGCCTGCACCACCCAACGCCCCGCTCCCTGCGACAGCGTCCCGTCCGCCGCCTTGGCCGCTACCACCTGGGGCGGCGCCAGGTGCGGCTGGATCACACAGGTCGCCCCGGCCGCCACCGCCCCCTCGACGGCCGCCAACGTCTCCGGCGAGACGCCCAGGCCCACCACAAAGATGGCCTCCACACCCTGCAGCCGCTCGGCGCCGACGTGATGATCATACACCACCACGCCGTCCAACGGGCAAAAGAGCTGATGCGCCGTCCCTTGACTGATGCCGCCGTGCCAGCTCAGCGAGTCGGCCGGGACCACGCCCCGCGATAGCAGATGCCACACCCGCAGCCAGCTCTCGGTCAGGCTGCTCGAGCGCCAGCCCCGATGCCCGAATAACCGATCCGGCAGCCACGAGAGCGCCTGGCCCCAGCAGCCATCCTCCTGCCGGATGATCGCCACCCGCGGACGCAGGTCGCCCAACGTATAGCCCCGCGGATTGGCCGGCACATAGCTCTGGCGGAACCAGCGCGTCACCTCGCCATAGGGCGTCACGTCATAGGCGTCGCCGCGGTCATGCACCAGGCTGCCCTGGCCGTCGCCGGCGTGGTCATAGGTAAAGCTCTCGGTATAGAGGCAATCGGCGCCCAGGTGATAGGCCAGCAGCAGCGCCGAGCGGTACTCGTCCACCGAGTGCCCCGGATAGCCGCTCATGCCCCACAGGTCCGGCGTGACCCACAGCGGCGTCCCGTATTGCAGCGCCGCCCCCATGGCACACGCCAGATAGGCCGGCGACCAGTTCTCCTTGAGCACCTTGGTGGCCGCCACCCAGCCCGCCCGCGCGAACCCGTGGTACATCACCGGGAACACGTGCTCGGTGTACAGCCGGATCCCATAGGCCGCGTGCAACGCCGCTAGCTCGCCCACCGCCGCAGCGAACGCGTCAGCGGCGTCGGCCAGCGTATCACCGCGCGCCTCGGGGTCGTACACCCACGGCTGGTCGATCCCCTCGGCCATCCGGTTGGCGCAGCCCTGCATGTGGGCCGCCTCGTCATACAGCAGCCCCTCTAGGTGTTGGCAGGCCCCCAGCGTCTCTAGCAGCTCGTCCGGGAACCGAAAATGGTGCCGCCCGTCGCCGTGGTTGTACCAGTCGCGCCCGCGTTCGTCCACGAACCCGGCCTTCCAGTTGGCGTCCTCCACGTTCAGCAGCCAGGTCAGGCCGCGCTGGCCACACCATGCGTCGATCTCGCGGATCTCGTCCCGGTTGGCCTGGATGCTCGCCTTGGGCAGATAGTGATGCACCCACAGGTCGAACCCGAACGCCTCCATCGCCTCAGGCGCCCACGGCCGCCGGTCCAGCCGCGGCTGCCTGCCATACTCGTCGAATCCCCAGCGCATACCCACCCCCATGCTTGCACCCCGCGTGCGGCTACGAAATCGAGACCTCCAGCCGGTTGGGGTCGTCCTCCACCGGCGCGAACCGCACCATGGTGTCGCCAAAGCGGTACCGGATGGTCCTGCCCGTGGGCAGCACCGGCACGATATGCTCGACCGCCAGCGGGTCCAGGAAGTCCTCCACCAACACCCAGCGCCCCGCCCCCGCCGCCACCACGCCGGTTCCGCCGGCCTCGCGACGCACCGCCTCGGGCGCCAGATGCGCCAGCGCCACGCAAGTCGCCCCCGCCTCCACGCAGGCCGCCACGTCGTCCAGCGTGGGCGCGCTCACGCCCAGCCCCGTCAGGCAGATCAGCTCGGCCTTTTCAAAGAGCGGCTTGCGGGCATGGTGATCGTACACCACCACCCCCTCCAGCGGGCAGAACAGCCGATAGGGCTGGCCCCGGTTGCTGCCGCCGTGCCAGCTCAGCGCGTCGCCCGGGATCACCCCCCGCGACAGGACGTGCCACAGCCGCAACCACCCCTCGGTGGTCGCGCTCGACTGCCACGCCGGGTTACCGAACAGCCGGTCGGGCAGCCACGAATGCGCCTGGCCCCAGCAGCCGTCCTCCTGCCGAATGATCGCCACCCGCGGGATCAGGTCGCGGAACGAATAGGCCCGCGGATTGGCCGGCACATAGCTCTGCCGGAACCAGCGGGCCACGCGGCCATGCTCGGTGACCTCAAAGGTGGCGCTCCCCGCCTGGATCAAGCTCCCCACGCCTGCGTTGCGGTGATCATAGGCCAGGTTCTCGGTATAGATGGCGTCGGCGCCCAGGTGGTAGGCCAGCAACAGCGCCGAGCGGTAGGTCTCGGCGTCGTGCCCGGGGTAATCCTCCATGAACCACAGGTCCGGCGTGATCCACAGCTCGGTGCCATATTGGAGCGCGGCTCCCATGGCGCAGGCGATATAGGCTGGCGACCAGTTCTCCTTCAGGATCTTGGTGGCCGCCGTCCAGCCGCCTCGCGCCAGCCCGTGGAACAGCACCGGGAACACGTGCTCGCTATACAGGGCCAGCCCGTAGGCCGCGTGATGGGCCGCCAGCTCGGCCGCGGCCTCGGCAAAGGCGTCAGCGGCGCCGTCCAATCGGTCGCCGGCCGGATCGTACACCCAGGGCTGATCGATCCCCTCGGCCATGCAGTTGGCACAGTTCTGCATGTGGGCCGCCTCGTCATACATCAGCCCCTGCAGCCGCTCGAGCTGTCCCAACGCCGCCAGCATGTCGTCCGGGAACTGGAAATAGTGCCGACCATCGGGCCGGTTGAACCAATCGCGCCCTTCCTGATCCACGAACTGGGCGATCCAGTTGGCCGCCTCCAGGTTGGCCACCCAATCGATCCCCTGGCGCTGGCACCAGCCGTCCATATCCGTCAGGAACCGCTGCCCTTGGCGCAGGTCCGCCGCCGGCTGCAGGTGGTGGACCAGCAGGTCAAAGCCAAAGGTCTCGATCACCTGGGGCGCCCACCGCACATAGGGCCAGGCCAGCGGGCGGGGCGCGGCGTCGTCCACGCCCCACCGCAGCGGCCACACATCGGGGCGCTGGGCGTGGCTGGGGGTCACCACCTCGGTCGGCGCGGCCGTGGGCGGCGGCGTCCGGGTGGGCCGGGCTGTGGGCGTGGCGCGGGGCCTGGGCGTGGCCGTGGCCGGCCGCGCGGTGGGGCTGGGACGCGGGGTGGCGGTCCTGGGCGCCAACGTTGGCAGCGGCGGCGGGGCCGTCGGCACGCGCGGCAGGCGGCGAGTGCAGGCAGCCAGCAGCCCGCCCCCTACCATCGCCGCCATCGCCCGCAACAGCCGGCGTCGATCCATGCGTCCTACCCCTCTAGCTAGCCAGCGCTACGTTCGCCCACCGCCCCCTCGCCTTGCCCCCCCTCCCCCGTGCCCATCACGGGGGAGGGGCTGGGGGTGGGGGTTGTTGTCTGCCTCGCGCGAACGCGAGCTCCGCCTCGCGCGGGGGTTGCGAACCCAACGCCGCAGGCGCGCCGAGCTCATCGCCATCACAGTGGCGCCGGGGACGGCGCGGGGCAAAACATGTTGTGCCCCTACCAAGCCAGCGATGACGTGGTGTCGGGCTGGCCATCCGCCTCGCCGGAAGCTGACGCTTGCGTCACCCGGGGGTCGCCCCCTACCCAATCTCCTCCACCGGCGGCGGCGCCCAGTTGTCGTACCACACCGAATCCTCCGGCACCGCGTCGCCCGCGTTCCAGGCCGGCTGCATGCTACGGCAATCCTTGAGCGCGGGCCACACCACCTCGCGCCACAGCCGCTCCACCCCGCCAAAGGTCCGCAGCCGCTGCGTGGGCTGCTCCTGCCGGTAGGCCTCCAGCAACGCCTGTCCAGCCGCCCCCAGGTAGCGCACCTCATCGGCCACCATCCGCTCGCCCACCCGGCGGTCGCTCTCCAGCACGTCGCCGCCCATGGCAAAGGGGTGCTGCTCCACCTGGTCCCGCGGCACCCGGCTCAAGTCGGTGCACTCGGGCAGCAGCGCCGCCAGCAACGACGTCTCCACCCGGCCAGCATGGTCGCCCCCGGACCGCCCGTCGCCATCGAATCCCGGCGTGTTGGCCTCAAAGTCGGGTAGCGCTTGCAGGCGCACGCCCACATGCGGCTGCACCAGGCGCACCAGGTCGTTCAGGTCCTGCCAGTTGGGGCCATAGTGGCCCGTCACCAGCAGCGCCCCCTGAAAGCCCAGCGCGTCCACTTGGCGGATCTGGTACAGCACGCTTTTGAAATGGTGCCAGGGCGGCACGCACGTCAGCCAGCTCCGCTCCGGCTGGCCCACCCACTGGTGTGCCCACACCGCGTACCCGCCGATCTCGTGCACATGCCACATGTCCACCGGCGCCACGATGCCCCCATGCGCCTGCGCCGCCCGGCAGCAGATGGCGTGCGCCTTGAGCCCGTCCAACCCCACGGCGTTCTGCGGGCCGTGCGGCTCACACAGGCCATAGCTCAGGTAGGCCAGCGGGCAGGCCGCGAACGCCGCCTCCAGCTCGTCGGGGAACATTCGCTCCCACCGCACCTCGCGTCGCCAACCCGTCTCCGTCATCCCAACCTCCCCGATCTCGCCCAGCCCCTCCCCCACAGGCGACTTCTGCGTCGCACGAACGCGAGGCCCCGCTCGCGCGAAGGTGACGTCCTCGTCACACGGGGGTTGACCTCCCCATCGCCGCGCCTTACCCATCGCCCGAACCACCCCCTCCCCTTACTCCCCTCCCCCGTGCCCATCACGGGGGAGGGGCTGGGGGTGGGGGTCGTCCACCGCGCCACCCTCTACCACTTGAGCCCCGGAATCGCCGCGGGCGTCTCGCCGGTGCCCACCGTGCCGCCCACCTCAAAGTCCCCAATGTACGCCCGCAGCACCTCGTCCAGCTCGCGGGCCACCTCGGGATGCTCCCCGATCACGTTCACCAGCTCGTCCGGGTCTGCCTCGCGGTCGTATAGCTCGGCCGGACGCGGGTTCTCCAGCTTGATCCACGGCGTGTGGTAGGCCCAACGCGCGTTGCGCACGCAGGCATACCAGCCAAAGGCCGACACGGCATAGTCGCGCAGGCCGCCCGTCCGTTCGCCCGTCACCAGCGGCCAGAAATCCTCGCCGTTGCAACGCTCGGGCACGGCCTCGCCCGCCAGCTTGAGCAGGGTGGGCATCAAGTCTTGGTGCTGCACAAAGCCGTCCACCACCCGGCCGGCATACTGCGGGTCCGGGTGACGGATAATCAGCGGGCAACGCGACACCTGGATGCGCACCCGGTCCGCGCCCTTGTGGATCTCGCCCTGCTCGCCCATCATGCAGCCATGGTCGGACGTGAACACCACGATGGTGTCGTCCAGCAGATTCTGCTGCCGCAACGTATCCAGCAGCCGGCCCATCCAGCGATCGATCAGCGTACATTCGCCGGCATAGTGGGCCTTGATCCGCGCCACCTCTTCCGGCGAGTGCCGCGTAGCAAACGGTTGCGCAAAGATCACCTCTGGCCCCTCGTAACCGGGCAGGTAGGCATCGGCCAGCTCTTTGGGGGCGTCCCACGGCTCGTGGGGATCGAACGACTCTACCCAGAGCATCCAGGGCCGCTTGTGGCCATACTGCTCCAGCCAATCACTGGCCGCCCCCAGCACCTGCGCGCCATAGTGATCGGCCTCCTCGCTCCACCAGGCCCGGTTGTTCAGGTATTGCGCCGCCATCCGCCGCCGCGGATCGTTCTCCTCGTAGCGGTCCTCGGCATAGCCGCTCAGGTCCACATCGGGATCCGGCGTGGGCACCAGGGCGTCCTGCTCCTGGCCGCGAATCCACTGCCACGAGTGGAACCCACGGTGAAAGTTCTTGCCCGGCTTGAACTGATGGTAGACGTCCGAGATCAGCCCGGTGCAATAGCCGAGCTCGCGCAGCCACTCGGCCAACGTCACATCCTCGTCGAACAGCGGATGCCACCCCGGCAGCTGCACCATGTCGCTCTTTTGGGGATAGTAGCGAAAGGGAAAGCAGCGCCGCCCCGTGTAGAACACTCGCCGCACCGGCAAGGTCGGCAGCGCCTCGGCGTAGAAATCGTTGAAACGGATCCCCTCGGCCGCCATCTGGTCCAGGTTGGGCGTCTGGATCCACGCGTTCCCATCACAGCCCAGGTAATCGGCCCGGAACGTATCGGCCACCACCACCAGCAGGTTCATGGCATCCTCCCCTCGCGCCAACGCACTGGGGCCATGGTAGCGCGGGGCGAGGCCGGTGTAAAGGAGGGGCGCTAGTAGCAGACCAACAGCAGCCCAAGCGGGGTCAGGCGCACCCTTGGTCGAAAGAGATGACCGTTACCAACTGATCCAGATGCCTGGTATTGTAGGTCACCACGATCCCATCTACGGCTCTGGCTTGCGCGGCCAAAATGACGTCTCCATCCAGCGCCTGCGGGGGCGCGGTTGGGCGGTGTGCGTTTCGGACCTCGGCCCATAAGCGCGCCGCACATCGCCAGGTACCGGCATCCAGGGGGAGGTAGAGGGACTCGCACAGGGCGTCTAGCCGCTCCAAAGAAACCGACAAACCCTCAAGCAGCAAATTCCGTCGCAGCTCATAGTCCGCGATCGCGGGGACGCGAATCCGGCCACCGTCGCGGAGAGTGCTCTCGTACCACGCGATGATTGGAGCGTAACGCTTTGTCGCCTGCGGATGCACCAAATGGCCCAGTGGGCCCGTGTCCAGCAGGTAGACCTGGCTAGTCACCAAATCGGCTCCGCTCCGACAAACGGTTCTCCTCTACGGCCCGCTTTAGGCGGGGCCACGTCTCACGGTCATACGAAGGATCCTCGGCCAACCAAGCCTGCAAGAGCTCAAGCGCTCGCAGGTTCGCGGGCGAAATCTCGCTAGTGTGAGCCCGTGCGCCGACGAGACGGTTGCCTTGGCGGCATTCATCTGTATCCCAAGCCATGGTCCTACCTTCCGGTGCAACCTCGGTATCCACGCAGTCGGAGCAAGCCCACCTAGACGAGCCGCCACCATGTGCCTGCCATCGCCCATAGTCCCGTGCGGCGGTGTCGCCCGTAGCCGCAGAGGTCATCCATCGCCCTCGCCAAACGCCCGTCACGTCCGCAGACTCAACCGCGCGTTCGGTCACCCCTATACCTCCTCAGCTCTGAACGCGACCAACGCTTCCGGAGCTAGACTCCACCGGAAAGCGCGATAGATCCATTCATGGAACCGGTCACATCGCTGGCGCAAACCCTCTAGCGAAACGTTGCCATCGGCGTAACAGTCGAAATCCAGAAGGTACCCGCGCTCGCCCCCATCAATCTCGGCCAGGCCGCTACGCAGGGTAAAGCACTCGCGCTCAAGCTCGTGCGCCGCAATCACCGCGCGCACCTGGCACAAGGTCTCAATCGCATCGTCCAGCAGATCCGAGAGAAAAGCCGAGCGTAGCCGTTCGTTCAGCAACGCTTCGGCCGCCTCCAGGCTCTGGGCCCCTACCAGCGCCGGCGTGATGGCGTTCACAAACCGCAGCCCCAATCGCGTGTAGTGCGACGGCTCATAGACGGTCTGGAGAGCCTCCGTCGCTTTGGCGACCAACTCAAAAAACTCGTTCCAGTGCGTATAGCGGGTCGTGCTTACCGACATGAACTCGGCTGCGAGCGTCACCATCCTCACTCCGTCAGCGCTCTTGAAGCGATGGTGAATGGGGCCAGTTTCCAGCAGGCCCGAGCGTACCGCCGTCGGCGAGCCCATCCAGGCACGTACCGCCTCAAGCTCTGGCAGATCACGGCGAACCATTTCCTGAAACGCCGCCGGAGTCTCTTGATCGATGCGTAGAATGGGTGAGAAACGTACCTGGTAAATCACCTCGGTCAGAGGCGGTCGCGCGAGGCGCACCTCGGCTCCGGGATCGGGAAACCGGAATCCCATGCATCTTCCTCCCCCCAAGCCCAACCAAACCGATGCCACCGCAACAGCATTCTGGAGACAAAGCCCGGCTCTGTCAACTAGTGCCGAGCTCCCCCCAGTTGCCGCGCCGCCCACCCCCGCCTATACTGGCCCCAGCCCAGCCGCCAACCCTCAAGGAGCGCCGCATGCCACAGTCACCGATCCCCGTGCCCAGCCTCCGCCGCCTGCCCGTCTACCTGCGCAGCCTCCA
>ENA-UOXR01003940-UOXR01003940.1-bioreactor-metagenome-genome-assembly--contig:-NODE-3940-length-12091-cov-5.502243_pt1 | contig 12091 bp, 12 predicted proteins | sample MGYA00238164_ERZ764825 | MGnify/ENA primary metagenome ERZ764825 (study PRJEB28920, sample SAMN05720171) | bioreactor metagenome | isolation source: Anaerobic biogas reactor | place: USA:Washington...
AACGTGAAAGTCTTTTCCATTGTGGGGGTTTCCAAATCAGGCAAGACCACCGTGGCTGAAGCGGTCATCGCCGAATTGCGGCGCAGAAATTACCGCGTAGGCTCGGTCAAAGATATCCACTTTGAAGGATTTGCCCTGGATCGGGAGGGGACCAATACCCATCGTCACAAGATGGCCGGGGCTGAGCTGGTGACCGCCCGGGGGCTGTATGAAACCGATGTAATGTTTCCGTCACGCCTTACCCTGCCGGAAATTTTACGCTTTTATGATCAGGATTTCGTTATCCTGGAAGGGGCTTATGATTTTAAAGGGCCGGGGCTGATCGCCGCCGGCCAGGAAAAAGAGATCGATGAACGCAGGTGGGACCAGGCGATTGCCGTAACCGGCCGGATCGCGGAGCGGCTGCAGGAATACCAGGGGTTGCCGGTGATCAACGCCCTGACCGAAGTTGTTAGATTGACGGACCTGATCGAGCAGGCTGCAGCACCCTGGGAGGAACAGGCCGAATGGATCGGAAAGGATGCTCATCATGTCTAAGCGCGAGCCGCTGCCCAGCAAAAAGAACCATATTTACCGGGAGCAGACCGGACAGCAGACCGTGGTGGTCAAACAGTTCACCGATCCCCAACGCTTTCGCATGGAAAAAGAGATCGTCACCCTGCTGCAGGATACCATTCTTGCCGTTCCCCGCTGCCTTGACGTCAATGTGCAGCAACAGCAGATCACTTATGAATATATTCCTGCCGTACCGCTGGTGGATCTCATCGAAACAGCGGAAGGGGAGCAGGCCCAGGCGATGATTGCCCAGGTTTGTGCCTGGATGATCATGTTTTACCAAATCATACGGGAAAAAACGGATCAACGGTACATCCTGGGGGATGTTCATCTGCGCAACTTTATTTGTCATGAAACCACCGGACAGATTTACGGGGTTGATTTCGAGGAATGCCGTCCCGGCCGGATCGAGACTGATGTGGCCAGGCTGTTCACCTTTATCCTTCACTATGAACCGGCCTTTACCGCCCGGAAAATAGAGCTGGCAGATGACCTGCAAAAAATATTCTTTAATGCTATGGCGCTTGATAAAAATTTTTATCTGCAGGAAATCAACCGGGAAACGCAAGAACTGCTGCAGCGTCGCCAGAAGAATCGTTAACAGCTTACCGTATCGTCACAGATCTGCCCATCATTTCGACGTGGGAGATAAAGACAGGAGTTTTGCTGATATGAACAAAAAAGAACTGATGCTGCTCGCGGCCATTACGATCCTCATCGCGCTGACGGCGGGGGGGATAAGATACTATCAGCAGATAAAGCCGGTCGAAAGTACCATTGCGGTAATCACCCAGGACGGTCAGCTGGTCGAACGCCTCGATCTGCAGCAGGTAACAAAGCCCCGCCAGATCATCCTGCCCGGCAAATATCATGAGATCATCGAGGTGGAACCGGGCCGTATCCGCTTCAAACAGGCCGACTGCCCTGACAAGATCTGTGTCCATACCGGCTGGTTGGAAGAACCGGGTGACGTGGCGGTCTGCATGCCCAACCGGGCAGTAGTCAAGATCGAGGATTAAGGGTGCAGTTTGATGATTTCCGCGGCGGCTTCCTCGATGGAGCCAACGTTTGGTTTGACCGGCAGTTGCTTCTCCCGCAAGGCATACACGACCTGCAAATACACCGGCAATTGCAAACGATAGCGCTGCAAAATGTCGGGACGGCCCAGCAATTCTCCGGTGCTGCCGAAGAAAACCAGGGCGCCTTCATCCAGAATGGCAATTTTATCGGCCAGATTAATGATCTCTTTCAAGTCATGGGAGATCATTAATGTAGTAGCTTTCTTCTCCCGACGCTGGCGGATGATATCCACAATCATCCCGCGCCCGGCCGGATCAAGCCCCGCCATCGGCTCGTCCAAGATCAGGATCTCAGGCTGCAGCGCCAGCAGGCCGGCAATGGCGATCCTTCTTTTCATGCCCCCGCTGAGACTAAAGGGCGTCAGACCGGCCATTTCTTCCGCCGCCAGCCCAACCATGTGCAAGGCCTGCCGGACCCGCTCCCCGATTTCATCCTCGCTTAAGCCCAGATTGCGCGGGCCATAGGCGACCTCATTATAAATGCTGGTTTGGAAGATCTGCTGCTCAGGAAATTGAAAAACCAGTCCGGCTTTTTTCCAGAGCGATGACCGGGCCTTTTTATCGGCCGTATCCTGGCCGCATACCAGGACCTGCCCGCGGTCGGGGCTGAGCAACCCATTGAGTTGCCGAGCCAGGGTTGATTTACCCGAGCCGTTGGGACCAAAGATACCCACAAAATCTCCTTCTTCAGCCTCCAAGGAAATATTTTTGAGGGCCTGGCGTTCATAGGGCGTGCCGGGCAAATAGGTGTAATGCAGTTGTTTGACCTCAATTATGGCTGACATATCAAATCCACCAAATCCGTAAGATTATTTATTTCTGCCACCGGCCAGCCCGTATCCGCCAGTCGCTGTCTGAGCCGGTAAAACTCCGGCTGGGCCAGGCCGATGGCGGCCAGTTCCGTTCCCTGTACAAAGATCTCCGGCGGCGTTCCCTGCAGATAGATTGAGCCTTGGTCAATGACCAGCAATCGGTCAGCATCCATGAAATCCTCCGCTTCATTGCTGCACAGCACGATGGTCATGCCTTCCCGGCGGTTGAGGATCTGCAGGTGCTGCAGCAGTTCGCGCCGGCTTACCGGGTCAAGCATGGCGGCCGGCTCATCCAGCACCAGATAGGCAGGGGTCATGGCCAGCACCGAAGCCAGCGCCACCTTTTGCTTTTGCCCCCCGGACAATAAATGGGGGGCATGCTGCTTTAATGCGGTCAGGCCCATAATTTCCAGCGCCCAGGCGGTGCGCTCCCTGATTTCCGGCAGGGGCAGGCCCAGATTCTCCAATCCGAAAGCGATCTCTTCCTCCACCACCGGGCAGATCAGCTGATTGTCAGGATTCTGAAAAACCATCCCCACCAGCTGGCGGATCTCTTGCAGATTTTCCGCCTGCCTGGTATCCAAGCCGTTTACATAGACCTTGCCGGCGGTGGGAACCAGCAAACCGTTGCAGAGCCTGGCCAGGGTTGATTTGCCCGAGCCGTTCATGCCCATCAGGCCCACATACTCGCCCGGCCGGATCGACAGGGTGATATCCCGCAGGGCACATTTGTCTCCGTTTTGGTTGCGGTATATCTTGCCGGCATTTTGCATAAAAATACCTGCATCAAGCATCATGAGACCTCCTTCATCACAACAAAATCGGGATCAGAATCCCGGCGGCCAGCAACCCCAGCATAAAAATCAATATATAAAGATCCACCGCCTGAAATTGCAGACGGTCCATGCGCAATTGATTGGGATGGCCGCTAAAACAGCGGCTATCCATGGCTTCTCCCAATTCCTCCGCCCGCAGCAGGGAAGCTTCAAACAGCGGGATCAAAATGGCCAGATAACTCTTCAAACGCATCCCCAGACGGGGAGCATCAAACTGTGCCCCGCGCGACCGCTGGGCATCCTGTATGGCGATGGCCTGGTCGATCAGGGTAGGGATAAAACGGAAGGAGATGCTGAGGATGGTGGAAAAATTATGGACCGGGAGCTTCAGCCGGCTGAGCGGCAGCAGCAGCCAATCGATTCCCGCCGAAAGTTTCATGGGTGAGGTCGTCATCAGCAGGACCATGGAACCAAGATAGAGAATGATCAAGCGCAGTAAATTGACGACTCCCATGGTCAGCCCTTCCCGGGTAACCTGCAATATGCCCAGCGTCCAGACCGGTTGGCCGGGGGTCAGCACCGCCAGAAATACAAAGGTGACCAGCAGCAGCGAGCGGATACTGCGCAGACTGCCCAGCACAAACCGGGTATCCATACCGGAAGCCCGGATCGCCGCTGCCATCAGCAGCGCGAAAAAGAGCAGGTAAAACCAGCGGTAATTGATGATGATGGCCACCACGATGATGGCACAGCATATTATTTTGGTACGGGGATCCAGCCGGTGCAGCAGCGAATTCCCGTGCACATACTGGCCCAGTTTGATCCCGGTCATACAAGTCTCCTTCAAATAAGACAATCCCGTCCTGTATATTATATAATAGCTTTGAGGAAACTTTGGCAAGAAAACCGGACAGCTGCCAATATATTTGCCGGAGGAGAGGGGAAGAAGTTGACACCCACCAAAAAACTGGCCATCATCGCCATGCTGGTCGCACAAGCCTCGGTGCTGCATTTTCTGGAGAGCCTGCTGCCCAATCCCATCCCCATCCCGGGAGTCAAACTGGGGTTGGCCAACATCATCACCCTGCTGGCCCTGCTGATTTTCGATTTCAAGACAGCTATGCAAATCATCGTACTGCGCACCATTCTGGGTTCGCTGCTCAGCGGGACTTTGTTCGGGGTGGGTTTTTTGATGAGTTTTTCCGGGGCTATCGTATCAACCGTTGTCATGGCCCTGCTTGTTTACATCGGCAGGGGCTCCGCCATCACAGTGGTCAGCGTGGCGGGAGCAGCAGCTCACAATCTGGGGCAGCTGGCCATGGCCGCCCTGATCCTTCAATTTGCCGGCATTATCTATTATTTGCCCTTTATGCTGCTGTTTTCCGTGCCGACCGGGATCATCACCGGGCTGCTGGTAAAAGCGCTAATTGAACATACCCGGGCCATGGATCGCTATGAAACATTTTTCCGCCCGGCCGGCTGAAAATCAAGCAATAAAAAAACGGGGTTCTCCAAACCCCGCTTTTTTAAGGATAATGATGCTCATTTAAAAACCCGCGCTTCTACATGATTTTCACATTCACCCGGGGGACATAGCTGATTGAAGGCAGGCCCCTCGATGTTTTCCCCGCTATAACTAAAACGTGAGCCGTGGCAGGGACAGTCCCAGGTCCTTTCCGCATCATTCCACTTCAGTTCGCAGCCCAGATGGGTGCAGGTGGTATCCACAAAATGCAGCTGATCCTCTTCATCCCGGTACACGCCACAGCGTTCACCATCCTTTTCGATGACACAGGCCTCGCCCCGGCTGATCTTGACATCGGGCGGATTCTTTTCCCATTTGCCGCTGATCAGTTCCCGGGCAACATCCAGGTTTTGGACGGCAAAGTTTTTCACGGCGTTGAGATGAAAGCGGGCAGGATTGTAGACCGGTGCCCAGGGATGGTCTCCCTTGACGATCAGATCGCTCAGGATCATAGCCGAGGCGATGCCGTTGGACATGCCCCATTTACCGAATCCGGTAGCCAGATAAAGATCAGGGTTGCGGGGGGTAAGGTTGCCCACGTAGGGGATCCCGTCCATGGTCATGCAATCCTGGGTGGACCAGCGATATTTCACTTCGTTCACGGTAAAAGTCGCATGGGCAAAGTCCAGCAGGTTTTCATAATGCCGGGTCAGGTACTGTCCGTCACCGGTTTTGTGTTTTTCTCCCACCACCAGCACCAGATCACCCTCGGGATCACTGACCTTGCGCAGGGAACGGTTGGGATCTTCGGCATTAATGTACATGCCTGGCGGGAATTGCTCCTGGACCTTTACCGCCAGGGCATAGCTCCGGTCCGTATAGATCCGGCTGAAATAAAGGCCTCCGCCGTCAAAGAAGGGGTAATGGGTGGCGATGACGATCTTGTCCGCCTTTACTTTATGCCCGGCCCGACTAAGCACGATGGCGGGATCTTTTTCGATATTGATAGCCTCAGTCGATTCAAATATATAGCTGCCTTCGCCGGGGATCTTTTGGGCCAAGGCTTGCAGGAATTTCAAGGGGTGAAACTGGGCTTGATCGTCATAGCGCAACGCTGCCTCAACCGAAAAAGGCAAGGGTATTTTATCCAGATATTCGGCTTTGATGCCCAGACTGGCCGCTGCCCGGGACTCCTCTTCAATTTCTCTGATATATTTAGGGGCGCGGGTGTAAATATAGGCCGGCTGCCAGGAAAAATCACAGTCGATATTGTTTTCCTTGACCAAACTGTCCACTAGGTGAATGGCGCTTTCATTGGCCTCGGCATACTGGCGGGCCAACTCCTCCCCCATTTCCTTTTTAAGTTTGGCGTAGATCAGGGCATGCTGGGAGGTAATTTTAGCGGTGGTATGACCGGTAGTACCGTGCAGAATCCGGCCGGCCTTTTTCAAAAGCCAGGCGGTGGTGATACCGACGATTCCTCCGCCCACGATGGCCACATCAACTTCGACGTTTTCCTCCAGGGCAGGATAACGGTCATCACCGGCGGTGGCGATCCAGTAGGAATTGCTGCTGTCAAAAAAATCGGACTCTTTATTATTCATAAAAACCATCCTCACTCATCCTTGTTGCCCTTATTATTTGTTGTGCAGATAGAAATATACCCTGCATCATAAGCTCAATTTATTGAAAAAATAATAGGCGAGGAGTTGCCTCAGGATTGAAACGTTAAGCTCTCGGCTATTTTGAATAAAAATCCAATGGGGGAAAAAACCTCAGGTAAATTAACCAAGGAGCATAGGCGATGAATGCATATTTTTCCGTGTTGCGGCAGCGCACCGGCGCTATCTGTCGACTGATCAGATTCCTGCCGGTGCTTGCCTGGGGCATTTGCTCCAGTCTGCTGGGACTGGGCTTTGCCTGGCAGAGAAACCATAATGCCGATTGGATGACCTTTGCACTGATCAATCTGCTGGTCATCCTGATCCACGGCGTCATATCCCATGCCTACAATGACCGCGAGGATTGGCTGTCCGGTACGGATCAGCAAAGCCCCGGCATTTTGTCAGGCGGATCGGGGGTGATCAAAGAGGGAAGGTTCAGCCTGGAGGAGTTGTTGCAGGCCGGCCGGTGGGCTTCCCTCGGGGTGCTGGTGATCGGCTGCTACTTCTGGTGGCGGTTCGGAATCATCGTGATAATCCTGCTGGCCGTGGCGGTCTGGTCAGCCATGGCCTACAGCTGCGCGCCCCTGAGGCTGGCTTATTACCCTCTTAGCGGGGAATGGCTTTGTGCTTTTCCTGCCTTGCTGGCCGGGGTGGCAGGGACCTATTATCTGCTGACCTTTGATCTGCAGCCGGCGGTGCTAATGGCGGGGGCCATCCACGCTTGGCTGGCCATGGGACTGCTTATGCACAACCATATCAGCGATGTCAGCAGCGACCTGACCGCCCAGCCCCGCAAGCTGACCACCGTAGCCCTGGTGGCAGCCAAAACGGGCATGCGCAATACGCCACTGGTGGAAGTGGTTTACTTTTTCCTGGCTTTGCTGCTGGGGATATGGGGCGGGATTAATTATCATCCGGTCTTGTGGATCACCGTGCCATCAGCGCTGGGATGCATCAGCGCGGCGCTGACCACCCGGCCGGAAGATATGGCCAGCATCACCGGCCGGCAATACCTGATTTATGGCTTCATCATCGGCGATGTGGTCCTGAAAACGCTTTATCTGCTGTTGGCACCGGTTTGATCCGGTTCAGGGGAGGTTTTTTTACATCAGCGGGGCAAACATTCTGAGAATCGAGCGCATCAACCGGCTGTACCATTTTACATTGCGGCAATCCTTCCAGGCGATCTTCTGACAGACCTGCAGGGTTTGGAGGAAATCTTCCTTGACTTCGAAAACACAATTGCTCTTGTAAAACCACACACCACACTCAAAGTGAAGGAACAGACTGCGGTAGTCCAGATTGATGGTTCCCACCACCGCAAAAATATCGTCCACCACAAAGGTTTTGGAGTGGATGAAGCCGGGCGTATACTCATAGATCTTGATCCCGGTATCCAACAGGGTTTCATAGGTGGAGCGGGTGACCGCATGCACGTACCATTTGTCGGGAATATGCGGCGTCACGATGCGGATGTCCACTCCCCGTTTGGCCGCCAGCCGCAGTGCGGTCTGCATTTCATTGTCCAGGATCAGGTAAGGCGTGTTGATATAAACATATTGTTCCGCCTGATTGATCAGATTCAGGTAGACGCATTCCCCCAGCAACTCGTCATCGAAAGGACTGTCAGTAAAGGGTTGGACATAACCGTCGCAGGTGAATTGGGAGGTATGTTCCGGCCAGGGCCTGAACTGCTCATAATCTTCGTTGATCTCCCGCAGGAATTCCCACAGTGACAGGAACATGATTACAAAATTCCACACCGCATCACCCTTGATCATCACCGAGGCATCTTTCCAGTGGCCAAACCTCTCATACGCATTGATATACTCATCGGCCAGGTTGATACCGCCGGTAAAAGCGGTATGACCGTCGATGACCGCAATTTTACGATGGTCGCGGTTGTTCAGACGGATCGACAGGACCGGCTTGAAAGGATTAAAGATGCTGCATTTGATGCCCAGGCGTTCCAGCTTCTGATCATAACCGTAGGGCAGTTTCATCAGGCATCCCACATCATCATAAATGACTCTGACATCCACGCCCTGTCGGGCTTTCTCGATCAGGATCTCCAGCACCGCATCCCACATGATGCCCTCTTCGATAATGAAGTACTCCAGGAAAATGTAACGTTCAGCCTTTCTTAATTCCTCCAGCAGGAGGGTAAATTTCTTTTCCCCGGGAGTAAGGTATTCAGCGATCGTCTGGTTATAAACCGGGCAGGCGGAGTAACGGTAAATGTAGCGGGCCTGGTTGGCGGCCTTCGGGTCATACAGGCACAGCTGGCTCATAACCATGTGATCCTGGCTGAGGGTGTCGCTCATTTTTTGCCCGATGATGGTCATTTTGCGTTTATTTCTGCGGCTGGATTTGCTCCCCCCAAACATCAGGTAAAACAAGCCGCCGAAAATGGGAAAGACCAGAATGGGAACAATCCAGGCGAGTTTATAGGTAGGATTGCTTTTGCCGTTTAAAATCACCAATACAGCAATCAGGCTGGCTACTGCACAGATGCCGTAAAAAAACACAAAAAAGCTGCTGAATTTCCATATCACCAGCACCAGGGCAAAAAGCTGGATGAGAATGGCCAGACCGAACAGAACCACCCGGCTGAATAGATTTTTGATCAATCGCAGCATGCAAAATCCGATCCTTTGCGGAAACATATAGATTTAAATCATTATAACAGATAATTCATTGGACGAAACGAGTCATCAATAGTAATCTTAGTCTAATAAAGATGATCTATGCATTGCCCTAAACAGGCTGACAACATATATAAATCGTTATAAACAAAAGTTTACAGTAAAGGAGAAATGACATGATCGATCAAGTATTACCAGGTATCTATCGAATCGAAATCCCCCTACCCAACAACCCGCTGAAAGCGACCAATGCCTATATGATCCGCGGAGAAAAAAGAAATCTGCTGGTGGACACCGGCTTTAACACGGAAGTATCGCGTCAGGCCATGGATCGGGGCCTGCAGGAATTGGGCGTAAAGATGGAAAACACCGATCTGTTTGTCACCCATCTGCATTCTGACCATTCCGGTCTGGTCAACTATCTGGCCGCCCCGGAAACCATGGTTTGGATGAGCGAAGCGGACGGTCAGGTGGTGGAGGCCAGCCGGGATATTTCTCACTGGGGCATGTTTAACGGGTTTTTAATCGTCAGCGGTCTGGTGGACAGCGGGGTGGAAAATGATTACACCAAACATCCCGGCTACCGTTTCGCCTCCGAGGTATATAAACATTTCAACCTGATCCGGGAAGGATTCGAGATAGAAATAGGCGATTACCGCTTCCGCTGCGTGGCCACCCCCGGCCATACACCCGGGCATATGTGCCTTTATGACCACAACCAAAAACTCCTCCTTTCCGGGGATCATATCCTGGGAAAGATTACCCCCAACATTACCGCCTGGGACTTTGAAACTGATGTACTGGGGCAATATCTGCAGAGCCTGGACAAGATCGCGCAGCTGGAAATCGATACTGTTCTGCCCGGACACCGTTACCTGCTCACCGATTGTCAGGGCCGGATCGAAGAACTCAGAAAGCACCACCGTGCCCGGCTGGAAAATGTCCTGGACATCATCGGCGGCGCCACCATGAACACTACCCAGGTAGCCAGCCGCATGCGCTGGGATCTGTCCTTCAAGCAATGGGAAGAATTTCCCTGGGGGCAGAAGCTGTTCGCCAGCGGAGAGGCCATGTCCCATCTGTATCACCTGACGGTAAAGGGAGATTTGGAGATGAGCCTGGAAAACGAAATCGCCTGGTTCCGAAAAAAATAATACGACTTTATCGCTGCCCTCTGACTGCCTGACAAGGGGCAGGCCAATGCAACAACGCTGCTGCAGTTTAATGCACTGATGCATATCATTCTTATGCATCGGTGCATTTTTGTTTCATAATGCTTCATTTTTGAAGCAAAAAAAACAATTTATTTTTCCTTAAAACCCGTCTTTATGGGTTTTGCAGGACGTCGATGACTGGCATGGTTATTGCATTTCATTAGAGTAATGAAGCAAAGCGATGATCGCTCATTCACCATAACGGATAAAGGAGGACGTAATCATGAACTGGCAGGAGGAATACCAGAAAAAACTGATCACCGCCGATCAAGCTGCCAAACTGGTCAAATCAGGCGATTGGGTGGAATACGGATTCGGCATCAACTGCGCCCGGGATTTTGACGAAGCATTAGCCCGCCGGGTGAATGAACTAACCGACGTAAAAATTCGCTGCGACATTGGTGCCTACCAGCACTTTACTGCCGAGGCCGACCCGCAAGGGACTCACTTCCTCTGGAATAGCTGGCACGTATCAGGTCAGGACAAAAAATTTATCGGTAAGAATTTGTTTTACATTCGGCATCGCCGCCATGAAGGGCAAGAGCACCTGGGAACGGGCGGAAGCACTGATCAACATCGCCCATCCCGACTTCAGAGACATGCTGGTGGAAGAAGCCGAAGCCATGAATATCTGGCGCAGATCCAACAAAATCGAGGAAGTCGGGGCTGTTGTCAATTTCTAAATGGAGGATATATTTGTAAACTCTTAAATCATCAGCAGGAAAAGGCAGGAAGTAAATCCCGCCCCGGGTGGTGAGTTGAAAATGAATCCCCTGTGAACCGGCTTTGCTTTATACGGCCTGCTCTGGCGGAAACGCCCGGGCAGGATTTTTATCGGGAAAGATTTAGGCTATAATCAAGAAGGAGAGCTTGGATGCCGGAAAGTCATCCCGTGGCCGGGATGGAGGATCTGACCGTTCCAATCAATTCTCCGGTTGATTATTGCGGAATAAAAGGGGAGCAGGTACATCATGACCCTTCAGCAATTACGCTACATCATTAAAATCGTGGAGTGCGGTTCCATCAGTGAAGCCGCCAAGCAGCTCTATATTGCCCAGCCGAGTCTCTCCAATGCGGTCCGGGAACTGGAAAAGGAACTGGGCATCGAGATCTTTTACCGTACTTCCAAAGGCATCGCCCTGTCGGTGGATGGCACGGAATTCCTCGCCTATGCCCGGCAGGTGGTCGAACAGATGGAATTGCTGGAGCAGCGTTATCTGGGGAAAAAGCCCTCCAAGCAACTGTGCTCGGTCTCGACCCAGCATTACGCCTTCGCTGTCAATGCCTTCGTCAACCTGCTGCGGGGGCTGGACGTTGATGAGTATGAATTTACCCTGCGGGAGACTCGAACCTGGGAGATCATCGAAGATGTCAAAAATCTGCGCAGCGAAATAGGGATCATCTATTTCAGCGATTTCAACCAGAAAGTACTCCACAAGCTGCTCAAGGAAAACCACCTGGTTTTTCATCCGCTTTTCGAGGCGCAGCCCCATGTATTTATCAGTTCCGGCCATCCGCTGGCGGGGCGGGAAAGCGTCACCCTGGAAGAACTGGAGGATTATCCGATCCTGGCCTTTGAGCAGGGCGAATACAATTCGTTTTATTTTTCCGAGGAAATATTGAGCACCGTGCCCCACCGCAAGACCATCCACGTCAGCGATCGTGCCACCCTGTTCAACCTGCTGATCGGTCTAAACGGATATACCATCAGCACCGGCGTGCTAAGCAGCGATCTCAATGGCGACAACATCGTTTCCGTCCCGCTGCAGACCGAGGAGCGCATGCTGGTGGGGTGGATTGCCAGCGAGAAGGCACATCTCAGCACCATCGCCAACGACTATATAGCCGAACTGCGGCGGGTCATTGCTGACTATGGGCACA
>ENA-UOXR01003942-UOXR01003942.1-bioreactor-metagenome-genome-assembly--contig:-NODE-3942-length-12088-cov-9.086595_pt1 | contig 12088 bp, 6 predicted proteins | sample MGYA00238164_ERZ764825 | MGnify/ENA primary metagenome ERZ764825 (study PRJEB28920, sample SAMN05720171) | bioreactor metagenome | isolation source: Anaerobic biogas reactor | place: USA:Washington...
GCGATTATCGAATAATAATGCCTGACGAGCCTAAGTTAGAGAGAGGTCCGTATAAAGGATAGTAACCTTGTTTACGTGTGTGCTGGTATTGGCAACTGTTTAAAGGACAGTGGTACCAGCACACTGCCAAATGACAACAAAGCGAAGACGAAATGAACTCTTTCGCGACTGAGGATTATCAGGTGAGAGAATGAGTGAGACACAAATCAAACGCAATGACGACTTTATTTTCCGCAAGATTGTCAATGAAATGATCCTGGTGCCTGTAAAGCATGATGTCGCCGATATGGAACACATTTTCACCTTGAATGAAGTGGGCGCCTTCGTTTGGGAAAAGCTCAGTAAGTCCTCAACGATCGAAGAATTGCAGCAAGCCATACTTGACGAATTTGAGGTTGATCCCGCGATGGCTCAACAGGATCTCCGGGTATTTCTTGAGGATTTAGAAGCCTTTCAAGCGCTTGAGTGGAGTCAGTAAACCGTGGGCTGTACCGTTGAAACCGAACTTTGTTTTTCTGATCTGACCCAAAATATTTTTGGACCGCTTCAGAATCAGCGCTATCCAATCTCTGCCACAGTGGAACTGACAGAGCGCTGCAACTACAACTGCGTTCAATGTTTTATCAACAAAGCCGCCAATGACCCGCTTACCACCCAAAAGGAAATGTCCACTGCGCAGGTCAAGGACCTGATAGATCAGTTGGCAGAAGCTGGAACCTTGTTTCTGTTGATTACCGGCGGGGAGCCATTTTTGCGCTCCGATTTCATTGAAATCTTTGAGTACAGCCGAAAGAAAGGCTTGCTTGTGACTTTGTTTTCCAACGGTTCAATGCTGACGCCTGAAATTGCTTCGGTTTTGGCGGAGTATGGGATCCGCGGTTTGGAAATCACGCTTTACGGTGCTACTCGTGAGACTTTTGACTCGGTCACCCGACGCCCGGGCTCCTATGATCGTTGTATGCAGGGCATCGAGACCGCTTTGGCTTACAAACTGCCGCTCAGTTTGAAAACATTCATCGTCAATACTAACAAGCATGAGTTGACGCAGATGCGGGCATTTGCCAAGGAGCGCAACCTGGGTTTTCGTTTTGACAGCATGCTGATCCCACGCCTGGACGGCACTGGCAATGGTCATCACCTGCAATTGGGCATTAATGAGATGATCCGCCTTGATTTGGAAGATCCTGAAAGAACTTCAGCCTGGAGAGACGTTATCAAAGAACGCAAGGATTTGCAGATTGACAGGGTTCATATTTACAATTGCGGTGCTGCCCATCAATCTTTTCATATCGACGCTTATGGCAATTTAAGCCCTTGCGCACTGGTGCGCACACCGTGCTATAATGTACTTGAACTTGGATTTATAAATGCGTGGGAGATGTTGGGTGGTGTACGCACTCTTACGCATACAAAAAAGACTGAATGCGCAGACTGTCCTCACGTGATGTTTTGTAATCAGTGCACCGGATGGTCACAGCTTGTGATGGGAGATCTGGAGACACCGGTACCTTTTATCTGCGAACTGACCAAGCGGCGCATGCAGGCTATAAAGGAATTATCATTTGTAACAATGGAGGAAAAGAAATGAAAGACACAGAAAAGAGAGCTTACCAGGCACCCAAAATCGATAAAGTGCGCCTGACTGTAAAAAATTCTGTATTGGGGACCTGCCATGTCAGCCCACTGCCGACTGCCTTCACTCCGCAGGGCTGCGATGTTTTATTCACCGGTTGTTATCAAGGACCTGGTGGAGCACCGATTGGGTAGATTGTTTTTCTACCGAAAAGAAATGACAGACACTCTTGTTCAATGAGCAACCAGGAAGATGAAAGCTATGCCCTTAAAGCATCGGATTTTGGACAACAACAATGGGGCATGAATGTTGCCAATTATTTCCTTTTATTTGAGTCCAAGCAGGATGCGCTAAGAACTTCTACTTTTCCAAATCCTAACCCTTTTTTAGTTTTTCCAAATGCCGGAAATCAACACTTTCCGGCTTTTTCACACACCATAACTCTTGAAGTGATCCAGAAAAAAATGGATCGGGAAACTCGATGGGATAAGTTGATAGCCCACACTCAGATTTGGGAACTGTGGCAAAAAAATGAGCAGGAATTGGTCTTCTCAAACCCGGCTCAATCAGTTTATCGACAGCTGATCGTCCAAAAGGATTTCAGCAGCGGGCAGCTTTTGGGCGATTTTGAGGCTGAGCCAGAAGCACTGCTGATACCAAAAGAACTTGAAATTGTTTTTTATGTGAACTGGCTTGGGCTCTATGGGGACCTGCTGTTGCACGCGGCAGCAATCAGGATTGGGGAAGATGGCTATGCTTTCATTGGGCAAGCCCATGCCGGAAAATCCACGCTTGCCCGGGTTCTTTCTGAAGATAAGAGCGTGAAAGTTTTAGGTGAAGACCAGGTGGTTTTGCGTTATATTGATGGTGAGTTTTGGCTTTTTGGCAGCCCCTGGCACTTTTATTCCAGCTTGTTTGCGCCTGATGGCGTGCGGTTGAAGTGCCTATTCTTCCTGGATGGAAAAGGAAAAACGGATTCTCTTTTACTTGAACCTTTGCGAGGTGTATCGGGAATTATGCAGACAGCCTTTATTCCGTATTATGATCCAGCCGCGGTTGAGCGGATTATGGAGCATCTTGGGCAGTTATCTGAGTTTGTTCCATTTCGAACCTTTGGGTTTGATTTGGATGAGGACCCCCAAAAACTCAAACAACGAATAAATTTCTGATTTCAGATAGATTTTATGGACCTTTCAGGTTTTCTGTTTTTGAAAACTGGAGAAACTAAGATGAAAAAAATTGTTATGATATTCGCTGCTTTAGTGCTGGCGTTCCTTGCCGTCAACCCGCTTCCTGTTTTGGGGGGACAGTCTGAAGACAGTTTGGACCTTCAACTGATCGATTCATCAGAACATGGAATCAGCCTGGAGTTGCAAATCCCCTGGCAGAGTTTGCGCATTGAAGAAGAGTTTGTGGAGGGAAAAACCTACTTGAAAGCTTCCCTACCCGGGGCAAGCCAAAGCAGTCAGTCCGGAGCACCTGACCTTCCTGTTGTGCTGGCAACCCTTGGAATACCTTTTGATGTGACGCTTGAAGTTTCTGTAACGCCAGGAAACGCTCACGAAATAAGCCTTTCTGCCCCAATCCTACCGGTGGAAACAGAAGAAACAACCCGTCAATTATCACCTGAATCGCAACACGTGCAGGAAGCTTACGCAACCCAATCCAGCCTGATTGAGGACCCGGTGATCTACGAATCGGCGGCTGCATTCCCTGCTTCTCAGGTATTGATGGGCGAAGTTGCTGTTGTGAGGCAACAGCGCATCATTGGCGTACAGCTCTATCCGCTGCAATACCAACCTGCAAAAGAAAAATTGATCGTTTATGAAAGCCTGCTTGTAGAAATACGTTTTACAGGGACAGTTTCGGCTGGGAACCAGCAGGATGTCGTTCCGGAATCTGCGGTGTACGAAAGTTTTTTCCGGAAATCCCTATTGAATTATGAATCTGCAAAAAACTGGCGGAGTGGTCAAGCTGAGAAAGAAAATGTGCTGCAGTCGGCAGAAACAGTGTGGCTGCCACCTGATCCTTCCTGGCGCATTAAGGTGCATGAGGAAGGAATGTATCGATTAACATATGAAGAGTTTGAAACAGCTGGTTTGCCGGTCACAATGCTCGATCCGGGCACTTTTCAACTATTTAACCTCGGCAATGAAGTTGCTATTCAAGTTAACAACAGCGTGGAAAACCAATTCAGCCCAGGCGATGAAATCATATTTTACAGTGGAAAAATTACGGATAAGTACACCCAGGATAACGTTTATTGGCTGACATTTGGCCATACCGAGGGCTTGCGAATGGAGCGTGTGAATGGAACGCCAGGTACCAACCCGACCGCCTCAAATTACCAGGACCTTCAACGAAGTGAACAAAATTTGAACTACATTAACTTTTTCCCTTCAGAAGATATTGTTGAACACTTCGTCGGGAAATTTTTGATGCCACAACACCCCAGTTATCGAACCATCTCCATTTCATTCAACTTGGATCATGTTTATGATGGTTCGGGCTTCCTCAGATTGTCACTTTTGGGATATCTTAACCTTACACATCAAGCGACAATAACACTAAACGGGACTGTTTTACCGGACGATATAACATGGGATGCCTTCGATTTGAATAATGTTGAAATAAACTTGCCTGCACCTAGCCTGGTAGAAGGTCTAAATACGGTCGTAATTTCAAGCACCAACGTCCAGGATCTTTATTATCTTGATTGGACAGAACTTATATATGCCAGGGAATTGGTCTCAACAAACGACACCCTGCTTTTTGATTATGCAGGGTCTGGAAATTGGAAATTCAGTATCGAAGGCTTTTCAGCCTCAGATTTGGATCTCTTTGATGTCAGCAGCCCTCCCTTGGTGAAACAAATCATCGATTTCAACGTGGAATCGGCAGAAGGCACTTTCTCTCTTGAGTTTTCAGCAGAAATTGATGAAGCGAAACGATTCTGGTCAGGTACAACCGAGAGATACCTGGAAGTCGCGTCGATCATCCAGGACGCTGCTTCGGATTGGCAGTCTCCAGCCAACAGCGCGGACTACATCGTCATCACTCATCCTGATTTTTTGGAGCAGGCAAATTTGCTGGCTGATTTCAGAGCTTTGCAGGGCTTGCGCACCGCGGTTGTGGACGTTCAGGATATTTATGATGAATTCGGTTATGGAATCACCGGAGCTGATCCCATACGGTCTTTTCTCAGTTACGCTTACGCGAATTGGGAAGCACCAGCTCCTTCGTACATTGTCTTGATGGGTGATGGACACTTTGACCCTAAAAACTATATGGGTTTTGGGCGTCAGAGCTACATTCCACCATACTTGGCGAGCGCGGACCCGGAATTAGGGGAAACAGCAGCGGATAACCGCTATGTCGCCTTTATTGGCGAAGACAATTTTCCAGATATGATGCTGGGCAGGTTGGCAGTCAACACAACAACTGACGCACAGGGTTTTGTTGAGAAAATCATTGCCTACGAAGAATCTCCTGAGATGGGTGACTGGAGCAGGCAGGTGCTGGCTGTTTCTGATAGCTACGATTCGGGTTGGCCGTTCCCATTTCTCTCGGACGATCTCTTGCGCTGCTGTTTGCCCGGTTCTTATGAGGCTTTTCGGGTTTACCTTGAAGTAACCCATACAGATGTAAACGCGGCGAGGGCAGCAATATTGAATGAAATCAACGCGGGTAAACTGCTGGTCAATTACATTGGGCATGCCGCTGCGAGTCAATGGTCAACGCCCTATCCCGGGATGTTGAACAATATCCACATCTCCAGCCTGAATAATTTGAATAAATACCCGGTATTCTTATCCATGACCTGTTGGGATGGTTACTACGTCTATCCCAATCCCACAGGAGGTCAATATGAGGCTATGGCGGAAGTCTTTACCAAAGCTGCTAATAAGGGTGCAGTTGCTGCCTGGTCGGCTACCGGTATGGGGGTTGCCAGGGGGCATGAATATCTCAACCAGGGATTTTTTGATGCGGTTTTCAGAGATGGTATGCATTCTTTGGGGCAGGCAACCAGTTACGGAAAACTTTTTCTGTGGACTTCCAGAGAAAACTTGGACCTAATCGATACCTATCTCTTGTTTGGTGACCCAGCAACGAACATTAATATTCCCCGATTTGTGCTGCAATTACCTTTGATCATGAAATGATTACGGCTTGGAATCGATGAAGAATCTGCCAGATACCATCATCTGGCAGGTTTTTTATTTAAACAAGCATAAATTTGATTAAAATCACCCTTTTTTTTAATTATGTGATAAAAGGTTAACATTCATTGCATATTTACTTTGATTCAATATTCTTGGCATATTAATTGCACTCGATGGCAATTGTGAGAACCTCATCAATAGTTTTAGAAGAGGAGGATTTTATGTTTTTTATTGATATCTTATAATAATGTAAAAAAGGCACTAAGTACCATTGTCCTTGAGTGCCAATCGTATTGGTTTATTTATAAATAAGGAGTCTGACATGAAAAATAGATCCACCGTGTATTTATTACTTGTATTATCAATGATTTTTTCTGCCCTTTTTCCATCTTTTCAGATAAAAAAGGTTGAAGCAGCAGATGTCTGTCAAATTGGAACGGCAGAGAATATTGTCGTTGTACGCGTGTACTACAACGACATGAAAGATATCGAATTATTAAGTATTTTTGACCTTTTTGAATTTAATAATCTTGAAGAAAAATATGTTCTTGTCGCAATCGAAGAATCAGAAATTTCCCGTATAGAAAAACTTGGTTTTAAAGTTGAAATTGACAAATTTGAGACAGACCAACTTTACTTAGGGGAAGAGCTTAAAGAGGCGAGTTTGATGGGCATTCCAGGTTACACCTGTTACCGGACAGTAGAGGAAACCTTCTCGGCAGCCCAACAACTGGCAAATACCTATTCTACACTGGCAACCTGGATTGATGTGGGTGATTCTTGGGAAAAGAGTGTGGGTCAATCTGATGGGTACGATATGATGGTTATGAAGATCACAAACCAGGCTATTCAGATCGAAAAACCAAGGTTATTCATCATTGCTTCTATCCACGCCCGTGAATATACACCAGCAGAATTGGCACTGCGCTACGCAGAACACCTGTTAAACAATTATGGCACCGATGCGGACATCACCTGGATCATTAATTATCATGAGATACATATCATGTTCCAGGCCAATCCAGACGGTCGTAAAGAAGCTGAATCGGGATTATCCTGGCGCAAGAACACTAACGAAAACTATTGTGGTGTAACCAGCAACAACCGTGGCGCTGATTTGAACCGCAACTTTAGTTACGAGTGGGGTGGAGTTGGCGCAAGCACAAATCCATGTGATGCGACCTACCGCGGTCCTGCTCCAGATTCTGAACCGGAAACCCGCGCCATCCGTGACTACATGTTGTCACTTTTCCCTGATCAACGCGATGGGGGAGCGGCTCCAGATGACACAACAGGCATTTTCCTGGACCTACACACTTATGGTCAATATGTGCTTTGGCCCTGGGGATATTCGGACAATACCACGCCTAACGATGCACAGCTGCAGACCTTGGGCAGGAAATTTGCCTACTTCAATGGCTACAGACCAGGACAGACTGGTCAGGATCTTTACAACTGTTCTGGCGTAACCAACGACTTTGCGTATGGGGAACTTGGTATCGCGGCTTACACCTTTGAAATGGGAACTGCCTTTTTCCAGAGTTGTACGACTTTTGAAAATACCATCTATCCTACAAACTTGCCAGCACTCATTTATGCAGCAAAAGTTGTGCGGACGCCGTACATGACCCCATTAGGTCCAGACGCTTTATCCTTAAGTCTTTCGGATAGTGATGTTTACACAGGGGAAACGCCTACGCTCACAGCCTCGATCAATGACACTCGATTTAATAACAATTATGGCAATGAGCCAGTACAAAGTATCTCCCAGGCGGAATATTACATCGATACGCCGCCTTGGTTGCCAGGCGCAGTAGCAATACCAATGACCGCAACAGACGGATCATTTAACAGTAATATCGAAAATGTTGCTGCCACAATTAGTACCAGTGGCTTAAGCCAGGGACGTCACACATTATTTGTGCGCGGGCTTGACCAAGCGGGCAATTGGGGGGCATTCAGCGCGATATTCCTTACGGTTGAATATAGTGATAATAACCCGCCTGTTGCAGATGACTTGACTCTGACCTTGGATGAGGACAGTTCCCGTGGGGTGACATTGACGGGTTCGGATCCAGATGGAGACCCAATCACCTTCACTGTTGTTGCTTCACCTGGACACGGTCAGTTAACGGGAACAGCACCTGAACTCATTTACACTCCTGATGCTGACTATAATGGAACCGACACATTCAGATACATCGCCAATGACGGCATGATGAATTCACCAGAGGCGACGGTGAGCATTACCATTGATCCTGTAGGCGACGCCCCTGTAGCAGATCCGCAGTCTGTTACCACGATGTTTAACCAGGGCGTGGCTATCACTCTGACCGGCTCAGACGTGGATGGTGATGCACTTTATTTCCTGTTAGTTGATGAGCCTGGAAATGGAAGTATCAGCGGTCTGGAACCCAATATTGTTTACACTCCTGATCCAGGTTTTGTGGGAGTGGACACTTTTACATTCAAGGCAAATGATGGCCTAATGGACTCTAATTATGCGACGGTTGCAGTGACTGTAGCTCCTCCTGGTCCAGTATCAATTTTCTTTGATGATTTTGAAACCGACCTGGGATGGACAAGGAATCCAAATGGAAGTGATACAGCCACCACAGGGTTATGGGAGAGGGCGAATCCACAGCAGACTGACTCAAGCGGACCGAAACAATTGGGAACAACAGTCAGCGGAAGTTATGATTTGGTCACAGGACCACTTGCTGGATCCAGTGTAGGTTCTTATGATATTGATGGCGGTGTGACAAGCATAAGGTCTCCTCAAATAGCTCTTCCAGCAAACAGCCAGCTTACTTTGTCATTCTGGTACTATCTTGCTCATCTGAATAACTCCTCAACTGCTGACTACCTTCGCGTAAGAGTGCTTGGAAATGACACTGTCCAGGTATTTGAAGAATTAGGCGCAAACAACGACGATGACGCAGTCTGGGAAGATTTTTCTGTCGATATCAGTCAATTTGCGGGGCAGACTATCCAAATAGACATCGCTGCTGCAGATGCCAGCAGTGGAAGCTTGGTTGAAGCTGCCATTGACGATGTCTTGATTGAGGGAAATGTCACGAATACTTCACCTGTTGCGGATGAGCAATCAGTTGAGACAGCGGAAGACACGGCGGTTTCCATTACTCTTACTGGCTCAGATCCGGATGGAGAATCGCTCTCATTCACAGTGATCAATCCTCCGATTCACGGAACGTTGACTGGAACCGCACCTGATTTGCTTTACACACCATGGTCGAATTACTTTGGAGATGACACATTCACATTCGTGGTGAACGACGGTATGTCAAACTCGTTGGAAGCAGTAGTTGATATTAATGTGACGCCGGTTAACGATGCGCCAGTGGCTGGAGAAAATTTGAATCTTGTGCTCGACGAGGATGGAACAATCAGCTTTACGCTGCCGGTTTCGGACGTTGATAATGACATCTTAACTCTAGTAGTTAAAGAAAACCTTAGTCATGGAGCTCTAAGCGGCGATCTTGCAAACCTCACCTACATTCCTGATCCGGAATTTTTTGGTGAGGATGGCTTCAGCTATACTGTTAGCGATGGTGTCGCAGAATCGAATGAAGCACAGATGATCTTTACAGTAAATTCGGTAAATGACAAGCCGATAGCCTATGACGATCGATTGCTTTTGCCCGAAGATTACCAGATCAAATTTAGCCTTGAGGGCTTTGATGCAGACTCAGATTCCTTGACTTATACAATATTGACAGCTCCTCTCCATGGAGAATTGATTGGGGAGGGTTCTTCCTATCGGTTCGTAACTGAGTCCAACTATTTTGGATCTGACAGCTTCACATTTAAGGTGAATGATGGTCAGCTAGATTCAGACCCAGCAATAGTAACAATTACGATCACCAGTGAGAACGATGAGCCTGTAGCAATCCCCCAGATTTTAAGCACTCAAAAAAACACTCCATTGGAAATCACCCTTCTGGGTGAAGATGTAGATGAAGAACCTTTGACCTATGCAGTAATTGTTGATCCTCTGCACGGTACACTGACAGGAGAAGCCCCAAATTTGACCTACACACCTGCCACTGATTTCATCGGTGTAGACGTTTTTACTTTCAGAGTGTACGACTCACAATACTGGAATTCAGAAGCGGAAGTAAGTATTACCGTGTTTGAAGGCGGAAATACACCCCCGGTTGCAACTCCTCGTAACCTGTCAATACTCGAGGATGAAGCTCGGTCACTGACGCTTACTGGAACAGATGCAGATGGAGATCCTCTTACTTTCTCGATAAGCACTCAACCACAGTATGGAACCTTAACGGGTGAACTGCCAAATTTGGTATATGTGCCCCAACAGGATTACTTTGGTACTGATTCGTTCACTTTCACAGCCACGGATGGTATTGATATATCAGATGCAGCGACCGTTTCGATAGCGATTGAATCCGTGAATGATAAACCAGTTGCTGATGGTCAATCTTTGGTTACGCAGGTTAACAGACCGATAGAAATCGAGCTGACCGGTGAGGATATTGAAGGCAGTCCAGTAAATATGCTGATAGTTGACGAACCATTGAATGGTACACTTAGCGGTCTTGAGCCAAATCTTATCTACACACCTGATGAGGGTTGGACAGGAACAGATACATTCACATTTAAAGTCAACGATGGTCTGATGGACTCAGATCCTGCTACGATAGAAATTGTCGTGGAACCCGTAGTGCCATTCCAGGTTTTCTTCGACGATTTTGAGTCAGACTTGGGCTGGATCTTCAATCCATTCAATACTGATACAGCAACAACAGGAATCCTCGAACGAGCCGACCCCGAATCAACTTATTACTATGGTTACAAACAGCTGGGTTACACAGTTAGTGGAACTAATGCACTCGTGACTGGTTCTCTGGCTGGAGGCAGTGTTGGTGCAAATGATGTAGACAGAGGGTCGACAAGTGTGAGATCGCCATTAATCCTATTGCCCAATAATCATAATCTGACACTCTCATTTAGTTACTATTTTGCGCACGCATCTAATTCATCATACGCTGACTACTTGAGAGTAAAAGTTGTTGGAGCTCAAGCAACCCAAATTCTAGAAGAGCTTGGAGCAGCTAACGATGACGATGCAAGATGGCAAAAATTTAGTTATGATCTGAGTGGTTTTGCTGGTCAGACAGTGTATTTGCTTATTCAGGTTGCTGATACGAGTACCGAAAGTTTGGTTGAATCAGCTATAGATGACGTGTTGATCATCGCACATTAAATCACCGGTTCTTACCGGCAAATTGAATAAAACCATTGTCCTTCGATTGTGAGTATTCCTCACGATCGAAGGACTTGTGCTTGGAGAATATTGTTATGTAATAAAAATTCATGTTGATCTACTGGAGGTTGTCATGAGCAGAAAAAAAATCTTTTCTTCGGTTCTTCTAATCATCACCTTACTTTCAATGAATTTCAGTAGTTTTGCTGCCGTGCAGGTCCGCGCAGCGGATACTTCACAAATTGAAGTGTCTAAGGAAATATCCGTTTTTCGTGTCTATTATGAATCGCCTGAACAAATTCAGCAGTTAATGGCGTTCGACCTGTTTGAGTTTAATAACCTGGAAGAAAAATATGTGCTGGTTGCGCTGACGGCTGATGAGGTTAAAAAAGTTGAGGAAATGGGATTTGTTACAGCTCTTGATAAAGAAGAGACAGCAAATTTCGAATTACTATCAACAATCTCACAAAATCAGTTAAACACAATTCCAGGGTATTCCTGTTATCGGACAGTGGAAGAGACGTATTCGACAGCAGCGAATATTGCCAGCTTGTATCCAAACCTGGCAACCTGGACCGATATAGGTGATTCCTGGGAGAAGAGCGTTGGGCAATCCGATGGATATGACCTATTGGTACTGAAGCTAACCAATAAGTCGATAACAGGCGATAAACCGAAATTGTTTATCACTGGGTCTATTCATGCCCGCGAGTACACAGCAGCTGAGTTAGCGACCCGATATGCTGAATACCTGGTCAATAATTACAATGTAGATGCTGATATCACCTGGCTGCTCGATTATCATGAAATCCATCTCTTGTTGCAAATGAACCCTGATGGCAGAAAAGAAGCAGAATCGGGGAGATCGTGGCGGAAGAATACCAATGAAAATTACTGTGGCGTCACCAGTACCAACCGTGGCGCAGATTTGAACCGCAATTATTCCTTCTATTGGAATTATTGCTCTGGCTGTTCGAGCGGCAGTCCATGTGATGGGACTTACCGCGGACCATCTGCGGCATCAGAACCCGAAGTAAGCGCCGTACAGGCTTACATGCGTTCGATCTTCCCAGACCAGCGTGAAGCGGCGCTATCTGCGCCTGC
>ENA-UOXR01003943-UOXR01003943.1-bioreactor-metagenome-genome-assembly--contig:-NODE-3943-length-12087-cov-3.709940_pt1 | contig 12087 bp, 7 predicted proteins | sample MGYA00238164_ERZ764825 | MGnify/ENA primary metagenome ERZ764825 (study PRJEB28920, sample SAMN05720171) | bioreactor metagenome | isolation source: Anaerobic biogas reactor | place: USA:Washington...
CAGCTACGCCCAGGTGCGGGCCGACACCGAGGCCGTCCTCCCGTGGATCCGCCCGGGGGGCGCCGTGTTCTGGCATGACTACCGGCCCGGCTGTGCCGGCGTGACGACCTACCTCCACGAACTCGCGCGCACGCGCCCCGTCTGCAACATCCGCCGCACGCCGCTCGCCGCTCTGCGGCTGTAGCCCGCGTCGCGCGGATCGCCGCGCGCTGCTTCTCGTCGCCTACGGCCGCGTCGAGAACGGCGACGCCGGCAGTCCGGCCTTGTTCACGAGGTTCGGAATCGGCTCCGGCAGCATGTGCCAGGCATACCGCACGGCCGCCGGCTCCGGCACGTCGTCGCTCCACACCACCACCACGTCGCCGTCGATCTCCGCCCGCGCCGCCACAAACTCCCCATCCGCCGCGGCCACCTCGAACCAGTTCAGCGGCTGCCCGTCGCGGGCCATCAGCCCGCCGCCCACGTGGTCGAACGTCACCCGTACCTTGCCGTCCTCGATCGCGAGCGACCGGTACAGCGGCCCGGAGCACACGACGTCGTCCCGGCCGTACGTCCGGGTCAACGCCCACAGCGCCAGCCGCCGCCCGACCGTCAGTTTGTCCGCGGGGTGGATGTCGCGCCAGTCGCCGACGTCGGTCGTCACGGCCATGCCGGTGTTGGGAATCGCCAGGGCGTTGAGCTGGGCCTGCCAGATCAGCGGCATCTGGTCGGTGCGGATGGCCGGGTTGTGCAGCGTGTACTTGAACGGCGCGAGCTGCACGTAGTAGAAGGGGAACTCGCCCTGGTCCCACATTGCCCGCCAGCCCTGGATGAGTGCTTTCATCTTGTCGGCATACGCCAAGCCGTCGCCTCGTGAGCAGTTGTTTTCGCCTTGGTACCAGATGGCCCCCGCGATGGCGTAGGGGACCATGGCATCGACCATGGCGTTGTATATGACGGTGGGCATACGGTTGCCGCCGTTGGCGAAGGTGTGCTCCGGGAGCATCGGAGCGGGCGGCAGCTTATCGCCCTCGTCGAGTTTCACTTGGCCGGCGGCATGAGCCCACTCGGCCCGCTTGTCCAGGTGGTCGGCAAGGCTCTTGATGTAGTCGCGGTCAGCCTCCTGAACCTGATCGAAGTACCGCTGGGTGCTCGGCACTGACGCGAAACCCACCGGGGGCGTCCACGGCTCGATGGCTGTGCCGCCCCACGCGGTCTTGATGAGACCGATGGGCACTTTCAACTCGCCATGTAGCTCGCGTCCGAAGAAGTAGGCGACTGCCGAGAAGTCCTTGATCGTCTCCGGTGTGCATGTCTGCCACGGCCCGCCGTTCACCTCTTCGGTCGGCATGGGCGCCGTTCGCAGATTCACGGAGAAGAGGCGAATATCGGGGTAGTTCGCCGCCGCGATCTCCTTGTCCGCATCCTTGGAACGGCTGACGACCCAATACATGTTGGACTGACCCGAGCAGACCCACACCTCGCCGAGCATGACGTTTTCAAACTTGAAGGCCTTCTTGGCTTTGATCTGCAGCGTATACGGTCCGCCGGCGGATAGGGCAGGCAGACGTACCATCCATTTGCCGCTGGCGTCCGCTTGGGTGCCTGCCTTGGCGACCGGGGTTTCCTTTCCCTTGGCCAGAGTCACGGTGACGTTCTCATTGGCTTCGGCTCTGCCCCAAATAGGGATGGGCTTCTCTCGCTGCAGGACCATGTGGTCGCTGAAGATCGCGGGCATGGACGGTCCTGCCGCCAAGCAGACCGCCGGAGCGGCAATGGCCAGCAGGATCGCTACACAACATCGGTTGACGCGGCTCAGTCTTCTCATCGGTTTTCGCTCCCATATGACAAAGATGCCGGCAGTATGGCTTATGCGGACGCGAACCGCAACCGCCCCGAAAAATGGTGTCAGGATGATTTATTTGAGGGCATGGCTGGCATTCGCTCGCTCGTTGCGTTTCGACTCGCTGCATCCAGATTACCCAGAAGGTGTTACGGACACGTTACACACCGGCAGGGAAAACGGGGTTACATTTTGCCAGACGGCATCGACTGAGGTGCCATCCCTGGAATCCACTCAATTGAGAGGAGCAGACATGACTGGGGCAACGCACAAGCGGCGATCGGCAGAGCAGTGCATCAGGTCTATGGCCTGTCGCAGCGGTCATTCAGAAGCGGGACGGCCGGGTTCTTCGCGCATTCGGCAGGTTTGCGCACTTGCCTGGGGGGGCGGTCTTCTACTGTCCCTGCTGCCGGTACCGCTGGTGCAAGCCGAGGAGCCCAACCCCCACGTCTGGAAGCCCCAAACCAAGTCGGTCGCCGTCTTCAAGAGCGGGTTCGGGTTCTTCATGCGTTCAGGTGAGGTCACCTTGCGGGACGGCTGGTGCCTCGCGGGGCAGGTGCCGCCGGCGTCGTTCGGGACGCTGGCCATCTACTCGCAGAAGGAGAACGAGGTCGTGGATGTAGTCGGTGCCGGGCCGGGCGAAATGGTCGAGTTTGATGATATCGATGCCCGCAAGGACCCTGCGGACAAGCTGGCTCGTCTCCAGGCTGCGGTGGGGCTGCGGGTCGCCCTGGGCTACACGCATCGAGGGACGACCGCCAGTGCCACCGGCAAGCTCGTCGCCGCCGGTGAGCAATTTGCCATTGTCGAGGAGCAGGCACAAACCTTCGCCGTGCCCACTGAGGCGGTGACCTCGATGCGCGTTCTCGAACTGCCGATTCGCGTGCACGTCTCCTCAGGTGAGGCGGGCACATCAGCGTCGACCGAGTTAGGCATGGCTTGCCTGCGGCAGGGCATCACCTGGATTCCGGAGTACACGCTGCGGATCCTCGATGACGCGACCGCGGAGCTTACCCTGCGCGGGACGGTAGTCAACGAGGCCGAAGACCTCATCCACTGCGATGTGCACTTTGTGGTCGGTATGCCCCAGTTCCTGCACGCCGACTACTTGTCGCCCATCGCCATCGGGCAGGCGATCCGTACGATCGGGGCGGCGGTCGCCCAGCGCGGCATGCCTCGCGAAATGGCCAACCAGATCATGAGTCAGGCCCTGCTCACCACCAACACCGCTCCCGGCCCATCCGCTGCCGCCCCTGAGGCACTTGAGCTTCCGCCAGGCGACCTGAACAGCGTGCTGGCCGGTTTGCCGCGCATCGACGGGCCCGGCGGAGCCGACCTGACCGTCTACACCAAGACCGACCTTACCATCCGACGGGGCGAGAAGGCCATCGTGACCCTGTTCACCCGTAACATACACTACGGACACCTCTACCGCTGGCAGCCGCCGCAACGCATGCAGCATCTTCTCACCCTGCGGAACGACACCGACACCGCCTGGACCACCGGGCCGTGCATGGCTATCGGCGGCCACCAACCGCTCGGCGAGGATTTGCTGAAGTACACCCCCAAGGGCGGCACCTGCGAGATCCCCATCACCGCGGCCATCAGCATCGCCCACGAGAAGACCGAATCGGAGGCCGACCGTAAGCTCAAGGCCCACGAGCCACAACACAATCGGTTCCTTGACCTGGTCACCCTGCACGGTGAATTGAAGCTGCGCAACTTCGGGACCGAGGCGGTCAACGTGGTGATCGTGACCCCCATCCCCGGCAAGCCACTCAGCGCCTCTCATCAGGGCATTCTGTCCAGCGATCCCGAAAAGCTTCAGCTTCTCGAACGCGGCGGCACGGTCCACTGGCGGGTGACGATCGAGCCGGGCCAGAGCCAGACCCTGACCTACACCTACGAACGCTACGTGCCTTCGATTTGACGAGTCGCGGGTGCGGGTTAACATCACCGGATGGATTCGTGTGGCGCAGGCGGTGGGCCTGTGCCGCACCCACCGGTGGGACGCGGTTCGACCGAGCTCGCCGAGGGTGCATCTTGTGTTCAGGGGCAGCCTCATCCGTGTGGCACTGCTGCTGTGAGCAGTGTTTCTCGGGAGAGAGGCAATGCTTACGCAGCAGTGGGACACGACGGCGCGTGTCAGCCCCGCCAGCCGCCACGGTTCGGAGGCTCACCACGTTCCGTAGGAGTCCAGTCGGCGGCAAACCATGAACAAGCGGCAGATCCTGGTGATTGAGGACGATCCCGCGATTCGAGCGGGCGTGGTAGACGTGCTCCGCTTCAAGGGTTTTTTCGTTCTGGAAGCGGCCAACGGCCGGGCGGGCCTCGACCTGGCGCTGACCGCCGAGTGCGACCTCGTGCTGCTCGATCTGATCCTGCCCGGTGGCGACGGCTTGGAGATCCTCCAGAAGGTGCGGACCGATCGGCCCACGTTGCCGGTCATCATCCTGACCGCCCTCGGCTCGGAGCACGATCGAATCCGGGGCCTGCAACTCGGGGCCGACGACTACGTGGTCAAGCCCTTCAGCGTACAGGAGCTCATCGCTCGGGTGGAGGCGGTGCTGCGTCGCTCGCCGGAACGCCCGTCGGACGTGACGCTCATCGACCTGCCGACGGGGGTTGCCGACCTGGCCCGTCGCGAGATCCGCTATACCGACGGCGGCAGGGCGGAGCTGTCCGAGCGCGAGGGCGACCTGCTTCGCTATCTGGCGATCCATGCGGGCCGAGCGATTACCCGCGAGGAAATGATCCAGCGGGTATGGCGGCTCGATCCCCGCGGCATCGTCACCCGCACCATCGACATGCACGTCGCCCGGCTGCGGGACAAACTGCGCGACGACCCGACCGAACCGCGGATCATCCTGACTGTGCGAGGCAAAGGGTACATGTTCGCGACGGGGGACCAGTCCGCCGGCGAGGTGGCGGGAGCGTGAGATGCTCGGCCCACGACTGACATGGTTGGCGTTCGGTGCGTGCCTGGCGGTGGTCGCGTTGGTCATTGGATGGCTCACGGTCACGGTGCTCCGCCTCGACCATGCCGAAGCCGAGGCCGGCCGACAAGCCCTCGTCGAGGAGAACATTCGCCTTGCTCTGTGGCGAATGGACTCGGCCATGGGGCCCCTGATCGCCGCCGAAAGTGCTCGGCCATACTTCGTTTACACCACCCTGCACGCGCCTCTGCTCGCCTACACGCGGGATCTCGCGCCCCTCGGGGCGGGGCAGATCCTCCTGCCCTCCGAGTTGTTGACCGCCCGCCCGCCGCAGATCCGCCTGCACTTCCAGATTGAACCCGACGGCCGGCTTACTTCGCCGCAGGTGCCTTCACTTGATTCGCCGGCGGTTGCCTCGCTGGTTGCGAGCACTCGCTCCGTTGATCTGGAGGTCGCCCGTGAGCTGCTCAACCAGTTGGCCGGGTCGGTCAGCCGGGATCGGCTGGTTGCCCTGCTGCCGGCGCGAGTGGTCGAACCACCGCGGGTGCCGGAGTCTCCCGCACTCGTCGGCGGTGCTGATCGCGCCGGGGTCATGACGCGACAACAGGCTTCCCGCAACACCATCGAGCAGCAGGCCCGCCACAGCCAGGCGATCGAAAATCTCAGTCAGGGTGTCGAGTTTGACGTTCTCCTTCGCGGGACGCCGCGCCGTGATGTCCGGCCCGGTCCGATGCGGCCCGTATGGCTGGGCGATCTGCTGATCCTGGCCCGCCAGGTGAGTGTCGACGGAAGCGAGTACCTTCAGGGCTGCTGGCTTGACTGGCCGGCCATCCGCGAGGGATTGCTGGCCGGCGTGGCGGACTTGCTCCCCGAGGCCACATTGAGACCCGCCTTAAGCTATCCCGTGCCCAACGGCACCCGCATGCTGGCTTCAGTGCCCGTGGAACTCGTGCCGGGGACCGTATCCACCAAACCGATCGGCGGGCAGTCCCCCCTGCGGTGGTCACTGCTGGTTGCATGGTCGTGTGCGATTTTGGCCGCGGCGGCCGTGGCGGCGCTACTGCTTGGTGTTCTGTCGCTCAGCGAACGACGGGCCGCGTTCGTCTCGGCCGTTACCCATGAACTGCGTACCCCGTTGACTACCTTCAAGCTCTACACGGAGATGCTGGCCGGTGGCATGGTCCCCGACGAGGCCCATCGCCAACGCTACCTCGATACCCTGCGGTCCGAGGCCCTGCGGCTGGGCCATTTGGTGGAGAACGTGCTGGTCTACGCACGCCTGGAGGGCCGGCGGGCCACCGTCCCCCTGGAGTCGGTACCCGTCGCGGATCTCATCGCTCGTTTGCGCGAGAGATTGGCGACACGAGCGGAGTCGGCGGGTATGAACTTGGTCGTCGAGATGGACGAGGCGGCGTCGAAGGCTTGCCTGCGAGCGGACACCTCCGCGGTCGAGCAGATCCTGTTCAACTTGGTGGATAACGCCTGCAAGTATGCCGCCGGCGCCAGCGATCGCCGCATCCACCTCTCCGCCCAGAAGGTTGGTGAGCGGCTTGAGCTGCAAGTCCGCGACCACGGTCCGGGCATCGCCGCCAAGGATGCCCGACGTGTTTTTCGGCCGTTCTTCAAGTCCGCTCAAGAAGCCGCCCGGACCGCACCCGGTGTCGGTCTCGGCCTGGCCCTGAGCCGACAACTCGCGCGCAGCATGAAAGGCACACTGGAACTGAGCCCTGTTGCCGGCAGCCGATTTATCGGCGAGGAGGGACAGGGAGCGTGTTTCCGCTTTATCCTGCCTTGTGTGTGACCGCGAAGATCAATACCTGCGTGTGATGTAGTCCCACATCGCGTAGAGCTGGGTGGCGCCGTCTGGGCCGCTGCTCGGCTTCAGCTCAAGCAGACGCAGATTCTTCCCGCCCTCTTTGAGCAGGGTCGGACCGTCCTGCACGAACTTGGCGTGGAAGTCGCTGTACAAGGCGTTCAAACCGTTGCCATGCGTCCCGCGAGTCAGGGGCATGCTATCGTCGCCACCCCCGATGGCGCCGTCAGTTTGCAGTGCCTGCATGGCCGGCATGGTCCGCTCATAATCAAGAGCCGCGTCGCCCGCGTAACCCAAGTAGCGGAGCCATCTGATGGAGTAGTAATCGCTCCATATGCTTGAGGGATAAAGCCTCTTGGTGTCTGTACGGGGACTCAGGCCGCTGGCCACAGGCGCCGCATACATGTACCCGCCCCAGGTGACGTAGCCGCTTCCGTATACCCCGAAGGAGGGCTTCCCGTAATCGGGATCTTCGGTGAACTTCTTGGGGAGGCTCGAGCAGTAGAAGATATCCAGATTGCGGCTGATATACCGGCCGTAGAGACGACCATAGTTAACGGGATCCTTCGCGAGCTTCTCGCTCTCTGGCACCCACGAGTAGTGGATGTCCTTGTGTTGCGAAATCACGTAACCATAGGTTCCGCGGATCGGCAGTCGCCCCTTGTTGTCACCCGAGTAGGCGCTGTGCCCCACGCCCTGCTGTTGCAGCGAGGCCAGGCAAGCCGTTCGCCGGCTCATCTCTCGAGCTTTCGCCAGCGAAGGCAGCAACACCGCGATCAACAGCGCGATAATCGCCACCACGACCAGTACTTCGATCAAGGTGAAGCCGTATCGCGAGCTTGCGCGACGTCCAGTTTGGGTGTCTCTGGCTTCTGAATGCATGGTCAATGCCTCCCGATCCTTGCATGCTGGTAGCGGTGCATACCGCCACGATGTGGTGCAACCACGATCTGAGTGCGAGCGTAAGCCGACGGATACCCACCCCATCGAGTGAAGCCACCGCTTCCCGCTCTGACCTGTCGCTCGGCCAACGGGCACCCACGCGAATCACCCTGCCCAGACGCCGGAATGCAGCACGCCGCCCGGCAAGAGTTGTATCGGAGGCTCGGCCCGCTAAACCACAATAATAGTCTACGCAGTTTGATGAAATATGTCAACAGTAGGCTTTGGCCTCGCGGCCTGTTTTGTTCGACCTTGTGAGTTTCCTTGGCCTTGTGGCCTCCGATCAAGCATTGTGGAGCGTAGGCGGTAGTTAAAGCTCAGCTTGTCGGGCGGCCGGCTCCTGATGTGTTCCGCGGACTTTGGCGGGAAGGTGTTGCGGGCTGTGCGGCAAGGGACTCGGCAGGGCCCATGAAGCGTGTAACTTCCTGACACAACGGATTTTGTGTCGCGTACGGCGGGGCTTGATGAGCGATGCCGCGATCGTGTGTGGCGGCGGTTGGGGTGTGTGCGGTGGCTGGTGAACGAGGCAGGTGGGCTTCGTGTTGGGTCGTTCGCGGGATCGAATACCGGACGACGGCGACGTGAACGCTATGTCGACAGAGACCCGGCAGCGATTGCGGGCGATGGCATGCGGTGATGTCTGGTTGGCCCATCGCCGTTTTGCGGGGCTGTCTGAAGCGGGGAATCGGTCGTTGCGAACGACGAATCACAGGTCGGGGATGAGGGGTCGTATAGCTTCTGCGAGTCTGCTTGACCCCCGGAGGGTACCGGTTCCTCGGCGCGATCATGGGACAGTTGGCGTCGTTGTAGAATGCGTCGACGCGGACCTGCGGGCGGAACTCCGGCGGTGCCGGGAGGTGCGGAGCACGGGCGGCACCTTGCGACCGAGGGAGGCAGTCCCATGTCGGATCATGTCCTGCCTATTGGATGGTGCGTGGTTGTCGTGTTGATGTTGGCCTCCCCCGGCGGTGTTGACGCGGTGACGGTAGGGGGCCGTGATGTCGATTGCCCAGTGTGCGGTCACACCTTCGCGGTGAAGACCTACGCCAGCTATGGCTCGTACGTCTACGAGTGGGAGTCGAAGTACGATCTGATTTACTTCCCCGCGTCGGAACGTTTCTGGTTCTGGCTGTGCCCGAAGTGCGGGTATGCGCAGACCGGCGACTGGTTCGAGGGCATCTCGGATCAGGATGCCAGACGGCTACGGGCGATCTTTGAGGAGGAGTGGGAGCCGCTCTCGTCGGACGAAATCCCTTTCACGTTGAAGCTGGACCGTGTGATTCGGACCAACCGGTTGCTGGGGCGGGATGAATCGTTTTGGCGCGATTTCAATCGGGTGCTGATTTACCATTACCGTTCGGAGTCGCACGAACAGACGCTGCGGTTGGCTCAAGAGGAGATCGCCCTGCTGGAGCGGGACTCGCCCGGCGACCGGGAAGCACGCAAGCGTCGGTTGTATCTTCTCGGCGAATACCACCGGATGTTGGGCTCGGATGAGCAGGCGAGGGTGTACTTGAATCAGTCGCTGGAACTGCGACTTCAGCGAGACGCGACGCTGCGATGGGGGGGGATTGTGCTGGCTTCGGCGGTGCTTGCGGTGATGATCTGGGCGGGCATTCGGCGACGACTGTGGCTTAAGGCGTCAGTCACCGTGCTTCTGGCGGTTGTGGTGGTGTGGTCGTACAGGCCTTATCGGCAGCTCCATGCCGGGCAGACGCAGGTGAACGACTATTACGATGCGATTATCCGTGCCCGTCTGGCGATGGTCGCGACCGACGGCGGGCGTTCTCAGAGGGACGACGACGCGGATCGTCCCATTCCTCTTGTCTGAATCCAAGGCACTGGGTTATCCTCGTTCTGCCGCCAGTCATTTCGTGGCACTGTGGCGGCCGATGTGCGCTTGTTGGAGGCGAGTTGATGTACCGAGGAAAGCACCTCGTTGACCTTGCCGGACGTTCCACGTGCTTTGTTGCCGCGAGGATTCGGCGGAGGAAATGGGCTTGCCGGGTTCCGCGTATGGCCTGGATGGCAGGAGCGGTGTTGTGGGTGTTAGTGGAGGTGCCGGTGGCGAATTGCTCTCCGCCGACGAGCTTGCCGGCCGGCGAGGCGACTCAGCCGTTCGTGGAGGAGCGCAACCAGCGGTACGCGCAGGAGCTGGAACGCTACCTGCAGCATTGGCTGGTGGAGGAGTATCCGCTACGGGCCGAGCGGGCTTGGCGGCGGGATTACTCGAGCGTGCGGGCTTATCTGGCCAGCGTCGAGCCCAACCGCCAGCGGTGGCGGCGGGTGCTCTCTCCGCCGGACTTGCCGGTGAGCGGTCCGCTGGAGCGTCGGCCCCATGTCTTGCCGGGCGGTATCGAGGGACAGTGGCTGAGTCTGCCGATGGGGCCCTTGCGAGCGGAGGGTCTGCTGGTGTTGCCAGCAGGGGATGGGCCTGTGCCGCTGATCATCGTTCAGCACGGGATCGGCAGTTATCCGGAGCGGCCGTTTGGTGTCCTCGATGAAGGCAACGCGTACCACCGCTATGCTCACGAACTGGTACAGGCGGGTTTTGCCGTGCTGGCCCCGATGAACCTCTACGGTATCGAGGCCCGCAACCGCATCGAGCGGCTCTGTAGGCTGGCGGATACTTCGCTGCCGGGCATCGAGCTGGTGCGGATGCAGCGATTGTTGGATGAGGTGCTGGCGGACCCGCGAATCGACGAGGAGCGGGTGGGCATGTGGGGCTTGTCGCTGGGCGGGCTGGCGACGATGTTCTGGATGCCGCTCGAGCCCCGTATCCAGGCGGGTGTTGTGTGTGCGTGGTTTAACCATCGTCGCAACAAGATGGCCATTCCCGACCCGCGGTACAGTTGTTTCCTGGAGGTCACGGAGGAGCACGCGTTCTTCCGCGGCTGGCTGACGGAGTTCACAGATTCGGATGTGGTCAGCCTGATTTGCCCGCGGCCATTGCAGGTGCAGACGGGTAAGGCGGACCGCATCGCGTGGTGGCCACAGGTCCAGGAAGAGTTCGCCGTCGCTCGCGGGCATTACGAGGCTTTGGGGCTGGCCGAGCGTATCGAGATGGACCTGCACGACGGCGGCCACGAGGCGAGCGTCGAGGCGGGTGTGCGGTTTCTGTCGCGATGGTTGGGGAAGGCTCAAGGCCAAAGACTGAAGGGGGAAGGCTGAGGAACGGATCATTGCTTGAGGGAAGTATGAGTGCCTCGCGGCTTGTGTGGCTGGCGTTTGGTGGTCATACTGGAGACTCATGTGCATGGCGTGAAGTGGGCGGGGCCCACAGTGTGCGAAGTTCGGCGGCAACCTGAAGGGAGGAGCCGGTCAGATGGACAGAACGCCCGCTCGATTGGCTTGTGTAGCGGTCGGCGCGATAGCTGCGGCGACCGCCTGGGGTATGGATTTCACCCAGTTGCCGGACCTCATCCCCGGGCGGGTGCGCATGGAGAATGCCCTGTGGCTGGAGAACCCGCTGGGCAAGCAGTTCAAGTCGGCGAGCCGGGTCGTCGTGGCCGATCTCAAAGGTCCGGGCATGATCACCATGATCCACTTCGCGATGCCGCAGGCCTCGATCGCGACCCCGAAGGAATACGCGCTCGGTCGCGATTTGCTCCTACAGATGTACTGGGATGACGAGCAGCGTCCGAGCGTCATCTGCCCGCTGGTGGATTTCTTCTGTGACCCGGCCGGCCTGCGAGACGAGGTCAATACCGCGCTGGTCAACAAGCGGCGAGGGTACAACTGCTACTTTCCCATGCCGTTCCGCCGGTCGGCCCGCGTCGAGTTGATCTACGATGGCCCGGAACCGCCGGGCGAGCGACTGTGGCAGATGATGCCGTGCTATGCGTATGTGATGTGGCGGACGCTGCCCGATGTGCCCGCGGACCAGGGTTACTTTCACGCCCAGTGGCGCCAGCGGGCCGCCTTGATCGGCAAGGAGGATTACGTGGCCCTCGGGGCCCGCGGTCGGGGCAAGTTCATCGGCTGGAATGTCACTGTTCGCCGGCCCGGCATGCCGAACTATCCCGTGGATATGAACGAGAAGTTCTTCATCGATGGCGAGCAGATCCCTTCTGTGGAGTTCCAGGGTATCGAGGATTCCTTCGGCTTCAGTTGGGGCTTCCCCGAGACCGAGAGCGTTTTCCCGCTTACGGGTTACTGGCCGTTCATGCAAGGGGCGACGGCTTACCGTTTTTTCCTCGGGGACGCGATCAGCTTCGAGCATCGGCTTCGCGTGAGCATCGGCTTCGGGCAGCATGAGGATCCGACGTTTCGCGAGCAATTCAGCAAGCCAGGGTCGATGCTGCAGCTATCGAGCACCTGCTACTGGTATCAGACGGAGCCGCACATACCCTTTCCGGTGATGCCGCCCGCGGCCGAGCGCTGCCCGGCCCCCGAGGAGCCCTTCTGGCCGGACAAGGAGGAATTGCCGTCGCCCGACGAGCTAAGCGATCGCGGGGTGCGTTTGCACATGCTGTGCGGCCGGCCGGAGAAGGAGGTCATTTTCGCCGAGCAGGGCTTCGAGGCGGTGGCTCGCCAGGGCTATGCGTGGACCGGTTGGACGCTGCCGGTGTACC
>ENA-UOXR01003946-UOXR01003946.1-bioreactor-metagenome-genome-assembly--contig:-NODE-3946-length-12082-cov-5.739752_pt1 | contig 12082 bp, 10 predicted proteins | sample MGYA00238164_ERZ764825 | MGnify/ENA primary metagenome ERZ764825 (study PRJEB28920, sample SAMN05720171) | bioreactor metagenome | isolation source: Anaerobic biogas reactor | place: USA:Washington...
GCCGCCGAGACCGGCCTCAACATGGAGAAGGCACGCAACAAGCTGGTCAAAAAGAACCTCGATCTGATTGCGCTCAACGATGTAACGGCGCCGGGCGCGGGCTTTGACGTGGAGACCAATGTGCTGGTGCTGATTACGCCCGCGGATGTCATCCGGCTGCCGTTGATGACCAAGCGCGAGGCAGCCGACCGCCTGCTGGATCAGGTGCAACTGCTGCGCAAGGACGCTTGAGCCCATGCCCGCACGGTATGCCGATGTCATTGTGGATATCACGCACGCGGATGTTGACCGCGTGTTTACCTATGGCATCCCTGCGGACATGGACATTGTGCCGGGCACGCGCGTGTCCATCCCCTTTGGCCGCCAGACCACCGAAGGCTTTGTCATCGGGGTAAAGGACGCGCCCGGCATTGACCCGGACAAAATAAAAGACATCAACGCCCCGCTGGAGGAATATCCGGCCATCCTGCCGCAGCTGATTGACTTAGCGCAGGACATGAGCGCGCAGACGCACTGCCCGCTGGCGGCCACGCTGCGATTGATGGTGCCCGCACAAATGCGCGGCGGGCGCATTAAAGTAAAGACCGAAAAGGCGGCGCAGCTGCTGGTTGCAGGCGATGCGCTGGAAGACGCGCGCAAGGCGCAGTCCCGCGCGCCCAAGCGCCGTCTGCTGCTGGATTTGCTGTCGGATGGCGAGGTGTACCCCGTCAGCGAGCTGGCGGTGCTGGTGCGGCAGCCGTTGGAGGGCCTGCGCGCGCTGGAGCAGCAGGGCTTTGTGCGCGTCATCGACCAGGAAGTGCTGCGCTCGCCCTACCCGGATGACGCGGTGACCGAGCCTGACCCGGTGCTGACCGCGCAGCAGCAGGAGGTGCTGGGCGAGCTGCTGCCCGCCGTGCGCAGCGGCACGGGGCAGTTTTTGCTGTATGGCGTGACGGGCAGCGGCAAAACCGAGGTATATATCCGCGCGGTGCACGCATGCTTAGAAGCCGGGAAAGGCGCCATCGTGCTCATCCCGGAAATCGTGCTCACCCCGCAGATGGTCACCTGGTTCCGGGCGCGCTTTGGCGATGTGGCGGCGGTGCTGCACTCCCGCCTGTCGGCCGGCGAGCGCTTTGACGAGTGGCGGCGCATCCGCAGGGGCAAGGCGCGCGTGGTGATCGGCGCGCGCTCGGCGGTGTTTGCGCCGGTGGACAAGCTGGGTATCCTTATTGTGGATGAGGAGCATGAGGGCAGCTATCTGTCTGAGCACGCGCCATCCTATGACGCGCGCGAAGTGGCGCTCAGCCGCGCTATGCGCGAGGACGCTACCCTGCTGCTGGCCAGCGCCACGCCCAGCGTGCTTAGTTTTGCGCGTGCCTCGCGCGGGGACATGATGCTGCTGGAAATGCCCCGCCGTGTCAACGACCGTCCGCTGCCGCAGGTGACGCTGGTGGACATGCGCGAGGAGCTGCGCTTGGGCAACAAGGGCATTTTTTCGCAGGAGCTGGTGCAGGCGCTGACGCGCTGCCTGGACAGCGGGCAGCAGGCCATGCTGTTTTTAAACCGCCGGGGCTATGCGCCCAGCGTGGTGTGCCGCAAGTGCGGGCACGTGATGGGCTGCCCGGACTGTGACGTCAGCCTGACCTACCACGCGCAGGACAGGAGCCTGCACTGCCACTACTGCGGCCTGCGCCTGCCCATGCCCGGCCAGTGCCCGGAATGCCAAAGCCGGTACATCCGCAGCATCGGCATCGGCACGCAAAAGGTGGAAGAGGAAGTGGCCAAGCTGTTCCCCGGCGTGCCGCTGGTGCGCATGGACAACGACACCACCCAGGGCAAGGACGGCCACCGCACGCTGCTCAACCGCTTCCGCTCCGGCGAGGCGCGCGTGATGATCGGCACGCAGATGATTGCCAAGGGGCTGGACTTCCCGCAGGTGACGCTGGTGGGCGTGGTGCTGGCCGATCTGTCGGTCAACCTGCCCGATTACCGCAGCGCGGAGCGCACGTTCCAGCTGCTCACGCAGGTAGCCGGGCGCGCCGGGCGCGCCGACCTGCCCGGCGAAGTCGTCATCCAAACCTACAAACCCGAGCATTACGCCATCGCCGCCGCCGCGCAGCAGGACTACCGCAGCTTTTACCACACGGAGTTTGCGCGCCGCCGGCGTGACCTGTACCCGCCGTTTACCATGATGGTGCGCCTGCTGTGCCAGGCCAAGGATGAAGCCGCTGCGCGCTCGGTCAGCAAACGCCTGCTTGCGCACATCAACGAACTGTTTGTACAATATCCGCAGCTGCGCAGGCGTATGCTGTTTATCCGGGAGGATGACGCGCCCATCAAGCGCCTGATGGGGCGCGCGCGCGCCCAGGTGCTGATGAAGCTGCTGGTGCACAGGGATTCCGACCGCATCATTGAACATCTGACCGACCTTTCCCGCAGGGACTGGCCCTGCGACGTAACGCTGGAAATCAACCCCGCTTCCATGGCATAGGAGGAACCATGTCCATCCGCAAGATACTGACCTTGGGCGACCCCATCCTGCGCAAAACCAGCAACCCCGTCACGCGCTTTGACCTGCGCCTGGCGCTGCTGCTGCGCGACATGAAAGAAACCATGTACGACGCCAATGGCGTAGGCTTGGCCGCGCCGCAGATTGGCATATTGCGCCGCGTGGTGGTCATTGACACCGGCGATGGTTTGCTGGAATTGATCAACCCCGAAATTGTCGAAACGCGCGGCGAAATCGGCATGGTGGAGGGCTGCCTGTCGGTGCCCGGCCGCCGGGGGCATGTGACGCGCGCGGAATGGGCGCGCGTAAAGGCCTTTGACCGCAAGGGCAATGCCTTTGAAATCGAGGGCGACGGCCTGCTGGGGCGCGCCTTGCAGCACGAGCTGGATCATCTGGATGGCCGTATGTATGTAGACTTTATGGACTATGAAGTGTTTGACGACGACGAGGAGAAAGACGATGCCTGAACCCACCATCGTGTTCATGGGCACGCCGGAGTATGCCGTGGCCTCCTTAAACGCATTGGAGCAGGCCGGTTATCCGGTGGCGGCGATATTTACGCAGCCCGATAAACCGAAAGGGCGCGGCGGCAAGGTGCAGGCGCCGCCGGCCAAGCAGTGGGCGCTGGAGCGGGGCATCCCTGTGTATCAGCCCCGCCGCATCCGGGACGATGGCGTGGAGGCGCTGCGTGCGCTGCAGCCCGACCTGTGCGTGACGGCGGCCTTTGGGCAGATATTGTCCCAGGAGGTGCTGGACATCCCGCATATGGGCACCGTCAACGTGCATGCCTCGCTGCTGCCGCAGTACCGGGGCAGCGCGCCGGTGAACTGGGCGCTGATACATGGCGAAACGGTAACGGGCGTCACCACCATGATGACCGACAGGGACATTGACACCGGCGATATTTTGCTTCAAAAAGAACTGGCTATTTTGCCCGATGAAACCGCGGGCGAGCTGACCGGGCGCTTAGCGCTGCTGGGCGGAGAGCTGCTGGTGGAAACCATCGGCAAATTGCTGGACGGCACCTGCCCGCGCACGCCGCAGGATGAATCGCGCATGAGCTACTACCCCATGCTGACAAAGCAGATGGGCCTGATGGACTGGTCGAAAAGTGCGCACGCCCTGGTCAACTTGGTGCGCGGGCTTAATCCCTGGCCCTGTGCCTATACACCCTCGCCCCATGGCACGCTGAAAGTGCTGTCCGCGCGCGCCGAGGAAGCATCCGGCGCGCCCGGCACGGTGTTAGAGGCTGATGACAAGCGCGGCTTGCTGGTGGCCTGCGGCGAGGGGGCGCTGCGCATTCAAACGCTGCAAGCCCCCGGCGGCAGGGCGATGGCCGCCCACGATTACCTGCGCGGGCACCCGATGGATATGGGCAGCCGTATGACAGAAGAAGGATAAACATGAGCGAAAACGACCGCAAACGACCCTCTCCCCCGCGCAAGCCCAATCAGCGCGCCTTTGGCAAGCCCGCGCCCAAGCCCGATGGTGAGCGGCGATATGGAAAACCCGCGCCCAAGCCTGACGGTGAGCGGCGGTATGGCAAGCCCGCGCCCAGGCCTGATGGCGAGCGGCGATATGGAAAACCTGCGCCCAGTCCTGACGGCGAGCGGAGGTATGGCAAGCCCGCACCCAGGCCGGACGGCGAGCGGCGGTATGGCAAGCCCGCACCCAGGCCGGACGGCGAGCGGCGATATGGAAAGCCCGCGCCCAAACCTGACGGCGAGCGGCGGTATGGAAAACCGGCGCCCAGGCCTGACGGCGAGCGGCGGTATGGCAAGCCCGCGCCCAGGCCTGATGGCGAGCAACGATATGGAAAACCCGCGCCCAAGCCTGATAGCGAGCGGCGCTATGGCAGGCCCGCACCACGTCCGGCTGAGCCACGGCCGTTTGGCCGCCCGGCACCCACACCAGCCCCGGAAAGCACGCTCAAGGCGCGCGATACTGCGCTGCATGTGCTCAATGAGGTGTTGGAAAAGGACGCCTATGCCGCTTTGGTGCTGGATCAAACGCTGCGCGACATGATCTATTTGCCCTATAACCTCAAGGCCGACCGTGACCGCAGGTTGGCCACGCGGCTGATATACACGACGCTCGAGCGGCTGCTGGGCATTGACTATATGCTGTCCAAGCTGCTGGATGCGCCGGACAGTTTGCCTGCCGCCATCCGCAACCTGCTGCGCATGAGCGCCAGCCAGGTGCTGTATATGGACAGGGTGCCCGACCACGCCGTGGTCAACGAGGCCGTCAACCTGGCCAACGCCGGGCCGCACCCGGAATTGTCCGGCCTGGTCAACGGCGTGCTGCGCAACCTGATACGGCAAAAGGATACCCTGCTGTGGCCGGACAGGAGCGACCTTGTGCATCACCTGTCCATCGTGCATTCCATGCCCGCATGGCTGGTGGATAAACTGATCGCCGCCTATGGCGCGGACATGGCCGAGGACATTCTCAAGTCGCCGCGCCCGGAGGATCATGTGGTGGTGCGGCACAACCGCCTGCGCATGCCGGAGGAACAGTTTGTGCAGTGGCTGGACCGCCAGCAGTGGCGCTACCAAAAGGGCACCATGCCCGGCGCGTATAAAATATATGGTGTCGCGCACATGGCCGCACATGAGGGCTTCCGGGAGGGGCTGTTTACCATCCAGGGCGAGGGCAGCATGGCGGCGGCCGAGGCCACACAGGTTGGGCGCGGCATGCGCGTGCTGGACTGCTGCGCCGCGCCCGGCGGCAAGACCGCCTACATGGCGGAATCCATGCATGATACCGGCCGCATCTTTGCCTGGGACAAGCACGATCACCGCGTCAAATTGTTGGAGGCGCTGGTGCAGCGCATGCGCTATTACAACGTGCGCCCCGCGCTGCGCGATGCCATGACCTGGTGGGAGCAGTTTGACAGCGACATGGATGTGGTGCTGCTGGACGCGCCGTGCAGCGGCATGGGGCTATACCAGAACAAGCCGGAGATCCGCTACGGGCTGACGCCCGAAGGCTTAGCCGATCTGTGCAATATCCAGGCATCGCTGCTGGACACGGTGTGCCGCTATGTGCGCCCGGGCGGTGCGCTGGTGTATGCCACATGCAGCATATTGCCGGAGGAAAACACGCAGCAGGTGGAGGCCTTTTTGAAAAAGCACCCGGAATTTACCATTGAAAAACTGCCCGGCACCATCCCCGAAGCGCTGCGCGCGCATGAAACGCCGCTGGGGCTGCAGCTGTTCCCCCACCGGGACGGGGTGGAGGGCTTCTACATGGCCAGGATGCGCCGGCAATGAGTGAACCGTGCATGCGCCTGCTGAACCTGTACAAGGAGGAACTGGCCGACTGGCTCAAGGGCCAGGGCCAGCCCGCGTACCGTGCCGGCCAGCTGTTTGCCTGGCTGCACAAGGGCGCCGATTTTGACGGCATGACCAACCTGCCCAAGGCGCTCATTGCCAGCCTGAAAGAAAAAGCCACCGCCAACCCGGTGCACATCGCGGAAAAGCATGTGTCATCGCTGGACGGCACGCGCAAGTATCTGTTTGGCTTGCAGGATGGGCACTGCATTGAGGGCGTGCTGATGCGCTACAGCTATGGCAACACGCTGTGCATCTCCACACAGGTGGGGTGCCGCATGGGCTGCACGTTTTGCGCCAGCACCTTAGAAGGCTGCGTGCGCAACCTGATGGCCGATGAAATGTTAGGCCAAATGCTGTGTGCGCAGGCTGAAAGCGATGTGGGCACGCTGCGCAACGTTGTGCTGATGGGCAGCGGCGAGCCGCTGGACAACTACGACCAAACCGTGCGCTTTTTGCGGCTGGCAACGCACCCGGAGGGCCTGAACATGAGCGTGCGGCATATCTCGCTGTCCACCTGCGGGCTGGTCGACCAGATGCTGCGTTTTGCCCAGGAAGGGCTGCCCGTCACGCTGTCGGTATCGCTGCACGCGCCCAATGATCACCTGCGCAAGCAGTTAATGCCCATCGCCCGGCGCTATCGTATCCAGGATATTTTAGACGCCTGCCGTGAATACATCCGCCAGACCGGCCGCCGCGTGGTGTTTGAGTATGCGCTGATCGGCGGCGTTAACACCGGGGTGGGGCACGCACGTGAGCTGGCCGCGCTGCTGCGCGGCATGCAGTGCCATGTGAACCTGATCCCCTTAAATGACGTGCCCGAGCATGACCTGCACGGGGCTTCGCGCCAGGAAATACAGGAATTTCAGCAGGAGTTGACGAAGTTAAATATCTCCGTTTCGCTGCGCCGCGAGATGGGCGATGACATTGCAGGTGCCTGTGGGCAACTGCGCCGCAGCCGCCTGAAACCAAGCGTGCTGCCATCCAGTGAGGTAATGCCATGAAAGCAGTTATGCGGACACATCCGGGCAAGGTGCGCCCCAGCAACCAGGACGCTGCCTATGTGTCCGAGCAGGGGTTCCGCCTGTATGCCGTGGCCGACGGCATGGGCGGGCACCGGGGCGGGGACGTGGCCAGCGCCATGGCCATTGAGGGCTTGGTACAGCTGCAAAACGCCAAACCCGGCGAGCAGGCCATCCGCACCTGTTTTTCGGCCATCAACCAGGCCATCTATCACCGCCAGGAGGCCGAGGAAGCCCTGCAGGGCATGGGCACCACGCTTACATTGCTGTGGGAAACCGACGACAGCATGCTGCTGGGGCATGTGGGCGACAGCCGGGCGTACCTGTACCGCCAGGGACGGCTGTATCAGGTGTCGCGCGACCATTCGCTGGTGGGTGAACTGCTGCGCACCGGCGTGATTGACAAGGACGCCGCGCGCGAATATCCCTACCGGCACATCATCACCCGCGCGGTGGGCACGGACAGCCTCCTGGCGTGCGATACGGCGGTGATGGACAAGCTGGCTGGCGACCGGTGGCTGCTGTGCTCCGACGGATTGACCGACCATGTCATGGATGAGGAAATCCAGCGCTGCCTGGCCCTGGAGGACATGGACGCAGGCGCGGATAAACTGATGGGGCTGGCGCTGGATGCCGGAGGACAGGACAACATTACCCTGGTATTAATAGAGGTGAGCGTATGAATCCCGGCACGGTATTGGAAGACCGCTACGAGTTGGTGGAGCAGATCGGCCAGGGCGGCATGGCCATTGTATACCGCGCGCGCGACCGGCGCACCGGCCACTTTGTGGCGGTCAAATATCTGCGGCCGGAGTTCCGGGACAACCCGGAATTTTTGGAGCGCTTCCGCCGCGAGGCGCTGGCCGCCAGCAAGATGAGCCACCACAACATCGTGAACCTGCTGGATGTGGGCAGCGACCCGGAGAACCCCTACATCGTCATTGAATATGTCAACGGCAAGACTTTAAAGGATATCATCCGCGAGCAGCAGCGCATCCAGCCCGAGCTGGCCGGACAGATAGCCATCCGCATCCTGTCGGCCTTGCAGCATGCGCACGCGGCGCACATCATCCACCGCGACATCAAGCCGCAAAACGTGCTGGTGGATCAATACGGGTACATCAAGGTGTCGGACTTTGGCATTGCGCGCATGATCGGCCACGGCCCGCACGAACACGATGGCGAGCAAAGCGTGATGGGTACGGTGCACTATTTTTCACCGGAACAGGCCACCGGCTCTGTAACCAGCGTGGCCAGCGACCTGTACAGCGTGGGCGTGGTGCTGTATGAGATGCTCACCGGCGAGGTGCCTTTCCAGGGGCAATCTGATGAAATCATCGCCCTGCAGCATATGCAGGTGCGCCCCAAACCTCCGCGCAGCATTGTGCCTGAAATATCGCCCAGCTTGGAGGCCGTGGTGCTCAAAGCGCTGGAAAAGGAACCCGCCAACCGCTTCCAGACGGCGCTGGAAATGGCGCAGGCCATCAAGTTGGCGCTGCAAAACCCTGAGCGTGAGAACACCGCGGACATCCCGCTTATCCAGCCCGAAACAGCAAAAAAGCGCACTTCGCCTGCGCGTCGGCGCTGGATATGGGGATCGACGCTGGTGGTGATTACCAGTGTGCTGGTTTTGATAGGACTTACGCTGGGTACCATCACCCTGTATCATAAAATCGTCAACACCACCCGTGCGCCCTATCTGCTGGGCGAAACCGAGCAGGACGCCATGCGTCTGGCGCGCCAGGCCGGTCTCGTGCCCGAAATCGTACGCCAAAGCAGCGCCGAACCGGCAGGCACGGTCATCCTGCAATCGCACGATTTTGACTATCGCATGCGCCGGGGCTCGGTGATATTGATTACCGTCAGCACCGGCCCGTTGCAGCAGGAGGTGCCCAAGTTGCTTGGCATGACCGAGGAAGCGGCGCGCGAGGAAATCACGCGCCGGGGGCTGACGCTGCTGGTGACCGAGCGCATCATCCACACGCAGGAAGCCGGTACCATCCTCACCCAGGAGCCTGACGAGGGCACCCAGTTGGAATATGGCGGCATTGTGCAGGTGGTGGTATCGGGCGGGCGCGCGGTGGTGCCCGATGTAAAGGGCAAGCGCCGCGACGAGGCGCTGACGCTGATGCGCAATGCCGGGCTGAACGTAAACCAGATTGACGAAATTGACGTAAGCGACGCCACGCTGGACAACCGCGTGGCCGACCAACTGCCCGCGGCTGACAGCGTGGTGATGGCGCACAGCGATGTAACGCTGGCCATCTATATGCTGCCGCTGATCACGCCGGAGCCTTCGGCCACCCCCGCGCCATGAAAACAGGGCAGATCATCGAGGGGCGCGGCGGGCTGTACACCGTGGCCGAGGACAATGGCGATACTTGGGTGCTGCGCGCCATGAACAAGCTGCGCCGCGCCAACCTGACGCCGCTGGTGGGTGACCGCGTGCGCTTTACCCCCGGCACTGGCGAGGAGCACGGGTGGCTAACCGATATCCTGCCGCGCACCAGCTATTGCCTGCGGCCGCCGGTGGCCAACATTGACCTTTTGTGCCTGACGGTGGCACCCACCCCGCAGCCTGATTGGCTGCTGGTGGACAAGGTGCTGTTGTTTGCGCGCATGCAGCACATTATCCCACTGCTGGTGGTGAATAAGTGCGATTTGAGCGAGGACGCCTATCAGGATGCACAGCGCATGTACGCAAAGGCCAATCTGCCCGTGCTGCGCGTCAGCGCCCAAACAGGACAAGGCATGGATATGCTGCATCAGGCCATGCAGGGGCATTTGTGCTGCTTCGCCGGGCAATCCGGCGTGGGCAAAAGCCGCCTGATCAGCCAGCTTCTGGGCATTGAATTGGTGTCGCAGAGCATCAGCGAAAAGATCGAACGCGGTAAACAGACCACACGGCACACCTCACTGCTGACTGGCCACGGCCTGCGCGTGCTGGATACGCCCGGGTTCAGCCTGCTGGAAACGCCGGAGCTGATGGAGCCGTCTGAACTGCCCCCGCTGTACCCGGAGTTTGTACCCTATCAGGGGCAGTGCCGCTTCCTTACCTGCCTGCACAACCAGGAGCCGGGCTGCGCCGTGGTCGAAGCTGAGCAAGCAGGCCTGCTGGACGCCGACCGTATGGCGCGCTACCGGCAACTGCTTTCTACCATACAGACCAACTGGAGGGAACGTTATGATTGAAATTGCACCGTCTATCTTAGCTGCCGACATCATGCACATGCAGCAGGACATCCAGCGCATTTTGGATGCAGGGGCTGATATGCTGCATGTGGACATCATGGACGCCCATTTTGTGCCCAACCTAAGCTACGGCCCGGCGCTGGTCAAGGCGCTGCGCGGCGCATTTCCTGCCGTGTTTCAGGATGTGCACCTGATGATGACCAACCCCGAAAACTACCTTGATCCGTTTATCAAGGCCGGGGCGGACAGCATCACCATCCATGCCGAGATTGAGGGCGATGTGGCTGGGATTCTGAAAGACATCCGCGCACGCGGATGCAAGGCTGGGGTATCTGTTAAGCCCGGCACGCCGGTGGAGCAGATTTTTGACCTGTTGCCGCTGTGTGATCTGGTGCTGCTGATGACGGTGGAGCCGGGCTTTGGCGGACAAAAAATCAAGACCGAAGCGCTTACAAAGGCGCGCACCCTGCGCACACAGGGGTATACCGGCGTGATCTCAGCCGATGGCGGCCTGTCGCCGGACAATGCACATTGGGCCATCCAGGAGGGCGTCAACCGCCTGGTGATGGGCACGGCGCTGTTCAAGGCCGATGACCCGCACGCCGCCATTCAAAAAACGCGCGAGGTCGCGCGGTGACGCTGCCGCTGCGCGCCAAGCATGCGCTGGGGCAGCACTTTTTGCGCGATGAAAGCCTGCTGGAGCGCATGCTGGATGAAACCCCGCTAAAAGCCGGGGACAGCGTATTTGAAATCGGGCCGGGCCTGGGCGACATGACGCGCGTGATGGCCCGGCGCGCCGGGCGCGTGCTGGCGCTGGAGATTGACAAGGATCTGGTGCCCGTGCTGCGCACGCAGTTTATGCTGGACAAGCATGTGGACGTGGTGGAAGGCGACATTATGACCGCCGACCTGCCGCAATTGCTGGCACCGCTGGGCGATTTCCATGTCATCGCCAATTTGCCGTATTATTTGACAACGCCCATTTTGACGCTGTTGTTGCAGTTGCCATTACCCATCAAAAGCATCTGCGTCACCGTGCAAACCGAGGCCGCCCGCCGCGTGCTGGCACAGCCCTCCAGCAAGGAATACGGGCCGCTGTCGCTGCTGGCGCAGTACCGCACCCAGCCGCGCGCCGCCATGAGCCTGCCGCGCAGGCTGTTTACCCCGCCGCCCCATGTGGACAGCACCTTTCTGGTCATGCCCGCATTGCAACAGCCGCCCGTTCAGGTGCAAGATGAAGCCGCCTTCTGGCGGCTGGTGCAGGCGTCCTTTGCCATGCGCAGGAAAACGCTGGTCAACAACCTGATGAGCGGCTATGCATTCGACCGCGCACAGGCGCAAGCCTGGGTGCAGGCGGCCTCCCTGCCCCTCACTGTGCGCGCCGAAGCGCTGACGCTGGAGCAATTTGCAGCGCTGGACGCCGCCCGCCCCAATAGATAATCATTTCGCATTTGTTTGCTCGAGGAGCGCTTCCACGCGGCCGAAGATCCGCGCGCGCTCCTCTTTGGTTACCTTCATGTACTTGCACAGGTGGTCGATCACCCGCGCCGGGCGCACGCGCGCATAGTGCTTGACGGCATTGATATCCTTGCGCCAGGAGTCCATCGTGATGTTGCGCCAGCGCGCGGCATGCCGGGGCAGCAGGTCTTGTAAGGCCTGCTCCCACGGCGCAAAATGCGCCTCTACATTGGGCCAAGTAAAGCGCGTTTCGATCATATCCGCTGCCATCAGCAGGAACTTTTCGCGCATGGCCGGCACCTCTAACAGCGCTGCTAAATGCACATGCTGGAACCGCGCGCGCTTGGCGGTCTTGGGCTTTATATACCAGCTGATGGGCGTTTCCTTGGTGGACATGAAGGAGGCCTCCACGTCAAACAGCAAGTACTTCCACTTGCCGCCCGGCACGCGGTACATACGCACGTTGGTCATGTCGGTGTTGCCGATGATCATTTCAAACAATGTGTGTTGAAACAGGCTGTCTACATCCAGGCGCTCGGTCACATACAGCAGGTTGTCGGGATTGTTCAAATCATGATCGCGGCAAA
>ENA-UOXR01003954-UOXR01003954.1-bioreactor-metagenome-genome-assembly--contig:-NODE-3954-length-12068-cov-15.778323_pt1 | contig 12068 bp, 9 predicted proteins | sample MGYA00238164_ERZ764825 | MGnify/ENA primary metagenome ERZ764825 (study PRJEB28920, sample SAMN05720171) | bioreactor metagenome | isolation source: Anaerobic biogas reactor | place: USA:Washington...
GGTGGATATCGCTGTCCTGGAAGTGGGTTTGGGCGGGAGGCTGGATGCGACCAACGTGGTCGATCCGCTTGTGTCGGTTATTACCTCAATTTCTTATGATCACATGTCAGTTTTAGGAAACACGTTGACTGAGATCGCCACAGAAAAAGGCGGCATCATCAAGCCGGGTCGTCCGGTCGTGATCGCACCTCAAAAGGCGGAAGCACGAGAAACCCTGCTCAGAATCGCAGAGGAACGCCATGCCCCGATCATTGAGGCAAACTGGGAATATGATTTTGAACCACTGGAACACAGTCAGAAATTCCAAACTTTCCATATCAAATCGTGTCATCAGGCAGTCAAGAGTCACAACATCAGCACCAATTCGGTACTCAAACTGAGAATGCCACTGCTGGGAGCTCATCAGATCGAAAATGCAGCCACCGCTGTTGCGGTGCTGGATCAATTGCGACTGCGTGGCTATCACATTACCCGGCGAAGCATCCAGGCAGGTTTCCGGGAGGTCCATTGGCCAGCCAGGTTCGAAATCCTGCGGGAAAAACCTCCGGTAGTGATTGATTCTGCCCATAATGGAGATTCCATGCAGCGTCTGGTGGAGACGATTGATGAATACTTCCCACAATGGCCTTTCATCCTTGTTTTTGGGGCATCAGCTGATAAATCGATGTCCGATATGCTCTCAGCCATCCTGCCAAGATGCGAAATGGTCATCACAACTCAATCTCTGCACCCCAGGGCTGCGACACCAGAGGAACTGAAAGTGAGAGTCGACGAATATTCTGTACCCGTAATAGCAGCCAATCCGGTCGAGGAAGCATTATCCCAGGCACTCTATCTTGCGGGTGAATCAAAGGGTATACTCGTGACTGGCAGCATTTTCATTGCTGCTGCAGCCAGAGCGATCTGGCCGCAACTTGATGTTAATAAGGATTAGTGTGCAAGAACGTAAACAATTTTCAGATGAATATAACGAGGAATTTTCTCGTGATGATAACCGCATGTATTCTTCAACCATGTTGGTTAAAAATCGCACCTCAAACAAGAAGGAAACTAACTTTACTGCTCCGCTGATTATGTTGTATAACGAACCTCTGCTTCCCTATTCAGCCTCGAGGCTCGATTCAGAAGAGGATGTCAGTGACCCCCAGTTAATGCATAAAGCAATCGAAGAGCATTTCACCCTGGTTGCCTGTTACCCAATCTACGAAGAGACCGAGGAGATTACCAAAGAAAATGTGTGGGAAATCGGTCTGGAGATGGCTTTTGGACGTGAAATTGACTTTGACGAAGATTTCCATGAATATTCGGACGAAATTTATACAGAGGCACGCCGACGGGTTCGCATTTTGAAGATCCACAAGCAGATGGGGCAATATTACGCCGATGTGGAGGTGGTGGATGTCCCAGCCCGGCGGACCAATGAGGTTAAGAGTGAGATGCGTTCTGCCAAAGCCAGCCTGGCTCGTTATGCAGCCTTACCCTCCCCGTTGGACGAAAAGGCGATCAAGATTGCAGAAGATATCGACCATGTTGGAAGATTAGCGGACTTCATTGGCATAAACACCATGCTGAGTCCCTATGAGCGTATGGATTTGCTGCAGGAAGTGAACGATCTGGCTCGTCTGAAAAAAGCTCATGCCAAACTGGTCGCTCAGATACGCATGCTCGAGTTGGATATTCAAGTCATCAGCCGTATCCATGAGGATTTCGATAAAAATCAGCGGGAAACTGTCTTGCGTGAGCACATCAGCCGCTTACAGATGGAACTCAACCAGGGAAAATCAAGTGATCCCGATATCTTTAAACTGGAAACCCAGTTGGAAACTGCCAACCTGCCGGAAGAAGTCTATGAGACTGCCGTCAAGGAACTTGAGAGGCTCCGATCAGCCCCGCCTCTTTCACCGGAAAATGGAATGCTCTCCAACTATCTGCATAGTTTGCTCGACCTGCCCTGGTCAGAAGCTACGGAAGATGATCTGGATGTCTGCAAAGCTCGCGAAGTATTGGATAAAAATCATTATGGTCTTAAGAAAGCCAAAGACCGTATCATCGAGTTCCTGGCAGTCAAAAGTCTGCGCCCCAAGAAAAACCGCCTACCGATCCTCTGCTTTGTGGGACCTCCCGGCACAGGGAAGACATCTCTGGGTCAATCGATCGCATCAGCGATGAACCGCAAATTTGTCCGCATGTCTTTGGGCGGCGTCCATGACGAAGCCGAGATTCGGGGTCACCGACGCACCTATATTGGCGCACTGCCGGGACGCATCCTGCAGACCATGATGAAAGCCAAGGTTGTCAATCCGCTCTTCATGCTGGATGAAATAGACAAGCTTAGTGCTGATTTTCATGGTGATCCTTCAGCGGCATTACTTGAGGTCCTGGACCCCGAACAGAATTACTCCTTCTCAGACCACTACCTTGAAGTTCCTTACGATCTTTCAAAAGTGTTCTTTATCACAACAGCCAATACCATTGCCAGCATTCCCCCGGCTCTATTGGATCGCATGGAACTGATTGAATTTCCTGGTTACATTGAGGAAGACAAGATCATTATTTCAAGGCAGTTCCTGATTCCGGAACAAATGCTTGAAAACGGGCTGGATGAAGACCCGGTCGAATTCACTGACGAAGCGCTGCGCCTGATCATCGGCAGTTACACCTACGAAGCCGGCGTACGCAACCTGGAACGGGAAATTGGCACCGTATTAAGAAAGATCGCCACTAAAAAATCGGAAGGCGAGCAGTATCCAACCGTGGTCACCGCGGAATTGGTCCGTCAGTTGTTGGGACCCGTTGAATTCTTCCCTATGTCAGCCGAAGCTAAAGATGAAATCGGTGTGGCGACCGCCCTTGCCTGGACTGAAAACGGGGGTGAGATCATGCCCATCGAAGTCCTGGTAGTATCCGGCAAAGGAAATTTGCAGATCACCGGACAGATCGGTGAAATCATGCAGGAATCCGCCCAGGCTGCCTTAAGTTATCTTAAATCGCGCCAGAAAGTCTTCGAAATTCCTGAAGATTTCTTTGAAGAAACTGATATCCACATCCATGTGCCTGAAGGTGCCATCCCCAAGGATGGACCCAGCGCAGGCATCACCCTGGCAACCGCCCTTATCTCGGCGGCTTTGGGCGTACCTGTTAAGCACGAAGTTGCTATGACTGGTGAAATCACCTTGCGCGGTCGTGTGATCCAGATAGGCGGTGTACGGGAGAAGGTCCTGGCTGCTCATCGTTCCGGACTGAAAACCGTGATCCTGCCCGGCAAGAACGAAAAAGACCTGGTAGATGTACCTGAAGCGGTTCTGAAAGAACTGAATATCATCTTTGTGGATCATATGGATCAGGTAAGTGAAGCGTCGATTGCGGGCGATTTGAAATATGCCAACGGACTCTACCCGGTCAAGCGTAAACCATCCCGCCGGCAAGCGGTGAAGGTATCACGCGACGATGAAGAGGATTAACTGAGGTTTCGGAGGGAGATGAACCCCCTCCGTACGGCTGGGGCTTGACTCCAGCCGCAGAGTTAACCTGCTCAAGTGTATTTGAAGAGCACATACGCCCATAATACGGTCACGGTAATCTGCCTTTGCCTTATATCAGGGATCTAGCGGCGTCACCAGTCCGAGTGACTTGGCAAGGAAGCACTGATAAAAATCAGCGTCTAATCATTTTCATCATTGAAATTTTTGAATCCACTCAAAATCCTTCGAACAATGATGTGCCTCAACAAAAAAAGCCGCATACGCGGCGATTTTCTTAAACAATCTTAAAAAACCTATTCCTGTTCTTTTGGTTGGATGGCGTTGATCCCGTTCTCAACCTGGGCTAAGACACGCTTCAGTTCCCGTTCCAAACCCATCAAGGTGTCTGCCACATAACGATCAGCATCGTGCAGAGCTTGCTCTGCATCCAATTGTGCCTGGCGGGTGATATCTTCTGCCTTGGTTTGGGCTGACTGATAAATATCCGATTTTTCAACCATGCGTTCGCTTTTTTCACGAGCGATCGTCACCGTCCGGTTGGCTTCTTCCTGGGCTTGTGCTAGGATGCGGTCTTTCTGGGCAATAATTTGCTGGGCTTTTTTAATTTCTTCAGGAATGGAAATTCTCATCTGGTCGATGATATCCATAAACGAATTCTCGTCCACAACGACACTCCGGGAGAGAGGAATCGGTTTGCTGTTGTTGAACAGCTCTTCCAGACGGTCAACCAGGTGCAAAATATCCATAATTTCCTCCGACAATGTCTTGTTTCTACTTAGTGTATCACTATTATAACTGCTGATCAGTTCTGTTGAACCCAGGAAACAACGATCCGGTAGCTATCAACAGTGGTTCACTGAAGTTCTTTGTACCTTTTCAATAAGGCTTCATTCACGTGTGGTGGTACCATGCTGGAAACATCTCCGCCCAAGGAGGCAATTTCCTTGACTGTTGATGAGGAAAGGAAGGTGTTCTCTTCATCGGTGATCAATGCGATGGTGTCAATCTCTTCATTCAAGCGTCGGTTTGCCAATGCCATGCGAAACTCAAATTCGAAATCAGAAAATACCCGCAATCCTCTCACAATGGCATTTGCACCAATTTCTTTAGCAAAAGCGACAGTCAGACCGGAATAACCCACCACCTGGATATTTTCCTGGTCCTTGACTCCTTCTCTAACCAGTGCCATCCGGGTATCCGGGTCGAATAAAAGTGATTTTATCGGCTTGTCATATACCGCGATGACAACCAAATCAAACAGTTTTGCCGCCCGCTTGGCAATATCCAGATGCCCATAATGAAATGGGTCAAAAGTACCGGGAAACAACACTTTTTTCATGTTCAGCTCACATCTCCTGCGCCGTCAGCTTGCGGCCAAAAGGCAGCTACAGCTACTCTTAAGTCCTGGTGCTCCTCCTGGGATAAATCCGGATCTTCCTCCAGGAGTTTCGTTGCCAGCTCACGGGTTTGTTTGATCAACACCGTGTCCGCCAGGCTCGCCATTTTCAGATCTATGGCACCTGCTTGCCTGGTGCCCAGGAAGTCACCGGGACCGCGTTCCTCCAGGTCAACCTCCGCCAACCTGAAACCGTCATTGGTTTCAGTCATCACCTGTAACCTGCGATTCTCAAAAGCACTCTCATTATCAGGAATCAGAAAACAAATAGATTGTGCTTCACCTCTGCCCACCCGTCCCCTGAATTGGTGCAGCTGCGAGAGACCAAAATGGTTCGCTCCTTCGATTACCATGATGGTTGCGTTGGGAATATCCACACCCACTTCCACCACCGATGTGGACACCAAAATGTCATACTGCCTGGCTCGGAAGGCAAGCATGACGGCATCTTTCTCGGCTGGCTTCAAACGACCGTGAACCAGCCCAACCTTGAGATCAGGGAAAATTTCTTCCTGTAGTCGGATCTGTTCGTCAACCGCCGCTTTGGTTTCTTCGTTTTCGCCGGCTTCCACTAAAGGATAAATGATGAATGCCTGGTGCCCCGCTTCCACCTGTTTGCGGATGGTCTGGTAGACCCGTTCACGTTCAGTCGGGTAGACGATCATGGTCGTGACAGGCAGCCTGCCTGCTGGCATCTCATCCATGATGCTCACGTCCAGATCCCCAAAGATCGTGAATTGCAACGAACGTGGTATCGGAGTGGCGGTCATCACCAACAGGTGTGGATTATCGCCCTTGTTTCGCAGAGCCGCTCTTTGCGATACACCAAAACGATGCTGTTCATCCACCACCACCATCTGTAAATTCTGGAAGGTGACCGGGTCTTCGATCAGGGCATGCGTGCCGATCAAGAGTTTGACGTAACCCGATTCCAGACCTGCAAAGATCTCTCCCCGATCTGCCTGACTGGTATCCCCGGTCAACAGACGCACCTGTCCTCCCTGCAGAAAAGCTGGGTGCTCTTCCGTACCAACTGTCAGCAACTTGCGAATGGTCTGATAGTGCTGCTCTGCCAAAATGCCGGTAGGCGCCATTAGGGCTGCCTGGGCACCTGCTTCGATCACCATTGCCATACCCATGACAGCAATGATGGTCTTCCCCGAACCCACATCCCCTTGCAGCAAACGATTCATTGGGTGATCTTTGGCGATATCCACCCGAATTTCATTCAGCGATCTTTTTTGTGCATCAGTGAGTTCGTACGGCAAGGCGGCAACTCGTTTTTTGACCCATTCGTCAGAGACGGTATAGGGATGTCCCACAAGCTGCTGCCATTGCTTTTTTTGCTGAAGCACACCCACCTGGAGCAGGAAGAGCTCATCAAAGGCAAAACGCCTTTGCGCAGCTTTGAGAGCGTCATTATTTTCAGGAAAGTGGACTTGAAGGAGCGCGTCCTTAGTCTTGAGCAATCGGGCTTCTTCACGCAGCGGCTCTGGAAGGAAATCGTTAACCCTGGGAGCCCAATAGCGCACTGTGTTGAATTGGGTGCGTCGCAGCCAACGTTGGGTGATCTTGGCGGTCAGGGGATAAACAGGAACAATCCGGTTGGTATGAAGTTGCTGCTTATCAATGGATTCATAGTCGGGATACCAGATCACCGGTCTGCCCAGATATGTGTCGATTTTGCCAGACACTGAAATGAAAAGATCTTTCTTCAGGTAGCGCACGTGCCAGTCCTGGTTCATCCAGAGCAGACGCAGTGCGCCGGTGGTATCTGAAACGACCGCCTCCACCAACCGCTTTCCCTTCTTGGTTTGAAAAGCATCCACACTGACAACTCTTGCCAGGATGGTGACTTCTTCTCCATACTGGAGCTGATTGATCGTCTTCAGTTTGGAATAATCATCGTACCGGCGAGGGAAAAGGTAGAGCAGGTCTTTTATCTTGTGAACGCCCAATTTGACCAGGTGGGCACCCTGTTTTTCACCTACCCCCCGAATGACGCTGACTGGTGCTTCCAGTCCGTGTGCTTCGTCGTCCATAGGTTGACTGGCAATTTCGCGCAGTCGCGTATTTACTTTCGAGCGCACAACTTGTTCTTCGGGTTGGGGGTCTGCTGTTCTGGACGATGGAGCACCTTTGGCTGCTTGAGAAGTTGGTTTTGTTGGGTTAGGTTCATTAACAGCAGGTTTTTCAGATGGGATGTAGGCTGGTAGGGTTTTAATACTGGGAATGGAGAGCAAGTCTCCAATCTCAAGTAAAATGCTGCGACGGTTTTCTGGCTCAACAACCGGGTATCGGTTTAAAAACGAACCGATCAGCGGGATCAAACTCTCTGACACCCCCTGCTCGCGCGCTTCTGAAGGCCAGGCTTTTCCAAGCGCTTGTAATCCGCCCATGACTGCCCTGTTTTCATAGCCCTGGCTGCCTTCCAATTGGAATATTTTGAAGTATTTTTCTCGAATCTTTTGCATGATGTTAACTCAGTCTGACTTAATCATAACCGATACAGTAGTACCAAATTGTTTTCTCTTTGGCAATTTTTGACAGAACTTGATCGCTTATGCAACTTGAAGCAAGAATTTGTCATCCTGAACAAAGTGAAGAATCTTGAATAATGATTAATCAAGATCCTCCGCATCTAAAGATCAGGGCAACAGATCTACATTTCCAAAAAATACTCCATCGAACACTCCACTCAATTGTTCTTCGATAAGAATCTTGTCAACCAATTCCATGGCATCGCACCCAGCAAGATTGAACAGAACACTCCGTTTTGCCTGGTCAGGTATCCTCTTCAAGCCACCCAAAGGATGTTTCAAGTATCGCACGATTGCAGAAAGTCCAATCGGTTGCCCCATCTCCAGGTCCGTTAGCTGGGAGAAGATCTGACTACGAAACACATATTCTTCATTCAAGGGCTTCATTAATCCTGCCACTCCTATCACAACTATCACAAGGTTGGTAAAAGCAGGGATGACCGGCTCCCAATCTGCCGGTGCTTTTAAAGGTCGTCTTTTTGAGCCATCCGCCTCAATTATCAAGGGAATTTGTTTTTCAGTACAGTAGTGGTTCAGGATAATCAACTGCTCTTCAGTTAGGCCTGACAGCTTCTGAATCCCATTTACCTCAAGTGGTCCACCAGTCAACAACAAGTTGTTTTCCACACCATCCAATATAGGTAGGGAAGATGAGCATTTTTGCCAGACCACGTGCTCTTCAAAAAAAGCAGCTTCATCGCTTGATAATTTCGTCGAAGTCGTGCAAATGACCGATCCTGGCAAATAGTATGCCAGGCAGCGCATAAGGCTGGTTTTGCCCCCCGCTCCGACTAAGGAAACCGAGATTTGACCCTTTTCCTTATGGAGGCGTTCAATTTCTGTCAGGATTCCAGCCATCATGTCAGGCTTTCGACCACTTCCAGGACACTCTTTCCGATAATCAAGGCTTTATCAGATATTTGGAAAGCCAGCTCTCGGTCAAAACACGGGTCAATATCTCCCACTTTCATATGTGCCCTGATGTTCAATCCATCGCGTAACATTCCCCGAACCAGCCCATCGAAAGGCGCTTTTATCACCTCGCCGCCGACCTCAGCCAAAATCTGACCCTGCCTGACCAACTCCCCAATTTTCACCAAACCCTTAAAAATGCCGCTGGAGGGGGAATATAAAACCCTTTCAATTCCCCGACCCTCCACGATTCCAGGGATACCAGTGTCTTGTTCGGCAGAACCTTGCCAAATGATCCTACCCAAATTCGCACCTCGATTAGTCTCGATCACTGCAAGGCAATTTTCTCCTGCAACAAACCCCGGACCCAAGCCAATCAGCGGGAGATCCTGCCTTATGGTGTTGGGAGAAAAGCGTTTAAACATGCGTGCATCGACAACTGCCTGGAAATCGAAACGCTCCGCAATCGCGGCATCCGGGTCAACCACCACTGCTACCTTTCCAGCCAATAGTGCTGCTTCGACCTCTTCATCCTTGTGAACCAGTACAGACTGGATCTCTTCCACGGTATGCTGGGTATTCCATACCGCTTCGGCGAAAGCCACCTCGCGGCGAACAACCAGCGGCTCAGGTAATTCAGAAATGACCACATGCCAGCCGTTTCGGTGCAACACCGCGGCAACGCCGCTTGCCAGGTCCCCACCGCCTAATATGAGTATTCGCTTGCTCTTTCTCGTGTTCATTCTGTAATTATACAGAGGAACTGCACAATAATTCTGAATTATTCCAGTTTGAGAATTACACGAAAAAAATGCTCCTGAAAGAGAAGAAGTTTGTCAAAAATACTCTACATATATTTAAAGTTGACCTTGCATTTTCTGTGGTTCTTGAGTAAACTATATAGGTTAATTAATACAGTGCAAGTTAGGAGTGTAAGATGACACCATTACCGAAGAGAAAAATTAGCCCAGGACGTCGTGATCGCCGACGTGCGCATGACCATTTAAAAGCCAGCGCCAGCGTGAACTGCCCCAACTGCGGCGAACCTCGTCTGCCCCATCGTGTCTGCCCCAAGTGCGGATACTATCAGGGTCGCGAGGTTATTTCTGTCGACAAAGAAGACTAATTTGTACTAATACTCATCAAAACTAAATCCGGGCTTTTCGCCCGGATTTTTTTATTTTACATACTCTTCAAAAAACGACAATAACTGTACTGGCAGCAAGCCGGTGATCCGAACGCCTGCTTCTTCATGCTCAAGTTTCTCGACATGTCCTTTTTCATGAAACAACGAAACCAACCGACCCATTTCATAAGGCAGCAACACACTTACGTGTTCAAAGCCCTGAACAACGCCTGCTGCGATCGCTTCAATCAACCCGGCAAAGCCATCCCTTTCTGTAGCACTGATGAAACGGGCTGTTGGTTCAGCGGTCTGCTTCAATTTCTGCAGGTCTTCCGCGTTGAGGAGATCGATTTTGTTATAGACAGTTAAAATCGGGATTTCACCAGCCCCAATTGCTTCCAGCGTCTCCAGGACGGTCTTGCGCTGCAATTCAGCATTCTCGTGCGAGCCATCGATGACATGCAAAAGTAAATCAGCTTCTGTGATTTCCTCCAGTGTCGCCTGAAAAGCGGCTACCAGGTCAGTGGGCAGTTTCTGGATGAACCCGACCGTATCAGTCATCAAAACAGTCTCGCCAGTCGGCAGCTCAAGTTGCCGCGTGGTCGGGTCGAGCGTTGCAAACAACTGGTCGGCTACGTAAATACCCGCGTCTGTAAGCGAGTTCAATAAGGTTGATTTCCCAGCATTGGTGTAACCCACCAACGCGACTACCGGAATATTGGTCTTCCGACGCTGTTGGCGGTAGCGGTGGCGGTGTTGGCGTACTTTTTCCAGCTCATCTTCCAGTTTATCAATGCGCTTATTGATCTCTCGCCGGTCTACTTCCAGCTGGGTCTCACCTGGACCGCGCAAACCAACCCCGCCTACGCTACCGCTTCGTCCTGAGGCACCACCGGTCTGCCTTGCAAGGTGAGTCCAGGCGCGCGTCAGGCGGGGCAGGCGATACTTATATTGCGCCAGTTCCACCTGGAGCATACCTTCACGCGTGTCGGCATGCTGGGCAAAAATATCCAATATCAGGGCAGTCCGGTCCAGCACCTTTATGTTCCGGTTGAATTCCTTTTCAAGTTCCCGCTGATGGCGGGGAGATAACTCCTCATCAAAAAGGATGGTATCTGCGTCCAGTTCCTCTGCAAGTAACTTCAGCTCTTCCAGTTTGCCAGTACCGATATAGGTGCGCGGATTGGGACTAGCCAGATTCTGAGTAATAGATCCCAATACGTCAATCCCAGCAGTTTCTGCCAATAATTCAAGTTCCTGCAGACTCTCGTCCAGACTTAGACCCTGGTGGGTTTCAGTTCCAATCCGGACTCCCACCATAATGGCTTTTTCTCTTTGTTCTTCATTCGGTTGAGTTAAAGGCAATTGGTTTTCCTGTCTTACTGAGCTGCGATCCAGGCTTGCATACGCCCGATCGCTTCCTCTATCCGGTCTGTCGGGATCACGATTGAAATTCGAATGTAATCAGCACCACTGGGACCATAAACCACGCCGGGGGTCATACTGACACCGGCATCATTTAATAAGTCCGCGCAGAATTTCACAGGATCATGGAATTTTGGCGGCAGTTTTGCCCAGAGGTACAAGGCGGCTTTGGGAGAATCCACCTCAAACCCGCAGTCCTTCAAGCCGTTGTAGACAACATCACGGCGTTTTTCATAAATCTTGTTGCGTTCCACCAACCAGGCTTGGTCTGCTGTCAGAGCAGCCTGACCGGCATCCAAAATGGGCATGAAAATGGAAGAGTCGATCTGGCTCTTGTAATTTGCCAGTAAACGAATGGCCTCTTTGTTTCCAACTGCCATACCTATACGCCAGCCAGCCATGTTGTAGGTTTTTGAGAGTGAATTGAACTCGACCGCAACATCCTTTGCGCCTTCCACTTCCATGATACTGGGGGCTTCATAGCTGTCAAAACACAGGTCGCAATAGGGGGCATCGTGCGCGATCAGGATGTCATACTTTTTCGCAAACGCCACTGCCTTCTTAAAGAAATCCAGGTCCGCGACAGCACCAGTGGGATTATTGGGGTAATTAAGCCACATGATCTTGGCTTCTCTGGCAACATTTTCTGGGATAGCGTCAAAATCGGGTAAAAAATCATTTTCCTTGGTCAGGGGCATAAAATGATAACGCGCATCTGCCAATTGTGCACCTGCCAGGTAGACCGGGTAATAAGGATCAGGCAATAAAACCATGTCACCAGGGTTAAGCATGGTGTGGTTCAGGTTGAAAAGACCTTCCTTTGAGCCGATTAATGCCAGGGCTTCAGTTTTAGGGTCGATATCGACGTTAAAGCGACGTTTGTAATACGTGCTGACCGCTTTTAGAAAGCCCTCAGAACCGCCTGCTGGTGAGTAGCCATGCTTTTTGGGATTTTTGGCTGATTCAATCAACTTATCGATAATAAAGCTGGCGGGAGGAAGATCAGGGGAGCCCATATCCAGGCGAATCACATCCACGCCTTTTTCCTGGAGATCAGCAATGACGGTCTTTAAACCGGCAAAGAAATAAGGTTTCAAATTCGCCACAGTTTTGGATGGTTGTTTCATATAAGGTTGATAGCTTTCTCCTTTTTTCTACCAATTATAAGCGAGGAAAGTTGGAATCAA
>ENA-UOXR01003958-UOXR01003958.1-bioreactor-metagenome-genome-assembly--contig:-NODE-3958-length-12057-cov-4.935927_pt1 | contig 12057 bp, 8 predicted proteins | sample MGYA00238164_ERZ764825 | MGnify/ENA primary metagenome ERZ764825 (study PRJEB28920, sample SAMN05720171) | bioreactor metagenome | isolation source: Anaerobic biogas reactor | place: USA:Washington...
CGACAAACGCATCCTGCACACGCCCTTCCCGAGGCTGACCTACCAGGATACCATGGACCGCTTTGGCAGCGACCATCCCGACCTGCGGTTCGGCATGGAGCTAGCCGACCTGGGCGACATTGCCGCAGCAAGCGAGTTCCGCGTGCTCTCGGCGACGGTGGCCGACGGCGGCGTAGCCAAGGCCATCTGCGTGCCTGGGGGCGCAGCCTACTCGCGGCGCGAGATCGACGCGCTGGGCGAGGATGCCCAGGCCCTCGGCGCCAAGGGGCTGATCTGGATCGCCTACGGCGAGGACGAGATCCGCTCCTCAGCCAAGCGGTTCCTCAGCGATGCCGAGTTTGCAGCCATCGCCGAGCGCACGGGCGCCCACCCTGGCGACCTGGTGCTGGCCGTTGCCGACACATGGAAGACGACCTGCACCGTGCTGGGAGGCCTGCGAGCGCAGCTCGGGCGCAAGCTCAAGTTGGCCGATGAGAGCGTGCTAGCCTTTGCCTGGATCACCCACTTTCCGCTGCTGGAGTGGGATGACGAGGAGGGACGCTACTCTGCGACGCATCATCCCTTTACCTCGGCCTTGGATGAGGATCTGCACCTACTGGAGACGGACCCAGCCCGCGTCCGCGCCAAGGCTTACGACGTGATCTGCAACGGCTACGAGATCGGGGGCGGGAGCATCCGTATCCATCGCCGCGATGTGCAGTCGCGCATGTTTGCCGCTATCGGACTGAGCGACGAGGAAGCCCGCGCCCAGTTCGGGCATCTGCTGGACGCGTTCGAGTTTGGCGCACCGCCCCATGGCGGCCTGGCGTGGGGCATCGCCCGTCTGGTCATGCTGCTGGCGGGGGAGCCCAACATCCGCGAGGTGATGGCCTTTCCCAAGTCGCAAAACGCCATAGACCTAATGACCGATGCGCCCTCGCCCATCTCGGAGCGTCAGCTAAAAGAGCTGCACATCCGACTTGACGACGACGAGCGCTGAGCTATAGCCACGCCGAGTTGGCGCGGGCCAAGAGCTGTGGTAGAATCTGCCCGCGCTATCGGGTTCTGCTTGAATTAGTGGGGCTGATTCCGTTCCACGCCGTTGGCGTGCTTTCTCGAAGGGGGGTGAGGCGAGCACAAGCCCGCGCAGCATCGAACCGCGACCATCCTCGATGGTGGCGGACGGCTGCATCGAGTGCCTGTGCGACGACACCGGATCAACCGTGACCCGGCCGCCGTTTACTATGGGCCCAGAGGGCCCCGCCCGCGTGCCATCGGCACGCCCTACCCTTGAGAAAGGACACGAGTAAGGTGACACAGGTGCTTCGCCGTGATGGCGAGTCGTTTGAGGGACTATTGCGTCGCTTCCGCAAAGAGGTCCAAGAGGAACGGGTCCTGTCCGAGACGCGCCGCCGGCGCTTTTACGAGAAACCGTCGCAAGAGCGCAAGCGCAAAGCCGCCAAAAAGCTCCGCAAGAGTCGTCGTACCACCTACAAGACCGAAGGCAGCACGCGCTAGATCGGCTACCTAGACCCAAACAGGGCGGGGTTACCCCCGCCCTGTTCTTGTTTCCAGTCTCTATTCGGCGCCGGCCGCCACCGCCTCCGCAAACCGCCGTCCAAAGGCCTCCCCTTCGGCCAGTTGCTCGCGGGTTGCGGCCCCGTTGAACTCGAGGGCGTCCCACCAATCCCACTTGAGCTCGTCGGCCAGCTGCTGACACTCTTTGCGGGCGCCGCCGCTCCAACCCCAACTTCCAAAGTAGCCCACGAGCCTCCGCTGGATCCGCTTGGCCCCCGCAAGATGCAGCACCTCGGCCACCGGGGGGAACAGGTTGCCCTCATAGGTGGGCGCGCCGATCAGGACACCGCGGCGCGTCCACAGCGACGGCAGGATATAGCTGGCGTGGGCGCGGGCTGCATCATAGATGGCCACCGGCAAACCCGACCTTGATGCCCCCTCGGCCACGGCGTTCATCATCGCCTCCGTGTTCCCGTACATGGAGCCGTATACCAGGGTAATGCCAGGGTCTCCCGGGCCCGTGGCGTAACCCGCCCAAGAACGGTACAGCTCCACAATCCGCAGAGGGTCATCGCGCCACACCAGCCCGTGCGAAGGCGCGATGACATCGATATTCAGTCCACCCAGCTTTTCGATGGCCATGAGCGTGGGACGGCTGTACTTGGCAACGATGTTCACATAGTATCGCAACGCCTCCCGCTCATAGAAGGCAGGATCAGTGCACTGGTCGTCAAAAATGGTCCCCCGCAGCGCCCCATAGCCGCCAAAAGCATCGCAGGAAAAGAGCACCCGCTGTGACGCTTCGTAGGTGACCATAGTCTCGGGCCAGTGCACAAAGGGCGTGTGATGAAACTGCAAGGTGTGCTGGCCCAGCGAGATGCTCTCGCCATCCTCCACCACGCGCACCCGATCGGTGATGCCATAGTAGGCGTCCAACATCGCCTTGGCTTTGGGCGACACCACAAACTCGGCCCGAGGCGCCAGGTGCTGCAACGCTCGCAATGATCCCGTGTGATCGGGCTCCATGTGGTTCATCACCACATAGTCCAGCTCCGTCGGATCCACCAGCTGCGCGAGCTGGTCAAAGAACGAGCCTTCCTGCGCCGCCTTGGCCAGATCCACCAGGGCCACCTTGTCGCTCTGCACCAAGTAGCTGTTGTACGAGACGCCCTCGCTGGTGATGGGCCAGAGCCCCTCAAAGAGGTCGGTGGTGCGGTCGTTAACGCCGATCCAGTGTATACCAGGCTTGACCTGAATGGGAGGCATGCTCGCTTGCTCCTTGCAGACTGATCACGGATGGCGCGAGCATAGCATAGGGGCGCACTTTGCGCAATTCCTAAGCGTCTCGATCATGAACCCGCTGTCAGTTTGCCCCCAGGCCCCTGCTGTCCTACCATACTCTCGATGGGCAGAAAGGAGGGACCATGCGCACACCCGTGTACCTGGACTATAACGCCACCACGCCATGGGCGCCGGAGGTGGTTGAGGCCATCACGCCCTGCTTGGGGGAGCTCTTTGGCAACCCTAGCAGCCCACATAGCTTGGGCATCGCCGCCAAGCAGGCCGTAGAGCGCGCACGAGCCCAGGTGGCTGGCATGCTGCGCTGCCGCCGCGACGAGGTCATCTTTACCAGCGGGGGCACCGAGGCCAACAACCTGGCCATCTTTGGGGTGGCGCAGGCCTTGCGAGCACGTGGCCGGCACATCATTACCAGCGCCATCGAGCATCCGGCGGTGATGGAGCCGTGCCGTTGGCTAGAACGCCACGGCTATGTCGTCACAGCCCTGCCCGTCGACCAGCACGGCCGCGTACCGCCCCAGGATCTAGCCGCGGCCCTGCGCCAAGACACCGTCCTGGTCACCATCATGCACGCCAACAACGAGGTGGGCACCGTCCAGCCGATCGCAGAACTGGCCAGGCTAGCGCATGAGGCCGGGGCGCTCTTTCACACCGATGCCGCCCAAACGGCCGGCAAGCTGCCCGTGGAGGTCGAGGCCCTGGGGGTGGACCTGCTCAGCATCGCCGGCCACAAGCTCTATGCACCCAAGGGCGTCGGCGCCCTCTATGTGCGCGCGGGCACTCCCCTGGAGCCATTCACGCGCGGCGCTGGTCACGAGCGAGGACTCCGCCCGGGGACCGAGAACCTGATCGGCATCGTTGGCCTGGGCGCGGCCGCAGCGCTGGTGCAATCCCACCTGGCGCAAGACACACGCCATCTCGTCGCCATGCGCGAGCGGCTGGAAGGCGGATTGCGCGGCCTTGGCGTGGACATGCGCGTGCATGGACACCCCTTCGAACGGCTGCCCAATACGCTCAGCGTGGGGTTTCGCGACGTCGAGGCCAAGGACCTGCTGGTGGAGCTAGCCGACGAGGTGGCTGCGTCTGCCGGCGCCGCCTGTCATGCGGGCGAGGTCACGGTATCGGAGACGTTGCGCGCCATGGATGTGCCCCTAGCCTATGCCAGGGGCACGTTGCGCTTTTCGGTGGGCCGCTATACTACCGCCGAGGAGGCCGATCACGCCATCGCCGCCATCGGGCGGGCGCTGACGCGTTTGGCCCCAGCCGAGGCCGACTAGCGGTAAGCCTCCGGCACATAGGCCGGCAGCCGCTGGGGAGCCATGATGCGTTCCAACCGGGCAAAGCGCATCCGCCCATCAACCAGTGGCACCGAGGGCCAGTCCTCGCCGATCAGCGGCCGCGCATAGCGGACGAACGCATCGGTGACGTCACACGCGTCGCGGTCGATCCAGGTCTCGGGGAATGTGCGCTCCGAGTTGGCCACCGCCTCCAGCGGCACCTGATCATACCGCACTGCATAGGCCGACCCCGGCTCACGCACGATCGTGGCCATCTGGCCGGAGGCGCCCCGTCCCGCCAGCTCGGCCGCCTTGCATCCCACCGCATAGGCCTCGGCCAGATCCACCGTGGAGGCGTAGGCGATGTCATGCCGCTGGAGCGTGCCCGGCACGTCGCTGCGCGCGCTGCCACGAGCGGCCAACCCCTGCTGGTTCAGGTAGTTGATGACCACCTGGGCCACGGTCGTCTCGCTAGCCGAGAACTGGGTGTGGCCAAACGAGTCCTTGGTCGCGCCGATGTCGGCCAGCTCCAAGCCCTCGCTGAGCACCACGATGGCGCGCCCTCGCGCCCGAAGCAGATCGTTGACCCGGTCAGCGATCTCGGCCAGCGTGGGCCGCATCTCGGCCAGCAGGATCAGCAACGGCATCTCCCGATCAGGGTCCGCCAGGCGGGCGGCCGCCGGGATGTAGCCGATCCGTCGCCCCATGGCTTGCATCACCAACACAGGGTCCGCCGGAAACGAGCCGGCGTTCTCCTCGTTGGCGCGCTGGACCGTATACGCCCAGTAGCGCGCCACGCTGCCATAGCCGGGCGTGTGGTCGATCAGGCGGAACTCGGGGTCGCCCACGTCGTTATCGATCGTCTTGGGCACGCCGATACCAATCACGTCGGCGCCACGTTCTTGGGCCAGTCGCGCCACCTTGTTGGCCGTATCCATCGAGTCATTGCCGCCGATATAGACAAATGTGCCCACATCGTGCGCATCGAAGACAGCCAGCACGCGGTCGAAATCCTCGCGCTGGTTCGCACGCAGCTTGTAGCGGCAGGTGCCGATGGCGCCAGCTGCGGGCGTGGTGCCAAGCAAGGCGATCTCTTCCGAAGGCTGGGCCGAAAGGTCCAGTAGCTCCTCTCGCAACACGCCCTCGATGCCATTCACACCCGCATAGACCGTGCCAAAGGTGCCCGTATCGGCGCGCATCGATTCGGCCAGCCCGCGCAGGCTGCTGTTGATCACCGGCGATGGCCCGCCCGATTGGGCCACGACCACGTTACGTCGCTCCACCCATCCCCCCTCTCGGATGCTTGTTGGTCGGCCCTATTCGGTCCACTCGGTGTGGAAGGACCCTTCCTTGTCGACGCGACGGTAGGTGTGAGCCCCAAAGTAGTCGCGCTGCCCCTGCGTCAGGTTGGCCGGCAGTCGCTTGGTGCGGTAGGCGTCAAAGTAGGCCAGTGACGACGCAAAGGCGTGCACCGGGATGCCCATGCTGACGGCCGTGGTGATGACGCGCCGCAGTGCGCCCTGACGCGCCAGGATCTCGTCTCGGAAGAATGGATCCAGCATCAGGTTGGTGAGCTTGGGGTTGTGGTCAAAAGCCGCCGCGATGTCATTCAGGAAGCGCGCGCGGATGATGCACCCACCCCGCCAGATGCGGGCGATAGCGCCCATATCCAGGTCATAGTCGTACTCGGCGGACGCCGCCCGCAGCAGCCCCATGCCCTGTGCATAGGAGCAGATCTTGGCGGCATAGAGAGCATCCCGCACATCCTCAATCATCTGCCCCCGGTCACCGCTGAACTTGATGGTGGGGCCGGTGAGCACCTGGCTGGCCGCCACGCGCTCATCCTTGTAGGCCGAGATGATCCGCGATTCCACGGCTGCATTGATGGTGTGCGTCGGCGCCCCAAGGTCCAGGGCGTCCTGCGAGGTCCATTTGCCGGTACCCTTTTGCTTGGCCTCGTCCAGGATCACGTTCACCAGCGGCTTGCCCGTCTCCTCATCCACCCGCGCCAGGATCTCGCTGGTGATCTCGATCAGGTAAGACTGGAGCTCACCCTGGTTCCACTGGCCAAAGACCTCGGCCAGCTCGGCCGCCGGTATCCCCAGCCCACGAGCCATCACGTCATAGGCCTCGGCAATGAGCTGCATATCGCCATACTCGATGCCGTTATGCACCATCTTGACATAGTGCCCCGCCCCGCGCGGCCCCATATAGGCCACGCACGGTTCACCCTCGGCCTTGGCCGCGATCGCCGTGAGGATCGGCTCGACCAAGCGGTACGCCTCGGGCTGCCCGCCGGGCATGATGGCCGGACCCCACAAGGCGCCCTCTTCGCCACCGGAGACGCCCGTCCCGATATAGTTGATGCGGTCCTCAGCCAGCGCCACCGCACGACGCTCGGTGTCTTGGTAGAACGAGTTCCCGCCGTCGATGATCAGGTCACCCGGCGCCAGGAGCGGCTTGAGCTCGGCGATGACTGCGTCCACCGGCGCACCCGCCTGCACCATCAGCATCACCCGTCGCGGGCGCTCCAGCGCGCCGACCAGATCCTTGAGGGTGGCGCAACCCAGAATCTGCTTGCCCTGAGCCCGCTCCGCGACGAACTCGCGCATCCGTTCGGTGGTGCGGTTATACACGGCCACCGAGTAGCCGTTGCGCTCCATGTTCAGCACCAGGTTCTGGCCCATCACGGCCAGGCCAACCAGTCCGATGTCGTACTTGCTCATGGCTTTTCCCCCTCTTGCTTCAGCCGGTGGAGCATCTCGCCTGCTCGCGGCACCACCAGGATACCCTCGTCCTCTCGTCCTTGCCAGGCCGCCACATCGATGCTGGCGGGGTCGCGGTAACCCAGGTTGATCCGCTCACAACGTTCACGGGGCACCGCCGTAGCCAGCTCCACATGGATTCGCGGCGCCTCGACGCCGTTCACATAGGTGCCGTCGCCCTTGACGTGGGTCGAATGGGCCAACACACCCCACGGATAGTCCTTGTAGCGATCCCAGTGCGCCAAGATATAGTCACGCACGTGGTAGCCGACCTCATCCAGATACTTGCCGTGGGTGTACGAGATCTCGTCAATATGCGGCGCATAGATGATGACGGTGCCGCCATCGGCGACGACGGGCTCCATCTTGTACATGCCCTTGGCGCCCGTCCAGACGTCATCATACAGCGTTGGCATCACCGAGAGCACTGTCTGGTAGGGTTTATCCACCCAGACCACGTTGACCTGGGCTGAGAGCTCAGCCGCCCTTTTCTGGGACTCTTGCAGGCCACCAAAGTAAATGCCGGCCAAATCGTGATGACCTCGCACCACCATGGAAAAGCACGAGATCGGCCGGTCGATGAACGCGACGGCCTTGTCGATGGCGGCCCGCACGGGCGTGTCCTCTCGACCGATGGTAGCGCGCGAGGTGCGCAAAGCGCCCAGCCAGTGGGTAAAGTCGATGACCGCCGGCCCGCTGATCCCCGGGAAAAAGTACTTGCTGCCTCCCGAGAAGCCCACCACCTCATGCGGAAAGACCGGCCCCACCACGACCAGGTGGTCATAGTCCATGATGCGCGGGTTGACCTGCACCGGCACCTCGATCTCGATCATCCCGTCAGAGAGCTCGCGAGTGTCCTCGCGCGTCAGCGTGCCGATCGTCAGCAGGTCGCCCTTCCAGTCATGATTGTAGAAGCCGACCTGGGCATAGCGCCCTTCTCGCTCCTCCTGAGTGATGCCCACATGGCGCCGCAACGCCTCTTCGCTCATGGGCAGATGGGTACCCAGCGCGACCAGGAAATCCACCCGAGAGGCCACGCCCAGCGTGGCGTCCGTGATGGCACGAAGGCAGAGCGGAATCGGCGCGCTACGGGTTCCGTCAGGGATGATAAAGAGCAGCCGCTTGCCTTTCGGCGCGAGAGCCCGCACCCCCTCGGCAAAGACGGCCCGAATCTCGTCCTCTGACAGCATGCGGTCGGGATTGCCCACACCCAGTACCATGGTGGTCACCTCTTCCAAGGGGGCACGCTTGGCAGCGCAGCCTCAAAGGCCTCGATCAGCTCGGCCTCATAGGCGCCGCCGTACGTCCCGGCGATGAATCGGTCAAACGCCTCTTCATGAAACCGTTGCCAGCTCTCCTCTTCATGCCCGGGATTGATCGGGTAAAAGAGGGCACCGTTGTCGCGAGCAGCCTTGAGGTCTCCAGGGGCATCGCCGATCATCAGTTTTTTGTCGTCGGCATAGCGCCCCTGCGAGGCCCAGCGGATATGCTCGGACTTGGTCCCCATCTCCTGGCCCGCGATCACCTTGACCAGGCCGTCGATCCCGTGCTCTTGCCACTCGCGTACCAACGCCTCGACCGGCGTCTGCGAGACGACGATGGCGTCGGCGTGCTGCACGATCAGCTCCAGGCTCTCACGCACATAGGGAAAGGGCGGCACGCCGTGGACCATGTCGGCGATGGTGGCGTTCACCGCGTTGCTCCACGCCAGCGCCCGGCGCAGCTCGGCGTCGTCGGCCTCCTGAACCAGCCCCCCCAGCGACTCGTTGCTCAGCGGTAGGCCAGAGCTGATAAAGTCGCGGATGGATGGGGCCTCGGGGATGGCCGCCTTGCGACGCTGTACCTCGGGGCGTTCGCGCAGCAGATCGAACACCTTGATCAGCGCGGGCCAGCGGTTGACGCCACGCCACTTGCTATAGAGGTTCACAAACTCGCTGGCCTCACGAGCGTACTTGCTGACGGCCTGCAGACCCCAGTGCTTGATGATATTCGGCGTAAAGCACTCTTTGTGCTTGATCTCCATGGTATCGAACACGCAGCCATCAGAGTCGATGCCGACGAAAAACTCGTGCTCCACCTCCAGCGCAGCCAGGGGGGCAGCGGGCTCAGGAACGCCAGTCATGATAGATCCTTCCTCCTGTAGCATGAGGCCGTCGTCCGAAACGGCAACGCGCGCTAGACGCCACTGTAGGCGCAGAAACCACCGTCCACAGGCACGGTCACACCATGCACAAAGGCGGCGCCCGGCGACAGCAGCCAGACCAGCGTCCCCAGCAGCTCGTCGGGGTCACCAAAGCGCGCCATGGGCGTCTTGCCCACCACCTTTTCGCCGCGCGGGGTATAGCCGCCCGTGTCAGGGTCCTCCAGCAAAAAGCGGTTCTGCTCGGTGAGGTAGAACCCCGGCGCGATGGCGTTGACGCGAATGCCCGTCGCATAGTTCTGCGAGAGGTGCACGGCTAGCCACTCGGTAAAGTTGCGAATGGCCGCCTTGGCCGCCGAATAGGCCGGGATGTTGGTCAGCGGCAGGAAAGAGTTGACCGAGGCGATGTTCACGATGGCGCCCTCGCCGCGGTCCACCATATCCCGAGCAAAGACCTGTGTGGTCAGCAAGGCCGTGGTCAGGTTCAGGTCAAACACCCAGCGAAACCCTTCCTCAGGCAGATCAAAGAACGATAGATTGGCCGAAGTGGTCGCCTTGGGGCTATTGCCACCGGCGCCATTGATGAGGAAATCCACCGGGCCAAAGGCGCCCAGCACCCGCTCGCGAGCCTGGGCCAGTGAGTCGCGATTAAGACAGTCGCACGGCACCGCCAACGCGTCGCCACCCTGGGCGGTAATGTCATCGACCACCCGCTGGGCGGCCGCCTCCGAGATATCCAGCACCGCCACGCGCACGCCTACCTTGGCCAGGCCGCGACTCATGGCGCCGCAGAGCACGCCGCCGCCGCCCGTGATAGCCGCCACCTTGCCAGCGATACCGAACCACGCCTGCAGCTGATCCTCCATGTGCCCTCCCGGTCATCTAGACCTTTCACAGCGCCCGGCGCGTTACGCCGAGCTACGAACCACCAGTTCCGCCCTCATCTGCTCCGAGGATGCGACGGCCTCGGGCTCTCTTATCAGCCCCAGTAAAAGGCGCATGGCCCGGGCCCCCAACTCGGCCTTGGGCTGGCGCATGGTGGTCAACGCCGGCCACACATAGGCGGTAAAGAGCAGGTCATCCCAACCCATGACCGCCACCTGCTCGGGCACGCGTAGACCGAGTCGGCGACAGGCCTCCAGGGCGCCCAACGCCACCAGATCGTTGTACCCCAGCAGCGCCGCTGGTCGGGGCTCGCCACGCAAAGCCTCAAGAGCGGCCCCCAGTCCGCCCTCAAACGTGGGAGCGCAGAGGATAGCCCGGGCGTCTGCGAGACCTGCCTCCTGCGCCGCCTGCGTAAAGCCCTCGCGGCGGAGCGCCGCGCTGCGCGAGCCCTCGGTCCCGCTGAGAAAGGTTACCGATCGGCGCCCTTGAGCCACCAGGTAGCGCACCGCCTCCATGGCGGCCGCCGCATCGTCCACCATGACGCTGGCCACGCCCGTGGCGTGGCGGCAGCGCCTATTCACCAGGACCGCCGGCCGCCAGCGCTGGGCCGCCTCAGCCAGGGCATCATCATCCAGCCGCGAGCTGACCAACAGCAGCCCGTCGACCTGATGGGAAGCCAGCGTGCGTAGCGCCTGTAGCTCACGCTCGGGCTGCTCGTCGGTGTTGCTGAGCAGCACGCTATAGCCCTCGCCATGTGCTACCTCGGAGGCCCCCCGGGCCACCTCGGCGAAAAACGGGTTGGCGATATCCGGTACCACCAAGCCAATAGTCTGGGTATGGCGCGTTCTCAGGCCGCGCGCCAGCGAGTTGGGCCAATAGCCCAGCTCCCGAGCGACGGCGAGCACCCGCTCGCGGGTCTCTGGGCTGATCTCACCCTTGTCGTTGATGGCCCGCGAGACCGTCTGGCGCGATACACCCGCGCGCTCGGCCACATCGCGAATGGTAACCCGTTGGGTCATCCCTACCGCCCGCAACTCTCGCCCCAGCTCCTCGTGATCGTTCACGGCGCCACTCCGAAAGAGGGACGCCTCTCGGCAGCCCACAATGGCTCGATTTTAGCACGGCGCCTCGCGCCGGGCAAGCTCTAGAGCTCGTGCTCGCACCGCTCCAGAACCGTCCGGCGGAGCGCATCGGACAGATTCCGCCAGTACTCGGAATAGCCCCCCACACGCACGATCAGGTCTCCGTAAGCCTCCGGATGCTCTATGGCCTCCTGCAGCGCCCGCTGATCCATCACGTTCACCTGGAGCTGCATGCCACCGAGTTGAAAGTAGGTCTCCAGCAGATCCCAGACCCGGCGACGCTCCTCGGCGGAGGCGAAAAGGCGTCGCGTCAGGCGGATGTTGGTGATCAGGGTTCCCGGCGCAAGCTCTTGCGGCAGACCGGCCACCGAGCGGAGCATCGCCGTCGGGCCCGTTACGTCGCGCCCTGCCACCGGGCCGATCGAGTCGGCGATGGGCTCTCCCGCACGTCGCCCGTCCGGCGTGGCCATCACCAGTGTCCCGGCGTCGGCATAGGTGACGAACATGAGGCAGGCCGGCACAAAACGTCCGCCTCGCCATGGGGTGTGCCGCCCAAAAGCACCGAACACGTGCTCGGCCACCTCGCGGGCAATCTGGTCCACCCGCGGCTCATCGTTGCCGTAGCTGGCCACCCGGCGCGCCCGCTGTTGCAGCTCCTCGCTCCCCTCCCAATCGCGCCCCAACGCCTCCAAAAAGGCGGACCCGGATAGCGCTTGCTCCTCAAAGACCAGTCGCTCCAGCACCGCCAAGCTATCGGCGACGTTGGCGAGCCCGCCGATGTTGATGACGCTCCAGTTGTAACGGGCGCCTCCGGCGTTGTACTCGCGTCCCGTGTCGAGGCAGTCATCGATCAGCAGGCTGCGGAGAGGTTGCGGCTGCCAGCGGGCATGCACTGCCTGAGCAGCGTTCACCCCGGCGGTGAGCGCGGCCACATGACCTGAAATCGCCCCCTGGAGGGCGCCCCAGAGGTCCGCATAGCTGCTGGCCGTGGCCAGATGAGCCTGGAGCGTCTCCGCGAGGATGGCCGGCAGATTCAGGCCCGCGTCCAGCGAGCCCACGTTGGAGCGACCGTGTACCATCAACTCCGTGCACCCACCAAAGGCCCACTCGGC
>ENA-UOXR01003961-UOXR01003961.1-bioreactor-metagenome-genome-assembly--contig:-NODE-3961-length-12053-cov-5.691865_pt1 | contig 12053 bp, 12 predicted proteins | sample MGYA00238164_ERZ764825 | MGnify/ENA primary metagenome ERZ764825 (study PRJEB28920, sample SAMN05720171) | bioreactor metagenome | isolation source: Anaerobic biogas reactor | place: USA:Washington...
CCACCTGGACGAATACGCGAAAACGCGTTTCCCCGCGTATGGGGATATTTCCTTTGAGCGTATCTGTTCCGAGGTCATGGGCAAGACGCAGGCGCAGCAGCTTCGCCGCCTGATCGGGTTCGAATTTGTCCGTCACCCCTCTATCAACTGGCCGGAGGAACGGCTGGAGGCCATTGAAAAGCACACCCAGCGCCGTGTGCGTCAGCTTTTGGGACTTTCTCGGCAGAAGGATGCGCCGCACCTGAAACGGTAGATGCTCTACGGATACGAAGAACCTGACAGAATAAGTCTACACTGACATGGATCAGCATACCTATGTTGCGTAGCAAAAAAGGTCCAGAGACCCATAGGAATGCATCATGAACATGAGCCAAAACGAACGGCACCGATTCCTGTCTGGTCGATCTATCTGGTTTTGCGTCGTTTTCATGGCAGTATCGACGAGGTTCGATTTGTTTTTTGAACAGAGCCTGCGACCGGCAGATGATAGTCCGTGTACCGTCAAGGAGAACCTGCTGCTGATCCAGCAACTTGGGCTTGACGTTTTTTGCAGCTGTACGAAAGGCATAATCGCCGCTGTCTATGGCAGACACACCATCACACTCGCCATCACCGCATGGATACTCTGGCTGGTGTGATCCAACCGCCGGCCGGATTACATAACCGCTGAAAAATCAACGGTGAGCTCCGATTGGCCGAGAAGACTTGTGACTGGTCGGCAATCGTGTCGTGTCAGAGGTTTCGGATATCGAAATGAGTCGGGCTGGCCGGCAGATGGCTGCTGGCCAGCGGCAGGCAAACCAGGTGGTAGGGAAGGCGATAGCGCGAATGTCTGGCCAGCAAGGCGTAATCGGGATCCTTGCGGCTGAGGCAAAGGCCAAGCGTGTCCGCCCCCTCATGCTTTGCCAAACGTCGGGCGCTCTCGAGCAGAACCGGCCAGTCGCGGTTGTCCGCCAGGTCCAGGCCGGTGAAAAAGAAACTGCGCACCACATCGCCCGTTTTGGGGATATGAGGCAAGGCCGCCAGCTGCCGCAACGGCTGCAGCAGCGGCCGTGCCAGCCGGTAAACGGCCGGGACATGCAGCACGCGGTGTTGCTGGTCGCCAGACGCGTCATAGATTTTCACGCTCGAGCGTCCGGCGGTGATCTTCATCTTGACTTTTCCATCCTCCGGCCCCGTGTCCAGGGGGAACAGGTCCTGGAGCATTTCCCGGCGGGCTGTCGCGGTCAGCGCGGCCGGCGCTGTTTCGATCCGGGCAACGCCCAGGTCAACACGCAGCGGCGGACGGCGGACCGGGAAGAGCAGGCAGTCGACGGTATCGCAGACCTGGGCGCCGATTCGCCTGCTCAGCGACAGCGAGCGCTCGTTGTCGGCCTTGACGTACCCGAAAATATAATCGGCTCCGGAAGCTTGGATCTGCCCGCGAAGCGCCTGCCACAGCTCGAACATGTGTCGCTTAAGGCCAGATGCTGCCTGGCCGTTGGCCCGCCAATCAAACACCATGGCGCCCAGGGCCGGCTGCCCGCCGCAGATCAGAGGCTGCAGCGCCGCGCACATGACGCCGAGCAGCGCTTGGTGATGTTCATCCTCGGCGACCAGGCAGATCGTCCGGCTGAACCTGTCGGCCCGGACAAAGAAGTGGCGCCGCTCGCTTTGCAGCTGCACGCCGCGGCCTTGCGGCGCGTGCTGTTCGATAGCCATCAGGCGATCGCTGTCCGCCGGGCAGGCATCGCGAATGATCATGGAACCTCCAGGTGACGGAAGATAGGGTCAAGGTCACCCGATCACCCTACCATATCCGAAACCATTTGTCTGCAGATGGTCGTTTGGATTATGATGGAGACGAAGAACCGGGAGGTGATCTGCCATGAGGCTGTTCGGCCGGTATTACCGCAGCATCTGGGTTGACGAACAGGATGCCGAAACCGTCTGCGTCATCGACCAGCGCCATTTGCCCTACCAGCTGGTCGTCGAGACGCTGCGTACGGCGCAGGATGCGGCTGCGGCGATCCGCGACATGCATGTGCGCGGCGCCGGCCTGATCGGCGCGACGGCCGCCTACGGCGTTTACCTGGCGGTCTGCCGAACCAGGACCGATCCGGGCGAGGCGGCCAAGTCCGCCGGCCGTATGCTTGCGGCCACGCGCCCCACGGCGGTTAACCTGACCTGGGCGGCCGACCGGGTCTTGGCGGCGGTCCGGGCTGCCGGAAATCCGGCAGATGCCAGGCAAGCCGCTTTTTTGGAAGCCGGCCGGATCGCCGAGGAAGATGCGGCCAGCTGCCAGGCCATCGGCCGGTTCGGCGCCGACATCCTGGCCGGGATATCCCGTATGGCCGACCGGCCGATCAACATCCTGACCCACTGCAACGCGGGTTCGTTGGCCTTTGTCGATTACGGTACCGCGACCGCGCCGATCTACGAGGCGCACCGCCGGGGCATCCGCCTGCATGTCTATGTCGATGAAACGCGCCCGCTTAACCAGGGCTCGAAACTGACCGCTTTCGAACTCGGCCAGAACGGCGTCCCCCATACCATCGTCACCGACAACGCCGGCGGGCACCTGATGCAGCACGGCCTGGTCGACGCCGTATTGGTCGGCAGCGACCGGACGACGCGGACCGGTGATGTCGCCAACAAGATCGGTACGTACCTGAAGGCGCTGGCCGCCCATGCCCATCATGTCCCGTTCTATGTCGCGCTGCCGACATCCAGCATCGACTGGCAGCTGGCGGACGGTGTGCGCGAGATCCCGATCGAGACACGAAGCGAACACGAAGTCTTGTCGATCACCGGCCAAACCGCCGACGGCCGGTTGGAAACCGTCCGCCTGGCTCCGCAGGACAGCAAGGCGGCCAACTACGGCTTCGATGTGACACCAGCGCGTTTGGTGACGGCCCTGATTACGGAAAAAGGCGTTTGTGAAGCATCTGAAACCGGCCTGAGACCGTTCAGGCCGGACAGAGCAAGATGAGAAGGAGGAACTGATTATGCTGCCCGTGAACAGCCCGGCCCCGGATTTCATCCTGTCCGACGCCGACGGCAAGCCGGTCTCCCTGTCCGATTTTCGCGGCAGGAAAGTCGTCTTGTACTTTTACCCCAAGGACAACACGCCCGGCTGTACCAGCCAGGCCTGCGCCTTTGCCGAGCGCTATGACGTGTTCCAGGACAAGGGGGCCGTCGTTATCGGCATCAGCAAGGATTCGGTCGCGTCCCACCGCCAGTTTGCCGATCGCTACAATTTGCCGTTCATCCTGCTCTCGGACCCGAATCGCGAGGTCATCGACCGCTATGGTGTCTGGCAGGAAAAAAAGATGTATGGGAAGCCGGTTATGGGTGTGGTGCGCACCACCTATGTCATTGACGAGCAGGGCCTGATCATCAGCGCCGAGGAAAAAGTCAAGGCGGCTGAGAACCCGGCGGATGTGCTCCTGTTTCTCGACCTGCCCGGTTAAGGATCGAGTCCCAGGATAAACCCCTGGTGTCGGACCGACTGCAGGATCTTGGCCCGTTTTTCCAGCGATTGCGTCAGCCGGGTGACTACCTGGCGGCTGAACGTGTCGCTGCGACGGCCGTTGTCGCGCAGGTCGTAGTAGACGTGCATCTCCTGGTCATAGGCTTCAAGCAGGGACGGATCAAACGCGTTATGATCGTAGCGATCGGAGAAGACTTTCATGCTGAGCGGCAGACGCGGCTTAAGCTGCGGTTCCTGGGCGGGATAGCCAAGACCGACGCCGACGACCGGGAATGTCAGTTCCGGCAGCTCGAGCAGCTCGATCACCTGGTCGGGGTCGTTCAGCAGGCTGCCGAAGAACAACGTGCCAAGACCGAGTGACTCGGCTGCGACCACCATGTTCTGGGCGGCCAGGGCGGCGTCTGTGAACCCCTGAAAAAAACGGTCCATGTCGCGCGCAGCCGTCAGGTGGCAGTCCTGGCTGGCGGCGATGCGGCTGTTGCGGTACACGTCGACCACAAAAACCATCAGCTGCGGGACCGCCGCGATGTACGCTTGGCGGCAGATCGCCGCAAGCGCCTGACGCTTGACCAGGCTCTGGATCCGGATCACGCTGTAAGACTGCATCCCGGTGCTGGTGGCGGTCCGGTTCATGACCGCGAATAACTCGGTCATGGTCTGGTCATTCACCGTCTGGTCCGAAAAGGCCCGGATGGTTCTGTGGGCTAGCTGCCTGGCGATGGTTTCGTTGCTCATGACCGTTTCCCCCGATCAAAGACAGGATTTACATCCATTGTAGCAAATATGCCGCGCCGTCATGCTAAAATGAGAAGAACCGATCACGATGGCGCGCCGCAACGGCAGAAAGGGACAGACAGATGCTTAGGGATGACCAGCAAAACCTGATGGACACCGTGGACACTTATCGGCAGCAGATTCTGGATGCCGAGCGATTTATCTGGCAGCACCCGGAAACCGGCTACCGGGAATGGCAGTCGTCGGCCTACATGGAAAAGGCCTTCGAGGCCCTGGGCTATTCCCTGGTCAAAGCCGGTGACATTCCTGGTTTTTACACCGACCTGGATACCGGCCGGCCAGGCCCGCGCCTGCTGATCCTGGCCGAACTGGATGCCCTGGCCTGCCCGACCCATCCTGAAGCGGTGGACGGCAAGGCGCATGCCTGCGGGCACCATGCCCAGTGTGCCGCCCTGCTCGGGGTCGCGGCCGCCTTGAGCCGGCCCGGTGCCCTCGACCGCCTGAGCGGTTCGATCCGCCTGATGGTTGTACCGGCCGAGGAACTGATCGAGATTGCCTGGCGCGAGTCGCTCCGCCAGCAGGGCACCATCCGCTATTACGGCGGCAAGGTCGAGTTCATGCGCCGCGGGTATCTCGATGGGGTCGACCTGGCCTTCATGTTCCATACCACCAGTGACAACAAAGCTGATTTTGGCTGCAACGCCGGCGGCAACGGCTGCCTGGCCAAGCGCGCGCTCTACCATGGCACGGCGGCGCACGCGGGAGGCTCCCCCCACGAAGGCGTCAACGCCCTGTATGCGGTTCAAACCGGCATGCAGGCGGTCAACGCCCTTCGGGAGACGTTTCGCGACGAAGACCACATCCGCGTGCACCCGATCATCACGGCCGGCGGCGCCTCGGTCAACATCATCCCGGCGGACGTGCGGTTGGAAAGCTATGTGCGCGGGGCCACCCTGGACTGCATCCGCGAAGCCAACGGGAAGGTCAGCCGCGCATTGGCCGCGGGGGCGGCAGCCCTGGGCGCCAAGGTTACCCTGATCGACCGGCCGGGTTATGCCCCGCTGAACAACGATCCGCGCCTGATGGAGGTCGCCAAGACCTGCCTGACGGAACTGGTTGGCCCGGAGCGGGTCAGTTTCACCGACCGCTGGAGCACGGGCAGCACGGACATGGGCGACCTGTCCTGTGTCATGCCAGTCATGCACGGTTACGCGGCAGGCGCCAGCGGGATGGGTCATGGCGACAATTACCGGATCAGCGACCCGGAAAAAGCCTGTGTCCAGTCGGCCAAGGGGCAGGTGCTGCTGGCCGTCGCCCTGCTGGAAGACGACGCGGCCCGAGCCAGGGCGGTGCTGGCTGAAGCCAAGCCGCTATATGCCGAACAGGCCGCCTATCTGGAGGCAATCGAGAAGCTTTCCTGCGACCTGGAAGCCGTGGTCTACGACGATGACGGGACGATCCGGATACAGACCGGCAAACGCTGACGCGGCGTACAGCGCGTTCTACGACCGGATTTACCGCCTGGTGGCCCTGGTGCCCGCCGGCAAGGTGGCGACCTACGGCCAGCTGGCCGCCCTGGCGGGCAACCCCAGGGCGGCACGGCAGGTCGCGAGGGCCCTTGGCCGGACCCCGGAATACCTGGACATCCCGACGCACCGGATCGTCAACCAGGCTGGCACGCTGGCCCCCGACCACGTGTTCGGCGGCCGTCAGCGGCAGCGCGAGCGCTTGCTCGCCGAGAAGGTCGCGTTCAAAGCGGACGGCCGTATCGATGTCGACGCCTGCCTGTGGCACCCCGGCGGTTAACTTGATTCTGGCCTGGGCATCGTTTATGATCAAACCGGGTGGTTCTGGACGGACCACAAGGTATCGGTCAAACAACGAATCTTGCAGAGGTGCACCATGGGCGGCGTATTCGGCGTTATTTCCAAATCGAACTGCGTGCTGGATGTCTTTTTCGGCACAGACTACCATTCTCATCTTGGAACCAGCCGCGGCGGCATGGTCATTTTGAACGACCAGGGCTACAGCCGGGCGATCCACAACATTGAAAATTCCCCTTTTCGGACAAAATTCGAGCACGAGATCAACCAGATGGAGGGCCGTTCGGGCATCGGCTGCATTTCCGACACCGAGCCCCAGCCGCTGCTCGTGCGTTCCCACCTGGGCAGCTACGCGCTGACGACGGTCGGCCGGATCAACAACAGCCGCGAACTGGTCAGCGAGACGCTGGCCCGTTCCAACACGCACTTTCTGGAGATGAGCAGCGGCGAGATCAATCCGACCGAGCTGGTTGCCGCCTTGATCAACCAGTGCGGCAGCATCCTGGAAGGCATCCATTTCGCCCAGGAGCGGATCCGCGGCTCGCTGACGTTGCTGCTGCTCAACCGGGAGGGGATCTATGCGGCGCGCGACAAGTGGGGCCGAACCCCGCTGTCGGTCGGCTGCCGCGAGGACGCTTGCTGCGTCTCGTTCGAGTCCTTTGCCTATAAGAACCTGGGTTACAGCACCGAGCATGAGCTGGGGCCGGGGGAGATTGTCCGCCTGACCGCGGACGGCTACGAGGTGCTGAGCGAACCGGTTCCGGGCAACATGAAGATCTGCGCCTTCCTCTGGATCTATTACGGCTACCCGACTTCGGACTACGAGGGGCAAAATGTCGAAGCCGTCCGCTACCGGTGCGGCGAACGCATGGCCGGACGCGACGCGACCGCTGTCGACATCGTCGCCGGGGTGCCCGATTCGGGCACGGCCCACGCGATCGGCTACGCCAACCGCTCGAAGATCCCGTTTGCCCGTCCCTTTATCAAGTACACGCCGACCTGGCCGCGGTCGTTCATGCCGCCGCAGCAGACCGTACGCAACCTGATCGCCCGCATGAAGATCATCCCGGTCGATTCGCTGATCCGCGGCAAACGGCTGCTCCTGATCGACGATTCGATCGTGCGAGGCACCCAAATGCGGGAAACGACGGAGTTCTTGTACCAGTGCGGCGCCCGCGAGGTCCATATCCGGCCGGCCTGCCCGCCGCTTTTGTTCAGCTGCCCGTATCTCAATTTTTCCCGCGCCGGCAACCGGACCGAGCTGATCAGCCGCACGGTGATCCAGGAGATGGCTGGACCGGTCGACGAACAGCAGCTGGCCGCCTATGCCGATCCCAACCAGGCGCCTTACCAGGCGATGGTCGACGCGATCTGCGCCAAGCTGAATTTCACATCGCTGCGCTACAACCGCCTCGACGACATGGTCGAGGCAATCGGACTTCCGGCCGGACAGCTGTGCACCTATTGCTGGAACCGCCAGGGCTGAACCCGTGCGCGCCGTGAGACAGGCGCGTTAGAAAAGAGGTTGCTATGAACAGAGTCTTTAATTTTTCAGCAGGCCCCTCGATGCTGCCGCTGCCGGTGCTGCGCCGCGCCGCCGCCGAGATGGAAAACTATGCCGGCTGCGGCATGTCGGTCATGGAGATGAGCCACCGCTCGCCGGTTTTTGAAAAAATCATCGATCAGGCGCAGCAATTGCTGCGCCAGGTGATGGCGATACCGGACAACTACAAGGTGCTGTTCCTGCAAGGCGGCGCCACGCAGCAGTTCGCGGCCGTGCCGCTGAACCTGATGACCCATAGCGGCAAGGCAGATTACGTGATCAGCGGCCAGTTCTCCCTCAAGGCGTACGAGGAAGCCCGCCGGTTCGGAGACGTGCGCGTCCTGGCCAGCAGCGAGAAGGACAACTTCAGCTTCGTTCCGTCCTTCGCCCCGAGGGATGTGCGCCCTGATGCCGACTATGTCCATATCTGCTACAACAACACGATTTTCGGCAGCCGCTTCCCGGCGATCCCGGATACCGGGGACGTGACGCTGGTCGCCGACTTGTCGTCTTGCATCCTGTCCGAACCGATCGATATCTCGCGTTTCGGACTGGTATACGCTGGAGCCCAGAAAAATATGGCGCCGGCCGGCCTGACTGTCGTGATCGTGCGCGAGGACCTGCTCGGTCCCAGCCAGCCCCGGACACCCCTGATGCTCGATTACCAGACGGCCGCCAAAAACGACAGCATGTACAACACACCGCCCTGCTACCCGATCTATATCGCCATGCTCGTGCTGGCGTGGCTGCGTGACGAGATCGGCGGGTTGGAACAGATGGCCGCGATCAACCGCCGCAAGGCGCAAAAGCTGTACGCAGCCCTCGACCAGTCGACCTTGTTCCGCCCGACTGTCCGCCCCGACAGCCGCTCGATCATGAACGTCACGTTTGTGACAGGCTCGAAAGAAACGGATGCGCGCTTTTGCCGCGAGGCCGAGGAAAACGGCCTGGTCAACCTGAAGGGCCACCGCGTCGTCGGCGGCATGCGGGCTTCGATCTACAACGCGATGCCGGAAGAGGGCGTCGACGCCCTGATCGGTTTCATGCGATCGTTTGAAGCACGGCAATCATTCTAGGAGGCAGGCACATGAAACTGAGCATGTGGTCAAGCTACTTTTATACATTATCGCCTGAGGACATGGTGTCGGCCCTGGCCGGACGCGGCTGGCGCTACGCAGAGCTATCCGATGAGCACGCCGAAGTGCTGCTCGGACGCGGGCCTGCCGAGCAGACGGGGCGGGCGTTCGCACGCCTGGCGGGTGAAGCCGGCCTGTCCTTTCTCCAGGGGCACCTCTGGCTGCGCTGCGACATCGCCGGTGCAAACCGGCAGGCGACGGTCGACCGGCTGAAGGCATGGCTGGACCTGTTCCTTGCCGTCGGCATCAAGGCCGCGGTGCTTCATCCGGCAGGGTATGCCCGCTACAAGAACGGCGACGATCCGCAAGCGATCGCGGCCGACAGCGCCGCCTCCCTGGCCGAACTGTCCGGATATCTGCGTGGTACGGATCTGACGATCTGCCTGGAGAACCTGTTCACACACAGCACGACCTGCGCGGATCTGATCAGCCTGATCGAGGCCGCCGGCGACCGGAACCTGGGCATCTGCCTTGACACCGGCCACCTCAACCTGGCCGGCCGCGACCAGGACGCCTTCATCCGGCAGGCGGGCAGCCGCCTCAAGGCGCTGCACATCACGGACAACCAGGAGACGAGCGACCAGCACCTGCTGCCTTTCGGGCCGGGCACCGTCGACTGGGTGGGCGTCGTGCGCAGCCTTGAGGCTATCGGTTACGACGGGCTGTTCAATTACGAGATCCCCGGCGAGCGCCGCGCGCCGCTGCCCATCCTGCTGGCCAAGCTGGATTACATCCGAACCATGACCGAGCTGCTGTTCGCCGAGGCCGCCAACCCGTGAACATCGGTTACGCCTGCCTGGCGATCGGTGTTTCCGGAACCCGGCTGCGCAGCTGCCGCCAGGACAAGGCTACGCCGGCCAGACTCGACGAAATCACGGCGCACAACCTGCAGGTGCTGGAGAATCTGGTCGCATACAACGCCGGCCAGGGCATCCGGCTGTTTCGCATCAGCTCGGATATCATCCCGTTTGGCTCCAGCCCGGTCAACCGGCAGCCCTGGGACGAACAGCATGCCGGCCAGCTGGCCCGGATCGGCGCCCTGATCCGTTCCTCAGGCATGCGGGTCTCGATGCATCCCGGCCAGTATACGGTGCTTAACAGCCCGGACCGGGACGTGGTCGCGCGGGCCGTGGCGGATCTGGTTTACCACGACCGCCTGCTTGAAGCGCTGGGCACCGGCCGCGAAAGCAAGATCATCCTGCATATCGGCGGCGCCTACGGCAGCAAGAGCGCCGCGCTCGAGCGTTTTGCCCGCGAGTACGAACAGCTGGGCGATTCGGTGCTGCAGCGCCTGGTCATCGAGAACGACGAGCGGATCTTCACCGTCGCGGACGCGCTCCAGGTCCATCAGCTGGTGCGGGTTCCGGTTGTGTTTGACAACCTGCATCACGCCCTGAACCGGCCTGATGGGGCGGGAACGGACCCGGAGGACGACCGCTCCTGGGTCGCGGCTTGCCGTGATACCTGGCAGGACGCGGACGGGAGGCAGAAAATCCACTATTCGCAGCAAGCCGCGGGCAAACGTCCGGGCGCCCATTCGGATACCATCGAGGCAGCACGCTTTCTCCGGGACATGGACGGCCTTCCCGATGACCTGGACGTCATGCTCGAGGTCAAGGACAAGAACCTGTCGGCCGTCAAGTGCATCCACTGCCTGCAGCCGGACGGGCCGATCACGCTGCTCGAGCAGGAATGGGCCCGTTACAAGTATGAAGTGCTCGAATACGCGCCGGATATTTACCTGGCCATCCGGCAGCTGCTCAAGGACAAGAAGGCCTGGCCGGCCCTGGATTTCTATACGCTGGTGGAAAAGGCCCAGGGCTGTACGGTTCTGCCCGGGCATGCCGTCAACGCGGCGCAGCACGTCTGGGGCTACTTGAGCGAACAAGCCGGCGAACAGGAGAAACGCCAGTTCGCCCGTCTCCTGGCGCGTTACCGGTCCGGGGAAAGCCCGATCGAACCGCTCAAACGTTTCCTCTTGAAGATCGCCCGCGCGCAGGGGCAGCCCTACCTGGAGCAAAGCCTGTACTTGACGCGTTTGCTCTAACGAAAAGCTTGATAAGAGGCGGTGCGGCGGGTTTGATTCTGCCTGGGTCTTGCGGTATGATTAGGCATGAAACACAACATCCGCGCAGCAAATCCGATGTGACGCACGATGGGGGAACCATGAAAAAGATATGTGAAGCTTTGTCCCAGACACCTTTGTTCAGCGGCCTGAACCACGACTTGTTTCACGATTACTGCGGTCAGACCAGTATCCGGATCGTCTGGAAAGGCGAGATCCTGGTCAACGAAGGCGACCCCTGCAACGGCATCGGCATCATCACCGAAGGTCAGCTGGCCTTGCAGAAATACACCAGTTCAGGCGACTTTGCCACGATCGAACTGCTGGGCGACGGGGACATCTTCGGCGAGTACCTGATCTTCGGAAGCAAGAAGAACTACCCGGTGACCATAGAGGCGGTCACCAACGCCAAGGTGATCTTCATCTCCAAGGATATCCTGATGACGCTGCTTTACCAGAGCCCTGAGATCATGCAAAGCTTCTTGACGATCTTGTCCGACCGTATCCAGGCCCAGAACCGGCGGATTTCCCTGCTTGCCCAGAAGAGCCTGCGCCAGAAAATCGCCAGCTATCTGATCGAACTGCTGCGCGACCAGTTGGAGAAGGAAGGGGAGACCCCCAAGAGCGTCCGCCGGACCGTTTCGACGCAGGCGGTCGAACTGCCGGTCTCCAAGGAAGTCGTTGCCCGCCTCCTGGCGATGCCCCGGCCGTCATTCTCCCGCGAGCTGATCAGCATGGAGCGGGACGGGCTGGTCAGGGTCAGCGGGCGCGTGATCTGGCTGCTGGATTTGGACCGGCTGGAACGCGGCATCATCGAAGGGTTCCAGGCTTGATCCAAGTTCCCGTTTGTCCTTGTTTCGACCCGCCGTTTCGCTTATGATAAAGGAGGGGACTATCAACAGGGCAAAAGGGGATCTGACGCCGTGCAACTGACGGGAAACAGCGATATTCTAACGGATCTTGGGCAATTTATCCGCAACCTGTTTCAGGATATGACCAGCGGGCTGCTGTTTTTCGGCGGTCCGCTTGATGTCGTTATTGCGGTCGGCGATATTCTGGCGACCTCCCTCGTGATCTATTACGTGCTTAAGCTGCTGCGCGACTCCCGCGCCTGGCAGCTGCTCAAGGGCTTGTTCCTGATCCTTGCATTTGCGCTTGTCTGCAGCCTGATCGGCCTGAACACGGTCGGGTTTTTACTCAACAACACCATCTCCGTCCTGGCCATCGCCTTCGTGGTCATCTTTCAGCCGGAGCTGCGCCGGGCCCTGGAGACGGTCGG
>ENA-UOXR01003965-UOXR01003965.1-bioreactor-metagenome-genome-assembly--contig:-NODE-3965-length-12045-cov-5.736280_pt1 | contig 12045 bp, 7 predicted proteins | sample MGYA00238164_ERZ764825 | MGnify/ENA primary metagenome ERZ764825 (study PRJEB28920, sample SAMN05720171) | bioreactor metagenome | isolation source: Anaerobic biogas reactor | place: USA:Washington...
ATTCGGGTAAAGCACCTTGGAAATGGTTTCGTCGAGCGCCTTGTTGCGAACAGCTTCGACGTAGCCACCTTGATTGAAGGTATCGAGGTCAAACTCCTGTGAAGAGCGGGCCTGCCACAAACGCAGGAAGTTGACGGTGCGCGCTCCGTATCCACAGATCGGGATGTCGTATGGCACACCCGTGAAGATACGGCCACCCGTCCATACCGGCTTGAAGTCGCCGTTTTCGTCGTAGCGGTTTTCGACATGCCCGTAGACCCGGACGTTTTGCGAGTTCTGGGCGCGTACGATCTCCCACGGGTTTCCAAACTGGAGCCAGTTGTCGGGCCTTTCGACCTGGTGACCGTTGTCAAACTTCTGGCGGAACAAACCGAACTCGTAGTAAATCCCATATCCGATCGCGGGAACATCAAGGGACGCCAGCGAGTCGAGGAAACAGGCCGCAAGCCTACCCAGGCCCCCGTTTCCGAGCCCCATATCCGCTTCCTGCTCGCAGATCTCATTGAGATCCAAATCCAGTTCCTTAACTGCCTGCTCGAATTGCTCCCAGAGTCCGCAGTTGCGGATGTTGTTGCTCAGGAGCCGGCCCATGAGGTATTCGAGGCTCAGGTAATACACGTGGCGTGCATCCTTCTCGTTGTGCACGTGCATCGTCTGGTTGAAGCGACCGAGGATGCGGTCTTCGATGGTCAGACAAATGCTGTTCCACCAATCCCTTGGAGTGGCGGTCACCCGATCGCGGGCCAGTGAATACTGCAAGTGGTTGACGATTGATTCGCGGATGCTGGCGACAGTGGAGGGGTGGCGAAAGGGCCCGAATACCTCCCCGCTGACCTTCTTGGAAGCGTCAGTCTTCGTTTTCATGGATTCCTCTTGTTGGGGATCACTTCGCGGGAATGAGCGCGTGATCCGGTTGTAACTGATCAGTAATGGCTCATGGTGTTGAGCCTTTGAGTCCAGAATGATGATGTGTCGAGCAGCTCAAGCTGGCCCTTCCATCCTTCAATCTGCTGAGGGTCTTCGCTGTCGTCGATTGCGAGGACGATGCGTTTGAACAAAGCTTCAGCACGAACCGACTGCGGGTTGGAGTCTGTCGTGGCAAGGGTTTGGAGCGTAGCCTTGGCGTCATCCCTTGAACCCAATTCCAGTTGAGCGGCAGCTTTCCCGAGAAGGGCCACCGATCGGATTTCGACCGGTGCTTTTGCGCTGGCAGCTTCGGTGAAGCGGGCCAGGGCGGATGCGTAATCCTTTTGCTCCATGCTCTCATTGCCGAGCTTCATCCATGCGACAGTCGCAAGCGCGTGCTTGGAGTTGTCGGTGGCGAATGCTTCAAGCGCAGTGGAATCCGCAGCTGCCAGAAATGACGTCTGCACGTTCTTCTCTTTGCTATTCATCCACAACTTGGTGCCTTCGATTCCAGCCACAGCTGCCAATCCGAGAGCAGCTGCGAGACCGAGAGAGCGACCGAATTTCTTCCAGAAGTCGTAAACCTCTTCGGCGACAAATGGAGGAATATCCGTGGGCTCGGTTGCGGCCGGGAGGGTAGTGGAAGCTTTTTTGGGTTGCGGATTCTCAGAGCTCATAAAGAGAAGCATTCGGGCATATTTTGGAGGCCAAGTCAACGTCATTGAGCAGCATGATTTTGCGAGGACTGAGTCCCGAGATTACATGGTATCAGAATGACTTTCGGGAACACGTTGAGAAGGGTTGCATTTCCCAGGGTTCACAGCAACCTCATCCGATGTGGCGTTAGCCTGACCCTAAGCCGCTCGAACCTTTCTTCTCATGGATGCCTTTTTGCTGTCCCGCCTTCAGTTTGCTGCCAACATCTCCTTCCATATCCTGTTTCCGACGATCACGATCGCGCTGGGGTGGGTTCTCCTCTTTTTCAAGCTCCAGTATCGGCGATCCGGAGATGCGAAGTGGATGGACCTCTATTTCTTCTTCACGAAGATCTTCGCCCTGACTTTCAGCCTTGGAGTAGTGACTGGAGTGACCATGTCATTCCAGTTCGGCACCAATTGGCCTGGCTACATGAACACCGTGGGCAACATCGCGGGTCCCTTGTTAGCATATGAAGTGCTGACGGCGTTTTTCCTCGAGGCAACGTTTTTGGGAATCATGCTGTTTGCGTTCCGCCGTGTCCCTTCCTGGCTTCACACACTGGCAACGTTTCTTGTAGCAGCGGGAACCACATTGTCCGCTTTTTGGATTCTTGCGCTCAACAGTTGGATGCAGACCCCTGCCGGGTTTGAAATGATTGATGGGGTTGCCCATGCCACCAACTGGCTGGAGATCGTATTCACGCCATCCATGCCATACCGGCTTTTCCATACGCTTCTGGGCTCAGGATTGACGGTGGCCTTCCTGATGGCCGGATTGCTTGCTTACCGGTGGTTGCGAGGGGATAGGGGGACGGACGTGAAATCGGGACTCGCGGTGTCGCTGGTTCTGGCTGCGGTGCTGGCTCCCGTTCAGGCTGTTGTGGGGGATTTGCACGGAATCAACACACGGGACTACCAACCCGCCAAGCTCGCTGCGATGGAGGCCCACTGGGATAGCGGACATGGCGCTCCTCTCGTGCTTTTTGCTCTACCGGATGGGAAGGAGCGCAGGAATCGCATGGAGATCAGTGTTCCGAAGCTCGGTAGCCTGATCGTGACCCGCGATCCGAATGGGTTTATCCGGGGATTGAATGAGTTTGAGGGCTTTCATCCTCCGGTGGCACCGGTGTTCTGGAGTTTTCGGGTGATGGTGGGGCTGGGAACCCTCATGATCCTGGTGGCTTTTACCGGAGTTGGACTGCTCTGGAAGCGCAAACTGCTTCCGGTTTGGTTTTTGCGGGTATTGATGCTCATGATGTTTTCGGGATGGGTTGCGACCTTGGCGGGCTGGTACGTGACCGAGATCGGACGTCAACCATGGTTGGTTCAAGGTGTGTTGCTGACCCGGGATGCGGTGGCGGATCTCCCACCCGCCCATGTGGGGCTCACCCTTACCGCCTATCTTGTGACGTATGCTTTGCTGTTAGCGGCCTATTTGGGCTCGCTGTTTTACCTGGCCCGGCGGGCTGGTGAAGATGTGAGGAAAGGAGAAGCAGTATCATGATCATGTCCGGACTCGAATCTCCATGGTTATTGCCCTATTCGTTCGCGTTTCTGATCGGGCTTTCGATGCTGCTCTACGCGATATTGGATGGGTATGACCTGGGTGTTGGAATTCTGTCGCAATCGGTTGGGCAGGAAGATCGTGACCGGATGATTGCGTCGATTGGTCCTTTCTGGGATGCCAACGAAACCTGGTTGGTCCTTGGCGTGGGCTTGCTGCTGGTGGCTTTCCCAGTGGCCCATGGAATTGTGCTCGGTGCTTTGTATCTTCCTGTGTCGCTGATGATGCTTGCTTTGGTTTTCCGCGGGGTGGCGTTTGATTTCCGGAAGAAGGCGGAGCCGCGTTTCCGGCCGCTATGGGATCGGGTGTTCTGGATGAGCTCGGTGGTGGTGGCGCTGACCCAGGGATACATGTTGGGACGCTTCGTGATGGGTTTTGAAAAGGGGTTGTATCCACAGGCATTCGCGGTGAGCTTTGGGATGCTTGTTGTCGCCGGATACGTGCTCATGGGCAGCACATGGTTGATCCTGAAAACAGAGGGAGATCTTCAGAAGCGGGCCATTTGTTGGGCCCGCTTTGCAATATGGGTGATGGTCATCGGTGCGATTCTCAGCAGCATGGCTGCGGTGTTGACCGATACCCGGATATACGACCGGATGCTGGCCTTCCCCGAACTCACCCTGCTCATCGTGATGCCGGTGGTTTCCGTTATTCTGACCCTTCTCATGCACTTTTTGTGCGGGGTATTGCCTTTACCAGACGACAAGCTGGCATGGATGCCGTTTGCGATTGCAGTCTGCATCTTTGTGCTCGGGTTTGTCGGACTCGTTTACAGTTTTTATCCATTCATCATCCCCGGACAGCTCCAGATCGTGGATGCTGCCGCTGCACCTGCCTCACTCATGGTCATACTGGTAGGAGCCGTAATCGTGCTTCCGTTCCTGATCGGCTACACGCTGGTCGCATACCATGTGTTCCGCGGAAAAGCACGGGACCTGAGTTACGACTAATAAACTACTTCAGAGATTTGAGGACGCGGGATCTTCCGCGGCCTTCGGGACGTGGATGTGGAGCACTCCGTTCTCGTAAGTTGTCGTCATCTTTGCGGCATTCACAGGCGTCGGCAGAATCAGACTGCGCTGGAATCGTCCACTGCGCCGTTCCCGAATAACAGTATGGCCGCCTCCCGGTTGTTTTTCCGTTTCGAAAGTTGTATCGGCGGTGATGGTGAGCTGCTGGCCTTCGATGGTGGTATCAATGTTGGCATCATCGGCTCCGGGGATCTCGACCGTGATTTCAAAGGCAACATCGGTTTCTTCCATATTCACACGCGGATTCAGCGGCCTTTCCTGGCCCCATGACAAGCTTCGCGGATCCTGCCCTGTTCTGCGCATCGATTCCTCGAAGAATCGATCCATTCTCTCTTGAAGCTTCTCCATCTCGGCGTGTGGATCCCATGAGTCGGGATCCATCATCCATCCACTTGCGGAATTCCGATCGAATGGATCAAAGAAACGGTCTGAAGCAAAAGGATCAAACTCAGTCCGCGATTCTCCAACGGGTCGCCAAAGCCGGAAGATCCAGATTCCCTGCATAAGGACCACCAGCGCGAGGATCGCGATGATGATCGTTGAAACGGTGGTTTTCGGTTTTTCAGATCGACTGATCATACCACTATTCTCCTGCCCTTTTCAGACGAATTACCGTGCCGATTGAATGCAGGGTTTTTCCACCGGAGGTAGTCGAATCCAGCTCCCGTCCCGTGCTGGGCAGAGGGACGGGAGCTGAATCAAACGAATTCAGTAGATCAATGCCCGAGTCTTTCGTTGAGGATCTCGAGGATCTTTCTGGCGGAATCGGTGATGACGGTTCCCGGTCCGAAAATGGCCGATGCTCCGTTCTGGAGGAGGAAGTCGTAGTCCTGAACCGGAATAACACCGCCGCAGATCACAACGATGTCCTCCCGATCGAGTTTGGCGAGTTCACCAACCAACTGAGGCAGAAGCGTCTTATGCCCTGCTGCCAGCGAACTCATAGCGACCACATGGCAGTCGTTTTCGACTGCTTGGCGTGCCGTCTCCTCCGGAGTCTGGAAGAGGGGCCCAATGTCCACATCGAATCCCATGTCGGCGTAGGCGGTAGCGACCACTTTTGCTCCGCGGTCGTGCCCATCCTGTCCCATCTTTGCGATCATGATGCGCGGACGACGTCCTTCCTTCTTGGCGAAGGCATCGGTCATGGCTCTGAGTTCCTGCATGGCTTCCTGTTTTCCGAATTCGTTGCCATAGACCCCGGAGATCGAGCGGATGACCGCTTGGTGACGTCCGAAAGTCTTTTCCATGGCACTGGAAATCTCCCCGAGGGATGCGCGCTTCTTGGCGGCTTCGACTGCGAGTGCGAGCAAGTTGCCGTTGCCCGTGGCGGCGGCTTCCTCGATCGCCTTGAGCGCAGCTTGGGTCTCGGCTTCATTCCGGATCTCGCGGAGCTGCTTGAGCCTCCGGATCTGAGATTCACGGACGGCGGAATTGTCGATGTCCAGGATCTCGAGCGGATCTTCGGTTTCGAGGCGGAACTTGTTCACACCGACGATGGTTTCCTTACCACTGTCGATCCAAGCCTGACGCCTTGCAGCGGCTTCCTCGATGCGGAGCTTGGGCAGCCCCTGCTCGATGGCCTTCGCCATCCCACCGAGGGATTCCACTTCGCAGAGGTGTTCCCACCCCTTCTGGATCAGTTCACGGGTGAGGGACTCGACGTAGTAGGAGCCACCCCATGGATCGATGATCTTGCAGATGCCGGTTTCATCCTGCAGGTAGAGCTGCGTATTGCGCGCGATACGGGCGGAGAAGTCGGTCGGAAGCGCGATTGCTTCGTCCAATGCGTTGGTGTGGAGGCTCTGCGTGTGTCCCAGCGCCGCGGCCATGGCTTCGATGCAGGTGCGGGCCACGTTGTTGAACGGATCCTGTTCGGTGAGGCTCCATCCGGATGTCTGCGAGTGGGTGCGCAGCGCAAGGGATTTCGAACTCTTCGGATTGAATTCCTGAACGATCCTCGCCCAGAGCACGCGTGCCGCACGCATCTTGGCGACTTCCATGAAGTAGTTCTTCCCCTGTGCCCAGAAGAAGGATAGCCGCGGGGCAAATGAATCAATGGGAATTCCCGCCTGGATCCCGGCGCGCAGATACTCACGGCCGTCCGCGAGGGTGTAGGCCATTTCGAGGTCCGCTGTGGCTCCAGCTTCCTGCATGTGGTAGCCGGAGATCGAGATCGAGTTGAACTTGGGCATGAACTTCGAGGTATACTCGAAGATATCCGCAATGATCTTCATCGATGGTTCAGGCGGATAGATGTAGGTGTTGCGCACCATGTATTCCTTCAGAATATCATTCTGAATCGTGCCGCTGAGTTCTTCCAAACTCGCTCCCTGCTCAAGCGCAGCGACGATGTAGAATGCCAGAATCGGAAGCACCGCTCCATTCATCGTCATCGACACCGATACCTTGTTGAGGGGGATCTTGTCGAAGAGAAGCTGCATATCCAGAATCGAGTCGATTGCCACACCGGCCTTTCCGACATCGCCCACCACACGGGGATGGTCGGAGTCGTAGCCACGGTGGGTGGCAAGGTCGAATGCCACCGAGAGCCCCTTCTGCCCTGCGGCAAGGTTGCGGCGATAGAACGCGTTCGATTCCTCAGCGGTCGAGAATCCGGCGTACTGACGCACGGTCCACGGGCGGAACACATACATGGTCGCGTAGGGTCCGCGCAAAAATGGCGGAAGCCCGGCTTCGTAGTCCGTATGCACCATCTCAGCGGTATCCGCGTCCGTGTAGAGCGGCTTTACCAGGATCTGTTCGGCGGTCCGCCAGTTGGTTTCGGCTGCGGCTTTGCCGGACAGCTTCCGGTAGCGGGACTCCCAATCTTTCATGGAAGCGGACGCAGAAGCATCCGAACGGTATCCCAGCTTGGTGAAATCAGGTTGTTGGCCCATAAAATGTCTTTCTTTTGAATCAGTTGTTTGGAGACGTTGTATCCTTGGGACCTTTGGCTGTTCAGGATACGCCCAGCTTGGACTGGAGGCCGGCCAAGGCATCGTAGGCATTGACCCGCACGTTGACGAAGTCGTCCACACCCGCGGCGCGCCATGCGGCCTCGGTTTCTCCGGGAGCTCCGGCTACCACGACATGGATGTCCGGTGCGTGGGCTTTGATCGCCTTTGCGATCACTTCCACCTGGGTGACATAGGCTTCATCGCTGGAGGTGATGACTGCGATCTTCGCTCCGCTGCTTTGCAAGGCGGCCTGGATATCCTCGATGGATCCGAAATCCTTGTCATTGAGAACCTCAAAACCACCCACCTGATAGAAACCGGAAGTCCAGTCGGCGCGCAGACGGTATCCACGGGATGGCCCCCAATTGACCTGCAGAATGCGGGGGAGGGTGCCCGTCTTTTCGGCGTGGGCTTGAGCGGCCTGACGCAGTTTTTCAAAGGGTTCTGCGAATCGCCGGACCGGAAGGGCTTCGATAGATTCGGCGGCCTGAGTGTCTCCGCGCATCGCCTTGGTGACTTCCCCGAGGGTAGCGCCCATCGCGAATGCTTTGGATGCTGACTCGAGTTTGTCGGCGTCTTTTCCGTTAAGGATTGAGGAAAGCACCTCCATCAGGGCTCCGCTTGCTTCCACCTCCGCACTTTCGCGGTGGCCTGCCACGGCTTCGGCCCGCTTGCGCTGGATGGCCGCATAGTCCGGGGTGCGTGGATCCAGCGTTTTTTCCGTTGCGTTCGGGTATTGGTTGGTCCCGACGATGACATCCTTGCGGCGGGCATAAGCGCCCTTCCGTTTGGACGCGATTCCCGCGATTTCCTTCTGGATGAATCCCTCCTTCAACGCTGCGATCAGTCCGCCCTTTGCTTCGATAGCTTGGAAGAGCTTCCAGGATTCGGCCGCGATCTGGTCGGTGAGTTTTTCGACCGCGTAGGATCCACCTGCGGGGTCGATGACTTTGGTAAGGTCACATTCCTCGGAAAGGATGAAGTGGACGTTGCGGGCGATGCGGCGTGAGAAGTCATCCGGCAAGCGCACAACTTCATCAAACGGACCCACATGCATGCTGTCGCAACCTCCTAATACGGCGGAGAACGCTTCCGTCGTCACGCGCAACATATTCACATACGGATCAAGGACCGTCTTGTTGGCGATTGAAGTCCGGGCGTGAATGTGAATCGGAAGATCCTCAATCGCGCATCCATAGGCTTCGAGCACGCGTGCCCACAGCATGCGGATCGCCCGGAGCTTCGCGATTTCCAGGAAGTAGGAGCTTCCCACTCCCACTCCAAAACGCATGGAGCGCGCGATGACTTCCACCGGAATCCCGCGCTGGTTGAGCTGGCGGACATATTCAACGGCTTCAGCGAGAAGGTAGGCGGCCTCTTGCGCGGCACTCGATCCCGCATTGTGGAAGATATTGGCATCCACGAAAACAGTACCCATCGACGGGGTCTTGGCCTGCGCTGTCCGGGTGGTCGCGGCCAGTTCATCAAATGCTTTGGCCAGAGAAACCGGAAGGGATCCATTCCGCATCCAGTCCCCGATGGGATCGCCGCCGATATTTCCCTGCACCTTACTCAGTTGAATGCCCTTCTTCGCGCAATAAGCAGTGAGCATCGCGTAAATCGCCTGACTGCCCGCGCCGGATTGACTGAAAAGGGAAACCGCATCGAGAACCACGCCATCCAAGGCCTTCTCGAGGTCTTTAAGGGTGGTCAGCGAAACCCCGCACGCACCGACTTCGGTCGCTCCGGCGGAGTCCGGATCAAGCCCCTTGCGGGTTGCGGGATCCAGCAGGATATTGAGCTCGTCCGCCTCGCCTTTCAGGTCGAGCAACGCTGCACGGTTGAGTTCTTCCGGAAGGCTCTGCGGAAGCTCCTGTGAGACCTTCCAGCGCCGGACCGTGTATCCGGCCGCGTTGGCACAGCGTGCAAATTGGGTGAATCCGGGCATCGAGCGCGCATGCGTCAGTTCGCGGATGTCATCCTTCCGGTAGATCGGCTGCAGATCAAATCCCTCAAAGGTCGGCGTCACCAACACCTTTTCGAATGGTTTTCCTTTCAAAAGGTCTTCGGCGGCTGCTTTCCAATCGGCATAGGTATGCGCGGGAAACAGATTCTTCAGTTCCAACTCGATTTCTGATTGTGCCATAATCTTGTATTCCTTACTCCAAAAAGCCCACGAAATGCCAGTGCAAAGCACGATTCCGAGCGTTTTCTTGTTGCCCCAGCTTCTAGAATCGGGCTTTCTATTGGCAATAACATTATTTAATAATTCAGGTTCTTTTCAGTGCTGTTCCTAATCCTCTTGATTCTTTCGATCAAGTTGATTTGCAAGCATTCAGTGGCGGAAGACGGGCACGCTGGAGACGACCTTTTCAGCCCGCCGTTTTCCTGATATCGATTTTAGACATGAACTGGCGATGAGGTTTCGACCGACCGCCCTCCATCCATTAGCATCAATGACTGCAAACCGAATCAAAGAAATGACCGCTGAAGAAGCGGCCGCCCTGATCAAAAACGAGGATGTGATCGGCTTCAGCGGGTTCACCCCTGCGGGAGCGTGTAAGGTCATCCCCAAAGCGATTGCCAAGAAGGCAATGGCTGAACACGAGGCCGGACGTCCTTTCAAGGTCGGTGTCGTGACCGGGGCCTCCACGGGGCCATCCCTTGACGGAGCGCTGGCCAAGGCAAATGCGGTGCTCTTCCGCACGCCTTATCAATCGAACGCGGATCTGCGCAAACAGATCAACTCCGGTGAAACCCGTTTCTTTGATATGCATTTGTCGCTCCTTCCGCAGTATGTGCGGTACGGATTCCTCGGTAAGTTCAACTGGGCGATCGTGGAAGCCTGCGATGTGAATGACAACGGTGAGATCACCTTGTCGACTTCGGTTGGAGCCAGTCCAACCTTCTGTGATGTGGCGGATAAGATCATTGTGGAGCTCAACACCTATCATCCCAAGGCATTGCGCGGCTTCCACGACATTTACATGCCGGTGAATCCTCCGCACCGCCGGGAAATCCCGATCTACAAGGCGGATGACCGCATCGGGACCGAAGTGATCAAAGTGGATCCGGCGAAGATCGTTGGATACGTGGTGAATCACCAGCCGGATGAAGTCGCCGAGTTCAAGGATAGCAACCCGATCACCGAAAAGATCGGCGAGAACACCGCCCGCTTCCTGGCCGGCGAGATTGCCGCTGGACGGATTCCCCGTGAGTTTCTCCCGATCCAGAGTGGCGTGGGCAACATCGCCAATGCGGTTCTCGGTGCTTTGGGCGCCAACCCGGAGATTCCCCAGTTCAGCCTCTATTCCGAAGTGATTCAGGATTCTGTGATCGACCTCATGGATGCCGGTCGCATCCGCTTCGCCAGCGGCACCTCGTTGACCGTCACCAAGGACGTGATGGATCGCCTTTACAAGGATCTGAGCGGCTATCGCAGCAAGATCCTGCTGCGTCCCCAGGAAATCTCGAACAGTCCCGAGCTGGTCAGGAGACTTGGGATCATCTCCATCAACACCGCGCTGGAGCTGGATATATTCGGAAATGTCAACAGCACCCATGTGCTTGGAAAGAACATGATGAACGGGATCGGCGGTTCCGGTGACTTCACCCGCAACGCATACATCTCGATCTTCACCTGCCCGTCAGTGGCCAAGGGTGGCAAGATCAGCGCGATTGTTCCGTTGTGCAGCCACATGGACCACAGCGAGCACTCGGTTCAGGTGATCATTACCGAGCAGGGGATTGCGGACCTGCGCGGAAAGGGCCCGATCGAACGCGCCCGTCTCATCATCGAAAACTGCGCGAATCCGGAATACCGCGAAGAGCTCAGGGATTACCTCAAGGCGAGCAAGGATGGACATACCCCCCAGACGCTCAAGTATTCCTTCGCGATGCATGAGAAGTTTCTCGAAACCGGTGACATGCGCGGCGTGAAGTGGGATATCTGACCTTCCCCTTCAGTTGAAGCATTACAGGAAGACCCGTCCGGCCTAAGCTGGACGGGTCTTCTGTTGTTAAAAGATTGCATCCCATAACGGCAAATCCCGTGTGAATATGGAACGGTGCAGCGGGCAACGAACCGATGCCGACTGGAGGGCTTCGGCGAAGGCAATCCGTGCTCGGTGATCAGGACCGGCTCCTTGCTCTCGTTAACCTCTCTGAGTATCAGGGTGGCTTTCCTTTTCAAGGTCGTTACCCGTTCAGTTCTCATGGGTGATACTTAAGTGATACTCTGTCGATTTCCAACTCTCATCTGGATCTTTCTCGATGAGGGATTCCGGACATGATCGTCTGTTTCGGATCTGGCTCCTATCCCGCAACTAAAGATGAATCCGGTAGTGGAGTATCGGATTCAATCCGTTATCCGCAGGGTACGACAATAATCAGAAAATCAGGAAAAACTTTTGTTGACACGCAGTGCATCACTGCACTAATACACAACACATCCGACAGGACTCCTCCTATGCTCCTTCACATTGATCCACACAGCGGCATCCCGATCTTCCGGCAATTGCAGGACCAGATCCGGATGGCTATTCTCTCGGGTCTGTGGAAGGAGGGAGACGAGGTGCCTGCCACCCGCGCGCTTTCTGAATCGTTGGGGGTGAACCCCATGACTATCAGCAAGGTGTACTCGCTGCTCGAGATGGAAGGCTGGCTGGAACGTCGCCGCGGAAAGCCGTTGGTGGTCAAGGGCAGGCCATCCGATTCCAACGAGGACGCCGAGCGCATTGCCCTTTTGCGGGATCTTTTGCGCCCGGTGGCCCATCGCGTCCGGCAGTTGGGCATCAGCGAGGAGCTGGCCCTCCGCGAGTGGGAGAACCTGATCCGCCAAAGCGATCCTTCGTCGGATTCCGCAAACCGCCCGGATTCCCGATCCA
>ENA-UOXR01003970-UOXR01003970.1-bioreactor-metagenome-genome-assembly--contig:-NODE-3970-length-12030-cov-6.456367_pt1 | contig 12030 bp, 10 predicted proteins | sample MGYA00238164_ERZ764825 | MGnify/ENA primary metagenome ERZ764825 (study PRJEB28920, sample SAMN05720171) | bioreactor metagenome | isolation source: Anaerobic biogas reactor | place: USA:Washington...
GCGCTGGAGATTCCGCTGCCGGATTGCGACAAGCTGGCGAAGATGGTGCCGGAGGTGCCGGGCACCACGCTGGAGAAGGCCAAGCGCGAGAGCGTGGATTTCCGCGATGCGTGCCGCACCAGCGAGTGCGCGAAGCAGATCATGCAGTTCGCCCCGCCGCTGGAGGACATGCCGCGGCAGACGGGCACGCACGCGGCCGGCGTGGTGATCGGCGAGCGGCCGCTGATCGAACTGATCCCGCTGACGAAGGACAAGGACGGCAACGTGATCTCCCAGTGGGAGGCGGTGCCGCTGGAGGAGGCCGGCCTCCTGAAGATGGACTTCCTGGGGCTGAAGACGCTGACCGTGGTGCGCGAGGCCTGCGACAACGTGAAACGGACGCATGGCACCGACCTGGATCCCGACGCCCTGCCGCTGGACGATCCGAAGACCTACGAGCTGCTGGCGCGGGGCGACACGGTGGGCGTGTTCCAGGTGGAGTCCGAAGGCATGCGCGACCTGCTGCGGCAGCTCCAGATCAACCGGATCGAAGAGCTGATCGCCATGATCGCGCTGTACCGCCCGGGGCCGATGAAGATGATTCCCGACTTCATCGCGCGCAAGCACGGGCGGCAGAAAATCGAATATCCGCATCCGCTGCTGGAGGGCATCCTGCAGGAGACCTATGGCATCATGGTCTATCAGGAGCAGGTGCAGCAGGCGGCGGGGGTGCTGGCCGGCTTCAGCATGGGGCAGGGCGACATTCTGCGCCGGGCCATGGGCAAGAAAAAGCCCGAGGAAATGGCCCGCCAGCGCAAGGCGTTCGTGGACGGCTGCGTGAAACAGAAGAGCTGCACCGCGGCCAAGGCCGGGCAGATTTTCGACCAGATCACGGAGTTCGCCTCCTACGGGTTCAACAAGTCGCACTCGGCGGCCTACGGAATCGTGACGTTCCAGACGGCCTTCCTGAAGGCGAACTACCCCGTCGAATTCATGGCGGCGATGCTGTCGTCGGAAATCGGCAACACGGACAAGCTGCCGGTGCTGGTGGCCGAGGCGCAGAAAATGGGCATCCGCGTGCTGCCGCCGGACGTGAACGAAAGCGGCCTGCGCTTCACCCCGGTCAAGGAGTCCATCCGCTACGGGTTGGCGGGGGTGAAGGGCGTCGGCGCGGGCGCCGTCGAAGCCATGGTCCGGGAGCGCGAGGCCAACGGTCCGTTCAAGGGGCTGGTGGATTTCTGCGAGCGCATGGAAAACGGCGAGGTCAACAAGAAGACGATCGAGGCGCTGGTCAAATGCGGGGCCTTCGATTTCACGGAGCGGTCGCGCGGCCAGCTGTTCGAGGGCATCGAATCGGCGATGGCCTACGCGGCGTCGGTGCGCAAGGACCGCGCGGCAGGCCAGTCGTCGCTGTTTGATCTGCTCGGCGGCGAGGACGCGGCGGGCGCCGTGATGACCGACGCGGATCTGCCCGAGGGCGAGCCCTGGCCGCAAAAGCAGATGCTGGCGTTCGAGAAGGAGCTGATCGGCTTCTACATTTCGGGGCATCCGCTGCTGGCCTGCGCGTGGACGCTGGAAAAATACAACCAGTGCGACGCGGCGGGCTTCGCGGCGCTGCCCGAGCGCACCCGCACGCGGATCGGCGGCCTCGTGGTCAACGCCCAGAAGCGCTACACGAAGCCGAAGAAAGAAGACGAGCTGCCGCGGGAGATGATGTCGTTCCGCCTGGATACCCTGGACGGAACCATTTCCGCCGTGGCGTTTCCCGAGGCCTATGCGCGCTACGGCATCCATCTGCAGCCCGATGCCGCCGTGATGCTCTGCGGCAGCGTGCGCAAGGACAACGGCGGCGGCGGCCAGACGCTGACCGTGGACGAAATCTATCCCCTGGACGAAGTGCCCGCCCGGTTCACGCGCGGCGTCAGCCTGCATGTGAATGTCGGCACCTGGACCGACGAGCGCATGCGCGAGCTGAAAGACGTGCTGCGGCGGCACCCCGGAACCACCCCCATCAACCTCTGCCTGCTCTATCCCGACAACGCCAAGGTCTATCTGCGCGCGTCCAGCAACCTGAAGGTGAAGATGTCCGAGGCCTTCGCAAAGGAATGCGAGAAGATCGTGGACGGCATTTACGTGGCGGCGGTCAAACAGGCGGGGCTGTGCGCCCCGCCGGAACGGAACTGGAAGCGCCGCAACGGGGGGTGAGCCGTCCCGGAGGGGCCGAGGCTCTTAGAGCCTATTCTTGTATTCTGCAGCCGCAGAATCCGACCGGGACGGGGTCGTCCCGGCTCCAACCAGCCACTGAATCCTTGTCTTTGGAGCCCCCGACGACCCCGTCGGGGGATATGGAGCGGCTATGGCGTTATGAAAACTGGTCTAGCGGGCGGGCAGCCGGGTCAGCGCCCACTCGTAGAAGGTATGGGCGGCTCGCGCCAGAAGGTGAAGGCTGTTCAGCAGGTGGGCGCCGGCTTCGGCAAAGCTCCAGGTGCTGACCGCGATCAGGGCCGCGGCGATCGACAGGATGTTGAGGGCGTAGATGAGGGTGTAGGAGAACAGGCGTCCGTGCTCGCGGATGTCCGGCTGGCTCCAGGCCAGAAAGCGCACCGTGTAGGTGGCGTGAAACGACCACGTCAGGCCGATCCAGAAGAGAAAGACGGGCGCATAGGGTTTCACGGCGGGGAACAGCCAGACCGTCAGCAGCCAGATCACCGCGACCGCAACCGTGTACAGCGGGAAAAAATAGGGGGCGAGCGTGACCCACGCGTTGTTTTTGGTGACGCGCACGCTGCCGCCGCTGGCCGACACCCGCAGCCGCGAGGCCTTGCCGCCCATCAGCACGCTCCACAGCGCATGGGTCAGCTCGTGGCCGAGGACATAGGTGCGCGTCAGGGGCGGCAGAAACAGCCAGATGATGCCCCACAGGACGATGCCCGCCACGGCGGCGAACGCGTGAATCATCGGCAGCCGGGTGGGCGATTGCGCCAGGATCACCAGCACCCGCCACAGCGTCATGGTCAGCGCCGCGCCCAACGGCAGCAGCAGCAGGCCCGTCAGGAATTTGACCGCGCGCAACTTCACGGGGAGAGAGTTTAGCTGGGCGGAAAGCGCTTGGAAAGCCGCTGGTGCAGGGGCAGCAGCGGCAGCAGCAGCAGCCCGGTCAGATTGACCGGAAAATGCGGCACCGCGGCCAGGCACAGCAGCGCCTGCAGCGGAATCAGCATGCGCAGCAGCCGCCCGATCACCGGCGGGGGGAAACGGGTGCCGGGCCGGGTTTCGTTCCGGGCCAGATGTGTGACGACGGCCACGTACAGGCCGAGCACCGCGGCGCCGGCAATGGGAGCGGTCGCCGTGGTCAATCCGTTGCCGACCGCGGCCGCTCCCAGCAGGAGGTTGCCCGCCCGGCACAGGCCCATCAGCGCCGGCCCCGCGATGGGGAGGCGCTTGAATCCGATGTCGTACAGCACAAGGCACAGGATGAGCGGCAGCGCCACGGGCAGCGCGTCGAAGAATGCCGCGGCAAAGGCGGCCACCCACAGCAGAATCATGGCCGCCGCCGCCGCGTTTTCGCGGGAGATTTTTCCGGCGGGCAGGGGGCGTTCGGGACGGTGCCGGAGATCTTCGGCATAGCCGAACAGATCGTTCAGAATCAGCCCGGCCGCATAGAGACCGATGCCTGCCGGCAGCGCCAGCAGCAGGAACTGCCCCCAGTCCAACGCCGACGCCGCCGGGGCCAGCAGAAAGCCCGCCAGCACATCCCCCGGCACCGTCAGCAGATTGGGCAGCCGCACCAGCCGCAGCCAGGCCGACGGCGAAAAGCGTCGCGGAACCAGTTGCTTGACGCTGCGGAGGGCCGGCGCCAGTTTTTTCCATAGCGTGGAAAAAAAGTTTCCACGGCGTGGAAACCGGTCAGCGCTGGTAGGTGGCGGGGTCAATGTAGGGCAGGTCGAGCTGCGGGTTGAACTTCGGAGTCTGCGAATAAAACGCCAGCGGGTTATCGTGCATGATCCGGGTGATCTGCGCGTCGGTGAAGCCCTGTTCGCGCATGAACTCCGCGGTTTTGGGCAGCGAACAGGGGTCGGAGACGCCCCAGTCCGCGGAGGAATTGACGGTGACGCGCTCGAGGCCCCAGCGGCGGAGAATGTCCACCACGCGGCGGGGATTGAGCTTGGAATAGGGATAGACGGTCAGGCCGGCCCAGTAGTCGGTTTTGCGCGTCAGCGGCATCGTGTCTTCGGTGTTGTGGTCCACCACGATGCGTCCGGGGTCGTAATCGAATTCCCGCAGGATGTCGAGGATGCGGGCCACGCCGTCCTTCTTGGATGTCTCCGGCGTGTCGTGGGGCGTGTGGACCAGGACGGGCAGGTCATGGGCCTTGGCCATCTCCAGCTGGCGCTGGAAGACCTGTTCCTCGTTGGGGGTGATGCGGTTGAAGCCGATTTCGCCCACGCAAACGCAGCGCGGATGGTCCAGCCAGCGGTCCATGCCGTCGAGGGTCTCCATCGCCAGCGGCAGGTCGTCGGCTTCCTTGGGATTGACGGAGATGCAGGAGTAGTGGTCGATGCCGTAGCGGACGGAACGGGTGGGCTCGAAATCGAGAGAGAGCGCGAAGTAATCGTAGAACGTGCCGGCATGGCGGCGGCTGGCGCCCTGCCAGAACGACGGCTCGACGACGCAGCGGATGCCGGCGTTGTACATGGCCGTGTAGTCGTCGGTCGTGCGCGAGAGCATGTGGATGTGCGGTTCAATGATGATCATGGTCGGTCTCCGGTTGCGGGAAGAAAACAGGGTTCAATGCGTATCAGCGTCCCGCGCCGCCGACAGGTTCATTCCGCGGCGATGGCGGAGATCTCCACCAGGCCGTCTTTCGGCAGGCGGGCGGCCTGGATGACCTCCCGGGCCGGATACGGCGGCTGGAAGACCTCGGCGTACAGCCGGTTGACCAGCGCGAAATCCACCATGTTCTCCACGTAAATCGTGGCCTTGAGGACATTCGAAGGGCCGAGGCCGGCCGCCTGGAGAATGGCCAGCAGGTTGTTCAGCGCCTGGCGGGTCTGGGCTTCGGTGCCGTCCGGCAGTTCCCCGGTGGCGGGATCGATTCCCAGCTGGCCCGAAACGAACAAGAGCCCGTTGTGCGATACCGCCTGCGAGTACGGTCCGATGGCGGCGGGGGCCTGGTCGGTTTGGATGGCGTTCATGGCTTTTCTCCCGGTTGCGGTGGGGGTGACTGATTCAAGATAAGATGCCTCCGGATTTCCGGCAAGGCCAATCCGGACGCCAATTGGCCACGCCAATTGGCCGTCGGGCGCATCTGCGATGGGGTGCATCCTTGGCGCCAGCAGGACGTAACGGCTTGCCTTCGTGGCACGCGGCTCCTGTCGCGTGCGGTGGACAGGTTCCGCGCGGGACGGGAGCCCCGCGCTACGAGGGTCCATTCTGACGACACCCAATCGCAGATGCGCCCTCGGCCGTCCCGGGACCATCCGCATGGGCCGGCGCAACGGCAACAGGGAGCGGGCGCAAGATCATGGGATCATGTGTTCCGCGCCAGGGCAAACAGGGTGCCCGACAGGCGGTTGAGATAGGCCAGCGCGGCGGGGGTGACGCGCGCGGGATGGCGTTCGCGGGCACGGACCAGATCCCGTTCCGCCCGCCGGCAGACGGCCCGCGCCAGATGTGCGCGGGCGGAGCGTTCTCCGGCTCCGGGCAGATCAAAGCCCTGCGCCGGAGGCCGCCCCTCCTTCAGGCGGGCGGCGGCGGCTTCGAGCCGTCGGACGGCGTCCGGAGCCAGGCGGGCCTGTTCCGTGGCCAGTTCCGAGCCGATTTCCAGAAGATCGCGCTGGATGGATTCAATCCAGGCGGATTCTTCCCGGCTTTCTGCCGCCGACCGAACCAGGCCCAGCGCGGCTCCCAGTTCATCCAGGGCTCCCATCGCGTCAAACACGGCATCGCTCTTGGCCATCCGATGCCCTTTGGGCAGATCTGTGTGACCTTCGTCCCCTGGAGATCGAGCGGAAACACGGCGGGAGTTCATGGAGTACATCCTCCTACATGCGACCGGATTCGACAAGACTCCACGGGGGCCTTTCGGTGTTTCAGGACGGTCGGGACCACAGGCAAAAAGTCTCGGTTATAATTATAACCGAGACATGCCCAAACCGGTTTGAGCTTCGGCGGGATTTGCGATGGGAGGCGGAGAGACGGGGTGGTAGAGTCTTGCCGTCATGAACCGATGGTTTGAAGAATTGGATTGTCGCCGGACTCCTCTGGGCGAGCTGGTGCTGCAGCGGCGCCGGGTCCTGGCGCTGGACGGGGCCGAAGCCGTTGAGGTCAGGTTGAACGGCGAATACCTGATGTCGAGCCTGTTCCACGAGGCCGAGGAAGAACTGGCGCGACTGGGGCTTGGCGCGCTGCCTGCCGGCGGCGCGAATTGGGATGTCGTGGTCGGCGGCCTGGGGCTGGGCTACACCGCGGCGGCGGCACTGGCGTTTCCGCAGGTATCGCGGCTGGTGGTGGTGGAGGCGCTGGAGCCGGTGATCGACTGGCACCGGCAGGGGCTGGTCCCGAATGGCCGGGAATTGTCCGCCGATCCGCGCTGCGAATTTCATCTGGCCGACTTTTTCGCCCTGGCGCGGGGGAATGGGTTCGACCCGGACCAGCCGGCCCGGGAATGGAACGCGGTGCTGCTGGACATTGATCATACGCCCGCCCATCACCTCAACGATGCCCATGCCGATTTCTACACGCCGGATGGCCTGCGGCGGCTGGCGGGATTTCTCCAGCCGGGCGGCGTCTTTGCGCTGTGGTCCAATGATGATCCGGATCCGGCGTTTCTGGAGCGGTTGCGCGGGGTGTTCGGATGGGCGGAAGGACATCGGGTGGAGTTCGACAATCCGTTGATGGGGGAACGGAGCTTCAACGGCGTGTATGTCGCCCGGTTGCCGGGCGGGGCGAACGGCTGACATGGCGCGGCAGGATCAATGTCCTTTGTGCGGTGATACGGGACCGTTCGAGCGGGTGATGGATATTCGCAAGCGCTGGCATCGTCTGTGCGGGCGGTGCCGGCTGCTGTTCGTGGAAGACGAATTCCTGCCGTCGGCGGCGGAAGAGCGGGCGCGGTATGCCAAGCATCAGAACGGGCCGCATGATGCGGGATACGTGGCCTTTTTGCGCCAGGCGGTGACGGCGGCGCTCCCCTGGCTGGAACGCGGCATGCGCGGGTTGGATTACGGCTGCGGGCATACGCCGACCCTGAACGGCCTGCTGGCGGCGGAAGGGCTGGAGTGCGCGGCTTACGATCCGTTCTTCCATCCCGGACTGCCGGCCGGCCCGTTTGACTTTCTCTTCGCCACCGAGGTGGTGGAGCACTTTCATCATCCGGCCCTCGAGTGGCGGAAGATGGCCGATCTGCTCCGGCCGGGCGGACGGTTGGCGGTCATGACGGCGCCCTGGGAGGATCTGGACCACTTCCGCACCTGGGGTTACGCCAGCGACGAAACCCATGTCTGCTTCTACCATCCGGACACCATGGCCTGGATCCGGGCGGCGTTCGGATTCGACGCCCTGGAGAGCGGTAATCCCCGTGTCTTCTTGATGCGCAGCACCGACTGAGCTTGTTTGAGTATCTTCCGCGATACCGCAAACAGAACAGGTCTGGAGTCTCGCATATAATTATAACCGAGACAACCGTGCGGGTGAAGGACAGCCATGACGGGCTTGCCATCTGTCTCGGTTATAATTATAAGCGAGACAAATGCAATCTCCGGCGAAAGAGCTGCCTTTGACTCCGACGTTATGGCGGACTTGTCGTGTCCTGGCCGGGCCCACCCGCTGGGGGCTTTTGCGTCACATCATGGAAACCCCGGATCGATGCGTGTCGGAACTGGCGGAGGCGGAGGGGATATCGGAGCCGCGCGCCAGCATGGAATTGCGGCGGTTGCAGTCGCGGGGGCTGGTGAACATGTATCGCTCAGGGCCCTGGACGCGTTACCGGCCGGTGACGGATCCAAAAGTGGCGTCGGCCAAGCCGTTGCTGGCGGCGGCGCGCAAGGCGCTGGCCGGCTGGCCGGAGGAGGAAACCCGCCGGGTGGCGTGGGCGTTCGGACATGAGCGGCGGCTCAAAATGGTTCAACTGATGCAGGAACGGGCCCGCAGCGGCGATGAGTTGCAGGAACTCGGCAACCTGTCGCGGCCCGCTTTGTTCCGCCATCTGGAACGGCTGAAGGCCGGGGGGGTGGTCCGGCGGAGCCGGCAGGGCTGGGAATTGCGGGCGAATCCGCATCCGCTGGCCAAGGCCATGATGGACCTGCTGAACAAGACCTAGCCGCCGCCGGCCGATTGCGCCCATCGCTTTCCGGAGCTCTCCGGCGCGCCGGTTTGTTTTGACCTTTTTTACGCGGTATGGAACCCTTTCGCCGCAGTTTTCCACGGCATGGAAAACAGGTTTCCACACCGTGGAAAAACGGCCCCGGATTTTCCACGGCATGGAAAATTTTTCCGGGACTTTTCCACGCTATGGAAAAAAAGTTTCCACGGTGTGGAAAAAACCAACCCCTTGAAAGGATGACGAGATGAGCGAGAGCCAACTGAAGGTGCCGGCGGACGGGCAGAAGATCACGATGGGCGCGGACGGGCGGCTGGCGGTGCCGGACCGGCCGATCGTGCCGTTCATCGAGGGCGACGGAACGGGGCCGGACATTACGCGCGCGGCGATGACGGCATGGAACGCGGCGGTGGAGAAGGCGTACGGCGGGACGCGCAAGGTGGCGTGGATGGAGATTTACGCGGGGGAGAAGGCGAACGAGGTGTATGGGGCGGACACGTGGCTGCCGGCGGAGACGCTCGACGCGTGCCGGGAGTATCTGGTATCGATCAAGGGGCCGCTGACGACGCCGGTGGGCGGGGGGATCCGCAGCCTGAACGTGGCGCTGCGGCAGGAGCTGGATCTGTACGTGTGCCAGCGGCCGGTGCGGTGGTTCACGGGGGTGCCCAGCCCGGTGAAGAGCCCGGAGAAGACGGACATGGTGATTTTCCGCGAGAACTCGGAGGACATCTATGCGGGGATCGAGTGGGCGGCGGGGACGCCCGAGGTGAAGAAGGTGGTGGATTTCCTGACGGGCGAAATGGGGGTGACGAAGATCCGGTTTCCAGGGAGTTCGGGGATCGGGATCAAGCCGGTGAGCGAGGAGGGGACGCGCCGACTGGTGCGGGCGGCGATCCAATATGCGCTGGACAACGGGCGCAAGAGCCTGACGCTGGTGCACAAGGGCAACATCATGAAGTTCACGGAGGGGGCGTTCCGGGACTGGGGCTACGCGACGGCGCGCGACGAGTTCGGGGCGGTGGCGCTGGACGGCGGGCCGTGGCACGAGATCGCCGACGCGAAGACGGGGCGGAAGCTCGTGGTGAAGGATGTGATCGCGGATGCGTTCCTGCAGCAGATTCTGACGCGTCCGGGGGAGTACGACGTGATTGCGACGCTGAACCTCAACGGCGACTATGTGTCGGACGCGCTGGCGGCGTGCGTGGGCGGGATCGGGATCGCGCCGGGCGCGAACATCAATTACGACACGGGCTGCGCGGTGTTCGAGGCGACGCACGGGACGGCGCCGAAGTACGCGAACCTCGACAAGGTGAATCCGGGGTCGCTGATTCTCTCCGGCGAGATGATGTTCCGGTACATGGGCTGGACGGAGGCGGCGGACCTGCTGATCGCCGGCGTGGAGAAGACCATCGGGCAGAAGACGGTGACGTACGACTTCGCGCGGCTGATGGAAGGGGCGACGGAAGTGAAGTGCTCGGAGTTCGGGGCGGCGATCGCGCGGAACATGTAAGCACGGAGCCGGAACAGCCATTTAGCAGGAAAACAGGAAATGGGCAGGAAAACAGGAACGGATAAGAGATACAGACGGGAAACTACCCAGGTTTCTCCTGTTTTCCAGTTGTTTCCTGTGTTCCTGCTAAAATCTGATTTTAAAAGGAAAGAATCATGAGCAATCAGCAGAAGCAGCAGCCGGCGACGGCATCGGACGGGATCACGCCGCGGGCGGCGGACTACGGGCAGTGGTATCTGGACATCGTGAAGCGGGCGGAGCTGGCGGACCATTCGTCGGTGCGCGGATGCATGGTGATCAAGCCGCACGGGTACACGATCTGGGAGAAGCTGCAGCGGGAGCTGGACGACCGGTTCAAGGCGACGGGGCATGTGAATGCGTATTTTCCGCTGTTCATTCCGCTGTCGCTGCTGGCGAAGGAGGAGGAGCACGCGGCGGGCTTCGCGAAGGAGTGCGCGGTGGTGACGCACTACCGGCTGAAATCGATCGACGGCAAGGTGGCGGTGGATCCGGAATCGAAGCTGGAAGAGCCGCTGGTGGTGCGGCCGACAAGCGAGACGATCATCTGGGAGCAGTACCGCAACTGGATCCAGAGCTATCGCGACCTGCCGCTGCTGATCAATCAGTGGGCGAACGTGGTGCGCTGGGAGATGCGCACGCGCCTGTTCCTGCGCACGGCGGAATTCCTGTGGCAGGAGGGGCACACGGCGCACGCGACGGAAGCCGAGGCGCGCGAGGAAGTCTCGAAGATGCTGGCGGTCTATGCCGACGTGGCGGAGAACGTGATGGGCGTGCCCGTGGTGCGCGGCCACAAGACCGAGGGCGAGCGGTTCGCGGGGGCGGTGGACACGCAGTGCATCGAGGGCATGATGCAGGACGGCAAGGCGCTGCAGATGGGCACGAGCCACTATCTGGGGCAGAATTTCGCGAAGAGCGCGGATGTGAAGTTCCTGAACAAGGACGGGCAGTTGGAGTATGTGCATGCGACGAGTTGGGGCGTTTCCACGCGGCTGATTGGCGCGTTGATTATGACGCATTCGGACGACAACGGGTTGATCCTGCCGCCGAAGCTGGCGCCGATCCATGTGGTGATTGTGCCGATCTACAAGACGCCGGAGGAGCAGGAGCGGACGACGGCGGAGGCGCGGGCCGTGGCGGAGGAGCTGCGCGGCCAGGGATGGACGGTGAAGGTGGACGACCGCGAGGGGTTGCAGCCGGGCGCCAAATACTACGAATGGGAGCGCAAGGGCGTGCCGGTGCGCATCGAGATCGGCCCGCGCGATCTGGAAAAGGGGTCGCTGTGCGTGGTGCGGCGGTTTGTCATCGAACAGGACGGCGAGACGGAGCAGGAGCAGCGCAAGCGCAAGAAGCAGTTCATAGCGCGGGCGGAAGCGATTGCCGGGATGCCGGGGCTGATGGACACGCTGCAGAAGGACCTGCTGGAGCGCGCGCGGATCATGCGCGAGAAGAAGACCAAGATCATCGACACGCTGGAGGACTTCGAGGCGTTCTTCAAGGGCGAGGGCGGGGGATTCGCCTGGGTGCACTGGGCCGGGACCCACGAGGACGAAGACACAATGGCCAAGCGGTTCGAGACGAGCATCCGGTGCCTGCCGTTCGAGGATCAGATCCCGGAGGCGGGCCGCGGTCCGGGGACGTGCATTCTGACGGGCAAGCCCAGCGCGCAGCGGGTTTTAATGGCTAAAGCCTATTGAAACAATTAAAAATTGAGAATGAAGAATTAAGAATGGCGGAAGGCGGCCAGCTTAAAAAAGTGTTGGTGGTGTGCACGGGAAATACGTGCCGGAGCCCGATGGCAGAGGGGTGGCTGAACGCCAAGCTGGCGGGAAAAGGCTGGACGGCGGAATCGGCGGGGGTGGCGGCGTGGGACGGCAGTCCGGCCTCGCCGGAGGCGGTGGAGGCGATGCGGGAGATCGGGGTGGACATCGCCGGACATCGCAGCCGGGGGCTGTCACGGGGGGTGGTGGACGGGGCCGACGTGATTCTGGCGATGACGGAGGGGCACCGGCGGGAGATTGCGCGGCGTTTTCCGGAGGCGGAACAGAAGACCTTCCTCGTGCATGGATTCGGGGCGGCACCGGCGGGGGACGTGGCGGATCCGGTCGGCTGTTCGCTGGATGTGTATCGGAAGACGCGCGGCGAACTGGCGCAGGCGCTGGGGGATTTTGTGCTGCATCTGGCCGAGCGGGGCGAGTTGAAG
>ENA-UOXR01003977-UOXR01003977.1-bioreactor-metagenome-genome-assembly--contig:-NODE-3977-length-12016-cov-4.915893_pt1 | contig 12016 bp, 9 predicted proteins | sample MGYA00238164_ERZ764825 | MGnify/ENA primary metagenome ERZ764825 (study PRJEB28920, sample SAMN05720171) | bioreactor metagenome | isolation source: Anaerobic biogas reactor | place: USA:Washington...
GTTCAAGGGTTCAAGGGTTCAAGAGTTCAAGAGGAAAGACCCCGCGAACCCTCCTCTCTGTGTTTTGTCTTTTGCCCTTGAACTTTTGAACTCTTGAACCCTTGAACCTTCTTCATCCTTAAACTATTTCTTTATCATCATCTCGATAAGATGTGGTCCCGGCTCCTTCATGGCCCTTTTCATTTCCCGGGCCAGCGTCCTGGTGTCATCGACGCGGGTCGCGGTGACGCCGAGGCCCCGGGACAGGTTGACCCAGTCTAGCGGGGGACCGTCGATATCGACAAGAGCGCGGCCAGCCTCCCCAAGGTCCGTGAGGCCCGCCCGTTCCAGTTCCATGGCGATGATGCGGTAGCCGCCGTTGTTGCACAGAAGGGTCGTGACGTTAAGGCCTTCCCGGGCCATCGTCCAGAGGGCCTGAACGGTGTACATGGCGCTGCCGTCCGCCTGGACGTTGATGACGGGCCTATCCGGCGCGGCAAGCGCGGCACCCACGGCACAGGGCATCCCGTAACCGATGGCCCCACCCGCAATGGTCATGAAGCCATGGGGAGCGTGTCCATGGGAAAGAGGGTAATAAGGGAAGGTTGTCGTCAGCCCCTCATCGACGACGATCCCTTCCTCCGGCTGCAGTGCCGCTACAACCGCCGAGACGGTCTCCGGGGTCAGAGGTCCGGCCGGCAGGGAAGGTCTTCCCGGCGATACACTGTCGCCCTTCCCCGATGCCCTTCGCCTCGCCCTGCCAACGGAGCCGGCCAGAGCCTCCAATGCCTCGCTCACGTCCTGACCGGGGCCGTCGATCGTGATCTTCACGGTCACGTCGGGGATCACAAGGCTGGGGATACCCTCGTAGCCGAAGAAGGTGACGGGTTCCCAGGCGCCCGCCAGGACGACCGCGTCATAGCGGGCCATCAATTCCAGCGCCGGTTCCGGAAAGTAGGGGATCCTCGTCACCACGGGCAGGGAACCGCCGCGGTCCATGTAGCCGGGAAAGCTGTTGGCCAGAAGGTCGCACCCCGTTGCCGCGCGGATGCGCGACGCCGTTATCAAGCCCTTTCGCCGCAACGCCCTCCCTCCGAGGACGATCGCCGTTCTTCTGCCCCTCTTCAAGACCTTTGCCGCCCGGTCCACAACACCGAGGTCCACAGGTTCGCGGATGGGGGAGGCCGTGACGGGAGGAATGTCGCCGCAATCGGCCCACTGATGGTCGTTGGGAATGATGAGGCTCGCCACCTGCCCCCGGGAGCTTGCCGCTATGACCGCCGCCATGTCCCGTGAGAGGCTTCGCGGACCCCGGCACGTCCTCTTCCATCCCGAAACGGCCCCCACCAACGCCCCAATATCCATGTATAGCGGCGGGTCAGCGTCGCGATGCCAGGACGCGTGCTCACCGATGACGTTGACGACGGGCGACATCGCGCGCCGCGCGTTGTGAAGACAGGCTATCCCGTTCGCAAAGCCCGGACCCAGATGGAGAAGGGCCATCGCAGGTCTGTCGAGGACCCGCCCGTACCCATCGGCGGCGCCCGTGCAGACCCCCTCGAAGAGACCGAGAACGGTCCTTATGCCCGCCTGACCATCAAGGGCCGCGACAAGGGGTATCTCCGTCGTCCCCGCATTGGCGAAACAGATATCGATGCCATTCAACACAGCCGTCTTCAACGCCAGTTCCGCGCCGTTCATAGACCTCCCGATGAAACAGATGATGGTGAAACAGGTCATAGGTGATAGGTCATGGGTGATGGGAAAGGCTTGAAGGCCGTACCTATTACCCATTACCTACAACCCATGACCTGTTCTATTCTTCTCAGTATATATGGAACCGGGAGGATCTGACAAGGCATATCGGAGTCGTGATGAAACAGGTCATGGGTAATGGGTGATGGGAAAGACCAGAAGCCCCTACCTATCACCTATCACCTATTACCCGATTTACCTATCACCTATTACCCACTGCTGTCCAAAATGATCCATTTCCCGGAATACCCTCCTTACGGAACAAGGGATGAGGACAGGTGGATCCTCTATCCCGGACGAGGTCGATCCCTTCCTTCGCGCCGTCAGAATAGAGGATAATGACCAATGACCAAAAAAACAGCGCAGGCGGTCCGTTCTGCCCTTTTCTTTGTTCAATTGGTTATTGGTGGATTGGTCATTATCTTTTTCATTGGTCATTGGAATTTGATCATTGGTCATTTTTGTTCCCCTGGATTACTCCGGAGAGTCAGCATGTTCGTTGCCATAGGTCTATTCTGGACAGGTGTGACCCATTACCCATGACCCGATTACTCTTGGCACCTATTTTCGTCCCTTCTGTCCCGGCCATCTTGTTATCCCCGGCTAAACAACTTATAATAGAACTGACTTGAGAAGATAAGGCGACGGGTAACGGGAGGCAGGTGACCGGCCATCTCCATGTGTTTTTTCCCATCACCCATGACCCATTACCCACGACCCGTTTCATCGAGGCCCCATGTCAGAACAGGAAAAGACCAGAGAAGAGCTTCTTGCCGAGATCGCGGAACTCAGGCAACGCGTTGATGAGCTTGAAATGACCCAGGCCGAGTGCAGGCAGATCGAAGCGACCCTGCGCAAGACAGAGGAGAAGTATCGCAGCATATTCGAAGAGGCCATAGAAGGTATCTTCCAGACAAGCGTGGACGGGCGATTCCTGAGCGCCAATCCTTCGCTCGCCCGTGTTCACGGGTACGACTCGCCCCAGGAACTGATCGAATCCATCACGAACATCTCGAAACAGCTCTACGTAAATCCCGAGGACCGCGCCCGGATCGTGGAAAAAATGGAACGGGACGGGTCGGTACGGAATTTTGAAACCCAGATGTATAGCAAGGATGGAAGCGTCCACTGGATCTCCATGAACATGCGTGCCGTCCGCGACAGATTCAACATGGTCCGTTACTACGAAGGCACCATGCTGGACGTCACGGAGAGGAAAAAGACCGAGGCCGCCCTCCAGGAAAGTGAAGAACGCTACCGCACCGCTATCGAGAATTCCAACGACGGTGTGGTCATCATAAAGGGCTATACCCTGCAATACGTGAACAGGCGCTTCGTCGAGATGTTCGAGTTCTCCTCCGCCGAGGAGGCCGTCGGCAAGTCGGTCCTTTCCACCATCCATTCCGACGATCTCTTGCGGGTAAAGGACATCAATCGGCGCCGCCAGCGGGGGGAGCCCGTACCCTCACGATACGAGTTCAAGGGTATCACGAGGAAGGGAACCACGATCTATGTCGAGGTCTCCGCCGCCACCATTCCCTATCGCAACGCCACGGTCTACCTCGTCTATCTCCGGGATGTGACGGAGCGCAAGAAGGCGGAGGAGGCGCTCATCCAGTCCCGCAACGCACTGGAGAGTCTGAACCGCGCGAAGACGAAGGCGGTCAACCACATCTCGCACGAGCTCAAGACACCTCTGTCCGTCATCCAGGGAAGCATGAGACTCATACGACGAAAACTCGAGCCCACTGCCCAGTACGCGTCCATACGGGAACTCGTGGATTCCATCGAACGCAACCTCCAGAGGCTCTTCAATATCTCCCGTGAAACGGACCAGATATTCAGGCTTTCCCAGGAACTCGAGGCGGTCATGCTCGTTGGCGACCTCGACCGGTTATGGCAAAGGATGGAAAGCCTCTCCGAGGTCCCCTCCGACGTCCGCAGTCACTGGAATTCCCTGAGGGAATGGGTCGGCCAGTACTTCGCGGCAAGCACGCAGTTCTTCCAGTCCATCGACCTTTACACCTTCATTGTCTCCATCGTCGAACGCATGAAAGGTCGGCTGCCGGGACGAAGTCTCGACATCAGGGTGGACGGGGCGAACGACCTGTTCATCTCCATGGACCCCCAGGTCCTCCGCGACATCGCCGAGGGTCTCATCAAGAACGCCATCGAGAACACGCCGGACGGAGGCATCATAAGAATAGGCCTCGAACAGAAGGATGACCGGATCCTGCTCGCCGTCACGGACACCGGCATCGGCATCACGGAAGAGGACAAGCGCTACCTCCTCGACGGACTGCATCACGCGAAGGAAACAGACCTTTACTCCTCACGGAAACCGCTGGAGTTCGGCGCGGGGGGGAAAGGGCTCGACCTTTTGAGGATCAAGTACTATTCCCTGCGCTTCGGCTTCGACATCTCCTTCGAAAGCAGCCGCTGCGTCCACATCCCCACCGACCGGGACCTCTGCCCGGGAAATATCTCCCAATGCCCCGCCATCAAGGGCAGGGAAGAATGCCTCGCCTCGGGCGGGACGACATTCACTGTCTCCTTCCCTGTCAGGAAGAGATCGGCCTCGGTCGATGAAGCGTGATCCTAACCTCTCTTCCCGTGACGGACACGCTTTAAGCGTCACCGTTACGGATATCGCCATGCCCGGTGACTCGGGAGTGGCGAAGGCCGGTGACCTCGTGGTCTTCGTTCCCGGCACCATACCAGGCGACAGGGTGGCCATCCGCATCGTGAAGCGGGAGAAGCGCTACGGCCACGGAGTGGTCGTAGCCATCGAGGAGCCGTCGCCCTTGCGGGTTGAACCCGCCTGCCCTCATTTCGGAGCCTGCGGGGGCTGTACCATCCAGTCCATGGATTATGCCCGGCAGCTCGAGATGAAGTCCTCCCACCTGAGGGAATCCCTGAAAAGGATCGGCCGTCTCGACGTTGCTGAAGACCGGTTCGAAGAGATCACTCCCTCGCCCCGGGTTTATTTCTACCGGAGCAAGATAGAACTGGCCTTCGGCTATAAGGGTAACGCGGTCATCGCCGGGATGCGCGGCGGCACGACTGCCGGCGGGACCGGCCGTTCCGCCGTTCTGCCCGTTCCCGGCTGCAGGATCTTCTCCGACGGCCTGCAAAGGATACTCAGCGTGGTCGAGGACCACATGCATGGAGAGGGTCTTTTTCCCTACAACGAGCAAGCGAAAAAAGGAACGCTCCGTCATCTCGTCCTCAGGGAGTCAAAGGCGACGGGGCATATCATGGCCATCGTCGAGACGAAGGGCACAGAGGACCACGGCCTGGGCGAACTCTTCCGGCGGCTCAAGCAGGAGACCCCTCATGTGACAAGCCTCTGGAGGGCCGTCAACGACCGTCCCGGTTCCTATATCGATTACAGCCGTCTTCGTCATGAGGGCGGCGAGCGATATATCGAGGAATCCCTGGCGGGACTCACATTGCGCGTCCATCCCGCATCTTTCTTCCAGCCGAACCCGGCGGGGGCCGCCCTCATCTACGAGAGGGTGGGACGCGTTGCCGCGGAACTGAAGGCGGGGAACGTTCTCGGCCTTTACTGCGGCATGGCCCCCATGGAGCTCCTGCTGTCCCGCGAGTCGCGGAATGTCATAGGCGTCGATTCCTCGAAGGCAAATATAGACAACGCGCGGGAGAACGCCCTGCTCAACGGCATCGGCAACTGTTCCTTTCTTGCCGGAAGGGTCGAGGACATCGTTATGGACAGGAGTTTCAGAAAACCCGACCTCGTGGTGACGGACCCGCCGAGGAGCGGCATAAGCCCCCGCGGCATAACACTAATCGCCAACCTCGCGCCGAAGGCGCTCATATACGTTTCCTGCAACCCCGCCACCCTAGCCCGGGACCTTGGGCGGCTTGCCGCGACAGGCTACGCCGTCGACCTCGTCGCTCCCTTCGACCTTTTCCCCCACACCTCCCACCTGGAGACGCTGACGGTCCTGACGAAGAGGAGACGATGAAAAGGGAGAGAACAGAGGGAAGAGCCGAAACCCACGAACCTCCCGAGCGTTATGAGACGATACGCCACTACATCGCGGCCCTCCTCGAGGAAGGGACATACTCGGCAAAGGAGTTGTCAAGCATTGTTAAGATACCCGAGAGGGACATCTGTGACCACCTGGAACACCTGCAACGGTCGCTCGGCAAGGGCGGAAGGCGCCTTGCCGTGATCTCTGCCTCCTGCAGGCACTGCGGGTTCGTCTTCAGGAAGCGCGACCGTCTCACAAAACCCGGCAAATGCCCCTCCTGCCGCTCCATCCACATACAACCACCGATCTTTCATATAGAATAGTGTTAAGTTTTAGGTTTCAAGTTTTAAGTGTCAGGTGTTGAGTTCCGGGCCGTGAGATCTTGCCCGGAAAGTCTGCTGCCTCGCCGGGTGTTTCACCTAAAACTTAAAACCTAAAACTTAAAACGGTAACCTATCATCATTATTGCAATTACCGAGCTTTTCTGTTATATATTTCGATTGCCTATGCGTGATACCGTGGTCAGGGTGTGGAATGGCGAAGCAAGAGTGGCGCGGTGGCTCCTTTACATACCCCTTGCCTTTCTTTCCTATCTCTACCAGATAGCACTCATGGCGAGAGAGTACATGTACAGGACGGGGATCATGGCGACGCAAAGCGCGCCCATACCGGTTGTCAGCGTGGGAAACATCACCCTCGGGGGGACGGGGAAGACACCTGTCGTCGAGAGGCTCTCCCAGAGGTTCAAGGACGCCGGCTACAACCCGGGCATCATAACGCGGGGATACATGAGGAAGAGGAACGGGACATTCGCCGTGGACGCAAGGAACGACTCGGCGCACACCGCCGGGGACGAGGCATACATGCTTGCCAGGAGAACACGCATACCCGTCATCGTCGGCAAGGACCGCATGAAGGCCATCGAACAGGGCATCAAGGAGAAGAGCATCGACATGGCCATCCTCGACGACGGTTTCCAGGTGCGGGACCTGAGAAAGGACGTGGACATCCTCATCATCAACGGACGGGAGTCCTTAAGCAGGCAGGAGCTCTTTCCCCTGGGACCCTACCGCGAGCCCGTCTCGCGGGTGCGCGAATCGGATACCATACTCGTGAGCAAATCGGAGCCGGACAGCGCCACCCTCTATTTCACCCGGGGCATCCCCCGGTTCCAGGTGATGTATAAACCCGTTCACCTTTACAACGTGAAGAAGAACGCCATAGCCCATTACCGGTTCCTCAGGAACAAGAAGGTCCTCGCCTTCAGCGGGCTTGGCGACAACCAGTCCTTTTTTCAGCTTTTGAGGCAGATAGGCGCCGACGTAGTCCGGGAGATGCCCTTCCCCGATCATCACAGGTACACGGAGGGGGACCTCAGGAGAATGGGGTCGGCGGACAGTGTTCAGTGCATCGTCACCACCGAAAAGGACGCCGTGAAGCTCGCGGGAATGGAGGTTCCGGACAACCTTTTCTACCTCTCCATCGAGGCGCGGATAGAGGATGAGGATGCACTGATGGACCTCCTGCTCAAGAAGCTCGGGACCCGTTCCCCGGACCGCCTCGCCTAAAGAGGAGACAAAGCGGGTCGGGGAAGAAAGCTCACGATACGATCTCACACCTCGACCCTGCAGACACAATGGATGGCAGTGCCTCCCGCCATGGGCGGGATGGAAAATATAACAAGGAGGAGAGAGCATGTCAGAACAGGTATTCATTTTCGACACGACATTGCGCGACGGCGAGCAATCGCCCGGCAATACCATGAACACTCAAGAAAAGCTCAGGGTGGCGCGACAGCTCGAGCTCCTCGGTGTTGACATCATAGAAGCAGGTTTTCCCATCGCCTCCGAGGGCGATTTCGATGCCGTCAAGCAGATAGCGAAGCTCGTGAAGAACTGCCAGATAGCCGGGCTCGCACGCGCCAATGACGAGGACATAGACCGGGCGTGGAAGGCGATAAAGGTTGCCGCCCACCCCCGCATCCACACCTTCATCTCCACCTCGGACATCCACCTCAAGCACCAGTTCAGGAAGACCCGTGACGAGGTGCTCGCGATAGCGGTGGCCGCCGTGAAGAGGGCGAAAAAATACATCGACAATGTCGAGTTCTCCGCCATGGATGCCACGAGGAGCGACTGGGATTACCTGTGCAAGGTTCTCGCCGAGGTCATCGAGGCCGGCGCGACGACGGTCAATATCCCCGACACCGTCGGCTATGCCGTTCCTCACGAGTTCGGCGAGCTCATCGCCTACATCAGAAAGAACGTCCCCAATATCGACAGGGCCATTATCAGCGTTCATTGTCACAATGACCTCGGCCTTGCCACGGCCAACTCCATCGCCGCCATCCACAACGGGGCGCGCCAGGTGGAATGCACGATAAACGGCATCGGGGAGAGGGCGGGAAACGCCTCGCTCGAAGAGATAACCATGACCTTGAGAACGAGGAAGATGAGCTTCACCGCCGACACCCGCATCGTCTCCGAGAAGATATACCCGACGAGCAGGCTCATCACCTCCATCACGGGGGTACCCGTGCAGCCGAACAAGGCCATCGTCGGCGCCAACGCCTTCGCGCACGAGTCAGGCATCCACCAGGACGGTCTCCTGAAGGCGAAGCTCACCTACGAGATCATGACCCCCGAATCGGTGGGCATCCCGAAAAGCTCCCTCGTCCTCGGAAAGCACTCCGGCCGGCATGCCTTCCGGGACCGCATCGAGAACCTTGGGTACATCCTCGACGAGAAGGAATTGAACCTCGCCTTCAAGCGCTTCAAAGCGCTCTCGGACATGAAGAAGAACGTCTACGATGAGGACATCGAGATGATCATCATGGATGAGATATACAAGACGGCCGAGAGGCTGAAGCTCGTATACCTCAACGTGAGCTGCGGGAACACGACGATACCGACAGCCACGGTGAAGATGGAGATAGACGGGAACACCGTCCAGGACGTCGGTACCGGTGACGGTCCCGTCGACGCGGCCTTCAAGGTCATCAAGAGGCTCGTCAAGACAACGAGCAAGCTGGAGAAGTTCTCCGTGAACTCCATCACACAGGACATGGACGCCCAGGGTGAGGTCTTCGTCAAGATCTCCGAGAAGGGGCTCAAGGCCATAGGGAAAGGAGCGGACACGGACATCATAGTCGCCAGCGCGAAGGCGTATATAAACGCGCTGAACAGGCTGGAATACATGAAAACGAAGAAATCCTGAGAGGAAACGATATGGGAATGACCATCACTGAAAAGATACTGGCAGCGCACGCGGACAAGGAGCGGGTGGAGCCCGGGGAGATCCTGGATTGCAGGATAGACCTCGCCCTGGCGAATGACATCACGGCGCCGTTGTCCCTCGAGGAATTCGAGAAGGTGGGGGCAAAGGCCGTTTTCGACCCCGACAAGGTCGTCTTCGTTCTTGACCATTTCACACCCAACAAGGACATCCTTTCGGCCGAGAACTGCAAAAGAATACGGGAATTCTCCCGAAAACACGGCATCGTCAATTTCTTCGAGGGCGGGGAATGCGGGATAGAGCATGCCCTTTTACCTGAAAAGGGGCTCGTCGTGGCCGGTGACCTCGTTATCGGCGCCGACAGCCACACCTGCACGTACGGGGCCCTCGGCGCCTTCTCCACGGGTATGGGCTCGACGGATGTGACCTACGGTATGGTGACGGGCCGCACCTGGCTGAAGGTGCCCGAGAGCATCAAGTTCCACTGTTACGGAAAATGGCGGAAGTGGGTAACGGGAAAAGAGCTCATCCTTCACATCCTGGGCATGATCGGGGTTGACGGAGCGCTTTACAGCGCCATGGAGTACAGCGGTGAGGCAATAGCCGCCCTGTCCATGGATTCCCGGTTCTCCATTGCCAACATGGCGATAGAGGCCGGGGGGAAGAACGGCATATTCCCCGTCGATGACAGAACGATATCCTACATGAAGGAACACGCCACGCGGCCCTACAAGGTCTACGCGAGCGATGACGACGCGAAGTACAGCCAGGAGTACGAGATCGATGCCTCGAAGGTAGGCTTCAGCGTCGCCTGCCCCTCGCTCCCGTCCAACGTGCGGGACGCCGGGGAACTCAGCGCCATAGATGTGGACCAGGTCGTCATCGGTTCCTGCACCAACGGCAGATTGGAAGACCTGGAGATGGCAGCCGCCATCCTCGCGGGGAAGAAGGTGAGCAAAGGCTTGCGGTGCATCGTGATCCCCGCGACACCCGCGATCTACGGCGAGGCCATGCGGCGGGGATACTTCCAGACATTCCTGGATGCCGGCTGCATCATATCGCCGCCCACCTGCGGCCCCTGCCTCGGCGGTCACATGGGCATACTGGCAAAGGGAGAGAGGGCCGTGGCCACAACGAACAGGAACTTTATCGGAAGGATGGGGCATCCCGAAAGCGAGGTCTATCTCGCCGGTCCCGCCGTGGCGGCGGCCACTGCCATCAAAGGAAGGATAGCCCGTCCCGAGGAGGTATTATGATCGTCAAAGGAAGGATCTGGAAATTCGGCGACAATATCGATACCGATATCATCATCCCCGCGAAATATCTCGCGCACACGGACCCAAAGGTCCTCGGTGAGCACTGCATGGAGCCCCTGGCTCCGAACTTTCCGAAGGAGGTCAGGGCCGGGGACATCATCGTCTCGGGCTCCAATTTCGGCTGCGGGTCCTCCCGGGAGCACGCGCCTCTCGCCATCGCGGCGCTCGGCATACCGCTCATCGTCGCGAAGACATTCGCCAGGATATTCTACCGCAACGCCTTCAACAAGGGCCTCGCGCTGCTGGAAGCGGACATCTATGATCTCGTGAAGGACGGTGACGAGATCGAGGTCGACATATCGACAGGCATCATCCGCTGCGGCGAGAACAAGGTCGAAGCCAAACCCATACCCCCCTTCATGGTTGACCTCATTAACGAGGGCGGGTTGATAAACTATCTCAAGAAAAAGCTGGAGGGCTAAATGAAACAGTACAACGTAGCAGTCGCCGGAGCCACCGGCGCGGTCGGAAATGAAATGGTAAAAGTCCTCGAGGAACGGAATTTCCCGGTCAAGAACCTGACGCTTCTCGCTTCCTCGCGGAGCGTGGGCAAGACAATGAGCTTCCATGGTGAAAACGTAAAGGTGCAGGAGCTGAAGGAGGACTCTTTCAGGGACATCGACATCGGCCTCTTTTCACCCGGCGGTGCCGTGAGCCAGAAATTCGCGCCCATCGCGGCGGCCAGCGGGTGCGTGGTCATCGACAACACGAGCGCCTTCAGGATGGAGAAGGACATCCCCCTCGTTGTACCCGAGGTCAACGAGCACGCCATAGCGCAGCACACGAAGCGGGGCATCATCGCCAACCCCAACTGCTCGACGATCCAGATGGTGGTGGCCTTGAAGCCCCTCCACGACGCGGCAAAGATCAAAAGGGTCGTTGTATCCACCTATCAGGCAGTTTCCGGGACGGGACAGAAGGCCATAAAGGAACTTGAGCAGCAGGTCCTCGCCATTTACAACATGAAGACCATCGAGAAGAAGGTCTATCCCCATCAGATCGCCTTCAACGTCCTGCCGCATATCGACAGCTTCCTCGATACCGGGTACACCAAGGAAGAGATGAAGATGGTCAACGAGACGAAGAAGATCATGGAGGACGATTCCATTGCCGTTACAGCTACGACGGTGAGGGTCCCCGTCTTCTACGGACACTCCGAGTCGGTGAATATCGAGTTCGAGCGGGAAATGACCCCCGATATGGCGCGCAAGCTCCTGAAGAAGGCCCCGGGCATCAAAGTGGTCGACGACCCGGCGAAGAACAAATATCCTCTCGCCATAGACGCCGCCGGCAAGGATGACACGTACGTGGGCAGGATCAGGATCGATGATACCGTCAAATACGGCCTCAACATGTGGATAGTCGCCGACAACATCAGAAAAGGCGCCGCCCTGAACGCGGTGCAGATAGCGGAAGCTTTGATAAAGAAATACCTGTGACCCTGTAACGTCGATCCGCGCAAACCCTCCCTCCGAAAGGGAGGGTTTGCGCTTTTGCATCCTTTCAGGTCCTGTCAAGTATCTCTCTTACCATCCTGAGGAGCATGGTCGGTCTCAAAGGCTTTGAAAGGAAATCAAATTCCCCTTCCTCGATACCCTTGTCGAGAACAATGTCCCGGGTGTGACCGCTCATGAAGAGGACCTTCATGTCCCGGCCGGCCCTTCTCATCTCCTCGTATGCTTCCCTGCCGTTCTTCCCCGGCATAACGGAGTCTATGACGACGAGATCGACGCT
>ENA-UOXR01003987-UOXR01003987.1-bioreactor-metagenome-genome-assembly--contig:-NODE-3987-length-11998-cov-4.361634_pt1 | contig 11998 bp, 12 predicted proteins | sample MGYA00238164_ERZ764825 | MGnify/ENA primary metagenome ERZ764825 (study PRJEB28920, sample SAMN05720171) | bioreactor metagenome | isolation source: Anaerobic biogas reactor | place: USA:Washington...
TCCTTTCGATCAACAGCACCGGGCCGTGCGACCTGAACTCCAAGTGGGGCGGAATCTTCTTCTACGGCATCCACCAGGTCGACGCGATCCTCAAGGCATTCGGGTACGGCATCGACGCGGTCCAGGTCATCAAAGCCGGTCGCGGCAATCCCAACGCGGTCGCGGTGATGACGTACCGCGAGGGCGGTCCGGTGGTGTCGATGGAGTGTATCGCCCAGGGCCAGGCGGGCGGCTTTATCTTCCGGGCGGTCGGCGAGAAGGGGCGCGTCGACTACAACTACCAGGCCGACGCCAACCAGTATCTCGGCGGCGTCAGGAAGTTCCTGATGATGTTCAAGACGGGCAAAGAGCCGCACACGCCGCGGGAAATGCTCGAGCCGATCGCCGTGCTCGAGGCGCTCAACAAGTCGGTCAAGAGCGGCAAGCGGGTCAAGGTCGCCAAGCTTCCCGGCTAGCGACAACCACCGCAGCAGCTTAACGGCACGGTTGGCCGCCACCAGCCGTGCCGTCTCCTTTTCCTTTCGCGTCCCGCCTTCGCCGGGGCCCCGCTTCGCGACCTCCGCTTGATTTTCCGGCCCTGCCGCTCCTATCGTTACCCTGGTTTTCGCGGTAGCTGCAGGAGATCGCAGGAATGAAGCACATTGTCCGTCTGTCCGCCGTTTCCCTGTCCATACTGTTCGGCAGTTGCGCAGCCGCTCCTTCCATGCCCCTCGATCCGGTCCGCGCGGTCGCGACGACGCGATTTGACGTCACCGTCGATCGGACGACTCTCAAGCTGCCCTACTACGCCAACACGGCTCTTGATGAGACGAACCCGGCGATTATCCGCGCGGTGATCGCGGTTCACGGGGCCGATCGCAACGCCGATCGGTTCTTTGAGGGCGTGCGGGCTGCTGCGCGACGCGCGACGGCTGAGAACTCGACGCTTATCATCGCACCGCAATTCCTTGAACTGCCCGACATCGAGCAACACAAGCCCGGGTCGGACGTGCTGTTCTGGAGCGGCGGATGGCGGCAGGGCGATCCGTCGCGTTCGACCCGCGTGCATCGGCGGCGGGCCCGCGTCAGCTCGTTCGAAGCCATCGATCAGATGGTTCTGAGGCTCGCCGACGGCACACGATTCCCGAACCTCAAGCACATCGTGATCGCCGGCCACTCCGCCGGCGGCCAGTTCGTCAACCGCTACGCCGCGGGCAATCGCGTCGAAGACCTCATCGCGCCATCGCGCGGCATCGACTTCCGCTATGTTGTCGCCAATCCGTCATCATATCTTTATTTCGACGGCGAACGGCGGATCGGCGGCGAAGGCGACCGCTTCGCCACCCCGTCCACGTCGGAGTGCCTGACGTGCCCCACCTACAACCAATACCGCTACGGCCTGGACCATCTGAATTCTTACATGGCCACGGTGGGAACCGACACTATCGCCGAGCAATACGGTCGGCGCCACGTCGTCTACCTCGTGGGCGAACTTGACAATCGTGACGAACTGTTCCTTGATCGCACGTGCCGGGCCAACCTCCAGGGCGCCCACCGCCTCGAACGCGCGATTATCTACTACAGCTATCTCCAGCACCACTTCGGCCCCGAGATCGCCGCCAATCACCACCTGGCGATCGTTCCGGAGACGGGGCACAATTCGTACCGCATGTTCGGTTCGGAACCGGGCCTTCGGTACCTCTTCGACCACGAGCCAGCCGACCGCGCCGCCTCGCCGGCGGCCACCAGCCGCCCGGCGGAGGCTTTGGCCTCGTGAACGTTGGACATCAACGAGAGTGAGAATCAGAGTCGGCGATATGATCTCTGATGCTTTACTACAAGCATGGCTTATAGGATGACCCTTTCCTCCCGGTATTCCTTGATATTCAACGCTTTGTCCCTTAGGATTATTGTGCCACCAAAGGGAACAATCCCAATTGACGAGAACCCGCTGGGAGATGTTGTCGGCGGGCTGATTTCCAATAACCGGTTTCAGGAGGAAGCTGCCACATGACACAGTTCATCACCAAACTCGCTGAGATTTCGCGGCTGGATCAGGCCGAACGGATGCGTCTGGAGAACGTCGCCATCAAGTACGCGTTCCGCTCCAATGAGTATTACCTGTCGCTGATCGACTGGAACGATCCGGACGACCCGATCCGCCGGCTGATCCTTCCGCACCCGGGCGAACTGGAGGAGTGGGGCCGTCTCGATCCGTCCGACGAAAAGGCGTATACGCGCATTGCCGGTTTGGAACACAAGTACAACTCGACCGTGCTCCTGCTGGTCAGCAACGTGTGCGGCGGGATCTGCCGATTCTGTTTTCGCAAGCGGGTGTTCCTGGACGGCAGCCGCGGCAGTGAAGTGCTCCGCGACCTTGACGCCGCGCTCGACTACATCCGGCAGCACACGGAGGTGACCAACGTGCTGCTGACCGGCGGCGATCCGCTGATGCTTACCACCGAAAAGCTCGACCGCATGATCTCTGAGCTGCGCAGGATCGAGCACGTCCGGATCATCCGGATCGGCAGCAAGATGCCCGCGTTCAATCCGCACCGCATCATCGACGATCCGGCGCTGCTGGAGATGATCAACCGCCACACCCTGCCCGATAGGAAGATTTACGTGATGACGCACTTCAATCATCCGCGAGAACTGACCGCTGCCGCGATCAGCGGCTGCAACCTGCTCGGCCGCGCGGGCGCGCTGTTGGCCAATCAGACGCCGATGATCCGCGGAGTCAACGACAGGCCCGAGGTGCTCGCTGAGCTGTTTCGCAAGCTCTCGTTTGTCGGCGTGCCGCCGTATTACGTCTTCCAGTGCCGGCCCGCGGTGGCCAACAAGGCCTACGCCGTGCCGATCGAGGAAGGGTACCAGATCTTCGAGCGGGCCAAGGCCCTGGTGTCCGGCCTGGCCAAGCGGGCGCGGTTTGTCATGAGCCACGCCACCGGTAAGATCGAGATCATCGGCTTGGCCCACGACCGCGTCTACTTCAAATATCACCGCGCCGCCAACGACGGCGACAGCGGGCGTTTTCTCGCCTATCAGCGGAACGGCGACGCGTTCTGGTTCGACGATTACGAAGAGACCGTTCGCGACTATCCGGTCACCGAACCATACCGGCTCCACGGGCCCGAGTAGGCCCGCAGCGGCCCGGCGATCAGGATGTACCCGATGAAACCCTACTTTTGCCCACAGTGCGGCAACGACTATTCAGCGGCTGAGTGCCTCGACGAGGGCGGCCTTCGCCGATGTCCGGAGTGCGTCCGGCCGCGGGTGCTTTTGTCCGGGCACATCCTGATCGCGATCGGGTTGCTGATCCTGTTCGGTTCGACTATGATTCTTCCCCCGTACGTGCCGGCGGCTGGTATAATGATCGGAGGAGCGTTGTGCATCACGGGGCTGGTTCGCACCATTCGCCGTCGGCGTCGGCGCAGGGAGCATGACGGCGACGACGAGTTCGATCCCGACGACGACTACTGATGGGCCGATCACCGCTGAGGAGAAAGGGCAAGTCATGACCACCAAAGCCGTCATCTTCGATCTGGACGACACGCTGATGGCTGAAGGGCCGGCGTATCGCACGTGCTTTCTGGAGACCTGCCGGACCGCCCACGAGCATTATCAGATCGAGCCCGAGGAGTTGCTCGAAGCCCTTGGCCGCCACGCGGAACTGCTGTGGCGAAAGAGCGGGTTGATCGAGTACTGCCGCGAGATGGGCATCATCTGGTCGGAGGGGCTATGGGGTACTTTCGAGGGCGATCAGCCGAACCTCAGGAGCCTCGCGGAGTGGGTTCCCGCGTACCGGGTTGAGGCGTGGTCGAAGGCGTTGGCGGATCACGGCGTGATCGATCTGTTGCTGGCGGAGGAACTGGCTGACGACTTTATCCGCCGCCGGCGCGAGTGCCACGAGTTGTTTTCGGAGGCGCTGGAGGTTTTGGATCACTGCCGGTCAAAGTACTCGCTGGCGATGGTCACCAACGGCGCACCGGACATCCAGATGGCCAAGGTCCGGGCGGCACGGCTCGAACCGTACTTCAAGAGCATTCTGATTTCCGGCGAAGTGGGCGTCGGCAAGCCGGACCCGCGCATCTTTCGGATGGCCCTGGAACAGCTCGGCGTCGGCCCGGAGGAGGCTGTGATGGTCGGCAACAGTCTGCAGCGGGACATCCGCGGGGCCAGAAACGCCGGCATCCGCGCGATCTGGATGCAGCTCGATGGCGTCAAACCCGACGACGACGTCGAACCCGACGCGAAGATCACCAACCTGAGCCAGTTGCCGGCGTTGCTGTAGCGGGGCATGTTCGGCTTGCGGTTCTGTACTATGCCAGGAGCCAATCGACAAACTCTGCGACTCGCCGCAGCCGTAGCGAATCACTTTGGAAAGGCGACTCCTTGCTGAATGCCCTGCAGATGAAACCTACCGGTTATTCACCGCCTCCGCCTCTTGGGCTTCCTTCTGCCTGAGCCCCTTCCTTCGTCTGAACACTACCGCGTTCAGGATCCAGAGAAGGAAGAACCAAGTCCCGAGCAGAAGCACGAGATTGATAGGAAAACCGAGGATCGTCGTCGGGCCGACGAAGTCAAGCCACGGGCCGTCGGGCGTGCTCCGCTGGAAGATGATGTATGGGACCGGCCATCCGTGGATGCGCGTGTTCTCACGAGGCGAGTACACGTAGTGAAACGTCAGCGCGTAAGCCAAGACCGAAACACCGACGCCTGACAGCACCGTAATCCACCAATAGCTCGAAGAGGTGTCGCGGTTGCGAAGAATGAGGTAGGGACAGACAATCGTGACGCCCATGAACATCAGAATAACAACAATCAGCAGTAGAGCCACGGTTCACCTTAAGCGAGGTTATAGCATACGGCGGGGATGGTCCTGTCGCAACATGGAATCCTCCTGTGAAAGACCCTGTCGTCCATCGCGCTCGATTGGCGGGTCAACCTGCCGCTTGGGGGCAGAACGACCCGCCCTACAGATACCGCCCGGACGCTGTCACCCGATGATCACCAGCGCCAGATACGGCACGAGGTTGAACAGGATGACCACCATCTTGAAGAATCCGAGCCAGCCGTAGATGACCACGTTGAAGGTCTCCCTTGATACGGGAAACCACCGGCTCTGCATCCGATAGGCCCAGTCGCCCGCGAAGGCGAGCATCAGGAAGCTGATGACCAGCAGCCCCGCATTGATGATCGTGCACCACATGAAGAACGTCCGAAAGGTGGCGATGTCCATCGCATTCTCCTTCCCGGTTATTCCAGCATCGCGTCGTCCACACGGCGAAACAACCTTCTGGCACGCCACAAGCATGCAGGCCTCTGTTCGCCTATAGCTAACGTCGTCTCGCCCGAATATCAAGCGCCATCGGCAGCCGACGAAGATTACTGGCAGCACGGACGCACATGGAGTATCATGCAGATCAACGACAGGGGACATGGCATGAAGACCAGACACGCGGCATGTGTGATCGTTTTGGCCTCGGCCGCGACGGCGATGTTGTTGACCTGCGCCTCGGCTGATAAACCCGCCACGCTTCCCGCCCGGATCGCGCTGCCGGCGCCGCGGCAGGAGGGCCCGCTTACGGTCGAGCGGGCGATCGCCCAGCGGCGATCAGTCCGACGGTTCGCCGATCGGGCCGTGAGCATCAAGCAACTTTCACAGATTCTCTGGTCCGCTCAGGGCGTTACCGACCACCAGCAAGGGCTCCGAGCCGCTCCTTCCGCCGGTGCGCTGTATCCCATTGAGATGTACGTCGTTGCGGGGAATGTGGCCGATTTGGCTGCCGGCGTGTATCGTTACCTGCCGCGTGAGCATCGGCTGATGCGAGTTGCCTCCGGCGATCGGCGAAAGGCGCTTGTCGATGCGGCACTCGGACAGGGGAGTGTACGCAATGCCCCCGCCATTCTGGTTGTCAGCGGCGTCTACAGCCGCACCGCCGCCAAGTACGGCGAGCGGGCCGCCCGCTACGTTCACATGGAGGCTGGAGCGGCGGCCCAGAACGTCTATCTTCAGGCTGAGGCGCTCGATCTGGCCACCGTCCTTGTCGGCGCCTTTGGCGACAGGCAAGTCCAGGAGGCTCTGGAGCTTCCCAAAGACCACGAGCCTCTGGTGCTTTTGCCGGTCGGCTGGGAGGAATGAACTTTTCAGCGGCCAGCCGGTCTATATATTACGGAAACCTCTGTGGAGGACCGGACATGGCTCGATCGCTCGCTTTCGTAACGGTTGCGGCTTTGCTCTACGGCGCCGCGTTCGGCGACGGCATGGCCTTCACCCGCCCCACCGACGACACCTCCGTGCTTGAACCGCTGCCGGAGCGGACGCAGGCCGCCGCCATCGCCCATGCCGACGGCGTGCAGCGGATGATTATCACGGTCGATTTCGAACTCGACGAGGCGGCAGAGGCATTGTGGATTTTCCCGGCGCCTGGCGACCCGAACGCCGTGGTTCTCGACGTGCTCGACCAGTTTTCGCTGTTCCAGGGCGACGATCTCTGCCGCGACGCCCGCCGCAAGGTGGATGGCTTGATGTTTTTGTTCCGCGCCTCGCAGATCTATCCCATCTTCGCCGAGGCGGTTCTCGCCCGCTCCCACCTCTCGGTCAGAAGCCTCGCGGACGATCCGCTTGAACACCGAATGGGAGGCGACAAATTTGACGTCTTCATCCATGCTGAAATCAGCAAGTGGGGTATTCACAGCGAAGCGGTCACCGCGACGTCGTTCGAAGCTCTCGCCGATTACCTGCGAGGCAAGAACGCCGCCATCAAAGAAGATCATGTGCAGAGCTTCCGCCCGTACTTCGCTGAGGGCTACGTTTTTGTCCTTGTATGGATCGAGTCGCAGGCCGAATTGATTGACCGGTTCGCCACACAGCCGCAACACCGCCAGTATCTGCGCTTCCGCCGGCCGTGCATCTTCGTCCAGTTTCCCACCCCAACCATCTTCTATCCACTCAAGCCCACCAGCGGATACGGCCAGGCGGTCGTGCCGGTCCGCCTGTTCCTGGTCGGCCACGTCATGCCGCAAGCCGATCCGTCCCTTCTGGCTGACCTGCACTGCGGCTACTTCCGGCAGGAGCGCGGTCGCGAGGGCTTCGACCGACTCCTTTCCGGGCACAACCCGCGCGGGATGGACTACACGCTCGTTCGCCTCGCCGTTCCGGCCAGCCGGTTCGTCGACGACCTGCGGTTCGAGCCCGGCGCGCCGACACGGGTTCGGTTCGCCGCCGCCGTCAGCGATCTGGATGCTGGAGAGTTCTTCTGGCTCTACGCCCTGATCGGGTTTCTTGCCGTGTCGTATGCCTCAGCCGGCGTGGCCTCGTCACTGGTCTTCGGTCGGTGGCATCCGCACGCCCAGATGGGCTTCTGGAACGCCTTTGGTCTGCCCGGCGTCCTGCTGGGAATCTACCTGCGGATCGGCGACCACGCCGACGACCTGCGATTCCAGGCGAGACGGTTCGGGCCGTTCGGACTGCGATTCTGGCATCTGTTCACGATCGCGTTCCTCGCCTTCACCATCCTGATCCAGGTGGCGTTCGCGCTGCTCCTGGGCCCCGACACGTTCGGCGGGTGATCAGGCGACCTAAAGTCGTTGCCCCGCAAGACCGATAATCGTATAACGTGTAGTAACAAATGCCTCGGGCGTCACCGACGCCGATCCCGAAAGCACGGCGGATATGACAGAGACACAAGTCGAGCAGGAACAAGACGTTACGCAACAGGAGAGTCCGCCGCAGGCCGCTCACGAGACCCTTTCCGAGAATCAGGATCAGGAGCAAGCTCAGGATCAGGACCAGCCCGAAGGGGTCCAGGCCGATTCGCCGCCACCCGCAAAGAGCGAGAAGCCCGCGCGAACGGCTGATATTAGCAGAATACTCCAGATAGAAGTACCTATTATCGTACGTCTTGCCCAAAAGACGTTGCCGCTTCAGGATGTTCTGGACCTAAGCCCGGGTACGGTGATCGAGTTCAGCAAGTCGGTCGACGACGACCTGGACCTGATGATTAATAACAAGTGCGTCGGGTCCGGAGTGGCGGTCAAGATCGGCGAGAATTTCGGCCTGCGGATCAGCCGCATCGGTCCCATCGACGAGACGATCAAGGCGATGGGCGCCGCGGCCAAGTCCTAAACCAGCCCCACCTTCTCGGCTATGGACCGGGCCAGGGCCAGCGCCTCCGCTTTCGTTTCCACCTGGCCGTTTAGCTGTGCGTCGAAGACCTCGTCGAGCACTTCCTGGTAGCCGAGGCCTGGCGGGACGCCCAGCGCTTTTTCCAAATCGCCGCCGTGGATCAGCGGCGCGGTCTGGCGCAGGGCTTCGCGATCGATCGTCTCGGCCAGATGCTCCACGCCTTCCAGCACCGTCGATGGCTCCAGTCCGGCCTCGACGCGAGCCCGGTACAGCGCGATCAGTTCGTCGTAACCGTCGCAGAGCATGATCCGCTTGATCTGGGCCAGGCTGAGGTCGCCGTCCAGCCCCAGCAGCGGCAGGTGATGGATCAGCCAGACCACCGCGTGGCGCTGGCGGTTTGAGCAGGTCAGCCGGCGGCAGACGTCGTCGGCCACCTGGGCTGAGGTGTTGGCCTCCGGCGTCTTGACCCGCGTTCGGACGGTCCGCGGCCGGTCGATGGTTGCGGATCGCATCAACCCGGTCAGATGCAGGACGGCTGCAAACACCGTTTCGAATCGCACGTGCGGTCCGAGCCGATCGACGGTCATCAGCGAGTGGTCGAAGGCGTCGCCCGCGGCGGAAACTTCGTGTCCTTCGGCGAACGTCACGCCCGGCCGACCTCGCAGATCCGTCAGCTCCGGCAGCACGTAGGGCAGCAGTCCCAACTCATCGGCCAGCCGCAGTCCGCGCATCCGGCCGGTCCGCGTGAGCATCTTGCGCAGCTCGTCGAGGATTCGTTCGGTGCTGATTTCCTGGATTTGTTCGGTTTGCGACCGGATCGCCGCCGCCGTCCGGTTCTCGACGGCAAAGGCCAGCCGCGCGGCAAACCGCACCGCTCGCAACAACCGCAGATGATCCTCGCGGAAGCGGCGATCCGGTTCGCCGATCGCCCGGATCAGCCCCGCCCGCAGGTCCGCCCGTCCGCCCACCAGGTCGATCAGGCGATCCTCCAGCGGATCGTAGTACATCCCGTTGATTGTGAAATCTCGCCTCGCTGCGTCCTCTTCGAGCGTGGCGAATCGCACCCGGTCCGGATGCCGTCCGTCGCTGTAGCTTTCATCGGTGCGGAAGCTGGCGACTTCGATCCACTGGCCGCCCATCCCCACCAGCACCACGCCGAACTGCGCGCCGACCAGGCGGGTCCGGCGGAACAGTGCCTGAATGGCCTGTGGCCGCGCCGAGGTCGCCACGTCGTGCTCGTCGATGTCTTGCCGGCCCAACAGCATGTCGCGGACGCAGCCGCCGACCAGGTACGCCTCGTGCCCGGCCTCGCGAAGGACCTCGATGATCTTTACCGCTGCGCTGCGATTGTCCATGATCCACGTATTGTAGCCCGGACCGATCGGCTTGGACAGACCTGAGTGCATGCGGCGATGCGGCACGTGTCCCGGCGCCGCCCGGTCGGTTCAGGAGCGGTTCAGATGCAGGACCTTGGCGGGCGGGAATCCGTTGAACCAGGTGGACGAGGCGTGCGAGTAGGCGCCGATGTTCTCGGAATAGACAAGGTCGCCGATCTCGAGTTCGGGCAAATACTCAGCCTGCGAGATCGTGTCGAGCGCGTCGCAGGTCGGTCCGAAGACCGCACTGATGTGGCCCGACCCGCCCTTGAAGGCCTTGATCGGGTAGTGGCAGTGGTCGAAGAGGATGCCCGAGTAGGTGTGGTAGACGCCGTCGTTGAGATAGTAGCACCGCTTGCCGTCGCGCTCGGCTTTGCCGATGACCTCGGCGACGAGGGTGGCGGCGGTGGCCACCATGAACCGTCCCGGTTCGGCCAGGATTTCGATATCCCTGGGAAAGAGGCGATTGATCTCGGAGTTCAGGACGCGGGCCAGATCGCGGAGTGGGCCGACCGTCTGATCGTAGCGGGCGGGAAAACCGCCGCCGATATCGAGCAGCTTGAGTGCGAAGCCGCGGGCCGACGCCTCTTCCATGATGCCGGCTGAGATGCTCAGGGCCTGGACGAAGTTCTCGAAGTTGGTGCACTGGCTGCCGACGTGGAAGCAGAGGCCTTCGACGACGAGGCCGGCGTCGTGGGCGGCGGCGATCAGGTCGACCGCCTCGGCGGGTGCGCAGCCGAACTTGCTGGAGAGTTCGACCATCGAGCCGGTGTTGGGCACCCGGATACGGAGGGCCAGACCCGCCTGCTGGGCGTGGCGGCGGATCTTCCTGATCTCTTCGACGTTGTCGTAGGTCACCAGCGGCCGGTAGCGGTCGAGTTCCTCGAGGGTCTGGCGGTCCTTGATCGGATTGGCGTAGATGATCTTGTCCCAGATGAAATCCTGGCGGGCTTTGGCGGGCAGCTTGCGGATGTTCTCGTAGACCAGCCGGAATTCGGCGATCGAGGCCACGTCGAAGCTGGCCCCGATTTCGTAAAACGTTCTGACGATCGCCGGGTCCGGATTGGCTTTGACCGCGTAGTAGGCCTGGACGCGGGGTAGATGGCGCCTGAACTGGGCGTAGTTCGCGCGGAGCACGTCGTGGTCGACCACGAACAGCGGGGTGCCGTGGCGGCGGGCGAGTTTTTCCAGGGCCTTGGGTTTGGCTTTGGGCATCACAGTTCCTTGTTGTGCTTCCAGTACACCTTGGTTTCCTTTTCGAGCAGTTCGGGCAGCCGGTCGTAGAGCCGCTTGGGTTTGCGGCGGTCGTGGCGGGCCAGGGCGTAGTGGGTGAGCATCGGCAGGGCGACTGTCGAGTCGAGGTAGCAGACGATGGCGTCGGGAAGCTGCGTGGGATCGACCTTGCCCCAACTGACCGCCTCCTGGGGCGTGGCGCCGGAAAGGCCGCCGGTGTCCGGCCGGGCGTCGGTGAATTGGATGAAGAAGTCGTGGCCCTCTTCTTTGACCCGCAGGACTTCCTGGATCTGCGGCTCGGTCTGGAGGGTGAAGTTCTTGGGCGAGCCGCCGCCGACCAGCAGCACGCCGGTCTTGCGTCGCGACTGTTTGGCGTCCAGCACGATGGCGGTGGTTTCGTTGACGTCGCGCGAGGGGTTAACCCGCAGCTTCGAGCCGCGCATCTCGAGGCCGGCGACGTTCATGCCGATGGTCGAGTCGCCCGGCGAGGGGCAGAAGCACGGCACGCCCGCCCGGTAGGCGGCGGCGAGGACCGAGGCGTCCTTGAGGCCCGTCTGCTTTTCGAACTCGGCGCAGTATTTGCCGATCCGGTGGTGCAGTTCGGCTGTGCCCATCTCGTGCTGGAACTCGTCCTGGAGCAGGATCTGGCGCAGGACGTGGTCGGTGGCCATCAGGACGTCGTTGTAGTCGAGCAGGATGTCGTAGATTCGCACGACGCCGACCTTGCGGAGTTCCGGATCGCGGACGAACGGCGAGCCGCGGAACAGCGGCAGGTTCATCGCGTGGTGCATGTCGTGGTAGAGGTTGGCTCCGGTCGAGATGATCCAATCGACGAACCCGGCCTTGATGAGCGGCACGACGGCGGAGGCGCCAAGGCCCGCCGGCGTCAGCGCTCCGGCGAGGCTCATGCCGATGGTCACGTCCGGATCGAGCATCTTCTCGGTGAACAGGCGGCACGCCTCCTGGAGCCGTCCGGCGTTGTAGGCCAAAAACGCGTTGTCCATCAGGTCGGGCAGCTTTTCCTTGCCGGTGATCGGCTTGGGCAGGATCCGCTGACCCGAGAGGAACTCCTTTTTGCCTTTGGCGAACTTGTGCGGGTACTTGCTTTGAAACTGTTTGGGCAGTTGCACCTTGGCCATCTATCTGTTCTCCTTGCAAATTTGTTCCTACAGGGTCGCGACCGTAAGAGGACGGGATTTCCATACGCCCCAGACCACTGACGGTAACGGAATAATAATATCGGGTTGGTCGGCGGATGGCAAGAGAGTGTGATCCAAAG
>ENA-UOXR01003991-UOXR01003991.1-bioreactor-metagenome-genome-assembly--contig:-NODE-3991-length-11982-cov-16.501300_pt1 | contig 11982 bp, 10 predicted proteins | sample MGYA00238164_ERZ764825 | MGnify/ENA primary metagenome ERZ764825 (study PRJEB28920, sample SAMN05720171) | bioreactor metagenome | isolation source: Anaerobic biogas reactor | place: USA:Washington...
AAAAAACAGAGGTTGGCGGGAGCCAACCTCTGTTTGAATCTATTGAAAGAGCGGACTATTCTTCGTGCAATTCTTTCTGACGTGCGTTCATGATTTCCTGTGCCAGGTGGGTGGGGACCAGATCGTAGTGGTCAAATTCCATGGCGAAGGTACCGCGACCACCAGTCATGGAACGCAGGTTGGTGGTATAACGCATCATTTCAGACAGAGGTACTTCAGCTGTGATGGTCGAACGACCTCGATCTGAATTCATACCCTGAACGCGGGCACGCCGGGTGTTGAGATCGCCCATGATATCGCCCATGTTTGCTTCCGGCATGTGCACGGTAACTTTCATGATCGGTTCATAAAGCACCGGGTTGGCATCTTTGAATGCCAGTTTGAAGGCTTCGCGACCGGCAATTTCGAAGGCGATAGGTTTTGAATCGACGGGATGTTCCTTACCATCAAAAACTGAAACGCCCACATTATGGACCGGATAACCTGCCACCACACCTTCTTTCATAACGCTACGGATGCCCTTTTCAATCGGTCCCATATAGTTATTGGAGATCGCACCGCCAAAGACATCATTGCTGAAAGAGAAATCTTCGTCCTGGATGGGGAATACTTTCAGATGAACTTCGCCAAATTGACCTGAACCACCGGTCTGTTTCTTGTGGCGGTACATTGCGCTAGCTTCTTTTGTAATATGCTCTTCGTAGGGCACCTTGGGTTCGTGCAGGTCCAGGTTGAGCTGGAATTTTTGTTCAGCGCGTTTGACAGCTACATCGATGTGCTGATCGCCCATGCCAAATATCAAGGTCTGGTGCGTGGCAGCTTCCATCTCCCAAGAGAAGGTCATATCTTCTTCTGCCAGGCGTGTCAGGGTCTGGCTCATCTTGGCTGCGTCTGACTGGGTCTTGGGGGTGATGGCAACCCGATAAAGCGGATGTGGATAAGAAGGAGCAGGCAGAGTCAGATTTTGCTCTTTGGTAGTGAGTGTATCACCAGTGGTGGTAACGCTCAGTTTGGCAACAGCGCCAATATCACCGCTATGAATTACAGGAACAGCCTGCATTTCCTTTCCATAAGGAACCTGCACACCAGCCAGGCGTTCTTCTTCACCCTTATTGGCATTCCAAACGCGGGTATCTGAGTTCATCGTACCAGAATAGACCCGGAAATAGGTTTGGCGACCAACAAAGGGATCAGCAGTAGTTTTCCATACATAGGCAGCCAAAGGTCCGGAATCGTCAAATTTGAGTTCGACTTCACCTTTGGGGGATTTTGCTGTCACGGCTGGACGTTCTGTTGGGGCAGGTGCCAGTGAAAGCAGGGCGTCCATCAGGGGCGCGATGCCAATCATGCGACCACCAGCAGCAACAAGGACAGGCATGATGTTGCTTTCCTGGATGGCTTTGTGCAACCCTTGCAGGATTTCTTCGGAGGTCAGGTCGCCATTTTCGAAATACTTCTCGAGTAGGCTGTCCTCGCCTTCAGCTGCAGCTTCTACCAGGACCATACGGGCTTCTTCGGCTTCGTCTTTGAGATTGGCGGGAATTTCAACAGCAGTTTTGCCATCGCCTTTGTAGGCTTTCATTGTGATCAGGTCAATAACACCCTGGAAATCAGCTTTTTCGCCCCAGGGAAGCTGCATTGGGATCAAACGCACATCGTCGACACCATTTCTGACGGATTCCAATGCTTTTTCAAAACTGGCGTTTTCACGGTCCATCTTATTGATGACCATCAGTTTGGGCATATTGAATTTCTCTGCCAGTTCAAGTGCGGTTTCGGTACCAACTTCCAGACCACCAACAGAATCGACCAAAATGAGGGCGCAGTCCGCCACACGCATGGCAGAAACAACTTCGCCAACAAAATCGGTGTAACCGGGCGTGTCAAGGAAATTGAATTTAACATTTTTATAGATGACCGGCAATACGGATGTGAAAAGGGAAATATTTCGGCGCTTTTCTTCATCGTCAAAATCAGAGACAGTAGTACCGTCTTCAACGCTGCCGATACGGGTGGTGGCTCCAGTAAAATTCAGTAAATTCTCCACGAGAAGCGTCTTGCCTGAATTGCTGTGCGAAGCAAGAACGATGTTGCGAACGTTTGATGTTGAGAATTCTTTCATTTTTTAGACCTTCCTGTTGTCTGGCATGGAACTCCACGCGTAAATTAAGCATTACGGCGTATTTAACGCCGACTTTTTATTATATCAAAATTCTGGATGATGTGAAGAAATTAGATAACTCCAAGCAATTGACGAATGTGGTCGGTATGGTCTCGTCGGTGCCATAAGGTACGCCGCACTAGCTTGCGGGCTGACCATCGCTCCTGGACGTTTTCTGTCACGCGGGTTTCACCGATCAGGGAGGGCAAGGCAGAGGCTGTTGCCTTGTGGCTTTCCTCCAGAATGTGGATCGGATCGGTCTCACGCGAGATTACGGGTGTTGGTATGCCCAGGGTTTGCAGGTACCACAGTTCTGCGAAAGCCAGGTGGCGCACTATCCCCAGTATGCTCCAGCGCTGACCCGCCCTGACCTCATGCAGCTTATCTTTGTTGACAAATTCAATGCCAGATAGAAGCTCCTCGTGCTGCCAAAGTAGAATTCGTAATGCCTGGTCGACCTCCTCAACAGTCAGGGGTTGCAAGTCATGCTGGAAGAAGGCGTTGATCTCATAGCCCTCACCATTGTGTTCAATACGTCTGACAGTGAAGGTCTCGTCAACGTGCATATCCAACCCATCTAAATCAAACCAGGGATGGTCAGTGTGCAGCCTTATCCAATAGTCGTGTTCCAATAGCTTACGTGGTAAAGCAAGCAAAGCTTCGGCTTGATCCGCACCATAAGCAAAACAGCCTGGAAACTCAAGCGCCCAGGCAGTGTAGCGGTTGCCCGGGTCTTCCTCCATCCCTACCCGGATCAGCATTCCTTATCCGGTCCGAAGAATAGCGGTAAATGCCCAAGAGAAAGAATATTGCGCCATTCTGCCCGGTCGCCCTCGGTCAAAATGCCGACTTCGCGCGCTGTGGTTGCGCCAGCTTTGTCTATCACCAGGTGCAAGCCTTGCAGGGTGGAACCTGTGCTGATGACGTCATCCAGCAAAACCACCCGTTTTCCCTTGATCAATTCAATGTCTTTTTCATCGAGATAAAGCGTCTGTGGTTTCCCAGTGGTGATGGAAAGCGTTTCAGCCGAGATAGCCTTACCAAGGTAGGGTTTATACTCTTTGCGCAGGACGATGTAGGGCTTGCCGCTTACTTTGGAAAGCATGTGGGCAAGTGGGATCGATTTGGCTTCGGGTGTAAGGATAACGTCATATTCGGTATCTGCCAGCAAGCGATTAAGCTCAACGGCGCAGGCATCCACCAGCTCGACATCGCCCAAAATGTTAAGAATGGCGATGCGAAGTCCGGGTTTGACTTCGAAAAGGGGCAGGTTTCTTTCAACACCAGCGATGGTGATGGGATAGGTTTCTCTGTTTTCCATTTGTTCTCCAATTTCGTGACTGGCTTGATTTTATCGCAGATCAGACCGAATTGAGGAGTTGGGGATGATTTATGTGGACCGGACCAGATTTTCTTTTTGACCTGAGAGATCTGGCGGTCGAGTGCTTTTCAGGGTCAGGAGAACTTGAAAGAACTACTTACTAAGCAGCTGGATATAAAGCCCTGTCATAAGGTAGGAGATAGTCTTCCTCCGCAAAGCGATACATATGACCTTATCAAGCTACATTGGTCAGCCGTGTGGAAATTGCTCTACTGTCTGTATTCCTTTTTTGAGAAGTGAGCGTTTATTAACGAGCTAATGCTGCGGACGCCGACCGCAGCATTAGGGTATTAAGGAGGAGAAGAAGAAGAGAAGTCGCCCTTACGACTTTATATTACAATAAATCCAGTGTCAATACTTGACGTTTAACCTACGATTACCCTACGACTTAGCAAGGAAAAGGTTATTATGGACAGCTATAAATATATCGATACTCCTATTGGAACATTGTGTGTTAGTGCCAATGGAATTGGTTTGACCAATATTACTCTCCTGAACAAAAAGGAGGAAGATTTCCTGTCAGATCCAGCTTCCTCTGCCATCCTCGAAGAAACTGAGAGACAGGTGAACGCCTACTTTTCAGGGACACTCAAGCAATTTGACCTTCCCCTGGACTGTTCCGGGATGACAGCTTTTCAATTGAAAGCACACCAGGTTACTGCCCAAATCCCCTATGGTGAGGTGATCACCTATGGAGAATTAGCGCTGATGGCGGGCAGTCCTCGGGGGGCAAGGGCAGCAGGCAGTGCAATGGCGCGCAACCCCTTCATGCTGGTGGTACCCTGTCACCGTGTGGTAGCTTCGGATGGCTCTATGCATGGTTATTCAGCTGAGGGTGAAATCAGAACAAAGCAGCGCTTGCTTGAATTCGAAGGTCTTCAATTTGTTAATGGGAGAGTGGTATTTAAGAAATGAGGCAACTTGGAAACACAAAACGAAAACTTTAAATCCGGATTTATCGCCCTGGTTGGCAAACCAAACGCTGGTAAGAGCACGCTGCTTAATCAAATCATGGGTCAACCTATTGCAGGCGTATCCTTCAAACCTCAGACCACCCGCCGCCGGCAGTTGGGCATTCTTACCACCGACGAATATCAGATGATTTTCACTGATACACCTGGGCTTAATAATGCCAGGGATAAATTGAGCCAGTTTATCAATAACGAGGTCAGGTTCGCCCTCGAAGATGCCGATATTCTCCTGTTGATCGCTGATATCAGCAAACAACCTGACGAGCTGGACCGGGAACTTGCCAGTCTGATCAAAGAAAAGCGTAACGCGCAGAAGGTGATCCTGGTGTTCAATAAAAGTGATTCGATCGGTCCGGGGCAGGCGTCACAAAATAAGCAAGCCTTCCAGTCGCTCTTTCCGGAGGACCCTTCCTTTGAGGTCTCTGCCAGGACAGGCAAAGGTGTGCCAAAATTGCTTGAAAAAATCCATTCCCTGCTTCCTGATGGTCCTGAATATTACCCGACTGATCAGATCACAGAAGACTTTGAACGTGATATTGCCGCGGAACTGATCCGGGCAGCTGCGATGGAAAACCTTGAGGATGAACTACCCTACAGTATTGCCACTCAGGTAGACGAATACAAAGAACGCGAAAATGATGTGATCTATATCCACGGGACAATTTTTGTTGAACGCGAAGCTCAAAAGGGAATCGTGGTTGGCAAAAAAGGGATGATGATCCGGAAAATCAGTACGGATGCCCGTCTCGCCATTGAGGAGATGACCAAAAGCAAGGTCTTTTTGGATTTACAAGTTAAGACACAAAAAGATTGGAAAAATGACGCGGGTTTCCTCAGCCGGATCGGGCTGGCTGGTGCGGGAAACAATGCCTGAGTGGATGCCTGAAGCCATACTGCTGCTAACAGCCCTGGTCACTTTGGTAAATTGGACTGCGATTTGGCGTGAAAACATAACCGCATATTACGTGACCAAGCCTTTGGTCTTGCATGGATTGATCCTTTACTTTTTAACACAAGTGCCTCTCACCCCAGCCCGTTTACCATTTTTGATTGGTTTGATCTTCTCGCTGATAGGGGATGTATTGTTGATCCCACGGGGTACGCGCTGGTTTATCGCTGGGATGAGCGCTTTTTCGCTGGCACAGTTATCTTACATATGGGGTTTCAATATCAGTCTGCCGTCCATGCCAGTGCTGTTCGTTGGTGTCCTGGCACTAATGGCAGGTGTGCTGGTATTGCATCTGGCGATCGATCGATTTGCAGCAGTTTCGGATATCAAGAAGTCTCTTCTGCCTTTTTTTAAAGGATATGGCGTGCTTGTACTGGCTATGGCGATCAGCGCTGTTTTATGTTTGGCACGTCCGGGTTGGTCTGAACTGGCAGCGGTTTTCGCGGGTATCGGTGGAATCCTGTTTTTCGTCTCAGATGCCATGATCGGTCTTGATAAACTGGACAGACGCTTGCCCAAGTACAAGTTTTGGATCATTTTTACCTATCACTTGGGACAATTTTTGATTGTTGCGTCAATAACGCGTATAATCGCCTAAAATTTTTCCCGAGTTCTTGTCTATGACCAAGAAAGTGAATGAATTTGTCAGGAATAATTGACGAAATATCTGCAAAAGTGTATACTAATAAATTGTGAATATAACCCTTTGGGAGTAAATAATGGATAACCCTGTCGATTTAACGAATAACGATCAAAACATAACTGCAAAACAAAAATTCGAAGGGAAGGTGTTGAAGACCACCCTACAAGGAGCAATTGTAGACATTGGATCTAAACTACCTGCATTTTTACATGTCTCCCAAGTGGTGGATCCGGATAACAAAGACAAAGTTGTCACTAATCTGGACGAGATTCTAAAAGTTGACCAGCTGATCACGGTCTGGGTCAAACGTGTTTTAAAAGATCATTACGAACTGACCATGCGCGAGCCTTTGATGTACGAATGGCGGGAACTTGCTCCTGAGATGAGTGTGAAGGGGACCGTTGTAAGGCTGGAATCTTTCGGTGCCTTCGTCGAAATTGGTGCAGAACGCCCTGGTCTGGTCCACGTGAGCGAACTTTCTCACAATTTTGTCCGCCTTCCATCTGAAGTTGTTAAAGTTGGCGATGAAGTTGATGTCAAGATATTGGAAGTCAACCGGCGAAAAAAGCAGATCAAACTCAGCATGAAAGCTCTGCAAGAGACCCCCGAAGAAATTATGGCAGAAGTTGCTCCCACCAAGCGCAGAGGTAAGGGAAGCAAACAGGAAGTGGTCCAGGATGTGGAAGAAGAAGTCATTCCAGACCCGACATTCATGGAAATTGCCATGCGAAAAGCCATGGACCGCGCCGAACAGCGCCGCCCTGAAATTGCCAGCCGTATCAAGAAACAGAAAAACCGAGACACGGAAGCAGATGATATCTTCGAGCGCACTCTGACGAACAAGTTGAGCAGCGCAGGCGACAAGGATGATTAAGCGAAGCATCGTTTTGCAAAGAACCTAGTTGTTTCCGGGGAGGGCTGGAGTTATAAGCCCTCCCTTTTCATTTAATACAGTTGAGGTGTTATGGGAATCAAATACATTTTTTTTACTGGTGGTGTTCTCTCATCTGTTGGTAAAGGCGTGACAGCAGCATCTGTTGGTCGGTTACTCAAAGCCCGCGGTTTTTCCATTACAGTCCAAAAACTTGACCCCTATCTCAACGTCGACCCGGGCACCATGAGCCCGTACCAGCATGGAGAAGTGTATGTACTTGACGATGGTTCTGAAACCGATCTGGACCTGGGGCACTATGAAAGGTTCTGTGACTTGCGTCTTAAACGAACCAGTACGGTTACCACTGGTCAGGTTTATGAAGAAGTGATTGAACGGGAAAGACGCGGTGACTACCTCGGAGGAACGATCCAGGTGGTTCCACATATTACCAACGAGATCAAGCGGCGTATCAACCTGTTGGGGCGCAGCAGCGAAGCTGAGATTGCCCTGATCGAGGTTGGTGGTACGGTTGGGGATATTGAAGGTCAACCTTTTCTGGAAGCCATCCGGGAAATGCGTAATGAACTTGGCAGAGAAAATACAGCCTTTGTGCACATCACCTGGCTGCCCTACTTGAAAGCAACGGCAGAAACCAAGACCAAACCGACCCAACATTCAGTGCGCGAATTACGATCCATCGGTATTTTGGCGGATATGATCATGGCACGCAGTGATTACCCAGTTGAAAAAGAGCTTACCCAAAAAATTGCCAGGTTTTGCGATGTTAAGCCTGAAGCCGTCGTACCATTGGTGACAGCCGATTTACTCTATGAAATCCCATTAAGCCTGGAAGAGAGCCATGTTGCAGATATTCTTCTGGAAGCGCTGGGCTTGGAAGCCAAACATGAACCGGAATTGGACGGCTGGCGTTGGATGGTGAATGAACTGAAAAATACCAAACCATCGGTCAAGATTGGATTGGTGGGCAAGTATGTTGAGCTGCATGATGCCTATCTGAGTGTGCGCGAAGCGTTGAAACATGCTGCCCTGTATTATGGCGTAGATGCGGATATTGAGTGGATCTCATCGACCGACCTGGAAACCGTGGAAGATGCGGAAGCAGCCTTGAAAGATGTGGATGCCGTGATCGTGCCTGGTGGTTTTGGAAGCCGTGGCGTGGAAGGAAAAATCCGCGCAGCCAGGTTCGCACGAGAACACAATCTTCCTTATCTTGGTCTGTGTCTCGGGCTGCAGGTGATGGTGATCGACTACGCACGGAATGTTCTGGGTCTGAAAGATGCGAATTCGGCTGAGTTTGACAAGATGACCGAACACCCGGTGATCGATTTGATGACCGACCAAAAAGGGTTGGATCGGTTGGGCGGCACAATGCGATTAGGGCTTTACCCCTGCCGTATTCTTGAAAACACGTTGGCGAGCAATTTATACAATCAGGAACTTGTGGACGAACGCCACCGCCATCGCTATGAAGTTAACAACGAGTATCGAAAAATATTGGAAGAACATGGTTTGGTTTTTTCTGGTCAATCGCCGGATGGTATGCTAGTCGAAATAGTGGAAAATAAGGCTCACCCTTACATGATTGCCTGTCAGTTCCATCCTGAATTTCTTTCCAGACCAAACCGACCGCACCCCCTGTTTTTGGGTTTGATCCAGGCAGCTTGCCAACAAAGAGGTCTTCCGGACCAGCAAATCTCTTTAGGTTTCAAGGCTTAACACAATCATGTTAGGTTATACTTGTATTATCTCCAACAGATGAAAGGATTTGAAAAATGGATACAACTATTGAATTTATCAATGCTATTGAAATCTTGGACTCCCGTGGTAATCCCACCGTGGAAGTGGAAGTGGTCCTGGCTGATGGCAGTTTTGGAAGAGCAGCAGTTCCTTCCGGTGCTTCAACCGGCATCCACGAAGCGCTGGAACTACGTGATGGTGACAAGAACCGCTACAACGGAAAAGGGGTTTTGGAAGCTGTTGATCACATCAATGATGAAATCGCGGATGAGCTGTTTGGTCTGGATGCGGTCGAACAAAAAGAGATCGATGAACTTCTGATCGACCTGGATGGCACAGCCAATAAGTCGAAATTTGGCGCCAATGCTATTTTGGGTACCAGCCTGGCAGTTGCCAAAGCGGCTGCAGCCTCCCTGGGTTTGCCGCTTTATCGTTACCTGGGTGGTGTTTACTCGCACGTTTTACCCGTACCGATGATGAATATTCTCAACGGTGGTGCACATACCGGCTGGCAAAGTACAGATGCCCAGGAATTCATGGTCATGCCGCTTGGTGCTGAAACCTTCTCAGAAGGTTTGCGTTGGGGAGCCGAGATTTATGCAGCCCTCAAAGGCGTCCTAAAATCCCATGGTTATGGCACACTGGTTGGCGATGAAGGTGGTTTTGCGCCTGCCTTGAAAGCCAATAACGAAGCCGTGGAACTGATCCTGGAAGCCATTGAAAAAGCTGGCTACAGGGCTGGAACAGATGTCGCGATCGCGCTCGACCCGGCTGCTTCTGAGTTTTACGAGGAAGAAAACAAGGTCTACAACCTGCGCAAAGAGGGTCGCAAACTGACCAGTGATGAAATGGTCGATTTCTGGACCAACTGGATCGAACAATATCCGATCGTTTCGATCGAAGATGGTTTCGCCCAGGATGATTGGGAAGGCTGGAAGAACTTCACAGCCAAGAACGGGCATAGATTGCAGATTGTAGGCGATGACTTACTGGTGACCAATCCTGTCCGTGTTGCCCGCGCCATTGAAGAGAAAGCCTGCAACGCCTTGTTGGTAAAGGTCAATCAGATCGGCTCTCTGACGGAAACGATGAAAGCTGTCAGCATGGTTCAGAACAATGGCTGGCGGGCTGTCTGTTCGCACCGCTCCGGCGAAACCGAAGACAGTACCATTGCCGACCTGGCAGTGGCGATGAACATGGGTCAGATCAAGACCGGTGCACCTGCCCGCTCTGACCGCGTCGCAAAATACAATCAGTTGCTGCGCATCGAGCAGGAACTTGACCTCACCAGTGAATATGCTGGCTGGAATGCCCTGGCGTTCAAACGCTAGACAGTAGAATTTGTTGAGTAGAAAAGCCATCTTCAGGTTTGAGGATGGCTTTTTTGTTATTGTTCCCGACTGAGCTCTGGTAAACTTTTGGAATGGAAAGCGAACTGCAGAAATTAAAGCAACGACTGATCACCTGCCGAGGCTGCCCGCGCCTGGTGGCTTGGCGGGAAGAGGTGGCGCGAGTAAAAAGACGTGCTTACCAGGATTGGGACTATTGGGGCAAACCGGTTCCCGGTTTTGGTGACCCAGGAGCGCGTTTGCTCATCCTGGGGTTGGCACCGGGTGCGCATGGTTCCAATCGTACCGGCAGAATGTTTACCGGCGATGGATCCGGGAATTTTCTTTTTCCAGCATTGTACCGGGCAGGTCTTGCCAATCAACCCGACTCAGAAAATCGAGCTGACGGCTTGGCGCTGCACGATTGTTGGCTGACTGCTTCTGCCCGCTGCGCTCCACCGGGTAACAAGCCAACTTTGGAAGAACTGAGTAACTGCAAGCCGTGGCTTGAACAGGAGATGGTACTTTTGCCTAACCTGCAAGGGGTGGTTCTATTGGGCAAGATTGCCCTGGATAGTCTGCTCAGGTTGCCTGCTTTTTCAGAGCTTTCCAGGAAAGAGATCGTTTTTGGTCACGGAGCTTTTTACCAGCCCCACCAGGCACTACCGTGGCTGTTGTGCTCCTACCATCCCAGCTTGCAAAACACTCAAACCGGTCGTCTGAGTGCGGAAATGTTTGATCAGATCTGGTGGCAAGCGAAAGAAAGATTAACCTAAGCGTTCGTGTGAGAACCGTTGATGGTGGATTGAGAGCATGATAGTCTGCCAATTATCATTATTTCCATTGTTTTCGACTTATCCCCATCGTATCTCGCACCGATGGTTCTTATTCTTCGGACAAAGCGGATTTCAACTCATTCAGCGCTTCCACCGGGGTGGGGTCGATACCATAGTCCAACGCGAGATAATAAGAGACATAATCACCAAACTGCAGCAAGCTCCATAACTGTGCCAGTCGTCCCTCACCTTGTGCGAACACAGAATCCACAGCGATGCCGGCTTGCAGGAAGAACTGCATGCTCAGATCAATCCGTTTTTGATTGCGAGGATGATCTGCAGCAGACCGCAGGAAAATGGCGGAGGTTTTTTCAAAAAGCGCTTCAGGGTAAACCAGACCTGCCAGGGTATTATGGTTCATCTCAGGGATGCCTTCAAAACTTGCCCAGGCTTTGGCTAATTCGTTTATCTGTGTTTTCCAACGACGGGCGATCACTTCCAGTTCCCCTGCAGCAAAAATGGCGATGTTTCTGCCGAGCAGTTGTCCTGCCAATCGTTTGGCTGGATTTTCAAGGAGAGGTACTGCAGGCTCCAGTGATTGATATTGATTCTTCATGACTGCTACGGCTTTGTCAATATCTTTTTGTTGATCGTCGATCAGACCCAGTCGCTCTGCCAGGGCAAGCAAGAGACCGAACGACCAACCGATGGCGGTTCTGGGCTGTCCTTTGTGATTGAAATACCAATGTGTAACCCCGGTAGCCAGAGCCTCTCTTTGCAGCGCGCCGCCAGTAGAAATCGCGAGCAAGGAGCAGCCGCGTTCCTTGGCAGCCTTGAAGCTGCTGAGTGTTTCCTCGGTGTTTCCCGAATGAGAAGAACACACCACCAACGTATCTGGTCCTTGTGCCCAGGCAGGCAAGCCATAATCCCGTCGGGAGATAATTGGTACTGCGGAACTTGGTGCCAGGTAGCTTGAGAATAGATCCCCACCGATGGCAGAACCGCCCATACCGCTGATGATTATCTTCTGAACAGGAGGATAATTGGCTAAGGGTTTCTCCAAACCTTGTTGCCAGGCTGATGCAAGATCTGCTGGCAGAGATTCGATATAGCCTGCCATGTTTTCGGGGTCTTTGGGATT
>ENA-UOXR01003993-UOXR01003993.1-bioreactor-metagenome-genome-assembly--contig:-NODE-3993-length-11981-cov-37.741573_pt1 | contig 11981 bp, 10 predicted proteins | sample MGYA00238164_ERZ764825 | MGnify/ENA primary metagenome ERZ764825 (study PRJEB28920, sample SAMN05720171) | bioreactor metagenome | isolation source: Anaerobic biogas reactor | place: USA:Washington...
GGGCCGGCTCCGTCAGCGCGGAGGCCGCTCGGCGGCTTGCCCGCGACGGACCCAACGTTCTCCCCGAAGGCCGCCGCCGCCCGCTCGTGCAGCGGGTCGACGCCATTCGCGCGTCCGGCGCTGACGTCCCTACCGGTCGGGTCGACGGCGCACGATCTCCATGACCCGGGGGCCGTCGAGGGCCCGCAGGTGCGGCAGCGGGTCGAGATCGTTCGCGAGGACGAACTCGGTCAGCTGCTCCCGGACCGTGTCGACGAGCTCCTCGTGGGACCAGGGCTTGGCGATGTAGCGGTCGAGGCCGGCCTCGTTGACGGCGCGGATGGTGTCCTCGAGCCCGGCCTGGCCGGTGACGAGGACCGTGCGGACCGAGCTGTGCTCCTCCGACGAGGCGAGCTCGACGAGGAAGTCGACGCCGCTCTCACCGGGGAGGCGGTGGTCGGCGAGGACGAGCGCGAGCAGGTCACCGTGGGCATCGATCTCCGCGACGACCTCCCGGGCGTCCGGGACGTCCTCGGCCGGCTCGATCCGCACCACGTCGGCGAACGTGTCGAGGTCGCGCTCGATGGCCTCGCGCACCGCTGGCTCGTCCTCGAGGACGACGATGGCCAGTCTCAAGAGAGGCCTCCTTCACTGGGGGGTGGGGGCTGGACTGGAAGGTCGATGGTGAAGACGGTCTCGCCGGGGTGGGACCGGACGGAGATGGTGCCACCATGCTCGGCGACGATACGGCGGGCAATCCCGAGGCCAAGTCCGAGTCCGAACCGGACGGCACCGGCCTTCGTCGTGAAGCGCGGCTCGAAGATCCGCTCCTGCAGCTCCTCCGGGATGCCGGGACCGTCGTCGCGGACCTCGACCCGGACCCCCTTGGCGCCCCGGGACCGCAGGGTGATCTCGATGGTGCCGGAGCCGGCGAGCGCGTCGGCGGCGTTGACGAGGAGGTTGGCCCACACCTGGGTCAGCTGGCCGGGATGGGCGAGCACCGGCTCGAGGTCGTCGTAGTCGCGCACGACCTCGATCCCGTCGAGCCGGTGCGCGGTGAGGCGCACGGCATCGTCGATGGTCTCCTGGACCGAGGTGGCGACCGGCTCGGTGTGCTCGGGTCGCATCACCGAGCGCAGGCTCTTCACGAGACCGACGATGTGCTCCTCGGCGAGTCGGGCGTTGCGCAGGGCCGCTCCGAGTCCCGCTGCCGCCTCGAGCTGGTCGTCGGCGATGCCGGACTGCTCGACCTCTCGCGCGGCCTCGACGGTGGACACCCCAGCCGAGACGAGGAGCCTCACCCGGCGGTCGGGCAGGCCGGCGGCGGCGAGCTCCCGGCGTATGCGTCGCTCGTCCCTGGCGCTGAGCAAGGGTCGGTCTCTGGCTGCGGTGATGATCTCGATGAGGGCCGCCGCGTCGGGATGGGTGGCCAGCATCGTCAGCACGTCACGCTCAGCGTGGTCGATGGCCCGGGTGAGGGCGGCGAGCGGGCTGTTGAGCTCATGCGTGATGCCGGCCGCCATGTCGCCGATGGTGGCGCTGCGCGACTGCGCGATGAGCGCGAGCCTCGCCTCCGACAGATCGGAGAGGGCCTCGGAGAGCCGGGCCCGCTCCTCGGCGAGCTCCGCGTTGAGACGTGCTTGCTCGACCTGCTGTAGCGCAGCCCGCCGGAGACGACGAGCCAGCGACCGCATAGAGACTGCGGTCATGAGGAGGCCGACCCGAGCGCTGCGCGAGAGGGCCTGGTCCAGCTGCTCGACGGTGAGGTGGATGAGCTCCACCTCTGTCGTCGCCTGCGCCGTCGCCTGCGCGGGCTGCCGCTCGAGGAGGGCGGGGAGACCGATGAGCGGGCCGGTGCTCGTGTGGTGGAGACGGATCTTGCCGGTCGGTGACGCCACCCCGAGGGCCACCTGTCCCCTGAGCACGATGAGCAGGCCGTCGATCTCCGAGTCCTCGTGGATGATGCGGGTCCCCTCCGGCATGACGAGCCGGGGCCGCGGCCCGAGGACACCTTCGATCGCCTCGACGAGCTCGTGGACGACCTCCGTGAGTGGCTGCTGCACCGACCGCAGGAGCTGGCTCTCCGGCTCGCCGCCCTCGTGCGTCGGGGGGCTCGCGGACGTCTCGCTCCACCGGGCCAGCTGTCCTTGCGCCTGCACCGCGAGGCGGCCCGGGGTCCACGGCGCCGCCACCACCCCGTGCAGCAGGTCCGCGTCGTAGAGGTGGAACAGGTCGTCGTGCATCGCCTGGTTCGTGATGAGCAGGACCCGAGGGTGGCGCTCGGTCCGCTGCACGATCGCGGTGATGACCTCGTGCGGGTGCGCGTCGTCGACGACGGCGAGCGCGACCCCGGACAGGTCAGTCGCCTCCCAGGCCGGATCGTCGAGGTCGTGGACGCGCACGACCGTGCAGTCCCCGTCCAGCTCGGCCCTCAGCTCCCGCTCGGCGAGGTCGGCCGTCTCCGCGGCACCGATGACCAGCACCGCGAGGCGCGCGTCGGGGACCTGCTGCTGCTCCGTCATAGCAGTCCCAGCGCGTCCCACACCGGCGGCATGACGACCGTGAGGAGCACCAGACCGAGGACGCCGATGGTGACCCCCACGCTCGCCATCTGTCCCGTGGAGACCTCGCCCGTCGCATACGCAATCGCATTGGGAGGCGTGGAGATCGGCAGCGCCATCCCGAGCCCGCAGATCAGTGCGACCACGACCGCGACCAGGGGAGTGTCGAGGCCGACGGTGACGGCCAGGGTCAGCGCGATCGGGATGACGAGGTTGGCCGTGGCGCTGTTGGAGATCACCGTCCCGAGGACGAGGGCGACGAGCGCCAGGGTGAAGAGGATGAGCGGTCCGGGGAGCGACGACCAGGAGACGAGACCGATGAGCCACTCGTCCAGACCGCTCGCCGCGACGCCGCTGCCGAGGGCGATGCCGCCGGCGACGAGCCAGAGCACCGGCCACTGCAGGACCTTGAGGTCCTCGCCGGACATCACCTGGGTCAGGAGGAGCACCACGACCGGGAGGAAGCCGACGGTCGTCGAGGGGATGCCGTGGATCGGCTCGGTGAGCCAGAGCGCGATCGTGATCCCTGCGACGACGTAGAACAGTCGGGCCTTCCGGCTCGTGTCGAAGCGCGCGTCCAGATCCAGCTCGACGACGAGGTCGCGCGGCACGAACCGCCAGGTGAGGATCCAGTACGCCACCGCGAGAAGGACGATCGCCACCGGCAGGGTCGCGATCATCCAGCCCACGAAGGTCATCGTGTGGCCGCGCTCGGCGAGCGACGCCAGGGCAATCGCGTTCGGCGGGGAGCCGACGGGGGTGGCGAGGCCGCCGACGTTCGCGGCCACCGGGATGCACAGGGCGAAGCCGGCACGAGCGACCCCGGGAGGCAGGGCGAAGAGCACGGGCATGACGATCGCGAACATCGTCGCGGTCGTCGCGGTGTTCGACATGAACATCGACAGCGACGCCGTGATGAGCATGAGCCCGAGCATTGTGCGGCGAGCACTTGACTGGAAGGGCCTCAGCATGACGGCGGCCAGGCCACGGTCCAGTCCGTACTTCGCGGCGGCATCGGCGATGAGGAAGCCGCCGAGGAAGAGGATGACGACCGGGTTGGCGAATGCGCCGTAGAACGAGGCGGCGGACGGCACGGTGTCGGGAACGGCCACGATCGCCTGGTCGGAGATGAGCAGCACCTCGAGGAAGATGACGAGTACCGCCGTCGCGACGAGGGGGACCGCTTCGCTGACCCACAGGATGATCGCCAGCAGGAAGATCGAGAGCATCCGCTCGCCGATCGGGTCGAGCCCGGGCACGTCGAGGATGAGGGGGAGCGGTGCGATGAGGACGGCGAGGACCAGCCCTATGCGCTGCAGCGTGGTCAGCCTCGACGAGGAGGTCCGCTCCGCAGGCGGCCGCCGGCGCATCGCTGGCGCTGGGGAGGCCTGCATCCGATCCTCCGAGCCGGCTGGGCGGGGATGTCGACGTCCGGACGCGACGACCGGCTCGTCGGTCCGGAGCGCGGCTGCGGCAGGCCCGCAGCCGTGACCAACCCTAGTAGTCGGAGGTCGGTCGGTGGGGGCGACCTGCCCTGGTGCTCAGGGGATCTCTGCGGGCTACAGCCGGTCGGCGCCCAGGCGAGCACGGCATACCCGCCGCCGCTCTGCTGAGGTGAGCACCGCATACCCGCTGCTGCTCCGCCGAGGTGAGACGCGCATACCTCCGAATCGTCTCCGGTGTGTCTGAGGGCGGGCGTAGATTGACGCCCATGGACTCGGTCATCAGCGTCGAGGGACTGGTCAAGTCGTACGGCACGTTCACCGCGCTGCGCGGCCTGGACCTGGAGGTCGCGCGCGGGGAGGTGCACGGGTTCCTCGGCCCGAACGGCGCCGGCAAGTCCACGACGATTCGGGTCCTCCTCGGGCTGCTCAAGGCCGACGCCGGGCGGGTGGAGGTGCTCGGTGGGGACCCGTGGCGCGACGTCGTCGAGCTGCACCGACGCCTTGCGTATGTGCCGGGTGACGTGAGCCTCTGGCCCGGGCTGACCGGCGGCGAGGCGATCGACCTCCTCGGCAACCTGCGCGGCGGGCTCGACGAGAAGCGGCGGGCGTACCTCGTCGAGCGCTTCGAGCTGGACACGACCAAGCGTGGGCGGCAGTACTCGAAGGGCAACAAGCAGAAGGTCGCCCTCGTCGCGGCGCTCTGCTCGGACGTCGAGCTGCTCATCCTCGACGAGCCGACGTCCGGGCTCGACCCGCTCATGGAGATCGTGTTCCAGGAGGAGATCGAGGCCGAAAAGGCCCGGGGCCGCTCGGTCCTGCTCTCCAGCCACATCCTCTCCGAGGCCGAGGCCCTGGCCGACCGGGTGAGCATCATCCGCGACGGCGTCGTCGTCGAGACGGGCACGCTCGACCAGCTCCGTCACCGGACCCGCACCCAGGTGCGGGCGACGCTCGAGCGGCCACCGCATACCGTCTCGGAGCTGTCGCTCCTCGAGGACGCCCAGCTCGACGGCCTCCACGTCCGCGGCGCGATCGAGGCTGAGCGGGTCGGCGAGGCGATGGCGCTGCTCGGGCGCTACGGCATCGCGGCGCTCACCGTCTCCCCGCCCTCGCTGGAGGACCTCTTCCTCCGGCACTACGGGGAGGGGAACGGCGCCGATGCCGCGCCGCCGGCTGCAGCCGGGGTGGTGGAGACGCCCGAGGCGGACGCCGGCTACCACGGCCGCCACTCCCCGCCGGAGGACTGAGTATGCGCAGCCGGCTCACCGGGGCCCGTCACCTCCTGCACGTGGCGCTCAAGCAGGACCGGAAGAACATCGCGCCGTGGATCGCGCTGATCTCCGTGCTGTCGGCGAGCTCGGTGCTCGTCTATGACTGGGTGTTCCCCACCCAGCAGAGCCAGCAGATCCTCCAGCTCAACATCACCGCGAACCCGGCGATGTCGCTCATCTTCGGCAAGCCCGTCGACCTCACCACAGCCGACGGGTTCAACGCCTGGCGCGCGGGGGCGCTCGGCGCGTTCTTCGCCGGGCTGATGGCGATCTTCATCGTCGTGCGGAACTCGCGCGCCGAGGAGGACTCCGGGCGGGCCGAGCTCGTCGCCGCCGCGGCGGTGGGTCGGGAGGCGCGGCCGCTTGTCGCCGTCGCGGTGGCCTTCATGGCCTCGGTGCTGCTCGGGGTGGTGTCCGCCCTGGTGACCATCGCGTTCGGGGGCGGGGTAGCGGACTCGGTGATGCTGTCGGCGACGTTCACGGCGTCGGCGATGTTCTTCGCGGGCGTCGGGATCATCGCCGCCCAGCTGGGATCGGACGCGCGATCGGCCTCGACACTGGCCGTCTCGACCCTCGGGGCGTTCTTCGTCGTGCGCGGCTACGTCGACTCCTCCGGCGCCCCCGACTGGGCCACGTGGCTCACACCGTTCGGCTGGCTGCAGGAGACGCGACCGGCCGTGGACAACATCTGGTGGCCGCTGCTGCTCGTCGTCGGGGTGGCCGTGGTGTTGGTGGCTGTGGGCTTGGCGTTGCACTCTCGGCGGGACTTCGGGATGGGGCTGGTGCCCCCTCGTCCAGGGCCGGCCCGCGCTGGGGCCGTGGGGAATGTCTGGGGGCTCGCGCTGCGGCTGCACCGGCCGACGATGGTGTCGTGGATGGTCGGGTTCGTCGTGCTCGGCGTGCTGCTCGGGTTCCTCGCCAACACCCTCACCGACGTCATCGCGCAGAACCCCACGATCGGAATGATCCTCGCCTCGGGAGCAGTCTCCGAGGACGATCTCGTCGGGGAGTTCCTCCTGACCATGATCCGAATCCTGGGGATCTATGCGGCAGTTCACGGTGTGCAGATCATCATGCGCCTCTATGCCGAGGAGGCAGAGGGTCGGGCCGACCCGCTGCTCGGTGGGGCGATCACCCGGGCGACGCACCTCGCCAGCCACGCGGTCATCGCGTTCGTCTCGACAGCGTTCGGCATGGCGCTGGCCGGAACGGTCATGGGCTGGGTGGCCGACGCGACCGGTGACACGATCGGCTTCGGCGACGTCCTGGGTCAGGCGGTCGCGACCATCCCGGCCGTGTGGGTGCTCGTCGGTCTCGCCCTCGCGGTCGTCGGCGCCAAGCCGTCGAAGCGGCTCATCGGGTGGATGGGCGTCGTCGCGACCTTCGCCCTCACGATCCTCGGTCCGCTCTTCAACCTCGACGAGTGGGTGCTCGACATCTCGCCCCTGTGGCACGTCCCCAACGTGGGCGCCACCGATCCTGCCTGGCTGGGGCTCGTCGGGCTAGCCGTGGTCGCGGTGTTCTTCACGACGGTCGGGTTCGTCGGCTACCGGAGGCGGGATATCGCCTGAGGTGCTGTTTGGCCGGTTTCCGGCGCACGGCTCGACACGCCGATTGACACGGACACGCCGTCGACACACCGGCGACACACCGCGGGGGCTGGAGCACTGTCAGACCCCGGTCCTATCGTCACGTGGATGATCGATGCGGGACCGGGGCTGAGGGGGAAGTCCGGTCGCGCTGCGACGGCGGGCATCGACCTCACCCCGGGCCCCGAGGGTCCGCTCACGGTCGAGGTCGAGTGCCGCACCAGCCCCCGGGCGAGGAAGGGCGCCCTGCACGAGATCACCATCGAGGCCGACTGGACCGTCACCACCCCGCACGATCTCGAGGCCGAGCGCGTGGCGGCCGCCTTCGGCGGGTACACCTCGTGCCTCACCCTCGTCGACGAGACGATCCCCGCCTTCCGTGAGTCGCTCGCCCTGCTGACCCGACGCATACGTCCTGCGCTCGTGCGCGACGGCCGCGGTGCCTGGCGGCCCGCACTGGAGGACCGCGTCGTCGGGTGCTGCACGACCGCCCGGTTCCGCACGGTCGAGAAGGCCGCGCGCCACCTGCGCTCCCTGCCGCACCTCACCGCGATCCACGACGTCCCCGGCTGGCAGCTCGGGCAGGTCGTCGACGGGGCGCAGCGCGTGTGGGGCGCCTGGGAGGGTATGCGTCGGCCCAGTCACGAGCTCACCCGCCTCGTGCGGGAGGTCGGCGGGATCGCCGAGCTCTGGCGCAGCGGCATCCGGCCGGACCAGATCGTCCAGATGGCCGCGCACGTCGAGGTCGTGGAGGAGCCGCTGCCCATCGCCTACTTCATCGGCCTCGCCTACGGCGGCGCCGACCCGGAGTGGGTGGGGCAGGTGATCCGGCACCGGCCGCAGGCGGATGTCGCGGCGTGGCTGGCGAACCTCGAGGTCGACCACACGATGGGCGATGCCGAGACGTGGGGTCGCTGGCTCGCCTACGGCCTGCCCCGGGACGACGTCCTCGCGATGGTCGCGTCGGGGGTGGATCCGGACCTCGTCGAGGAGGTCGCGGGCACGATCGGCTGGACCCGCTACAAGGTCGCCCGCACCCTCGCTGAGTGGACCCGCGTGGACACCCGCCCGACCGCCGCGGACTTCGAGGTGCTCGCGCGGCACCGGGTGATGGAGGTGCGCTTCCCCAGCGAGCTCATCGACGAGATCCTCGACGAGGTCGGTCAGCTGGTGCGGGACGCGATCTGGGAGCCGGTCGCACTGACAAGGACCGAGGTCGCGGTCATGTTCGCCGTCCTCGGCACCCGGCAGGGGGTCCTCGCCGCCGCTCGTGCCGGCGTGCGCGGCAGCGAGGGCCTGGACCGCTATGTCTCCGAACGGGACTCGGCATGAGCACCCTCGGCCCCGCCCCCGGACGAGGGGAGCTGACCATCATGATCCCTTGCGGCACCGAGGACCCGACCCAGGACGAGGTCGGTCACCCGGTGACCGTGCGGGCCGACTGGAGCCTGGACATGCCGCACGACCTGGAGGCCGAGCGGGTGGCGGTGGCTCTCGGTGGGGTGAGCACGTGCCTGGACCTGGCCGCGGGTCTCGTGCCTGCCCTGCGCCACCTGCTCGCCGTCATGACCCGCGCCTCCGACCGGCTCGTCGAGACCCGGTGGTGCGCACTCGGCCGCTGCCACGGCACGTACCACCATGCCTCCGACGAGGCCGCCTACCGCCACGAGATCACCCCTGTTCATCTCGCCGCCCGCTTCGGCCTGCGCACGTGGCAGGCCGAACGACTCCTCGATGCCGCCGGGACCGCGTGGCTGGCGGCGGCCGACCTCACCCTGGTCGACGAGGGACGCGAGGGGTATGCGCGGCTCTGGTCGGCTGCCATCCACCCCGAGCTCGTTCCCCGGCTCCTGCTCCTCGCCCCGCCCCGCGCGAGGTCGATGCCGTGGAAGTTCTTCGTCGACGCTGCCTACGGCGGGGCGAGTCGCGTCCGGCCCCCGGCCCAGGACGCTGCGGACACCCCGCTCTTCCGCACGCCGGATGCCGCGGAGGTCCAGACGCTCGTGAGTCGGTGGCAGCGCGAGTGGCACCGGGTGGGGTGCCGACCGCAGGCGGAGCACTACGAGCTCGTGGTGCGCCACCGCATACCTCATCTGCTGCCTGAGCCGGCCCAGATCGACCGCACGCTGGCCCTCTGCCGGCTCGTCGAGGATGACGTCGACCGCACCGACGTCGGCATCATGCTCGCCATGCTCGGCGAGCCGATCCTCGTCGCGACGGCCGTGCAGCACGGCATCACCTCAGCACTCGACCCCCGCCTGAACGCCATCGCAACCCGAGGAGAGCCGGTATGACCATCCGCACCAGAACCCAGTACGAGCAGGCGCTCCAGGCGCTCGGCATCTGCGTGAGCGCGCGCATCCCTGTGCTGCTGTGGGGGAATCCCGGTGAGGGCAAGACCGCGGTCGTCGAGGCTGCGTCCGAGCAGGGCTGGCACGTCGAGACGGTCATCATCACGCACAGCGAGCCGTCGGACTTCGCGGGGCTGCCCGTCGTGGGGCCGAACGGCTCGGTGACCCTGGCGCCCCCGGCGTGGGCGCGGCGGCTCGCGGACCATGACGGGCCGTCGATCGCGTTCTTCGACGAGTTCTCCACCGCATCGCCCTCGCTGCAGGCGGCGGCGCTGCGACCACTCACGCACTACGAGGTCGGTGCGCTGCAGCTGCCCGAGACGGTGTCGTTCGTCGCCGCCGCGAACCCCGCCGACGTCGCCGCGGCCGGGTGGGAGCTCGCCGCGCCGACCGCGTCTCGCTTCGTCCACCTCGACTGGGGCATGCCCTACGAGGTCTATGCCGAGGGGCTCGTCACACGGTCCTGGCCCTCGCTGCCGGTCTATGCCGAGCCGGCCTCCTATGCCGAGAAGCTCGACGAGGAGCGGGTGCTCGTGTCGGGGTACCTGTCCGTGCGCGAGTCGCAGCTCTCGGTCATCCCCAAGGACGCGGCCGAGCGTGGACGTGCCTTCCCGACCCCGCGGACGTGGGACTACGCGACTCGGCTCTCGGCCTTCGCGCGGGCGGTGGGCGCTCGTGCTGATGTGCGGCGGCTGCTCGTCGCGGGGTGCATCGGTGACGCGGCGGCGCACGAGTACCTCCGCTGGGCGACGAACCAGGACCTGCCCTCGCCGGAGGAGCTGCTCGCTGACCCGTCGTCCGCTGACTTCACCGGTATGCGCGCCGACCGGGTCTACGTCACGCTCCAGTCGGTCCTCGCGGCCGTCTCGCGGGCCAGGTCCGCGGCTCGGTGGAGCGCGGCGGTCGAGGTGTGCGCCCGGGCGGCGGAGCAGGCGGGGATCGACCCTGCAGTACCGGTCGTGCGCGCGCTCATGCGCCCGGAGTTCCGGCCATCGGGCGCAGCCGTTCCGCCGTCGATCACGGTGTTCGCACCTGCGCTGGCCCTGGCCGGACTGCTGCCGAAGAGCGCCTGATGCCGCGGCTGGACAACCAGAAGCTCGCGGCGGCGAAGCTCTGGCTCATCAGCCCGTCGCCGCCCGGCGGAGGAGCGGAGACGCCGCGCGACCTCCCCTACCTCGCCCACGCCCTGTATGCGCTGGTCGCCGTGCCCTCGGACGACGTCGAGAGGATGACCTGCGACGAGTACTGGCGGGTCTATGTGAACCCGTCCTGGCTCGAGGCTGCGCCCGTGTCAATGGTCGGGGCGGAGCTCGCTCACATCACGTGGCACCTGCTCGCCGACCATGCCAACCGCGCGCGTGACCAGGACGTCGACCGCAGCACCGCTCGGCTGTGGGACCAGTGCGCCGACGTGACGATCTCCCACACCTTGCAGCCCGATGGCTTGAGGCCCCCGCCCCTGCCGACGGCTGCGGACCTGCATCTGCGCGATGGGCTCTCCGTCGAGGAATACTTCGCGATGAAGTCCCGCCTCACCACCCTTGCGGCCAAGGACACCCGACCCCTCGGCCCGGGTGAGGGGTGCGGGAGTGGTGCGGACGGCATACCCCGTCGGCATGAGCTCGGCCCGGACAGCGACCTCGGCGCGGTGTCCCAGGTGGAGGCGCGCGCGGTGCGCGAGCGTGTGGCGATCGAGTACCGCGAGCAGGCGCGGGCGCGCGGGGACGTGCCGGGTGATCTGCTGCGCTGGATCGAGCAGACCCTGCATCCGCGGGTGCCGTGGCAGCCGCTGCTCTCCGGTGCGGTGCGGCGCGGGATCGGGTGGGCAGCGGGGCGAGGGGACTATACGTATCAGCGTCCCTCGCGGCGGGCCGGCTCGGTGCCCGGGGTGGTGCTGCCCGGTCAGCACCGCCAGGTGCCGCGGATCTCGATCGTCGTCGACACCTCCGGCTCGGTCGATGACGAGCTGCTCGCCCAGGCACTCGGCGAGGTCGACGGGGCGATCGCTGCGCTCGGGCTGCCGGGCTCACACGTGTCGATGTACTCGGTCGACGCCGCCGTGCACGTGGCGCAACGCGTCCGGCGGGCCCGGGACGCTCACCTCGTCGGGGCCGGCGGCACCGACCTGCGGGTGGGGCTGAAGGCGATCGAGGACGAACGGCCGCGACCCGACGTCGTCATCGTCTTCACCGACGGCGGCACGCCCTGGCCGCAGACCCCGCCGCCCGGCGCAGCCGTGATCGTGGCGGTTCTCGGCCGGGTCGGTTGGGAGCTGCCCCGGACTCCTGAGTGGGCAACGCGGGTGGAGTGCCTCGTGGGGTGAGGCATGCGGGGTGAGGTGCTCTGGTGCTCTCCTGGGCCGAGACCCAGGGGTTGCGCGAGGCATACCGTCGAGTGATGGGCACCTACATCAAGCGCCGCGACGACGTGAACCCTGACGAGGGAGAGAACGAGTACGGGGACGTGGAGTTCGCCGACCCGACGAACAACAAGTACCCGATCGACACCGAGGAGCACGTCCGCGCCGCGTGGTCCTACATCAACAAGAAGGCCAATGCCGCGAAGTACGACGCGGACGAGGTCGATGCGATCAAGAGCCGGATCAAGCGCGCGGCCAAGAAGTTCGACATCGAGATCAGCGAAGACTGAGGTCCTTGGGGCTGGGTCGGCTGAGTGCCGGCGCCATCCCAACCGCCCCGACGCCGACGCCGTACCAGAACAGGACAACAGCGGCCGTACCAGAACGTGACAATAGGAAGGTTCTGGTACGGCGACCTGTCGGCCT
>ENA-UOXR01003994-UOXR01003994.1-bioreactor-metagenome-genome-assembly--contig:-NODE-3994-length-11977-cov-25.304311_pt1 | contig 11977 bp, 8 predicted proteins | sample MGYA00238164_ERZ764825 | MGnify/ENA primary metagenome ERZ764825 (study PRJEB28920, sample SAMN05720171) | bioreactor metagenome | isolation source: Anaerobic biogas reactor | place: USA:Washington...
GCCTTCATCGATGCGGGCAGCTTTCAGATCGTCAGCGCCTCGCCCGAGTTGTTTATCCGCCTCGACAACGGCTGGATCGAAACAAAGCCAATCAAGGGCACTCGGCCGCGTCTGGTCGGGAGCGACCCACGCAATGCGGCCGCCAATCGACGGAACCTCGATGAGCTGTTGACCAGCGAGAAGGAAAAGGCCGAGCTGAACATGATCGTAGACCTGGAGCGTAACGACGTGGCCCGCATCTGCCGGCCGGGGACGCGGCGAGTGGTCCTGCCCAGAACGATCGAGGCCTACCCGACCGTCTTCCACGCCGTGGCTACGGTCGGCGGCCGGCTGCTGTCGGGGACTCGCCTCACCGACATCCTGAGGGCCATGTTTCCCGGCGGGTCCATCACGGGGGCCCCGAAGATCCGCGCGATGGAGATCATCGACGAATTCGAGCCGACCGCCCGCGGCGTCTACACGGGCAGCATCGGCTTTATCGGTCTCGACGGCACTGCCTGCTTGAACATCGTCATCCGAACCGTTATCATCGCTGCCCACAGGGCCTTCGTCCAGACCGGAGGGGGAATCGTCGCCGATTCGGACCCGGAGGCCGAGTGGCAGGAGACGGTCGTCAAGGCAAGGGCCCTTCTTGCCGGGATCGATGCCGTGCAGAAATCGTGAACGGATACGTTCGTCCGCGCCGTGAGGTATGATGGCGGAAAAGGTGTTTCTCAACGACAAGCTGGTCGAGGTAGAGCAAGCCCATGTGTCCATTCGGGACAGCGGCCTGCTGTACGGCGCGGGTCTGTTCGAAACGATGCGAAGCCACAATGGGATCGTGTTTCGGCTGGAGGACCATCTTGACCGGCTCCTGACCAGCGCCGAGGCCCTCTCGATCAACCACGCGTTCGACAGAGAATCGCTCCGCAAGGCCACCTACGAGGTGCTCGCCGCCAACGAACTGGCCGATGCCCGGCTGCGACTGACGCTGACAAACGGCCCGATTGCTGAGACGATCGAACAGGCGTCGCCCACGCTGCTGATCACGGCGACCCATCTGCAACGCTACCCGGGCGAGCATTATCAGACCGGCGTGATGGTGGTGCTGTGTCCTTATCGACAGAACACCACCGAGCCCATCTGCGGCCACAAGACCACGAACTACTATCCTCGGCTGCTGGCGTTGACGCTGGCCCGGCAAAAAGGGGCTGCCGAGGCCCTCTGGTTCACAACGGACAATCGGCTGGCCGAGGGGTGCATCAGTAACGTCTTTCTCGTCAAAGACGGCGGGCTCTATACCCCTTCGCTGGCGACGCCCGTGCTGGCAGGTATCGCCAGACGGGCTGTCTGCCGCTTCGCCGGCGACGAATCCATCGAACTGATCGAGAAGGACCTGCACGTCTCGGATGTGCTGGAGGCCGACGAGATCTTCCTGACCAATGTCGTTATGGAGGTCCTGCCCGTGGTGCGCGTCGAGAGGCACGCCGTCGGAGACGCCAAGGTCGGGCCGATCACCATGCGACTGCGAGAGAGGTTCCTGCAAACCATCGAAGACGAATGCCGGAGACGAGAATGAAGGTCAAGGACATGGCGGGCGTGGTCGAGCAGATCGCTCCTTTGGGTCTGGCCCAGAGCTGGGACAATGTGGGTCTGCTCGTGGGCGATCCCGAACGCCGGATTCAGAACGTGCTGCTGACCATCGACGTGACCAAGGCGGTCGTCGCCGAGGCCAAGGCGCTTAAAACGGACTGCATCCTCAGTTACCATCCGGTCATCTGGGACGGGCTCAAACGGGTCCTCGCATGTGGCCCGACGCAGGTGGTTTACGAGTTGATCCGCTCGAACATCGCGGTCTTCTCGATCCATACGGCGCTCGATGCAGTAGTCGGGGGCGTCAACGACGGACTGGCCGAGATGCTCGGCATCGTCGACGCCAAACCGCTGGGCGATTACGTCGAGTATTCCCCGCAGGAGAACTACAAGCTCGTCGTGTTCGTGCCGGTCGATGCGCTGGACAAGGTGGCCAACGTCGTGTTTGCCGCCGGGGCCGGTGCGATCGGGAACTATCGCGATTGCGGCTTTGGCACAGACGGGACCGGGACGTTTCTGCCCCTGGAAGGGGCCCATCCGGCCATCGGCAAACGAGGCCGGCGCGAGGCGGTCCATGAGATGCGTTTCGAGACCATCGTGCCAGCCGAGAAGCTCGATGCCGTTGTCGCCGCAATGAAGCAGGCCCATCCATATGAGATGCCCGCATTTGACATCTTTCGCCTTTTCGATTATGGAAGCCGGTTTGGCCTCGGTCGGATCGGCCCCTTGGGCAAGCCGGCGAAGGTCGGCCGGCTCATCGAGCAGGTCAAGAAGCAGACCGGGGCCAGGGCCGTCGGACTGGTGGGCGACGCGAAACGGCTCGTCCGAACCGCGGCGGTGTGCGCCGGGACCTGTGGCACGATCCTCCACACGGTCATCGCCAACGGAGCCGACCTGTACCTGACGGGCGAGTTGAAGCACCATGAGGCGCTGGCCGCCCAGGAAGCCGGGCTGACCTGCCTGTGCCTGAGTCACACGGTCTCCGAGCGGTTCATACTCAAGAAGCTGGCCCGGCAGGTGAAGGACCGAATCAAGCCGGTGGCCGTTCGGATCAGCAAGAAGGACGCGGACCCGTTCACATGGAAGAACATATGACGCAAGAAACGAGAGAGACCCTCGACGAAGTCAGTGAAGCAACCGAGACGGAGCCGTTGACGGCCGATGAGAGGGACGGCGACGTGCCGTGCGACGAGGCCGAGCCTCAGGCGCCGGAGAGAATCGAAGTCGAATTCTCCGTCGATGGCATCGGAGAGCCACAAGAGGCCGAGGAGACTGCTGACCAGACAGAACCCACCGATGCGGAGAACGAAGCTCCGCCGGCCGACGACGCCGAGCCGACGCCAACCGTCGAATCGGTGATCGAGGCGATCCTGTTCGCCAGCGAAGAGCCGCTGAGCGACAGCCGCCTGGCGGGCATCGTCGAGACCACGACCAAGCAGGTCCGCGACTGCATCCAATCGCTCAACGACAAATACGAGCGGAACCACAACGCCTTCCGTATCGAGCAGATCGCCGGCGGCCACCAGATGCTGACGCTGCCAACCTACAATACATGGCTCAAGAAGATGCTGAAGGTGCGCAGCGACAACAAGCTCAGCCCGGCGGCGATGGAGACGCTCGCCATCATCGCGTACAAGCAGCCCGTGATCCGCGTGGACATCGAGGCCATTCGCGGCGTGGCCGTCGGCGAGGTGATCCGCAGCCTGATGTACAAGGGCCTGGTCAAGATCGTCGGTCGCGCCGAGATCCTCGGCCGGCCCATGCTCTACGGCACGACGAAGAAATTCCTCGAGGTCTTCGGCCTCAATTCCCTCAAAGACCTCCCCAAGGCCGAAGAACTCAAGAAGCCCGATTAGCCGCCGCGGCGATCAAGAACAGACACTATCGTTCGGCCCGAGCGACCATCGTGGCCTGTCCGGAATCCGGAAGGGGGGCCAGTTCGGGGCAGGCGGCCAGCGCCGCGACGATCTGGTCGGGCTCGGAGGCGTCAACGCAATAGACGGTCCCGCCGCAGGCCTCGAAATCCCCGGCATAGGCCTCCCAGCGCTCTTCATAGCGTTCGATGGCCTTCGTCCAGCCTCCACCCCTCGCCGCCAGGGACTCCATGATCTCGGGATTGGTGTACCGCACGACGAGGTCTCTGTCGCGCAGAACGAACACCGCGCCGGCCGTCCTGTTCTCGACGTTCAACCGACGATCCGTACGGACATCGTCCAGCCCCTGGGCCTGGAAGTATCTGCGAACCGTTTGCTCGCCGTCGTTCTCTCGGATCTCCTGCAGCTTCCGTGTCGAGGCCGACGGTCCCCGGTAGACAGGTGGGCGGCGTCCGGCGCGACCGGATGACGTGCCCTGAGGCGCTGCGTGCACCTCAATGACTGGGCACGGCACGCAACACGGCGCATGCCACAGGTGATAATCGACGACAAAGCCGGAATTGCGGTAGTTCAGAGCGTGCGGCGTATAGCGTACGCCCTCGTAGGCCAGCCCCGTGTTGCGTATGTTGAACACGTGCGGCGAGTACTTGACTCCGCCGGGAATCAGACCCGAATTGCGATAGTTAAATGCATAGGGGCTGTAACGAACCTGGTATCGCTCCGAGCGATGGACGTTCCCGTACCCCACAACCGGCGCCAACGCCACGACGGCGACCACGATAGAAGTCCATTTCATGTCGTTCTCCTTTTCTTAGGTGAAGGTTTCCTCCTGAGGTTCCCTTCTCATCACCCTCTCCTAAGCGGATTGTAGGGGCGAATGATCATTCGCCCGTACTCTGTGCCAATCCTCCTTTCCATTACCCTTCTGCCGTCGGTGGATGGTGATCTCGTTTCGATGCGCGGTCCGCACCGCGCGCCGTGCGCTCGTAGTGACGCCGTAAGGCGTTATTCGCTTTCTGTGGGAGCAGCCCTTACGGGCACACTACAAACGGCGCAGAGATGAACACATGAGATGCCATCAACCTCCTTGTCTGTCTTTACCCGAGCCCACTGGCCCTTGCAGGGCCCCGTCCAGCCTGACGCCTCCGGGGCCGGGCTCGATCTGCACCGTTCTTTCTCCGTACCGAACGATGCACGAGCGGCCACTTGGGCTCTTGACGATTGCCTCGGCGAGCATACCATTTTTCCACGCGATGTCAAGTGTGAAACCGCCGCGCGCTCGCAGGCCGGTGATCCGGCCGTCGGGCCAGGCGCTCGGCAGGGCCGGCAGCAGCTCGACGATATAGCGGCCTTTCGGGTCGCGCCGGTGGCTCTGCATGAGCATCTCGGTGATGCCGCTGGTGGCGCCGAAGTTGCCGTCGATCTGGAACGGCGGATGGGCGTCGAAAAGATTGCCGTACACGCCTCCGCCTTTGTATTCGGTCAGCGGCGAGTCGGTCAGCGTCAGAAGGTGCTTGAGCATCAGATGAGCGTGGTCGCCGTCGAGCAGACGGGCCCAGAAGTTGATCTTCCACGCCCGGCTCCAGCCGGTGCCGCCGTCGCCGCGAAAGATCAGCGACTGCCTCGCGGCATTCAGCAGTTCGGGCGTATCGGCCGTGATCTCGCTGCCCGGGAACAGGCCCCACAGGTGCGAGACGTGGCGATGCTCGTTCTTCGGGTCGTCCTTGTCTTCGAGCCACTCCTGGAGTTGGCCGTGCCGGCCGATCTGGTTCGGCGCGATGCGAACGCGCAAGGCGTCGAGCTTCGTCGCGAACTCCTCATCTACGCCCAACACACGCGCTGCCTCGGCGGTATTGGCGAAGAGACTGCGAATGATCTGATGATCCATCGTCGGGCCCATGACCAGCCCGCCGATTTCGGGGCTGTTGCTGGGTCCGCTGATCAGCCAGCGCTCGTCGCTTCGCGGGTCTTCGACCAGACTTTCGACGAAGAACTCGGCCGCCCCTTTCATCAGGGGGTATGCCCCGTCCCGGAGGAACTGCCTGTCGCTGCCGTAGACGTAGTGCCACCACAGATGCTGGCAGAGCCACGCGCCGCCGGTGGGCCAGATGCCATGGTTCGAGGCGTTGATCGGGGCGGTGCCGCGCCAGAGATCGAAGTTGTGGTGCAGCACCCAGCCGGGGGAGTCGTAGTGCTTTCGCGCGGTCGAGCGGCCCGACTCGGCGATCTCGACCAAAGCGTCGAACAGCGGGCGGCCGCACTCGGCCAGATTCGTCGGCTCGGTCAGCCAGTAGTTCATCTCGGTGTTAATGTTGACCGTGTACTTGCTGTCCCACGGCGGACTGGTGCTCTCGTTCCAAAGACCCTGAAGGTTGGCCGGCTGGCCGCCGGTCCGCGAGCTGGCGATCATCAGGTAGCGACCGTACTGGAAGAACAGGGCCGCCAACTGCGAGTCTTCCTTCTCGGCGTACTTCAGCACGCGCCGATCGGTGGGGAGGTCGGCCGTCCGCGCCGGGCCCAGATGGAGCGTCACGCGCCGGAACAGCATCTGGTGATCGGCTACGTGGGCGTCGCGCAACTGTCGCGGCGTCTTCTCGCCGGCTTTGCGGAGCACCTCGGCGCAGCGCTGCCCCGGATCGGCCGAGAGGTCCTTATAGCTCTTGACGTTGGTGGCCATGGCGATCGTCAGCGTCGCGGCATTGGCGCCTTGCACACGGATCTGACCATCGTCGACCGAGACCTGGCCGCCGTTGATTCGAATCTGACAGCGGCCTTCGAACCGCACCGCGCCGGGAATCACCTCCTTGGTGTCTCGCACCTCGAAGTCGCGGGCCCGTCCGAGGATTGCCAGCGTCCGATCATCCACCTTCCGTGTCCGCACATCGGCGTTGGGGCTGGTCAGCGCCGCGGTGAAACTCAGGGCACCCGGCTCGTCACACGAAACCCGAACCACGACCACCTGATCGGGGAAACTGGCGAATGTCTGGCGCGTGTAGGTCACGCCATCGACCCGATAGGTCGTCGTGGCGACGGCAGTGTCGAGGTCCAGCTCGCGGCAGTAGCTCTTGGCATTCTCGTGTCCGGGGAAGCGCAGCGTCAGGTCGCCGAACGGTTGATAGGGAACCTGGCGCAGCGGCGACGACATGAAACGCTCCATCGCCAGTTGTTCGGCCTCGCGCTGTTTGCCTTCGAACAGCCGCCGGCGGATTTCGGGCAGGTATTGGGCGGCGCCGTCCTGGGCATAATCGTGGGGCCGGCCGCACCAGAGAGAGTCCTCGTTGAGCTGGTAGCGCGCCTCGGCTGTGCCTGCGAACACCATCGCCCCGAGCCGTCCGTTGCCCACGGGCAATGCATAGGTCCACGTCTGAGCTGGTTCAGCGTACCACAGTTTCATATCGGATGGCCCGCCGTCGCTTGCGGCGTCGAGGGAGACAGTGCAGATGGCGAATGTGAGCACGGCGAACCGAATGATGTGGCTTCTCATGATCACTCCCCTGTAGTTGCAGGATGTCCAGATAGCGCTTAGACGGTGAAGAGACGGCGCCGCTCGTCGTATGAGACGACCCTATCACGAGGGATCTGCCGGCGATCGATTCCGAGCAGTCGGAGCGGATTGTCGAAGGCCATCGACACCAGCTCTCGATAGGTGATCAGATTCAGCGAGGCCAGATGGTTCATGCACGCCAGAAGGGTCGCCGAGGAGCCGGCCATGTATCCGGTCGCTGGATTGTAGAGGCGGCCCGTCGGATCGAGCACCACTTCGGCCCCCATCGACTGGTATCGGCCGGGGGCCAAGCCCGCCAGTTCCGAGGCGTCGCTGACGGCAATGCAATTGGCCGGACTCTTGGCCCGCAGGATCGTCTTGAGCAGCGAAGGCGGCAGATGGTGGCCGTCCGGGATGATGGTGGCTACGAGATCGTCGTTGGCCAGGCCCGCCCAGATGGGGTTGTCGTGGCGAGGCAGCGTCGCGCCGACGCCGTTGCCCAGATGGGTCAGCGCCTTGGCTCCGGCGGCCGCACATCGCTTGAGCTGGTCTTCGTTGGCCATGTGGTGGCCGAGCGAGACGACGATCCCCTGCTTCGCGGCGTGACGGATCAGCTCCTCGACGCCGTCGAGGTCGCCCGCCACGGTCAGCATCTTGACGGTCCCATCGGCCCATGCGATGAGCCGGTCGAGGTATTCGATGCTGGGCGCCCTCATCCACTCGGGGTTGTGCGCGCCCCTGGCCCCTTCGACGGGCGAGAGAAACGGCCCTTCGAGATGGATGCCGAGGAGACGCCCCTGGCACTCCGCCGTCCGCGCGGCTTTCGCGATCAGCGGCAGGTTCCGCTCGTAGATCTCCGTCGGGCTGGTAATCAGCGTGGCAAGAAAGGCGGTGGTCCCCGCGTCGAGCAACGCGCCGCAGGTGCGAACGATGTCCTCTTCGCTCAGACGAGCGCCGGAAAAGTCCACGCCTTTGAAACCGTTGACCTGGAGATCGATCAGTCCCGGGATTTCCATAAGTCCACCGCCCGTCAGGAGTTCACCGAGAGCATCGAAGCGGCCGCTTCATCGAGGAAGATGGAACAGTGCTCGTGCCGCTGGAGGATCGACGCCGGACATCGGGGCGTCACGGGGCCTTCGAGGGCGTTTCGGACGGCCTCAGCCTTGCGTCGGTCCGGCACGGTGACAACGATGCGACGACTCTTGAGGATCTGCTGAATGCTCATCGAGATCGCTCGCGATGGGACGGCCTCCAGCGAAGCGAACCAGCCTTCGCCGAACTGCTGCTGCCGGCAGCGCTCGTCGAGATCCACAACGAGATACGGCTGCTCGGTCTCGAAGTCGGCGGGCGGATCGTTGAATGCCAGATGGCCGTTCTCTCCGATCCCCACGCAGGCGACGTCGATCGGATGGGCGCGGATCAGATCACCGAGCCTGTTGCACTCGGCGGCGGGGTCGGCCGCGTCTCCGTTGACGAAGTGCACGGCCTGGAGCGAACCGACCTTGTCGACGAAACGCTCCCGAAGGTATTTGCGGAAGCTGGCGGGATGATCGGGCCCCAGGCCGATGTACTCATCGAGATGGAACATCGTAACCTTCGACCAATCGATCGCATCGGAGGCGGTCAGTTGCTCGAACATCTCGAACTGACTGGCGCCGGTGGCGAGAATGATGTTGGCCTGGTTCTTGTCGGCGATGGCCCGTCGGATGGCGCCGGCGGCGGTGCTGCCGGCGGCGGCCCCCATGTCGTCCTTGGTCTTGTAGACGGCTCTGTTCACAGCGGACTCCTCAATCGGTTTGCGATCTGAAGCGATCATAGGCCGCAAGACCCGCCCTGTCAATGCCGGGGGCGACAGGACGCATGCCGACGGGGATTTGTCTTGCATTCTCCATCATGTTCTTTCTATAAGGTGAAGTGATATCACCATGGGCCTTGAGGTCGCTATCTGCTGTCGTCACGTTGAAAGGACTGTGATGAAACGCACGTCTGATTTCCTGATCCTCTCTCTGGCCACCTCGCTTGTTCTGTCGATTGGCGTCACAGCGCGACCGACCGTCGTCGAAGACGATTTTCTCACCTCATTGGACAAGGGCCATCCCAGACTCATGCTCAAGGACAAGGACCTGATGTGGCTCAGGGCCGCGATGGTGGAGGACTCGGCTCTGCAGAAATGCTGGGACGACGTGCAGGCCGACGCCGAGGCATGTTTGAAGAGGCCGCCGCTGGTGTACGAAAAGGTAGGACCGCGTCTGCTCAGCGTCAGCCGGGATTGCCTGCGTCGCATGTACTCTCTGGCGCTGGCCTATCGCTGGACGGGCGACGAGCGCTATGCCGCCAAGGCCAGGGCGAATCTCCTGGAGGTCTGCGCATTTCCCGACTGGAACCCTTCGCACTTCCTCGATACGGCGGAGATGAGCCATGCGGTGGGCGTCGGATACGACTGGCTGCACACATATCTCGACCCCGATACAAGGGCCACGATCGTGCGAGCCCTGATCGAGAAGGGCCTCGAGCCCGGTCTGAAGGTGTACGAATCCAACGGCTGGTGGACCCGGAGCGATCACAACTGGAACCAGGTCTGCAACGGCGGGATGATCGTCGGGGCCCTGGCCATCGCCGACATCGAGCCGAGCTATGCCGAGCGGATCGTCCCGGCGGCCATCCAGTCACTGCCTCTGGCGCTGAAGACCTACGCGCCCGACGGCGCGTGGGGCGAAGGACCGGGCTACTGGAGCTACGCGACGCATTACACCGCATACGGACTGGCCGCACTCGATACGGCGCTGGGCAGCACGTTCGGACTGCTCGACGTCGAGGGTCTCTCGAAGGCCGGAGATTTTCCGATCTATACGACGGGGCCTACCGGCCTGAATCTGAACCTGGCCGACGTCGGAGAGCGCAGCGCCCGCCGACCGATGGCCTGCATGTTCTGGCTGGCCCGGACGTTTCACAATCCGCTGTACGCGTATGCCGAGCATGAGGAAATCGCCAGGCGACCGGCCAGTGCGGCCCATCTCGTCTGGTACACGGCCAGGCCGCGGGCCAGTGCCGCCCGACGCCAGCTCGACCGCTACTTCCGCGGCCCGGTCGAGGTCGTCACGATGCGAAGCGCCTGGGACGACCGCGACGCGCTCTTCGTCGGGATCAAGGCGGGCTACAACCAGGTCAATCACGGGCATCTCGATCTCGGCAACTTTGAACTGGACGCCCTCGGCGTTCGCTGGGCCCGCGATCTTGGCGCCGACAACTACAACCTGCCCGGCTACTGGGAGAGCCGGCCGGGAGGACAACGCTGGTCGTACTATCGCCTCAACTCGGCCAGCCACAACATCTGTATGCTGGGCGGCGAGGACCAGGATGTGCTGGCCAAATCGATCTTCACCAGCACGAAGATGAACGAGACCGATCCTTCTGCGATCGTCAACCTGACGCAGGCGTATGCCAGGTTCGCCAAGTCCGCTTCTCGCGGTGTGAAGATGGTTGCCGGCCGGACGGCGGTCCTCGTCCAAGACGAATTCGCCGTCGAGAAGCCGTGCGACGTGGTCTGGGGCATGACGACCGACGCCGATATCCAGATCGAGGATGGTTCCATCGCCAGATTGAAACTCGACGGCAAGGAGCTCGTCGTGCGACTTCTGAGCCCTGCGAAAGCAACGTTCTCCGTCGGCTCGGCCGAGCAGAAACCGCCGCAGAGGACAAATAAAGGAGTCAAGCGTCTGCTGGCCCGGCTGGCCGATGCGCAGGGCGATGTGCGTATCGCCGTCCTGTTCGCACCTGTCCGGGCCGATCAGGAACAAGCAGACCGCGTCGAGATCAAATCACTGGCACAGTGGTGACCAATGGATTCCCATATCTTCAGAGGAGATGAAACGATGCAACGACGAGTGCGCGACAGCCTGATCGGCCTGTTTGTTGTGGCGACACTGCTGAATGGGCTGGTCATGGCTCAGAATACGGACGAGCCGCAACTCTGCGTCGGTAACTACCAGAGCGAGGAAGAGGCGAAGGCACAACTGGCACGGTTTGCGAAGACGTATTCGAACCTCGCCGAATGGCAGCAGCGGGCCCGGACCAATCGCGAGGCCATTCTGCGGGGCACAGGGCTGTTGCCGCTGCCCAAAAAGTGTGCGCTGAACCCGATCATCCGCAATCCGCGCCAATATGACGGCTACACCGTCGAGAACATCGCCATCGAGAGCCTGCCCGGCGTCTTCGTTACCGGCAGCCTTTATCGCCCGACTGGCGGCGCCGGGCCGTTCCCTGCGGTTCTCTGTTCACATGGGCACTGGAGCAGTCGTGAGGACTACGGGCGGTTTCGTCCCGATATGCAGAAGCGCTGCGGGACCCTGGCCCGCATGGGGGCCATCGTGCTGTCATTCGACATGGTCGGCTACGGCGACTGGGCCAACGCCAACTGGGAGCACCGCCGGCCTGATGCGCTGAAGATACAACTATGGAACAGCATTCGCTTGCTGGATTACCTCTGCACGAGAGCGGACGTCGACTCGGCCCGGATCGCCATCACCGGGGCCTCCGGCGGTGGCACGCAGACATTCCTGCTGACGGCGGTGGACGATCGCATCGCGGTCTCGGTACCGGTGGTGATGGTCTCGGCCCATTTCTTCGGCGGTTGCGTCTGCGAAAGCGGCCTGCCCATTCACAGAAGCCGATCCCATGAGACGAACAACACCGACATCGCCGCGATGGCGGCCCCGCGTCCGCAGTTGATCGTCTCTGATGGCCAAGACTGGACGAAGAACGTTCCCGACGTCGAGTTCCCGTACATTCGGGACGTCTATCGCCTGTACGGGGCCGAATCCCGCGTTGAGAACTGGCACTTGCCCGACGAGGGCCACGACTACGGCTGGTCCAAGCGGATCGGGGCCTACAGGTTCCTCGCCAAGCATCTGGGCCTGTCGCTGGCCGACGTGATCGGGCCCGACGGCCGCATCGATGAGAGTCCGGTGGTCATCGAGAAGATCGAAGACCTCTACGTTTTCAACGCCGACCACCCGCGCCCGGCCCACGCCGTCGCCCCCGACGCCCC
>ENA-UOXR01003995-UOXR01003995.1-bioreactor-metagenome-genome-assembly--contig:-NODE-3995-length-11969-cov-21.508981_pt1 | contig 11969 bp, 10 predicted proteins | sample MGYA00238164_ERZ764825 | MGnify/ENA primary metagenome ERZ764825 (study PRJEB28920, sample SAMN05720171) | bioreactor metagenome | isolation source: Anaerobic biogas reactor | place: USA:Washington...
GTTCGATTCTCCGGCAGCCGCCGCCTTTCCGGGGCGGTTGCCTTTCCCTTTTTTTTCCGGCGCCGGAAGGAGGCTGCACACGGACATGCTTGAAGTTCTGAAAAAAAGCTACCGCCGCGTCTGCACGATCGAGGAGCGGTTCATTTCCTTCACCCTTTGCGCCATCACGGTCCTGATCTTCGTTTCCGCCATCGGGAGGTTCGTCGGCAAGCCGATCAACTGGGCGGTGGACATATCCCTCCTCCTGTTCGCCTGGGGGGCCTTCCTCGGGGCGGACGTGGGGATCCGGAAAAACAGGGTGATCAATGTCGATTTCCTGACGTCGAAATTTCCCCTGAAGACGCAAAGGACCATCGCCATCACGTGGTCTGTGGTCATCATCCTCTTCCTGCTTGTGCTCATCGCCTACGGAATTCCCCTTTGCATCTCCAACTTCAAACGGCAGTTCCAGAACATCACCCTGAGCTACTCTTTCGTCACCGCGTCCCTTCCCGTGAGCGCATTGCTTATGGCCATCTCCACGGGCGTCAGGCTCTATCTGCAGATCACCGACTTTCCGTCAACCCTCCGGGGCGGCGGACGGGACGTGGCGTAGGAAGGGGGAGGACGGAATGCTTCTTCTCGTCGGCGTTTTCCTGGCGCTCCTCTTCCTCGGCATGCCCGTAGCCTTCGCCATCGGGCTGGCGGGCTTCGTCTTCATGCTGGCCACGCCCAACATCCCCATCTCCATCTCCGTGCAGCGCATCGTGGCCCAGACCCAGAGCTTCACACTCCTGGCCATTCCTCTCTTCATCTTCGCAGGAAACCTCATGAACGCCACGGGCATCACCTCCCGACTGGTGAAGCTGTCCAGGGTTCTCGTGGGACACATGGCGGGCAGCCTCGCCCAGGTGAGCGTCATCCTGAGCACCCTCATGGGCGGAGTGTCGGGTTCGGCCAACGCCGACGCCGTCATGGAGTGCAGGATCCTCGGTCCCGAGATGATCAGGCAGGGGTATTCCCGGGGCTACGGCGCGGCGGTGAACGGACTCACGGCCATGATCACCTGCACCATCCCGCCGAGCATGGGCTTCATCATCTACGGCTCCGTGGGAGAGGTCTCCATCGGCCGCCTCTTCGTCGGAGGGGTCGTCCCCGGGCTGCTTATGATGGCCATGATGATGTTCACCGTGAACTTCACGGCGAAGCGGCGGGGATACGTGGCGCCCGACGGCGCCAGGAAACCGAACGCCCGGGAGGTCGTGTCGGCCCTGTGGGAAAACACCTTCGCCCTGATCTTCCCCGTCATCCTCATCGCCGGAATCCGCTTCGGCCTGTTCACCCCCTCCGAGGCGGGGGCCTTTGCGGCGGCCTATGCCATTTTCGTCGGCGTCTTCATCTACCGGGAGATGACCTGGAAGAGCTTCCTGGAGGCTGTGGAGCAGAGCGCCGTGGACATCGGCGTCCTCATGCTCATCCTCGGGCTGTCCGGAACCTTCGGGTACGCCATCGTCTACGGGCGGGTTCCCCAGACCATCGCCGAATTCCTCATCGGCATCACGTCGAACAGCTACCTTCTCCTGTTTCTGATCATCGTGCTGCTCATCCTCGCCGGGATGTTCGTGGAGACCACGGTCTGCGCCATGCTCCTAACGCCGGTGTTCATTCCGGTGATCTCCAGGCTCGGCATCGACCCGGTCCATTTCGGGGTCATCATGATGACCACCCTGACCGCCGGGATCATGACACCCCCCGTGGGCGTGGCCCTGTACTCCACGTCGGAGATCATGGGGTGCACCCCCCAGGAGACGGTCAGGGAAGCCATTCCCTTCTACCTGACCCTCCTTGCCCTCGTGACCATCCTCGTTCTCTTTCCCCGGATCGTCCTCTTCCTGCCGGATCTCGTCTTCGGCTAGAAACAAAGACTCCGCGGACATGACGTGCAGGGAGGCTCCCCGGCGGAGCCTCCCTGTTTTTCTCCTCCTCGCCGGCGACACCCCCGAACGCCTTTCGTTTTCCCGCTTCCTGAGGTTATACTATTCTCACTCCCCCGGGGGGAGTGGAAAGGGGAACGGCAGGTGTGCCGTTCCAGGGAGGTCGTCATGAAAAGAAAGCTGCAGGCCGTACTCGCGGCCCTGGTCATTCTTGCCGGAACGTTTCCGGCGACGGCGAAAACAACCGTGTTCGTCTCCGTACTTCCCCAGAAATTCTTCACGGAACAGGTCGGCGGGGAACGGGTGGAGGTCTCCGCACTCGTGGAGAAAAACCGGGATCCCCACACCTTCGAACCCCTTCCGGCCCAGATGGCCGCCCTCTCCCGGGCGGACGGGTATCTCTCCATCGGCCTGCCCTTCGAGGAGTCCCTCCTGCCCAGGGTCCGGCAGCTCAACCCGTCCCTCAGGATCTTTCCGGCGGACCGGGGCATAGAGAGGATCAGGGAAAAGGACGAAGAGCACCATGGCCATAATGAACACGGGCATGCCCACGATCACGGCGGGAGCGATCCCCACGTGTGGAACGGGATCCGGGAGGCCCGGACAATAGCGGAAAACACCTTCGCCGCCCTGGCGGAGCTGGACCCGGAAGGAACGGAACACTACCGGCGCAATCTCGCGGCTTTCCGGCAACGACTGGACACTCTGGATGCTGAATTCCGGGAGCTTTTCCAGGGCAGGGAGGGGGCTGCCTTCCTCGTCTTTCACCCGGCGTGGGGGTACCTCGCCAGGGAGTACGGCCTTGAAGAGGTGGCCATCGAGGTTGACGGCAAAGAGCCCAAGGCTGCCGACATGGCCGGGGTAATCACAGAAGCGAAGCGGCGGGGAGTGAAGGTGGTCTTCGTCTCGCCCCAGTTTTCGGGAAGAAGCGCGGAGATCATCTCCCGGAGCATCGGCGCGGCGGTGGAGGCGGTGAACCCCCTGTCCGAGGAATGGGAGGAGAACCTCAGGACAGTCGCCCGGGCCATCGCGGAGGCGGCGAGGTAGTTCAGCTTGACCCCGGAGTTTCCTTTCGGTATGGTGTTTCCTGTCGAACCGCACATTTCAGGAGGAGAACGATGGAAATGGAAAACGTTCTGTTCGCTTTCGGACTGACCCTCTTCGCCGGGTTGTCCACGGGGGTGGGGAGCGCCCTGGCTTTCTTCACGAAGAAAACCAACACCCGCTTCCTCGCCTTCACCCTCGGTCTCTCGGCGGGGGTGATGATCTACGTCTCCATGGTGGAAATCTACTTCAAGGCCAGGGAAGCCCTGCAGGCGGACCTGGGCGAAGCAAGGGGCGCATGGGTCACCGCGGCCGCCTTCTTTCTCGGCATGTTCGCCGTCATGCTCATCGACAAGTTCGTCCCGTCCCACGAGAACCCCCACGAGCTGCACCGGGTGGAGGAAATGCGCGGTGCGGCGGGACAAAAGGGGCAGGAAAACGCCCTCATGCGCATGGGTATTCTCACGGCCCTCGCCATAGCGATCCACAACTTCCCCGAGGGAATCGCCACCTTCATGGCCGCCATCCAGGAGCCCCGGCTCGGAATCCCCATCGCGGCGGCCATCGCCGTCCACAACATCCCCGAGGGAATCGCCGTCTCCGTGCCTGTCTACTACGCCACGGGGAGCAGGAGGAAGGCCTTTCGGCTCTCCTTCCTCTCCGGCCTGGCGGAGCCGGTGGGGGCGCTGCTCGCCTATCTCGTCCTCATGCCCTTCCTCAGCGATACCCTTTTCGGCCTCATTTTCGCCGCCGTGGCGGGGATCATGGTCTTCATCTCCGTGGACCAGCTCCTGCCATCGGCGCGAAAATACGGGGAGCATCACGTCTCCATCTACGGGCTCATCGTCGGCATGATGATCATGGCCGTCAGCCTGCTGCTTTTTATCTGACCTAAGGAGGAACAGCCCCATGAAGATTTCTTTCAACCTGGACCAGTTTCTGAAGGACCTCGAGTACCTGGTGAACATCGACAGCCAGTCCAGGGACACCGAGGGCGTGGCCGCGGTGGCCGCGTACTTTGAAAAAGCCTTCGCCGGCATCGGCTGGAAGGTGGAGAAGAAGGACCTCGGCCCCGCGGTGGGACCGAGCCTCAAGATTACCAACGGCGAAGCCCCCTATGACGCCCTGCTCCTGGGGCACCTGGACACGGTCTTCCCGAAGGGAACCGTGGCGGAGCGGCCCTTTTCCCTAGATGAACACCGGGCCTACGGCCCCGGGGTGAACGACATGAAGGGGGGCCTTCTCTTCGGCCTCTACGCGGCCCGGGCAATTTCTCAGGCGGGAGCGCCGGGCTCCTTCTGCATCGTATACAACAGCGAGGAGGAGATCGGCTCCCGCAGGGCCCGCCCCTGGATCGAGGAGCTGGCCCGCGAAAGCCGCACGGCGGTGATCCTGGAGCCCGCCCGCCCCAACGGCAACCTGATGAACGAACGGAAAGGCCTCGGCCGCATCGAGGTCGCCTTCCACGGGAAAGCCGCCCACGCGGGAGTGGAACCGGAAAAGGGCGTGAGCGCCGTGAACGAGATGGCCCATTGGATTATCGGCCTCCACGGTCTCACCGATTTCGGAAAGGGCACCACCCTCAACGCCGGCGTGGTCTCCGGCGGCACGACACCCAACGTGGTGCCCGAGAAAGCCTCCATGACCGTGGACGTCCGGATCAAGATCCCCGAAGAAAAGGACCGCATCGAGGCGAAAATCGCCGATCTGAAGGCTCACCCCGCCACGCCCGGCATCAGCGTGGAGGCCGATTTCTTCCTCACCCGGCCGCCCATGAACCCGTCCCCGAAGACCATGAAGCTCTGCGCCCTGGTGGAAGAGGCGGGGCGGGAGACAGGGGTGGACGTCCGCTGGCAGGGCACCGGCGGCGGCTCGGACGGCAACTTCACCGCCGCCCTGGGCGTGCCCACCGTGGACGGGCTCGGCCCCGTGGGCGGCGGTTCCCACGCCGTGACGGAGTACGTGGAGATCGGGGAAATTTCCTCCCGTTTCGCCCTCCTTCTGGGCATCATGGAGAAGATTCCGAATGCCGTCTTCTAGCGCCCCTGCCCTGAGGGGAGTCATCAGGGCCGTCTGCACCGCACCGTCCAAGGGAGTGCAGAAACATGACAGGGGAGAGGGGCGGCTGGTCCCCGGAAAGGGACTGGAAGGGGACGGCCACTTCGGCTTCGCCCACCGGCAGGTGAGCCTGCTGGACGCGGCGGACATCGAGGTCATGAAGCGGTCCATCCCCACCCTCTTCCACGGCGCCTTCGCAGAAAACCTGGTCACGGAAGGCATCAGCCTAAAGACCCTGGTCCTCGGCGATCTCCTCCGGATCGGGACGGCCCTCCTCAGGGTGACCCAGATCGGGAAGGAATGCCACTCCCGGTGCGCCATCTACGAGGCCGCAGGCGACTGCATCATGCCCAGGCTGGGCATCTTCTGCGAAGTCCTCACCGAAGGGCCGGTCCGGGTTGGAGATCCCGTTGAATTCGTTCCGGAGGAACTGCCCGAACGCCTCATCCGCCGGGAGATCACCCGCATCGCCTGCGGGAAGCGGGAAACGGCGGCGGACAGCATGCTCCGGGAGGCCAGGGTCACCCTGGTGCTCGACGGCGAGGAACAGGTGACCGCCGTCTGCACCCCCGGGGAAGAGCGGTACTGGGCCGTGGGGCACCTGAAGTGCCGGAGGCTCATTTCAGGCCGGGAGGACATCGCCAGCCTTGAAATCCTCCCGGGGGAAGTCCGGGTGGCCCGGAAGAAGATGACCGCCGGGCTTCCCCTTCTCCAGCGCATCCTTTCCTCCTCCGCCTCGGCCCTCCTTGAGAAAGGCGCGGGCCCGGCGCTGGGCTCCGTGGAGACCGGAGACTGGTCCATCCCGGCATCCGCCCTGCAGGACGGGGCGGACTGGCTCGGGGAAGCCCCCGTCTTCCGCGCCACGGGAGGCACCCACGCCGCGGCCCTCCTCCACCGGACCGGGAAGCGGCTCTTTCTCACCGAGGATATCGGGCGGCACAACGCCGTGGACAAGGCGGTGGGGTGGGCTGTGCTCCATGCCGTTCCCCTGGGGGAGGCGGTCCTGTTGGTCTCCGGGCGTCTTCCCGAGGACATGGTGCACAAGGCCGTGGGAGCGGGAATTCCCGTCCTCGGCAGCATCTCGGCAGCCATCGCGGAGGGGGCGGAAGCGGCGGAGCGGGGAGGGATCACCCTCGCGGGTTTCATCCGGAACGGGCGGATGAACGTCTACACCCGGCCCGACAGGATATCGGACGCCTGAAATGCGGCCCCTGCGGGGGCCTTTTTCTTTATTGACAAAGAACCGAAAAGGCGATAGTGTATTTTTCGATCCACTCTCAGAACCGGCGTTTTAACAAACGAAACAATAATTGTTCAAGGAGGTCGATAGAATGTCCCGCTTTGTCACATTCGGAGAGATCATGCTTCGGCTCACTCCCCCCGATCACGAAGTCCTCTTCCAGACCAGCGGCCTGGTGGCCACCTTCGGCGGCGCCGAGGCCAACGTGGCCGTCTCCCTGGCCAACTACGGCGAGAAAGTCTCCTACGTCACCGCCGCCCCCGCAAACCCCATAGGGGACGCCATGGTGAAGGAGATTCGCTCCTTCGGCATCGACACAAGCTTTATCCTCCGGAAGGGAGACCGCCTCGGCATCTACTTCACCGAGACCGGCTCGTCCATGCGTCCCTCGAAAGTGGTCTACGACCGCTCCGGGTCCTCCATCGCCGGGGTGAAGCCCGGCGACTTCGACTGGGACAGGATCCTGGACGGAGCCACATGGTTTCACACCACCGGCATCACCCCCTCCCTGGCGGAGGGCACGGCGGCAGTGGCCCTCGAGGCCGTGAAGGCCTGCAAGGCGAAGGGCATCACCGTCTCCTGCGACCTCAACTACAGGAAGAAACTCTGGAAGTGGGGCAAGACCGCGAAGGACGTGATGACCGAGTTCGCAAAATACGTGGACGTCACCGTCGCCAACGAGGAGGACTGCCAGAAGTGCCTCGGCATCGAGATCGACGTGGACGTCACCTCCGGCGAGCTCGACGTGTCCAAGTACAGGATCCTCGCGGAGAAGGTCATGGGAACCTACCCCAACATGAAGTACCTCGCCGTGAGCCTCCGGGAGAGCGTGAGCGCCGACTGGAACGGCTGGTCCGCGGTCCTGGCCGACAACAAGGGGAATTTCTTCACCAGCAAGAAGTACGAGATCCGGGACATCGTGGACCGCATCGGCGGAGGGGACTCCTTCGGCTCGGGGCTCATCTGGGGACTGAACAACCTGAAGACCCCCCAGGAGGCCCTTGAGTTCGCCGTGGCGGCCTCGGCCCTCAAGCACACCATCTACGGAGACTTCAACAGGGTCTCGAAGGAGGACGTCCTTACCCTGGCAGGCGGCGACGCCTCGGGAAGGGTCCAGAGGTAAAGACGGGAAAACGGCGGAGGAGGCCTTTCAGAAGGTCTCCCCCGCACTGTTTCCGCCGGTACTCGCTACTTCTGCAGCAGATGGAAGATGAAACCGCCCACGTGCAGGTCCAGGTAGATGGCCGCGGTCCTGCCGTCCTTCTTCTTCTCCGTCTCGGGAAGAGAGCCGATGCCCTTGGACTTCAGGAAGGCAAGGGCCCGCCCGACGTCGTTGCAGGATACGGCCACGTGTCCCTTCTCGCCGAGGTAGGGTAACTTCATGAACTCGAAGGCCTTCCCGGCGAAGAGGGAGCTGTTGCCGTCCTTCACTGCCATGCCGAAGAGGGATGCGATCTTCTCGGCACCGTCCGCCGCCTCCTGCCCGTCAGAACAGTTCACTCCGAGATGGGCGAGCTCGAAGCCGTGCATGGCGTAGACCGCCTCCCGGGTAATCCGGGCGATCTCGTCGAACTGGCCGGCGGCCACCATTTCCGGCTTCACCATCCAGCTTCCGCCCACCGCGAGGATCTTGTTGAAGGTGAGGTAGGAGAGCATGTTCTTCGTGTCGACGCCCCCGGTGGGGATGAACTTTACCGAACCGTAGGGGGCGCTCATGGCCTTGAGCATGGGAAGGCCGCCGGACTGCTCGGCCGGAAAGAATTTCACCACATTGAGCCCCCGCTCGAGGGCCATCTCGATCTGGGAGGGGCTGTTGATCCCCGGGGTGATGGGGATATTATTTTCCACGCAGTAGTCCACCACGGAGGGATTGAAACCGGGAGTGACGATGAACTTCGCTCCCGCGTCCACCGCCCGCCTGACCTGTTCCTTCGTCAGGACCGTTCCCGCGCCCACCAGGAGCTCCGGAAGCTCCCTGGAAAGAGTCCTGATGGACTCTTCGGCGGCGTCGGTGCGGAAGGTCACCTCCGCAATGGGGAGGTCTCCCTCCAGGAGAGCCCTGCCCAGGGGAACGGCGTCCTCCGCCCTTTCGAGCTTCACGACCGGGACAATGCCCAGCTCGCCGATGCGCTGCAGTATGTCGTTCATGAAATGCCTGTCTCCTTTCCGTAATGGAAATCCGCACCAAGAATAGACAATAGGGCTTCCTCCCGTCAAGAGGTTATTCCATTGAATAAAACGATGTTTCGGTAGAAAAGCCTGCGTTGACCGATATTCCCCGGAGTGATAGAGTGTTTTCGAAAGAACCGAACAGGCAAGACTCCGGTTCTGCAGGGTTGCTGAGAAGAGTGTTCCTGACCAGTCCTCACCGGGGGGTGAGAAGGAATGGCCGGCACAATCGAACGGAACGCCTGGTTTTCAGCCATGGGAGTGTCCCGTGAATTTCCGGAGTTTCTCCGGACCACCGTTCCGGACCATCCTGCCGTGACGGCGGTCACCTCCAGGGAGCAAACCCCGCCCCTGGTAGGGGATAACGGCCTTTTTCGGGTCTATCCCCTTTTTCCCTCCGACGGAAGTGTCCCCTTCGACATGTTTGCCGTGGAAATGGAGCGGGGTGCTTTCTCCTTTTCGGACTCCCACCACCCCGGCACGGTGGAGTACATCCACGTGTTCGAGGGCCTGATCACCGTGAAGACGGGAGAAGAGGAATACTATCTCTCCTCCGGGGACTCCCTCCGCCACCGGGCGGACAGGCCCCACTCCTTCCACAACTCCGGGGAGGGAATGGCGACACTGTGCATCGTGACCTACTATCCCGAAAAAAGGGACTGACCCCAAAAACGGGGGGCCGGAAAACCGGCCCCCCGCACCTGTTTCCGCAGTCCCGCTATTCGGCGGCTTCGGCGAGAACGGCCCTTTCCTCCACGGAGAAGACCTTGTCGATGTCGAGAACGATGATCAGCCGGTTATCAACCTTTGCCACGCCCCGGATGAAGTCGGCGGCGATTCCTCCTGCCACGATGGGTGGGGTGGGCTCGATGGATTCGTCCGGAATGCGGAGAATTTCCGACACGCCGTCCACCAGGACGCCGATGTTCTGTTCCGCCATGTTCACCACGATAATGCGCCTGGCAGCTTCTTCAACGGAGCTTGAGACACCCACCCGAAACCGTTTGCACAGATCCACGATGGGAACGATCTGGCCCCTGAGGTTCACTATCCCCTCCACGAAATCCATGGACTGGGGAATGGCCGTGATGTTCTGAAGGCGCACTATCTCCCTAACCCGGGATATGTCGATGCCGAACTCCTCTTTGCCGAGCCCGAAGACCACAAGCTGTTGTTCCGCCACGTTTTCTCCTCCTTTTTTTTATATCCTGGGAAGCCGACGGTAAATTTCCGGAAAAGAACCGTCATTCCGCCGGCGCAAGCCCTTTCTCTTCTTCCTCCACCCTGAACCGTGCCGCGGACTTCTGCATCTCCTCCGACAGGCTCACAAGCTCTTCGGCGGCCTTCGCGATGGATTCCGTCACCCGACCCTGTTCCTCCATGGAACGGTTGATGTTCTCCACCTGCTCGCTGATGTCAGTCCCCGCCCGGGCCACGTGGTCCATCCCCGCCGTCATCTCCTCCGCGCTCGCAGACTGCTCCTGCATCGTCGCCGCTATGGACTGCACGTTCTCCGTGATGGAGCCCACTTTCAGAATCACGTCGTTGATCACGTTCTGGGTCTCCTTCGCCATGGCCACGAGCTCCCGGATGTGCTCCACGCTTCCCTTCTGGTCCGCCAGGGCCTTGTCCGTCTTGCCCGAGATCTCGCCGATGACCTTGCCCACTTCGGCCGCCGCACGGTTCGACTCCTCGGCGAGCTTCCGAACTTCCTCCGCCACCACCGCGAAGCCCCGTCCGGCCTCGCCGGCCCGGGCGGCCTCGATGGCCGCGTTCAGCGCCAGAAGGTTCGTCTGGTCGGCGATCTGGGTGATGGTGTTCACGAATCCCGTGATCCCGGACACCGACTTCGCAAGCTCCGTCACGGCCGCGCTGACCTGGCCGCCCGCCCCGGAGACGTCTTCTATCAGGGAGCTCATTTCGTCCAGGGCCTTTCCGCCCTTCTCCGCCGCAAGGGAGATCTCCTGGGCCTGCTCGCCCGATTCGGCGGCCGCCTTGGCCCCCGCCTGGGACGCGCTCGCCACTTCCTCCACTCCGGCGTTGGCTTCCTCGATGGCGCTCACCGTGTCATGGGTGTTCTTCGACACTTTCCCCACCAGGCCGATCACTTCCTGCACCGAGGCGCTGCTCTGCTCCGACGCGGCGCTCATGTCCTCCGCCCGGGCAAGAACCTTCGAGGCGCTCTCGAGAATCTCCCTGACCGTCCCGGCGGTCCCCGAGATCATCCGGTTCACCGCGTCGGCCACGTTCCGGATTTCCTCGATGGACGTGTCCGCCTCCACGGAGGCGGTGAGGTCTCCGGTCTCGGCCACGTACCGGGCCCGCTCGGCGGCTGCCCGGAGGGGCCGGGCGAGGCTCCTGGAGAAGAGGACGACCACGATGGAGGCCACCACGAGGACGGCTATGATGCCTATGTAGACCGCCCGGCGCATGGCTCCTTCCGCGGAGAGGGACTCGGCCGTGGTCGCCGCCGCGGCGGCGATATACCCGTTGGTGAGGCCCTGGAAGGCCATGGTCTTCTCTTCTCCCTCGTAGACATAGGAGAACCGGCCGCTCTTCTGCGTCAGGAACTGGTCGGCGAAGGGAGCGAGAGAGCCCCCGGACACCTCCCGGATGGTGGGACCGTCGAACTTCAGGGTGGGGTGGTGGAGGAACCGGAGCTCCCTGTTCATGAGGAAGGCGTATCCCGTGTCGTAGACCTTCACCGCGTTGAGCGTCTCGTGGACGAAGGCGAAGTCGAAGGAAATGCCCACCACGGCTGCCGTCTGGTCGCCCATCTTCACCGGCATGGTGTAGAGCACCTCGTCGAAGCCTTCTTCAGCTTTCCTGAGGTCGCCCCAGTATTCTCCGCCGGAGTCAAGAGGCGTCCAGAACCAGGCCGTTTCGGGGTTTTTCCTGTCGATGAGCTCCGCCGGGCCGGCACCTACGGAGTCCATGTAGACATACAGGGATTTTTCGTCGGCCCTCCGGAAACCCACCATGAATACGCTCTTTGTCCCGAAATGCTCCGGGTTGAAGACGATGAAGAGGCTCCGCGCGTGAGGGGACTGCACGCCCAGGTCGTTGATGAACTTCCCGTTCTGGGCGCCGAACTGGCGGACCACCACTTCGCCCACGTCAGGGTTGAGCATCTGGGGGGTGAAGCGGGTGGTGACCAGGGCCGAAAGTGCCTGGAGCATGCCCTCGAAACTGTTGAAGGTCGCGTCCAGCTCGTGGGCGAGGCCGTTTGCCAGGGATTTCTCGTAATCATCCACCACGGCGTTGAGGCCGCTGCTCCCGGCGTTCATAGAGTAAAACCCGATGCCTCCCACCGAAAGGACCAGAAGGGAAAGCACCACGAGAAGAATGCGGGCGCCAAGTCGGTTCAGTTTCACAGCTCCATCCCCTTTTGCACGATTTTGGAAAAAGCGTAACCCTGAAAAAATTGTACCCTTTCTCCTACCGGGGAACAAGGCCTGTTGATTCTCCGGCAATTCTGAACCGTGCAACGGACTTCTGCATCTCCTCCGACAGGCTCACAAGTTCCTCCGCCGCCTTCGCGATGG
>ENA-UOXR01004000-UOXR01004000.1-bioreactor-metagenome-genome-assembly--contig:-NODE-4000-length-11953-cov-37.464196_pt1 | contig 11953 bp, 8 predicted proteins | sample MGYA00238164_ERZ764825 | MGnify/ENA primary metagenome ERZ764825 (study PRJEB28920, sample SAMN05720171) | bioreactor metagenome | isolation source: Anaerobic biogas reactor | place: USA:Washington...
CAGGGCGCTCCGTGGTGGAAAACGGGCCTTGCCGCGAAATTCGCACAGACACCCGGAGCGCAGCGAAGTGGAGGAATCTGGCTGCGAACGGGCTATTGCCTTATCCTCGGCCAGATTTCTCCGTGCGGGCTTCGCCCCATTCGACTTCGCTCAGAGCCTGCCCTGAACGCAGTTGAAGGGGCAAGCTCTTAGTCGAAATGACATCCGCCACGCTCTCCGAGATGACAGCCCCCTTCCTGGCCTCGGCAGGAACCTACCTACAAACACGCCGTGCACCCCACGCACTACGAGTGACGAGATCCGCCTTGCGGACCGGCGAGGGATGTGCTATGAGTATCGCGTGCGCGATGGGGAATCGGCCTTGCATCGAAACTGGAACTGACAGGGGTATTGCCGTTGGAATCGAAGCAGATTGAAGAAGGGCTGGAGTTTGTGCCGAAGTTCAACGCCGAGGGCCTGATCCCGGCCATCGCCCAGGACGCCGAGACGGGCGAGGTGCTGATGGTCGCGTGGATGAACCGCGAGGCGCTGGACCACACGATCGCGACCGGCCGGGGCACGTACTACAGCCGCAGCCGCAAGAAGCTCTGGAAGAAAGGCGAGGAGTCCGGCCACGTCCAGCAGGTCCGCCAGATCCTCGTCGACTGCGACCAGGACTGCCTGATCCTCAAGGTCCGCGTCGACGCCGGACAGTGCCACGTCGGCTACCAATCCTGCTTCTACCGCGCCATCAAACCCGGCTCCGCCAAGGCCCTCGAATTCATCGCACAGAAGACCTACGACCCGAAGGCCGCCTACAAGAAGTAGGATCCACAGCGCGGAGTAGCCTATTGACAGCCGGCCGCCGGCGGGGTATGCATGGGGCAAATCAACCTATCCCTTTTTGGAGGAACGTAGCATGAGACGCGGAACGTTTTCCCAAGCCACCCTGTGTGCCTGCCTGCTGATGACCCTGCTGACGGCGCCCGTGTGGGCCCAGCCGCCCGGCGGACGCGGCATCTGGGGCGACTGGCAGGTCAAGATCCCCTTCGGCGAGCGCGAGATGAACGTCATCCTCTCGTTCACGCGCGGCGGGCCCGAGGGCGGATGGGCCGGACAGTGGATCAGCCTCTTCGGCGTCAACGACCTGAAGGACATCAAGTTCGAGGACAACACCCTGCGCTTCGTCCACGTCGCCCGCTTCGGCGACAACGAGTTCATCTCGACGTTCAGCGGCACGATCGAGCAGGACAAGCTCACCGGCGTCCTGTCCAACGATCAGGGCGAATCGGACGTCACCGGCCAGCGCAGCCCGCGCCTGTCCCCTGCCGCCGGCCGATGGGAGATGAAGTACAAGGTCGGCGACCGCGACGTCACCAGCACGCTGGTCGTCACCCCCGACAAGGAAGGCCGCCTCGCCGCCAGGTGGGAGAGCCCCTTCGGCGAGCACGAGATCAGCGACTTCTCGTATGAGCGACGCGCCCTGAACTTCAAGCGCAAGAGCAAGATGCAGGACCGCCAGTGGGAATCGACCTTCAACGGCACCATCGCCGGTGACGCGCTCACCGGCACGATCAAGTCCGAGATGGGCGACGTCGACGTCCAGGGCGCCCGCCTCGGTGCGGCTGCCATCGGCACCTGGAACCTCGACGTCGAGACCGAGTGGGGCCCCATGAAGCAGCGGCTTGTCGTCCACCCCGACATGAGCGCTCTGTATGGCACGATGCCCATCAAGAAGGTCGAGTTCGCCGACGGCAAGCTCACCTTCGGCATGGTCGTCCCGTTCGGAGACGAGGAGTTCAAGATGGACTTCGCCGGCAAGATCACCGACGGCAAGCTCGCCGGCCAGATGACCACCTCGCGCGGCACGCAGGAGATCAAGGGCGCCAAGGTCGTCCGCCCGCAACGCCCCGGCCGCTAATACAACGCATGGCATTCGAGCCTGCCGGTACCACGGCCCGGCAGGCTCGTTTCGTATCTCGCATCTCGTTGTTCGTATCTCGCCGCCCGTGACCCTCCGAGCGACCAGCGACGAGGGACGAGCGACATGGCCTGCCGGCTCCCGCCTCACGTCTGAGCTCCCTCCGGGAAGTTCAGGTACGCGTACGCGCCGAACAGCTCGCGGGCCTTGCGGTCGTACACCCGCGCCGCCTCGGCCTCGTCGTCGAACGAGCCGAGGTAGATCGCCTTGCCCTCGTAGCCGATCGTCGCGACCCACTTGCGCGTCGCCTTGCAGAAGTACACGCCCTTGAACCGCGAGCTGGTCCAGCGGCTGGGCCGGCGGTTGTGCGAGTTGCGCCGCTGCGTGCACACGCGCAGGTTGGCCCGCCGCTGGTCGAGCCCGTTGCCGTCGATGTGATCGACCACCATCCCCTTGGGCGGCTGCATGATCGCGCGGTGCATCAGCAGCATGCCCTGGCCGACGCGGCGTGCGGCGTAGAAGCCGCGTTTCTCGTTGCCGGTCGCCAGCCACTTGTGCTGGCTGAGCCATCCGTAATCGGCCGCATCGACGATCGCGAATTTGCCCCGCGTCAGCGGAATGTAGCGGATCGCGTCGTTGGGCGGTTCCGGCGGCTCGGCCCGCACCACCGGCTTCGGCCTGGCCCGGAAGTTCCGGCACGTCCCCGTCGCCACCACCTCGTGCAGCTCGCCCGGCGCCTCCGGATGGTTGATGCACGTCAGCAGTCCCGGCCACCGCGACAGCATCACCCGGTGCCACCGCCCCGCCGCCCGAACCGCATACACACAATTCGCACAAACTCGATCGCACATAGGCTCCTCCTTTCGTCGTCGCCCGTATCTCGTCGCTCGTCGCTGGTCGCTCGTGACCCCAAACGCGTATCTGGTATCTCGTATCTCGCTATCCGTGGTCCGTTTCTGCGGAAATCCGAAATGCGAGACACGAAATTCGAGACAAATCTCAATGTCCGAATCTCGAATGACTCAAAGCATCCCGCCAAAGACTGTGTTTGGGATTTGGGGCATTGGGATCTTCGTGCTTGTTTCGATTTTCGGTATTCGAGTTTCGGATTTGAAGACGCACGTCCAAGAGCCGTGGCTCGTGACGCCAAACGCGTATCTCGTATCTGGTATCTCGTATTTCGTCGTGCGTCGTGCGTCGTGCGGGGTGCGGGGTGCGGGGTGCGTATCGCATCAATCGCGGCCCGTGATCCGCCGACTTCAAGCTGCAAACTTGAAACTACTCTCTATTCTTTTTTCAGAGCGTTCCGGCCGGCCGGAACGGGCGGAAAACCATCCGCCTCTACAAAAGGACGGTGTTGCACGTTTGGGACGAAAATTTCGCCTCTTTTCGCCCCCTCGCCCGCCGCAACCCCTTGCCCCGCCAGCAGTAAAAAAAATCTCGATGTCCCCCGCATTTTGTCGCCGGACCGTCGCGCATTTGGTACGAAATCGCCCCCGTCCGCGAAGCGCAAACGCGCCACTAAATCACCCTATTCCGTCGCGCGTCGCGCGTCGCTCGGGGTAGACGCCGGACGTATCTCGTATCTGGTATCTCGTATCTCGTCGAGCGTCGTGCGGGGTGCGTATTGCGTCAATCGCGGTTCCTCCGGCCTGCCGTAGAAGCGTGCGAGCGTAAAAGCGTAGATGCGTGAAAAGGTCAGGCCGCAGGCCGCCGACTTCAGACTTCAAACCTGAAACTCAAAACTCAACACTCCCCCTGCCCGCCTCCATCTACGTATTTGGGTGGGCAGGAACCGCGACTGGCCGCAAGTAGCACACGCCGTCGCCCCTACTACGTGCAAGTCTCTTCTCGACGCACATATGGAGATGGGTTCACTTGGTCGTTCCTGGGTTCCGCCCGCCCTCTCTTCTCCACGCTCATACGCAACTGTCTGGCCTTTTTCAATTGAGACGGACTACGGTGAGTGTTATCATTTCCTGTCGTCTGATGGCAAGGGCGCCGGGCGAGAAATGGTCTCCGCTGGATGAAGATGAGTGGTTGACCGCATACGAATTGTCTGGGTATCTCATGATGGGCCGGCACACGTGCTATCCAATGACTCAGGACATGGGAAGGTGCGCGTCAAAAGCCGGCAGGCGATGGTTTTCCGTCGCCGAGGGAAATAGCGAGTGGAGGAAGAGCCCGCGGCGCGGTAGAGTGGGCCAGAAACAGGAAGGCATTGTCTGATGATCGAGAAGCACTTCGACATACCGTTTGTCGCCAACTTGGCTCTGCGCGAAAAGCAGATCCAGCAGAATTATCGTCCCGTCATCGCGGTGCATAAGTGGTTCGCTCGAAGGCCAGGTACGCTGTTTCGTGCCCTTCTGTTAGCCGAGTTTTCCGATACCCCGTTAAGGGAGGCGTTCTACAGGGCGAACAGCTTTCCCCACCGGAGGATCGCCGATCCCTTCATGGGCGGCGGGACCCCTCTGCTAGAAGCAAATCGTCTCGGCTTTGATGTGGTCGGCTTCGACATCAACCCTATGGCCTATTGGATCGTCAGGCAGGAGATCGAGCATCTTGACCTAAGCGCCTATGATGAAGCGGCTAATCTCTTGCGCCACCAACTCGAAGGGAAAATCGGTCATTTGTATCGAACAAAGTGCCCAATCTGCGGAAAGGAAGGCGCCCACGTAAAATATTTCCTATGGGTGAAGACCATTGCGTGCGAAAGCTGCGCAGAAAGCATCGATCTCTTTCCGGGTTATCTTCTTTCCTCGAATGCAAGGCATCCGAAGAACGTTTTCATCTGTCCTTCGTGCGGGCAATTAACGGAAACGGACGATCGGAAGAACCCTGGCAGATGCCATCATTGCGCCACGCGCCTGTCACTCACCGGACCCGCAAGCCGAAACCAGTGCACATGTCCACACTGCGGGAAGAAAAGTCGTTTCCCTAACGCAAGACTCGGCCCACCGAGGCATCGTCTGTTTGCCATTGAATATCATTGTGCATCGTGCAGAGGCGCTCATAGCGGACGGTTCTTCAAAGTACCGGATGATCAGGACCTCTCCCGGGTAAGAGAATCCGAGGCGCGATGGGCGGAAATGCCATCGCGCTTTGTCCCCGACGATGAGATCCCTTCTGGTGACGAGACAAATCGGCTCCACCGCTGGGGATACAGGCGATATCGAGAGATGTTCAATGCGCGGCAACTTCTGGGACTCGAACTGTCGGCCCAGGTTGTATCTGAAGTTACAGACGAACGTGTCCGCAACGCCCTTGCGACGAACCTGTCGGATCTTCTTCGCTATCAGAACATGCTTTGTCGCTACGACACTATGGCGTTGAAGTCGCTTGACATATTCTCGGTGCATGGATTCCCGGTGGGCCTTATTCAGTGTGAGTCCAATTTCTTAGGGATTATGGATGAAGATAAGCATGTTTGCATTGGGAGTGGAGGTTGGAAAAACATCACAGAGAAATTTCGCAAGGCAAAATCTTACTGCGATGCTCCTTTTGAAGTACGGCACACGGGAAAACGGAAAGAAATCGTCGCGATCCAGGGCGAATGGATAGGGGACAGCCTCAGCCGCACCAGCAGGGTACATCACAGGGTGGCCGAGATCCTGTGCGCCGATTCGGCAGCCAGCGAACTCGCGGAGTGTTCCCTTGACGGGGTGTTTACCGATCCACCCTACTTCGGCAATGTCCAGTATGCGGAATTGATGGACTTCTGCTACGTCTGGTTGAGACGGCTGATCAGGGAAACGCCTGAAGCATTCCGGAACGCCTCAACTAGAAACCGACGAGAGTTGACCGGCAACACGGATATGGGAAGGGACTTGGAGCATTTTACTGAAGGGTTGTCTTTGGTCTTCCAACGGATGGCGAAGGCGTTGAAGCCAGGAGCGCCATTGTCCTTCACGTATCACCACAACACAATCGAGGCATACCTACCTGTTGCCGTCGCGACTCTCGATGCTGGTCTGACATGTTCGGCCTCGTTGCCATGCCCAGCGGAGATGGGTGCTTCCATCCACATCAACGGTACGGGGTCCTCCATTATCGACACGGTATTCGTTTGTCGAATGACGGGCGTTGTCTCAAGGAAGATCTTCCCGCGTTCCGCAGAAGGCGTGGCATCTCTTGTCCGCGATGACTTGGCGGCGCTTCACCGAGGCAATGTGAAGGCGTCTCTCGGAGACACACGCTGCATCGCATACGGTCACCTTATCCGCTTGGCTATATGGAATCTACGAAAGCGCTGGGACAATACAAACGCCATATCCGAGAGAATTGCAGCGGTCTCCAACTGGTTGCGTGACTTCGGTGGCTGGCTCAAAGTGAAAGAACACCTTGGGGAACCAATCGTTCATTGTCCTGGCGAACCCCTGTTCCGCATATGTGAAACCACGCCGAAGCACGGAGCTGAATATGCCACCGTTTCCTTTTGAAGCAGCGTTCGAGGACATACTGAGAAACGCTGAAGGCTATGTCGATGCCGTGTTCTCTTGCCTCGAATCAGAGTTCCTCGTCATGCCCAAGGGCGCCGGTTTTGTCGAATATCCCGTTTTCGAGCGAGGTTATGAGGCACTAAAGGGGGCCACAAGAGGGTTTGTGTGTTTCCAGCTTGACCGCGTACTATCTGTGACTATGCGGGAGCCGATTTCCATCGTGGTTTTGCGCACCATGCTTGGGTTTACTCCTCCCGAATGGGCCTATGTGACGAGCCAGAGAACCGGCGTAGGCATCGCTCAGGGCTTCGTCCGATCCCTCGACCGGAAGGTTCGAATAGCCCCCGAAAGGCCGATCAGTATTAATGGCCCTGCAAAGGAAAGACTTGAAGCTCTTGTTGATACAGCGTGCAGATTGCTTGCCGAGGGTGTGCCCCCGGTCGGCGCGGACCAACTGCATCGGCTTGACAAGGCGGACACGAAACGAGGCATCGAGAGCATTTCGAACCTTGCTGATATGGGCGTTCCATACGCTATGCTGCTCTACGAGCGTTTTCTCGGGAGGCCATTCGCTGGGCATCGCGATTCCGTCAGTGAATTGGTCGGGGACAGCCTTGAATCTGCTATTGAAGAAGTTCTCGCGCTCGCTGGAATCAGCTTCCGCAAGACGAAACGCGCTGAGCGCATCGAGGGTTTTGACCAGACGCCAGACTTCCTCATCCCGAGCGAGTTCAACCCGCAAATCATCATTGAGGCAAAGATTACGGAGGACGACGGAACGGCGAGAGACAAGGTCACCCGTATTCAACATCTCGGCGAATTGAGTCTCGCAGGCAGACCGCAGCACAACCCAAGATATGAAGTCATCGCTTGCATCGGCGGGCGTGGCTTCGGGGTTCGTCGCGAGGACATGAAGAAAATGCTTCTTGCGACGCGCGGCAAGGTTTTCACACTCAACACCCTTGACCGGCTTGTAGAGAACACGCGACTCAGGGAATTCCGCACGAGGGGGAATTGACCATTTCACATACAATTTCGGGGTGAATGTAGGGCGAATCATGATTCGCCCCTACGATGGGCGGGCAGGGGCGAAGGGTGGGAAGGGTGGCGGGAGGAGTTTTGAGTGCTTGGTGTTGAGTTTTGGGTATGCGGCCTGCGGCCGAGTTTCAAGTGACAAGCGACAAGTTTGAAGTACGCCGCTTCACGCATCCCGCGAGATACGAGCTACCAGATACGAGATACGCCTTTCGGGCGGCGGGCCGGAGGCATTGGACAACAGGGATGCCTGCGCCCTGCGAGCACGGTGACGCGGCCACTTTTTTCTGTTTTTCCAGCGATTATGTTGCAGCGTCTGTACGCCAATGGCGTATGCTTTATACGTATGGAGATCGTGGAAACCAGTGTCTTTACGGATCAGATCAAAAGGCTCGTGGAAGACGATGCGTACAAGGAGCTGGTATGAGTTCCAAACTGTTCAGGGACCTGAGCAAGAGCATCAAAGAAGCGGGGAAGATCCGACGAGGACAGGCAAAGCCGTCTCGCGTCTTCACGTATGACGGGATCGACATACGGCGGCTCAGGGAGTCTATCCCTGTCTCCCAAACGCAGTTCGCCCATATGATCGGCGTCAGCAAGAACACGCTCCAGAACTGGGAACAGGGACGCCGGCGCCCGAGAGGGCCGGCACAAGCTCTGCTGCGCGTCTTCGAGAAGGACCCCAAGGCCGTCGTACGCGCCCTGCGGTGATGGCGGCAAGCGAAACGTAACGGCGGCAGGTACAATCTCAGGTCGAATGGAGGGCGAATCATGATTCGCCCCTACGATGGGCGGGCAGGGGCGAAGGGTGAGAAGGGTCTGAAGGGTGGCGGGAGGAATCACGATTGACGCCATACGCACCCCGCCCAACTCGCGAAGCCTGCCCCGAGCGGAGCCGAGGGGAGATACCATATCCGGCGGCCGCCGTGGGCGAGTGAAGAACGGCCATACAAGGGCAAGATGCCCTCGCCACGGCGCAAAAGGAAAGGCCGGCTCGTGGTTCACGAACCGGCCTTATAATTCCTGGCGATGACCTACTCTCACGCTTACGCACTACCATCGGCCTGGACGGGCTTAGCTTCTGAGTTCGGCATGGGATCAGGCGTTTCCCCGTCAGTAACGTCACCAGGAAATTCGTTATATCAGGCGAGGGCCTGATATAGTCAGAAGGAAAAAGGGCACAGCGGAGCCGGAACGACACGAACTGTCCAGCGGGGCCGAAGCCCTTCCACTGTTGCCTTTGCTCTTCGACAGTATTCACTTTTCGAAAAGTCCATAGCGGATATGGATCTGAGCGGCATTGTAGTGATGCATCAATCCGTCAACCAAAGATTGATATGGTCAAGTGATCGAGCGTTAGTACCGGTTAGCTGAGACGATTTCGCGTCTTACACATCCGGCCTATTAACCTGGTGGTCTTCCAGGGCTCTCCTCCAGCCGAAGCTGGAATGGAATCCTCGTCTTGGGGTGGGCTTCCCGCTTAGATGCCTTCAGCGGTTATCCTTTCCCGACATAGCTACCCGGCGCTGCACCTAGCGGCACAACCGGTACACCAGCGGTCAGTACTTCCTAATCCTCTCGTACTAAGGAAATATCCCCTCAAGATTCCTACGCCCACGGCAGATAGGGACCGACCTGGCTCACGCCGGTCTGAACCCAGCTCGCGTACCACTTTAATGGGCGAACAGCCCAACCCTTGGGACCGCCTTCAGCCCCAGGATGTGATGAGCCGACATCGATGTGCCAAACCTCCACGCCGCTATGAACGCTCGGTGGAGATCAGCCTGTTATCCCCGGAGTACCTTTTATCTGTTGAGCGACGACCCTTCCACACGGGATCGCCGGATCACTAGGTCCTGCTTTCGCACCTGCTCGACCAATCGGTCTCGCAGTTAAGCACACTTGTACCCTTGCGCTCTAAACGTGATTGCCAACCACGCTGAGTGTACCTTTGAACTCCTCCGTTACCTTTTTGGAGGAGACCGCCCCAGTCAAACTGCCCACCTAGCACTGTCCCATGCCCGGATTCACGGGTCACGGTTAGGTGACTAACATGCCAAGGGTGGTATTTCAAGGTTGGCTCCGTCCGGACCGAGATCCGAACTTCAACGCCTCCCACCTATCCTACGCAAGCCATGCCAGGCATCAATACCAGGATACAGTAAAGGTTCACGGGGTCTTTCCGTCTTGCCGCGGGTATGTGGTATCTTCACCACAACTACAATTTCACCGAGTCCGTCCTTGAGACAGTGCTCCAGTCGTTACGCCGTTCATGCACGTCGGAACTTACCCGACAAGGAACTTCGCTACCTTAGGACCGTCATAGTTACGGCCGCCGTTTACCGGGGCTTCATTTAGGAGCTTCGCCCCCGAAGGAGCTAACCCTTCCACTTAACCTTCCGGCACCGAGCAGGCGTCATTCTCTATACATCCTCTTTGCGAGTTAGCAGAGAACTGTGTTTTTGATAAACAGTCGCTAGAGCCACTTTTCTGTGCCCTCAGCCCACATCTAATGAATTAAACGTGTCTGGAGGGTCCCCTTATCGCGAACTTACGGGGTCAATTTGCCTAGTTCCTTAAGGACCGTTCTCTCGAGCGCCTGAGGATATTCTCCTCGCCTACCTGTGTCAGTTTTAGTACGGTCACGCCACCTTCAACCTACAGCCGCTGTTTCTCGGCATCCTCGCCAAGTACTTCGGTATCCTAATTTGACCTCGCCCTTGCGGGACCCGCACGACTACTCACGGGATACTCTTGGAAGATGCGTCACGACCTTCGTCCGGTGACATGGTGCAGGAATATTAACCTGCTGCCCATCGTCTACGCCTTTCAGCCTCAACTAAGGGGCCGACTAACCCTGGGCGGATGTCCCTTCCCCAGGAAACCTTAGGCTTTCGGCGAACAGGATTCTCACCTGTTTTATCGTTACTCATGCCGGCATAATCACTAGCAGCCGCTCCACGGCTCGTTACCGTACCGCTTCAATGCTGACTGCTACGCTCTCCTACCACTGGAAGGTCGACGCATCGACCGACCAATCCGCAGCTTCGGTGTTCGGCTTATTCCCGTTCATTATCGGCGCCAAACTGCTCGACCAGTAAGCTATTACGCACTTTTTAAATGGTGGCTGCTTCTAAGCCAACATCCTGGCTGTCACAGCAATTCAACTTCCTTATGAACTTAGCCCAACTTCGGGACCTTAGCTGGCGATCTGGGTTGTTTCCCTCTTGACGACGGACGTTATCGCTCGCCGTCTGACTCCTGAGATAGTCTTTGCGGTATTCGGAGTTTGGTTGGGGTAGGTAGACTGGTGGTCCCCTATCCCCATTCAGTAGCTCTACCCCCGCAAAGGAGTGGCTCAAGGCTAGCCCAAAAGCTATTTCGGAGAGAACGAGATATCTCCAGGTTTGATTAGACTTTTACTCCTCCCCACAGCTCATCCCCTAACTTTTCAACGTTAGTGAGTTCGGTCCTCCAGGGATTTTTACATCCCTTTCAACCTGGCCATGGGTAGATCACCTGGCTTCGCGTCTACCACCTGCGACTGATTCGCCCTGTTAAGACTCGCTTTCGCTACGGCTCCGCACCGGAGATGCTTAGCCTTGCCGCAAACGGTAACTCGCCGGCTCATTATGCAAAAGGCACGCGGTCACCCGTTACGCCCCCGAAGGAACGTCATAGGGCTCCCACAGCTTGTAGGTGTATGGTTTCAGGTTCTTTTAACTCCCCTAATAGGGGTCCTTTTCATCGTTCGCTCGCGCTACTTTCCACTATCGGTCGTCGAGGAGTACTTAGCCTTGGAGGGTGGGCCCCCCAGCTTCACACAGAGTTCCACGAGCTCCGTGCTACTCTGGTACGCCAACACAGAATTCGGGTTTTCGCCTACAGGACCATCACCTTCTGTGGTCGGACTTTCCAGACCGTTCAGCTAACCGTCCTTCTGCTGATGTTGGCGCCCGCAACCCCAGGGAGCAAGCCCCCTGGTTTGGGCTGATCCGCTTTCGCTCGCCGCTACTGACGGAGTCTCGGTTGATTTCTCTTCCTACAGGTACTGAGATGTATCAGTTCCCTGCGTTCGCCCCATACGGCCTATGCATTCAGCCGCAGGTGATGGGATCTGGTTGCCCAGTCCCAACGGGTTGCCCCATTCGGAGATCCCGGGATTAACAGTTGCTCGGCACTTGCCCCGGGCTTATCGCAGCCTGCCACGTCCTTCTTCGCCTCTCGACGCCTAGACATCCCCCATACACCCTTAGTAACTTGACCATATCAATCTCGGATTGACCGCGATTGACTGGCATCGCCTACAAATGAGCGCTCAAAATGTCCAAGCCCTCCACTGAGATCAGTGGAGATGACTCGGTGGGATTTCTCTTTCCCACATATCCGCCTATGGACTTGTCAAAGAACGCCGCCTTGCGGCGGCTATAAAAAACGGCTATCTTACCGCCGATTTTATACCCTGCAACTGCAATCTTGCTGCTTTCGAAACTTTTTCCTTCGATCCGCCCCCCTGCCCTGCAGGGGCAATGGAGACGACCGGGATCGAACCGGCAACCTCCGGCTTGCAAAGCCGGCG
>ENA-UOXR01004005-UOXR01004005.1-bioreactor-metagenome-genome-assembly--contig:-NODE-4005-length-11944-cov-9.001178_pt1 | contig 11944 bp, 8 predicted proteins | sample MGYA00238164_ERZ764825 | MGnify/ENA primary metagenome ERZ764825 (study PRJEB28920, sample SAMN05720171) | bioreactor metagenome | isolation source: Anaerobic biogas reactor | place: USA:Washington...
AAACGGAAGCAGGAAGATAGGACCATATAGATGCCGTACGTCATCAATTGAGCGGCAGATGCGCTCAAGAATTACTTTTTTTATCTTCAAACTGTACGTATTCGTGACCGAGGTCTTTCAGCACTTCAGGATCATGATGCCGAAGCCTGAGAACGTCATGCTCCTCGTCGAGCTCCTCCAGCGCAAGGAGAGCGGCGGTGATGGGATGACGAGCGAGGAGATCATCGGGTTCTTCCACAGCATCGGGGTCCACGGCTACGAGGAGGAGAAACTGCACACGGCCGAGCGTGACGCGTATCAGCGGGCCAAAAAGAAACGGGTGCTCTTAAACCGGATGAACCGCGGCTACCTCAGGGAACTCGAGGAGCAGGGCTACGTGGAGCGGCGGTGGCAGGGCCGGAACTTCTCGATCCAGGTCACGAAGGCGGGGGAGCATATTGCGTGCGTGAGCGGGCTCGCCCCCTGTTCGCGGGTGTGAGGGGACAGGTCGTGCCCGTGGCAGGTGCATACTACACCTGCCCGTCGCGCTGGTGAACCTGCAGGCAGGCTCATGATTGATTTATATGGGATCTGTGGTGGAATTCGCAAACTTACCTTTCCAGGCAGAATCATTTGCCTTCAGAAGTGGCTTTAGAATCCTAAATATTAGATGTGAAGCGAATATCGCTATTATAGATGCAGTGTGTGACATTCCCTGCGGGTTAGAAACCCAACTATAACCTATAGAGGTTTTACGAAAAGGCAGTCATAGATGAGACAAGCAGATTCGTTTTACACTTTTCGTAGAGAAAAGACTTTAGGACAACATCTTCAGATAGATCTAAATGCTCTGGCGGGTCAGCACATACAAAGGGCGAGAAACCCATTCACAGACTCTCTGCAAATAGGAAGGTATGTATAGAGAGACTGTTACTATTTCATTCGTGGAAGCATGTCTGCAATAATCGGCGTAATAGCGATCGCTTTTTTGATATTGGGAATATTACTCTTCTTCGGTCTCCGTTCTTTGCAGAAGCAGACCGACACGACTCTTCATTCCCCAGATGGTAGCAAAAAACTTGATAAACCCCAGAATACAGGGATTCCAGACTCTAAAGAGGTCACAACCAAGGTTGTTCCCCCTCCCCCTCGCATCTCATCGGTTCGTGTGGTGACACCAACTGCCGTTCTGGATGCAAAGAGAACGGTTACACAAATTTCGCAAGATTCAAAGGACAACACTCTTCTCTGGGCCGGCATGGAAACACCCATTACAGTACACGGGTACGCCATCCAAAATCCCCTCGTTTATTGGTCGCGTGGTAGTGTCTCTCCTGATGAGGCCTCCTGCCTAGACATAACACTGCCGGTCGGTCAATCCTGTAACCCCGATACCCCTCCTCTGCCCTACTGGCCATGCTACTCTCAGCTCACCCCAGATCAGAGGGCGAGATATCTCCTATGGCTCTCTACCGGCAAGGATAGTGATCTTGAAGAGATTGGCTACGCCTTCCTCTACTTCTACGGGCTAGAGAAGCGGGCACTCATCGATAAAAGGGATCTTGACATCATCGTGCCAGAGGTACAGCGCCTTCTGGAAAGATATCGTGCTTCACGTTCGTTCAATGCCTATCTGGGAAGTTTTATCGCTTATATGGCTGCCCTAAGGCTAGAGAACTTGTCCGAGGGCGACATCAGGGAGTATTTCTCCGACATGACCACACTAACCGAATCGATGACGATGGTTGGTCTTGCCTGGTATGCTCAAAAAGGAAAGCCTCTCCCATGGCAACTAGCATACAGCGTCGCACGGCATTTCTCTGGAGTAAATATTCCCTCCGCCGTCAAGAAGGAAAACTCATATCTAGAAAAATTGTTCCAAGCGCGCTACCTCTCCATGTTTAGTGGCGGTCTCAGCGTTGTTCCAGCAAAAAATCCCTATCGACTGGAATATAAACCAGCCAGTCCGAGCATTCTCACGAATCATTCCAACATACCAGGTAAAACTGTGCCCACCATTGAACCCTGCCCGATTCCCAATCCACTTGGGCGCAAAAAGCAGTTCAGCAACCTGTTTTCTCTCTTGGATAACTGTGTGCAGGATGTCAAACCGTTTGTAACACAGCTTTCAAAAGGTAAAGGAGCCATTACCTGGCAGACATATGCTTCCCTGCCAGAAGAATTGAGAGCAACGATCCCTCACCCCGATCAAGATGCATGGGACCGCCTTTTCGAAGAGCATCGGCAGGAAAAAACGTGGGCACTCGTTACCACCTCATCCCTCGCCGAAGTGATCGGGCTTGAAAACCGCTATCGGCTTACCGTAGTGCAAAGTAGGAACCTCGTTCAGACCGTACGTGATGGCGGGTATATCATCCTCCCTGACATCCGTCATGCGGGGAACAGTTATCAGTGGGATGAAACTCTCGCGCTCCTTCCACTCCCTGCAGATAGCAAAGGGGATCTAAGCCCATCATTTCCATCATATGCCTTGATGCTTGAGTTAGGTGTGGGTATTGCAGCCTCGGACGGCTATATTGACCCCACAGAACAGGCGCATTTACATACATTTTTCGAAGAGAACTTTGTGCTATCTAGCTTTGAGAAACAGTGCCTTGAGGCACTTGAAGATCTCTATTACCAGAAACCACCCTCACTAACACGGTTGGGTAAAAGGTTAAAAGAGGGCCTCGATCCCGACACTCGTCTCTCGGTTGCTCGGTATCTCGTCGGGATGACCACGGCTGATGGAATCATTGACCCCAAAGAGAAAAAGAATCTTGACCGGATCTTCAAAGCAATGGAGATCGAAGAGGGATATCTGCACTGGCTCCTGGCCCGCTCAGGAAAGGTTGATCCTGCCGACGCCCCGGTTGTTGTTCATAGCGGGACAGAGTATACTGATGGAGAATCCATCCCTCTTCCTGGGACCGAGATTGCGCCATCTTTTGCCATCGATGAGAGCGCTGTTGCCAAAATTCAGACTGAGACTATGGAAGTATCAGCAATTCTCGATAAGATCTTCACGAAAGAGGAAACAGACTCTGGAGGCTTCGTGCTTGGAGGAGAGAATGAGCCTAAGAATATCAGGATACATGAGACATCCTCTTCAGAGTATTTCTGTATGGAAGGACTCCAGCCCCGCTATGTTCCAGTGCTTGAGAAACTTCTCACCGCCGAGGTCTGGACAAGAGATGAGTTTGTTCACCTCGTCCAATGCCATAACTGCATGCCTCAGGCAACGCTCGAAGCGATTAACATCTGGGCAGAAACAGAACTGGGAGATTTTCTCCTTGAAGATGATGATGGTTCGGTAAGAGTAGACCGCGATCTAATCGAATCGTGAATGGTGGAGTGATATGGTTCAAATAAAGCTGCGTGAACGAAGCGCAATTATTCAGTCTTTGCTCGCAGGTGTTGTCCCCAAAGTAGGCCTCCAGCATATTCAAGTCGGAAGAAAAGATGAGATCAATGCGATCATCACTGATCTCGATCGTATTATCGATGATGGGGCCACAATTCGCTTTATCGTTGGCCGTTATGGATCAGGAAAAAGCTTTTTTCTGAACCTATCCCGTCTTGTTGCATTGGAGAAAAAGTTTGTAGTGGTTCAAGCAGACATCACTCCTGACCGTCGCCTGCATGCCACAGGAGGTCAGGCAAAGGCACTTTATACCGAGTTGATGCACTCCATGGCCACTCGTGCAAAACCTGAAGGGAGAGGACTTCCGAGCGTGATTGAGCGCTGGATTTCAGATCTCGACCATCGCCTCAGGCGGGAAGGAAAAAGCGACGAAGAGATTATTCGTGCAATTCATCATGAACTCCGACCACTTCAGGATTTTGTCAGCGGGTATGACTTCGCAAGTGTTCTCGGGCGGTATTATGAGGGGTTCCAGCGAGGTGACGATGCTCTCACCGCATCGGCCATCAGGTGGCTATCAGGTGAGTATGAAACAAAGGGAGAAGCGCGTGATGATCTCGGAGTCAGGACGATCATAAAAGACCAGAACATCTATGATTATCTCAAACTCTGGGCAGCTTTTGTTAGGATGGCTGGGTATGCAGGGCTCATTGTCAGTCTCGATGAAATGGGGGTGCTCTCTCATCGTCTTAACAGTACACAGGCAAGAAACGCAAATTATGAGATGCTTCTCCGCATCGTGAATGACTGCCTTCAGGGCAGTGTCTCAGGCATCGGGTTCATCTTCGCAGGAACAGATGAATTTCTTGCCGACTCACGTAGGGGAATCGCAAGTTATGAGGCTCTGGCATCCAGACTCCGTGAAAATGAGTTTGCCATCAACGGATTGATAGACACATCCGGGCCGGTAATCAAGTTGAATAACCTAACAGCAGAAGATCTCTTTGTTCTCTTTCACAATATCAGGAACGTATTCGCCAAAGGTGACCCATCTCAGTATCTACTCCCTGACGATGGCCTCATCCAGTTTATGGGGTATTGCTCCAATGTGCTGGGAGCCGAGTTCTATCAGACCCCTCGTGACGCCGTGAAGAAGTTCGTCGGGTTACTTTCTGTGCTCGAACAGAACCCCGGTACGAAGTGGGAAGAACTCCTTTCAGGACCGTCCTCTAAAATGTATACAGATGAGTCCAAGGATGAGAAGGCGAGTTGTAGAGACGATGACCTTGTGACGTTCAGATTATAGGAGGAGAGACAACTGACGAGAGATGCCTTTTCCTTGCTTCATCCAGCAATTCAACAGGAATTGTATAGAATGCGCTGGAACAAACTGCGCCAGATTCAGGTTGAGGCTATCTTTGCGGTCAGTAACAGTACGGATCATCTGATCATTTCTGCAGCGACCGCATCAGGCAAGACAGAGGCAGCCTTTCTCCCCATCCTCTCTGCCATCATTGCGCGAAGGGAGAAAGGGGTCCAGGCACTCTATGTTGGTCCGCTCAAGGCTCTCATTAATGACCAGTTCAGACGTCTTGAGGAACTCTGTGATGCAGCAGAGATCCCTGTCTTCAGGTGGCATGGAGACGTAGGGAGTGCGCAAAAAAAGCGATTCCTGGCGGAACCATCGGGAGTACTACTGATCACACCTGAGTCAATTGAGTCTCTCTTTATTAACCACTCCTCCCAGTTGCCTTCCCTCTTCCACTCACTCCCTTTCATCGTCATCGATGAGGTACATGCCTTCATCGGAACAGAGCGAGGTATGCACCTGAAAAGCCTTCTCACAAGAATTGCCCAGATCAGTGCAATAACACCCCGTATCATTGGTCTTTCAGCAACATTGGGCGATCTTCCCGCCACACAAAGGTGGTTATCACCCAGAAATCCAGAACGTGTGCAAATTATATTAGATAAAGGCGGAGAGAAGGACATCTCATTCCTCATCAAAGGATATCTCTTTGACTCAGCCTCTGAAGGCGATAAGAATGAGGAACCAGCCCTGATGAAACTCTCTGAAGATGTTATTCACCATTTTTACGGTAAAAATAGCCTGATCTTCATTAATAGTCGCTCAAACCTGGAACTCTATACCGATCGAGTGAACCGAACCCTCAAAGAAGCAAAATTACCCAACTTATTTAGAATCCACCATGGCTCCCTCTCAAAATCTGAGCGGGAGGAAACCGAGACGGCCCTGAAGTCAGGGCATCCGACAGCAACATTCTGTTCGAGCACTCTTGAACTCGGCATCGACGTCGGGGATGTTTCCCGGGTCGGACAGATCGGAGCCCCTTGGTCAGTGCACTCCCTCTGCCAGCGCCTTGGAAGAAGCGGTCGAAGGGAGGGGGCTACGTCCGTCATGATTATGTTCATCCACGAAGCGCACAAGAAGGAGACGGATCTCGTCGACCAACTCTACCCCTCACTCCTCCGTGCGCTCGCTCTCTTCGAGCTCATGCTCGACAAGTGGTGTGAGCCCCCCAAAACCGATCTGCCGCATTACTCTACCATTATTCAGCAAATTCTTAGTGTCATCACTGAGAGGGGTGGCGCTGGGGCAGCTACACTCTATGATGTACTTGTGGCAAAAGGAGCCTTTACTTGGGTGACACAGTCGGAGTTTATTAGTATCCTGCGGAGCATGGCTGACGCCGATCTTATTGAGCAGGATGCAGGAGGACTGCTTATTTTAGGGTTACAGGGAGAGCGAATTGTGCGCCGTATGGACTTTTATGCCTGTTTCCAGACAGAACCTGGGATAAGAGTGCTCTGGAAGAGCAAACAGATTGGTAGCATTGCATATACCTTCGGCATAGAAAACTTGCAGCATCTGATCCTCGCGGGGCAACGCTGGGAAGTCCTCAATGTAGATCTGGACAGGAAAGAAATCACAGTTCAACCATCCAGCGGAGGCAAGGTACCATATTTCCCCGGTAGCGGAGAAGCTAATACTCACCCAACTATCCACCGAAAGATGCGTGACTTGCTCCTTTCAGATAATATCCCGGTGTACCTCGACACACCGGGCAAAGCACTCCTCGCTTCGGCTCGATCTACTGCTAGGGCCGTGGAAATCGCGGATTATGACCTTATACCGGTGTCAAACGGCACCTTCTGGTTCCCCTGGGCAGGTTCGGCGGCTCTACGCACCCTTCGAATTCTTGGATCTTGTTATGGAGGTTTTGACATTCGTGAAAAAGATATTGCTCTCTTCTTTGAAGGCGCAGACTCCAATGAGATTTTGCACTTTTATACAGAGATTCTATCCAACGCTCCCCCAGAAACAGAAATTGCACAAAAATACGACGATCTGATCACAGAGAAATACGATCGATACATACCAGCAGATCTGCTTGCAATAGATTTTGCCAAGAAATACCTCGATATAGCGGTTGCTCCACCCAGAACAGTTGCCCCGTTTGGATCTGAAGATGTGTAAACCCAGTTAACGACAGGGAATAGGTACGGTTGTAATTTCATTGGACGAAGAAAAAGTGGTTTCCCCTCGGCGTTGCTAACGATGAGAAGGCGTTTACTGACAGCGAGATCATTTCAATACCTCTACGCCGCCTTGTTCCTGACGCTCACCTTCTCCGACTCCTCGTACTCGACGCACTCCTCGAGCGCCTCCTTCCCGACCGCCTGCTCGGCGGCGCTGATCGTGACCTTCGCGATCTTAACAAAGACCTCCGGATAGCGCTCGTAGAACCGTTCCGTGACGATATGACGCCGCCGGCTGATCTCCGTCGCCAGAGCATAGGCCTCGTTCTCCCGGATGCCCGTCTCGCGTGCTCGCGCGAGCAGCGCTTTATGGAGGTCTTCGGCCCGGCGGAGCTCCTCGCGCAGCTCCCGGATGTACCCCTGCAGCGCATAGGCCTCTTCGAGGAGGAGGTCGTCGGGGATCTTGTCGGGGTCCGCCGGGGCGACCGGTTGCGCGGACGGCAGAGATCCGCCGGGCTCCCCGCCGGGGCGTGCCGCTGCACCCCCGGCATCCGGCACCGGAGGCCGGCAATTCCCGATCGCGGCGACGAAGATCTCGCCGAACCTCTCCAGTTTCGCACTCCCGACGCCGGGAATGGCTGCAAACTCTTCAAGCGTCTGCGGATACCGGCGGGCCATCTCTTTTAAGGTCCGGTCGTGGAAGACCACGTAGGGCGGGACGCTCAGGTCATCCGCAAGCCTTTTCCGGACGCTTCGCAGCTCCTCAAAGAGTTCTGCGTCAAAGGGCCTCTCGTCCGGGCCGTTCCCACGGTCGCGGGCCCGGGAATCCTCCGGCCTCGCGAGCCGCACGCTCTCGCCGCCGGAGAGGACGGCCCGGCTCCGCACATTCAGAGTGACGACCGGGTACTTCCCGGAACTCTGGTCGAGGTAGCCCGTCGCTATGAGTTGCCGTATGAACGAAGACCACTGATTGCTTGAATACTCGCTCCCGGAGTTGTACGACGGCAGATCCTGGTGGCCTCTCGCGAGCACCCTGCTGCTCTTTGAGCCGGCGAGGATATCTGCGATGTGTGTAATGCCGAACGGTCCCGGCAGCCCGGAGATGCAGCGCACGATCTTCTCGGCGATCTCCCGCCCGTCGATGAACTCGTCCGGCTGCAGGCAGATGTCGCAGCCCCCGCACGGCACCCCGGTGAAGGTCTCGCCGAAGTACCTGAGGAGGTACTCCCGGCGGCACCGGGTGGTCTCGCAGAAGGCCGCCATATCGTTGAGTTTCTGCACGGCGACCGGGTAGAGGTCCGGCCGGTCCAGGCTGTCCCGCTCGAGCATGACCTGGTTCTTTCGCCGGTCCCCCGGGCTGTAGAAGAGGATGCAGTCGCTTGCTTCGCCGTCCCTCCCTGCACGCCCGGTCTCCTGCGCATACGCCTCCAGACTCTTTGGCATGTCGTAGTGGATGACGAACCGGACGTCGGGCTTGTCGATCCCCATCCCGAAGGCGTTCGTGGCGCAGACCACGTCGATCTCGTCGCGGATGAACTGCTCCTGCACCCGGTGGCGGTAGTTGTCCGGCAGGTCCGCGTGGTAGGGCAGGGCCCGGACCCCGTCGTTGCGCAGCCGCTCGGCGATCTCTTCCGTCCGCTTCTTACTTGAGAAGTAGACGATCCCCGACCGGTTGGGGTTGCTCCTCAGGTAGTCGATGAGTTGAGGATACGCGTCTTTCTTGCCGGCAACGGTATACCGGAGGTTCTCGCGGTTGGAACTCCCGACGTAGACCGCAGGGTCCGCGAGGCTGAGCTGCCGGATGATGTCCTGCCGGACCTCGGGGATCGCGGTCGCCGTCAGGGCAATCATCGGGACCTCCGGGAACTGCTCTTTTAAGACGCTCAACTGCCGGTACTCCGGCCGGAACTGGTGGCCCCACTCGGAGATGCAGTGCGCCTCGTCGACGGCAACGAGGGTCACGCCCGACTCGCGGAGGGCGGCGAGGAACCGGGGCTGGACCACCCTCTCGGGCGAGACGTAGAGCAGGCGGAGCCGGCCCGCCTCGAGGTCCGCGAGGGTCTTCACCATCGCGTCGTAGGGGAGCGTGCTGTTCAGGGTGGCCGCAGGGACCCCCTGCGTCACGAGGGTGTCGACCTGATCCTTCATGAGCGAGATCAGGGGCGAGACGACGACGGTGAGCCCGCCCGTCACGAGAGCGGGGAGCTGGTAGCAGAGGGATTTGCCCCCGCCGGTCGCAAGGACGGCGAGGACGTCTCTCTTCCGGAGGATATCGCGGACGATCTCTTCCTGGAAGGGGAGGAACGAGGTGTAGCCGTAATAGTGCTCGAGGGCTGCGTAGAGGGGGTCCATCAGAAGAGTGGGTTCTCTCCCGGGCGTTATGACTCTTGTGAAAGTGCGCCGGCACGCGATCGCAGGGAAACGCTGCGGGAACTGCGCCGGCCGTCCCGTGCTCTCTACCATCTGCTGCCTCGCGGGGGGGAGCATGGTTGGCCGGCACTCGCGTTACAGTCCCGGATGTAATGCGGATAGAGAACGCATTCTCCAGCCGTCCTCAAAGAAAGCCCCGACCGCCGGGTATAAGACCGGCTCCGCTTCCATGCAGATGGTCACAGACTCCGGTTAAGCCTTATGCGATCGGGAATACTGTCGGGTCCGTACCCGCCTCTCACCCCGCTGTTGGTTGACGCAGTGAGGCGACGACCCTGTAGACCAGTGCCAGGTTCAACACGGTCCATAAAACAACGACAATACTGTTGACGTCCAAGAAGTCCTGTATGATGGTGTAATAGATATACGCTATTACCGCTTACAATGAGAGCAATCCACTCTATCTTTAGTGCCAGGCCGTCTTCCATAACTCCTCATACGACATACCCCGGGTGAAGATCTCGATCTTCTCGACGGCGTCAAGGATATCGTCCAGATAGTCGAAGGTGTCCCGCGGAGCCGTCATACGTAGATAACCTCATTCAGGATGCGGCGGCCGATACGGGGTTTGAGCGCGCCCTTTTCGACCAGGTCCACTGGTCTACCGAGAATCTCGGAAAGGTACCGCTCGAAGTCTCGAGAAACCCGAAGATCCCCGGCACCCTGGAGAACTCGACCAGGATGTCCACGTCGCTTTCTTCGCGCTCCTCGCCACGCCGGCACGAGCCGAAGATGCCGATGGACCCGACGTGATAGGTCTCCTCCAGGTACCTCTTGTTCCCCCGGAGAATGCCGATGATCCTCGCGCACTCCCCGCCGGCCTCGCGGGTGACGGTATCCATTCCTGATCGGGATATGCACTGTTCTCTTTAGTATAGATATCTCCCGTACGCCGGCACAAAGGTTCAGTCCGGGAAAAGAGGAGGGGGAAGAGTGGCCCGTGCCAAAAAATGGGCGGGATCAGTCGACGGTCTCAAGGCTGATCCCGAAACACCCCATGCAGAAGAGTTCGATGTCGTAGTCTGCCGTATCGGAGACGATCGCCGGGGACTGCCGGACAACCCTGAAGGAGACGGCGTCGTCGGGCAGGGCCGGGTCCATCGGAGCGTCGACGTTCTTCTGGATGACGAGGCGTGCTGGATCGAGGTTCGCGGCGTAGTAGTCCTTGAACGCGGTCCGCTTCTCGTCGGGCATGGCAACCCAGTCGGCCGCCTCGGCGACCGTCAGGTCGTTGGGGACCCAGCCGTAGCCGGGCAGGTAATACTCCGACCAGAAGTGGCCGCCGGGCGTCTCAGCTATGATCATCTGGTAGCCGCCGACGGCGCGGGCGGGGATCCCGAGCGACCGGCAGAACGCGGAGAAGAGCATGCTCTGGGTGCCGCAGTCGCCATGATCGGTCTCGAACATATAGGTCGACTCGGCCACTTTCGGCTCGCGGGCGTCGAGCGAGCCGTGCGGAACGTGGCTGTAGGGGTAGGTCTCTATGATGTGGTAGTAGATCATCTGCGCCTGGAGGTGCGGGTTCGTCTCGCTTCCGACGATCTCCCTCGCCTTCTCCCGGACGGCGTCCGTGAGTTCGATGTTCCGCTCGGACTTCGTGTAGAGCAGGTACTCAGGATCGCTCGTGTTGTACTCCCCGACCAGTGCCGGATCGATATCCTCGAAGATCTGCTCGTAGGAGGTGAACGCGATATCCGCCGTGATGACGAGGTCCCCGTTGACCGCCTCGGCCGGGACCTCGTAGTAGACGTAACCGATATCTCCCGTGGTGAACGGGCCGGCGACGATGAAGTCGGGAGCCGAGAGGTTCGTGACGGTGACGTTCCTCTGCGACTCCGTCTCGACCGGGAGCGGGAACCAGATCTTCAGGATTCCCGTCGACGGGAGCGCCTCGTGCGGGATCTCGAGCCGTTCGACGCCCGCGTAGCGGACCGGGTTCACGTACGGCCCGTGCTCCGGACGGTTCTCCGCCCAGGCATACCGGCCGATGTAGTCGAAGTCCACACCACTCGCGGTCTGCTTCTGCATCTCGTCGGGGTGCGCGTAGAGGTAGTTGCCAGCGACGTCGAGGTAGTAGAGCGTCTCGTTCTCCGAGACGATCGTCTGGGCGCGAGTGTCCAGCCATTCGGCTATCGCCGCATCGGTGATCCCGGGGACCCTCTCCCGCAGCGCCGCCTCTGCGGCGCTACGGTCGAGCGGGTACTCCATGACCGTCCGGTTCGTCCGGAAGATGGCATTCCTCGCCGTCAGCGCCTTATCCGCATCGCCGGCACCGGTGTAGAGGGCGTAGGCCTCGGCAAATCGTTCTTCGGCGACCCGGTAGTTGCCGGCTCCGTATTCGGCGAGCCCCCGGGCGTAGGCCTCGTCGGCCGGTGCAACAGGCTCGTTCTTCTCGTCCGTTGTGGCAATGCACCCTGCTGCAGCGATGAGGAGCAGGACGGATGCCACGAGGATTGCGGTAATCGCTCGGTGAGTCATACGTGGGAGTGCATACGGAGCGGGGAAAAACCTTTCTCTTTGTTCGGGCTCTTTTGGACATGGTACCGGGGATTTCTGTCATTCTGCCATGTCGCCGGATGCCGCCCCCGGTTGTCAGGCGCCATGAGCAGAGCGGAAGCACCGCAAGGACGTTCTATGGGAGTGCGATGGCCTGAAGGGCCGGAGCTTGAG
>ENA-UOXR01004008-UOXR01004008.1-bioreactor-metagenome-genome-assembly--contig:-NODE-4008-length-11928-cov-8.038070_pt1 | contig 11928 bp, 5 predicted proteins | sample MGYA00238164_ERZ764825 | MGnify/ENA primary metagenome ERZ764825 (study PRJEB28920, sample SAMN05720171) | bioreactor metagenome | isolation source: Anaerobic biogas reactor | place: USA:Washington...
ACCTTATATACAGACACTCTTAGACACTCCAAAGACACTCCCATCATCAGACACACACACGCCGTGCGCGCCTAGCACAGACGACGTGAAAACGGGTGATGATGCTGAAGTTGCCCTGCCCGAAGATATTCAGCAGCGGTTAGCACAGATCGGCTTTCACCGTACCCGCAAAGCCTGGCGCGAAGTCCAGGCCGTGTATGGTGCAGACCCGGCTTACGTCCGGCAATGGCTACAACACCTGGTCCATACGCGGGCCGGCGATCCGCGTGCTGCTGGGTTCTTCCGGCAAGTAGTGCTGCGCGAGCGCGTGCCGTTGCCCGGGACGGGCAGGGAACCAGGGCGTGCCGACTGCCCGGTATGTCACGGGGCTGGCGTGGTGCTGGATGACCGTGGGGAGCGCGCGGTGCGCTGTCCGGTGTGTCAACCGGGGAGTGGGTGAGGGTTAGCGTCAATGGGGGAGTAAGACGGGATAGGCATTCGCCGCCAGGCCGCCGATGGCCTGGTTGACCTGGCCCCCCCCCCCGCACTCGAAGTAGGTATTTGTAGTTGTCGTTGAACACAGCGACACAATTCACATCACACATCATCAAGGAGGAAAAAATGCACAAACAGTTTTCAAGTATCGGTTTACAGTGGTCGTCAACTGTGTTTCAGGACGACAAAGCCATTCATCTCACCATCTACACTGGAGGTTCACAATGTTGACATCACGCTTGATGCAGCAAGCCCTGGCCGACCGCCTGGCCGGATACCCGGTTCAGACCCCGAATCTGGCCCAGTGGAGCGAACCCTGGCTTACCTGTTGGCGCGCACTGGACGCCGACCCGGACAGTCCGCCGCACGAGACGGTGTTGCGCGCGCTGAAAGATCACCCTGATCGCGACCAACTTATCAGCACGCTGTTTAGCCTTGTGCCCGGCGCGCCGCTGCAATATCCGACGCTACACGACCTCGCCCAGGATTTGCCGCCGATCACGTGGGTGTGGCCCGGTTGGATCCCGCAGGGGATGTTGACCCTGTTCGGCGCGGTCCCCGGCGCGGGCAAGTCGCTCGTGGCTTTGGATTTGTGCCGGCGCATCATCCACGGTGAACCGTTCCCGGACGCCACACCTGTCACGACTCCTGGCGCACCGGTGCTCTATGTGGACGCCGACGCTGTGCCGCAAATCACCATTACGCGCGCCAGGGTAGGGTCAAGGAACTCACACAGCGGGACACCCCCCGTCAAACACGGGGGTATGTCCCGGTCTGGCTCTGATTTTGTATAGGTCTTAAGAAAAATATCGTGAAAGGAATAGCTTGATATGGACAAATCAGCATCTTCGACCGACCTGGTGGCCCAGGTCAAGGCCCGGCTCAACCTGGCCGAACACGTCATCATCCCGGACATCGGTACGCCGCAGCGGCAGGGGCACCGCCTGGTCTGGCGCTGCCCGTTCCACGAGGATCATCATCCGTCGCTGTTTCTCAATCCGGATGGGCAATCGTATCGCTGCTTTGGCTGTGGAGCGCGCGGCGATGCCCTGACGTGGGTGATGGCGCGCAATGGGTGGGCCTTTCGAGAGGCGTTGGCGTACCTGGCTAACCTCGTGGGTGTGCCGATGACGACAGGCGCTGCGCGTCCGGTGCATATCCGAGGACGGACATCACGACCTACCCCGCCAGCGCCGCCGGTTGTGCCCCCTGACGCGACGTGGCAGGCACGGGCCAGGTTAATCTTGGGACGTGCTCAAGAAGTGCTGTGGTCGGACGCAGGTGACGTGGGACGAGCGTATTTGCAGGAGCGGGGATTGCAGGAAAACACGTTGCGCGCCTGGGGCTTGGGCTGGTGTCCGCGCGATGTGTTTGATCCGCCGGAACGGTGGGGCCTCACGGGCAAGCGCATTTACGTGCCGCGTTGCGTGGTGATCCCGCATTGGGTCGGCGATGAGCTATGGGCGCTGAAGGTGCGGCGTTTCGTGGGCGATGCTACGGCCACGGCTGACAGTGGGGGCAAGTACGGCGGTCCGCGCGGTGGGCAGATCACGCTGTACGGCGCGGAGAAACTACAAGGTGACCGCCCGCTGTTCATCGCGGAAGCGGAGTTGGACGCACTGCTCCTGTGGCAGGCAGCGGGTGATCTGGTGGACGTCGTGGCCTTGGCCGGGGCGGACGTTGCCGGCGCACTTCATCACCGCCAGGATGACGTGAAAGACGCACAACTGATGCTCCGCTTCTGGCAGGATATCGAGCAGGGCGAACAGGATCGTGCGGTCGTTGATCGGGTCTACGGCCACGATCAGGTACGGCTTTTCGCCATTCGCGTCGTGCAGGTGTATTTTATCGAGGCCCACCACGCCGCTGAAGCGCGCCGCCGCCCAATGGGTGTATTCCGCTGCTCCCAGGTCGCTTTCCGCGTCTGCGTGCACCCACTCGTACACGGTGGACTTGGTTAACCGCACGTGAAAGTCGCGCCACCTGCGTTGCAGCACACGCTCCAGCAGTACTCGGCCCACACCGCTGCCCCAGTGACAACTGTCGGGCCTGGTGGACGACGGCGCCCGCTAATCCTCCACATGCACCCAGGCCGTGCTCGAAGAATCCAACCTCCGCTCCCGTCAGCGCAAGCGACAAGCGACATAGACCACTTGCGCAATCCACCCCACCAGGAGTATAATGGTACTAAGACGACCAGGAATAGCAGGCTCCTCGTGCAAAGGTTGTGCCCGCTAGTTTGGTCGCTCTTGGCTAATACGTGGGCACGCCGATCCAGACGCCGCTGGCCGTAGCCGAAAAGGATGCTATCACCGGCGGCTTCCTGGCGCAAGCGCTCGACACGGGCGACCCCGACTACGCCGCGCTCAAAATCTACCCGCGTGACGAGGCCCCTGCTGGCCGACCCCGAAGCGAAAGCGGCGCTGTTGCGGCTGATGAGCGCCAGCGAGTGGGCGCTGATTCACTAGGTCATCCTGGAGCAAGGGAACTGGCTCTTGCGGCTGTACCGCAACAAGGGGCTGTTCCGCTACGAAATCGCGCCGGAAGAGACACGGCAGTGGAGAGATTGCCCTTTCATATACCAAACCGGGAGCAAAGAGAGCAGCGTCGCTAATCTTTGCGCGGTCACGGCGCTGCTTGACTTGGCTGAAACTATTGAGCAAGTGAGGTAGTAGGCTCACGAGAGCTATTTTATTAGCGCTATTCAAGAAAGGGGAAATGGCAATGTCCACTCTATTTGTGCGCTTATGGCATCGCGTCGTGGCAATCATCTCAGTCGGGGCATTACTGGTTTTCGACGGCTTAGCGGCCGCCGCTCCGGTTTCCACAGGAATGGCGCGGCCTGTCGCCCTCGCTGTGCAGGCCGCTCAACGGGGGAACCCGTGGGGCAACCTGCTCGACGGGCGCGAGTTGACCACGAGTTACTCTGCAGCCGGCGGCAAGGCGTTGACTTTCCAGCGCGCGCTTGCCAGCCAGTCCCTCGCGCCTCGCGCGCTCGTCGCTGCCGATTTTGACCGAGACGGCTTGCCCGACCTGGTCAGCGGCTATGGCGGATTATCGGGCGGCTATCTGACGCTGCATCTTGGCGCTCAACCCTCTCGCACAGTCTTTGCGCAGAACCAGACCAATCTCTCGACTGCTTTTGGCGAAAGGGCGTTCGAGGCGCTGGGCGTGTCCGCCCGGGTTCTCGACGTGCCCATATCGCTTGACCTGATGGGCGCGGGCGATTTCGACGCCGACGGATTCGAGGACATTATTGCCGCAACCAGGGGCGGCGTCGCGCTCTACCTGCTGCGCGGGAATGGCGCTGGCGGCTTTTACCCCGCGGAGGCGCTCCAACTGCCGGGCAGCGTCACAGCACTGACGACGGGCGACCTCAACCGGCGCGATGGACTGGAAGATGTGGTGGTCGCCATCGCCTCACCTCAGGGCGCGCAGGCGCTCGTGTTTGAATGGCCCGAGGGCGCGCTCGAAGGCGAGCCGGAAATCTTTGACCTGCCCGCGCCGGCGACGGCGTTGGCTATCGGCCAACTGGACGACCACTATGCTTTCGATTTGGCCATCACCGCCGGAAGCGACGTGCTCATCATCTCCGGGCGCGATCGCAATCTCGGACTCGACGCGAGCCGGCAGGCGACTGTTTCACCCGCGATCATTCAACGCCACGCGCTCGGATTCGACATTGTTTCGATGGCGTTGGGCAATTTCATCTGGGATGAAGCGGCCGCGCTCGAAATTGCGTTGCTCGCGCCCGATGGTGGAATCCACATTCTCGATAGTTCCGGCGCGACGCGCTCCACGCTCTCCGCTCCGCCCACTGCGCAACTGGTTCGCGCCAAAGTCTCCAACTTTCCCACCGACGACCTGATCGCGCTCGACCCTGTCAACCGGCAGGTGCACATTCTGAACGCCGACAGCCACCAGCCGGACGGCATCAGCGGACTGCTGGCATCGTTGGACGCGGACGGAGCGCCGGTGGCCGTGCTGCCGATGCGATTGAATGGCGATGCGCTCTCTGACCTGGTCATCCTGGCCGAAGGCGCGAGCGCGCCCATTGTCGCGCCGACGGCTCCGATGACGACGTTTGTCGTCAATAGTAGTTATGATGGCGCATACGCTTATGATGATGACCACAACGATGGGGTCTGTCACAGTCAAGCAGGTGGGTGCACTTTGCGCGCTGCGATCGAACAGGCGAATGCCGCCGCGTGTCCGGGCGCGGATTTGATACAGTTCAATATTGGCGCGCCCGGTTCAGTCGCCAGGATATCTCCCGTCCAAACGCTGAAAATCACTGACATGCTGACGATTGACGCGACGACCGACCCGGCCGGTCAGGTGGAACTCAGAGGAAACGCCAGTCCAGAGGGTCAGTTCGGATTGTGGATTACGGCCGGAAACAGCACCGTGCGGGGAATGGTCATCAATGGCTTTAGAGCGCCGGGCATATTTATCGAAACAAACGGCGGCAACGTGATCGAAAACAATGTTATCGGCGCGACCGTGCTCGGCTTATCGGGTCACGGCAACTCGTACGGCGTCCGAGCCCACACGGGCAATAACACCATCCAACTCAATACCATCTCGGGCAACAATGAGACCGGCATCTTTCTGACCGATGGCAGCGGCAACAAGGTTCTGGGCAATCTCATCGGCGCGTTCCCGATGACAGGATGGGACAAGCCCCTGTTCAACTATGGCGATGGCATCCTGGTGCATAACTCGTCCAATACGGAAATCGGCAGCGAAACGATGCGCAACACAATCGTTTACAGCGCCCGGAGCGGCATTCGCATCTCTTCCAGTAGCGGCACATTGGTCGTCAATAATCACATCGGTATTGACCGGGCCGGCACAACTGCGGAAGGCAACGAGCAATACGGCGTGTTTGTGAATGGCAGCGCCAGCAACACGATTGGGGGCAATGTCGCTGCCAGGCGCAACGTGATATCAGGCAACACGATTGGGGTGGTTATCACAGGCACAACATCCAGTAACAACGTGGTGATGGGTAATTACATCGGCCTGAGCGCCAATGGCGCAACGGCCGTACCGAATCTGCTGGATGGCGTGCGAATCAGCGGGCGCGCACGCGACAATTCTGTGGGAGGGGGAGCTGACCGTCGCAACGTGATTTCGGGCAATAGCGGTAATGGCGTTATGCTGAGTGAGTCAGATGATAACTATATAGCCTCCAACTATATCGGCACAGATGCTGGCGGGCTGGGCGGCCTGGGCAATGCCGGGCATGGGGTGTATGTTTATGGCGGACGCCTCAACGATGTTTGGCTCAATCTGATTTCCGATAATGACGGCGACGGCATCCGAATCCAGCCATCGCCGGCTTTCGATGTGGATGATACAGATATTCTTGGCAATATTATCGGACTGGACGCTTTGGGCGCGGCCCCGTTGGGGAACGCTGGGCACGGGATTTTGATAGAGGGCGCCGTGGATACGACTATTGGGTATACAGAGACGGCGTACATTAACGTTATCTCGGCCAATGGTGGTTACGGCCTCTATTTACTGGATGCCCACTCGGCCTCGGTGCAGAACAATTATATCGGCACGGACCAGACCGGGATGCTGGACCGGGGGAACGCGGGAGGGGGTATTTATCTTGACTCCTTCTCAGACTATAACCTGATTGGCGGCGCGGCGTCCGGGACGGGCAACCTGATTTCCGGCAACGACTCGGACGGGGTGCTGGTGTATGGCAACCATAACGTCTTGCAAGGCAACCTGATTGGGACCAACATCAGCGGCGCCGCCAAGTTGGGCAACAGCAAGGCGGGCGTCAGGCTGCTCACTGGCGCGGACAACACCATTGGCGGAACCACCGCGGCGGCGCGCAACCTGATTTCAGGCAATGGTCAAGAGGGCGTGCGAATCGAGTACGCGTCCGATAGTGTGGTGGCGGGCAACTATATCGGCACAGACCTGGCCGGCGCGGCGAGCCTGGGCAACGGCTATAGCGGCATCCACATCAACGGTGGAACGGACAACACCATCGGAGGCGCGACGGCCGGCGAACGCAACATCATCTCCGGCAACGGCATGCAGGGCATCGAGCTCACCGGCGCCAGCGCAACGCGCAACGTCATCCGCAACAACACCATCGGCCAGAGCGCCACAGGCGGCACGCTGGGCAATTCGGCTAACGGCGTTTACGTGAACGATGCGCACCACAATACCATCGGCGCGGCCAACATTATTGCCTACAACGGCGCGTCCGGGGTTAGAGTGTTTTCCGGGGTGGGTAACCAGATTCTGTCCAACACAATTCACTCGAATCAATCCCTCGGAATTGACCTCGCTCCGCTGGGCGTGACGGCCAACGATAACGGCGATGGCGACACCGGCCCCAATCAACGCCAAAACTTTCCCGTGCTCTCGTCGGTGGTTGTGAGCGCCAGCACCTACATCCAGGGGGCGCTCGACAGTACCACCCACACAACCTTTACGCTCCAGTTCTTTATGAACACGGTTTATGATTCTTCCCTTTATGGCGAGGGTGAGACCTGGATTACGACGACCCAGGTGACGACCAACAAATACGGCAAGGCGGGGTTCAGCCTCACTCTGCCCACCACATCCCCGGCTGGCAAATATATCGCGGTGACTGCCACCGACCCGGACGGCAACACTTCCGAGTTTTCGCGGTGCGCTCTGGGCGTGGTTTCGAGCGGGGCGCCCATCGAAGTGAACCAGATTGCTGATACCGCCGACCCCAACCCGGCTGACGGCGTGTGCGACGCAGACCCCGGCCTGGCGGGCCAGCAGTGTACGTTGCGCGCCGCCATCCAGACCGCTAACGCCATCATGGGAACCAACACCATCATCCTGCCGGCGGCGACGTACGTGCTCACGCGTACCGGAGCGGTCGAGAACAATGCTGCCACAGGCGACCTGGACATCAGAGATGACCTGGTGCTCCTGGGCGCGGGCGCTAACACGACCGTAATCAGCATGACGGGTAGCACGCTATTCGACCGGGTGTTTCACATCACCGGCGGCAGCGCGGTCTCGGTCACCATTTCCGGCGTGACAATCCAGGACGGCTGGGAATTGATTGATGGCGGCGGCGGCATCTATAACCAGCAGGGGAACTTGACGCTGAATGCCGTCACGGTTCGAGACAACACTGCCCCGTCTGGCGGCGGCATTCTCAACACGGGCGTGCTGACCATCACCAACAGCGCCATCATCAGCAACACGGCGTTGAGCGGCAACGGCGGCGGCCTGTATCAACATGTGGGCGGCGCGTTGCACCTCGCCAACACCACGGTCAGCCGCAACCAGGCTCAAGACAACGGCGGCGGCATTGCCAGTGTCGCCGGAACGGTCAGGCTCAACAATGTCACGGTCGCCTACAACACGGCCGACACTGACAGTAGTGGCGACGATGGCGGCGGGCTGTATTATAGCGGCGGCATCACTTTCACGGCCAAAAACTCGATCCTGGCCAACAATGTGGACACCAGTCACGGCATCTATGAGTATGGAATGGCCGACTGCGCCGGGACGTTTGGCTCGGAAGGCTATAATCTGATCGGCGACAGCGCCAACCGGACCGGATGTTTGGGTTTTAGCTCTTCAACCCATGATGATGTCGGCGGCGTTGACTTTTTTGGATACTTGCGGTACGAAGCTGGACTGAGTCCACTTGCCGACAACGGCGGCGCAACGCCCAGCCATGCGCTGTTTTCTCCCTACTATGGCATGTCGGTTGACGCAGCCAACCCGGCCACGCCGGGCAGCGGCGGCAGCGCCTGCGAGCCTTTCGACCAGCGCGGCCAGTCGCGCCCGGTTGACGGGGACACGGATGGCACGGCTCGCTGCGACCGGGGCGCGTTCGAGTACGTTCCTGTCACCGTTGACATCGGCAACGCAACCGTTGTTGAGGGCGCAAGCGCCGTCTTTGCCGTGACGCTCTTGCAGCCCGCCGCTGTCACGGTGACGGTCAAATACTCGACCACGGCCCAGACGGCCAGCGCCGGCGTGGATTACGTCACGGCCTCTGGCACGGTGACTTTTCCCATCGGCAGCGCGATGCAAGCCATCACGGTCACAACGTCGAGCGACACGCTCAAAGAGGACGACGAGACGTTCCTGGTCAATCTGTACGATCCATCCTTTGTTTTCCTGGCCCAATATCAGGGAACGGGAACAATTATTGACGACGATTCCAAACCGGTGCTCACAATCGGCGATGTGACTGTGATGGAAGGCGCCCCTTTCAGCGTTACCCAGGCTGTCTTTGTGGTCACGCTTTCTGTGCCGAGCGGCGTTCAAGTCACAGTGAACTATAGTACGACTCAGGGCACTGCCACGCCGGATGTGGATTATGCGCAGCGTACTGGCTGGGTGACCTTCCCGCCAGGCGCCACGACTCAATCTATCTCTATTCCGGTCTTGGGCGATAACCTGGACGAGAGCCATGAAACGTTCATGGTCAATCTCGGCAATGCAACTGGCGCAACGCTGGGCGATAACCAGGCTGTGGGAACAATTACTGATGATGACACGCCCGCGCTGTCCATCTCCGATGCATCGGCTATGGAAGGGGATAGCGAGCCCACCTACATGTATTTTGATGTGCGATTGTCTGTACCCAGCGTCCAAAACGTGACTGTACAGTATGCCACATTGAACGGCACGGCCACCGCGGGGAGCGACTATATGGCCAAGAGCGGAAGTTTGAGCATCCCGGCCGGCCAAATCATGGGAACGATTGCCATAACCATCACCGGCGATACGGTCAGAGAATTCAACGAGACATTCACAGTGACGCTGACCAGCCCGGTCAATGCTACGATTGCTAACAGCGTGGGCATCGGCACGATCATGGACGACGAAATTTATCGCGTCTTTTTGCCAGTCGTGATACGACAGTAAAGCCCTGACCATCAATCCGGCAAAATTGGGCCTGAATTAAGGCCGGGCTCAATTTTGCCGGACAAGCGGCCTTGCTGACGATGCTGGCAAAAGCCTCCACCGACCGATTTCCGATAGCGAGCGCGTTTGTGGCGCGGCTGCGGGAGGCCCAGGATGCCGAACGACAGCGGCAGGCGCGCGAAAAACAACTGGCAGGGCACTATCAACAGCTCCAGGCCGCCCTAAAGCAAGAGGCTTGGGAGGATGCTATACGGTTAGGGCAGCGCATCCGGCAAACTGCGCCAGACTACGCCAATGGACAGCGGATTGGTACAGCGCTTAAAACGTACCACCCCGGTCCTACTACCACTTCTACATCATCGAACGCAAAAAGCGCAAGATCAGCGTCCCTCCGTTCCGCGACCGGGTTGTGCATCACGCGCTGCCCGGTCAGCCAGCTAGTCCAGACGAGATTGGTCAACTGCGACCAAATCAACTCCAGTAAGAGGGAAAGACCAATGTTGAGCGGTTACACCTTGGGTACGCAATGACTACCATCAGAAGTCCACGTCTGGCCCGTTTGTGCCCCGATCAATTACAGTGGATTTCCCGTCAAAATCACAGAAACATCCTGACATCAACTAGGATTCATCAAAGCACAAACCTCGTATTGCGAGTTCACTACATTGCTACTTCCTCACCCCGCCACCGCCAACACCCGCTCTCCCACCACGCCACACACCCGGCCCTGCCATTGCAACGTCCCTTCCACGACCGCGAACTGGCCCCTTAACACCTCGCGATACGCTGTAAACACCTCCGGGCGCAGGATCACATTGACCACGCCGCCCTCGTCTTCCAACGCGATGAACGTCGTACCCCGCGCCGTCGGCGGACGCTGCCGGGCAATGATCACCCCGCCCACGCGCAGCTTCGTCCCGCCATACTAACATAGGATAGCCCCCGCAAGGCATTGCACAGTCCTCGCACTTCCTATATTTCAGAGCTGCATGGATCGGTGGACAGATCGTGTTGTATGGTGCGGAGAGGCTACAAGGCGACCGACCGTTGTTCATCGTGGAAGCGGAGTTGGACGCGCTGCTCCTGTGGCAGGCGGCGGGTGACTTGGTAGACGTGGTGGCCCTGGCTGGCGCGGGGCGGACGTTGCCAGGTCAGTGGTTGGCTCGGTTGTTGCCATATACACGCATTGTCGCGGCGTTGGATGCGGACAAGGCGGGGACGCTGAACGCCACGCGCTTGGCGGCGTTGTCGGCGCGGGGGACAGTGGTGCGCGTGCCGGAGGGTAATGATGTGACGGAGTACTACCAGGCCGGCGGCGATGTGCGATACAATGCGTGCCACGTAGTTGACAACACAATCAAACTGATTAAACTAATATCTAACCAAAACCCGCAAAAGTATGGGAGGACCTTAACTTTGAAAAATTTCAACGCGCTCGCACTGTGGATACGGGTTGCCGCCGTCATCCCGCTGGTAATGTTTCTGGCAATGGGAATGCGCCTGGCGCAAAACACCACGCCGGTGTATGCTGCGACGCTCCCGCCTGGCGCGCCGGACGGCCCCACGCAAGAGGCCGTCTTTTCCATTACGTGGAACTCTGGTTGCGCGACGCCGCCCGCCGGAGCCGTGACCGCCCTTGAGTATGCCGCCGGCATCTGGGGAGCGACCCTGGTGTCTCCGGTGACGATCACAGTATCAGCCTGTTGGACGAATTCGCTGCCCTGCGCGGGCATTGCCTGTGGCGATACCGCGTCCTACGCACGCTATTTCCCCCAGGCGCCCATGGTGCACACGTACTACCCCATCGCGCTGGCCAACGCTCTCAGCGGGCGCGACCTGGCGCTGGAGGGCCACGACATCAACGTGTTCTTTCATTCCGAACTGGACTGGTCCTTCGCCACCGACACCCCGCCCACCGCAACGTATGACTTCGTCACGACGGCGCTGCACGAACTGGGGCATGGACTGGGGTTTTCGGGCAATATGTATGAGAGCTACAATGTTGGCTTTTGCGGCAACGGGCCGTATTACTGGTACGCTTGCCCAAGCCCCTACGACCGCCTTGTCGTGGACAGCCAGGGAATCACGCTGCTGAGCTATATGGAACCGGATCCACGGGTGCTCGGTAGCAAGCTGAAGAGCGACGCCAACTTTGGCGGCCCCAACACCATGCTCCGCAATAACCATGCCTGGGTCAAACTCTACACACCGACGATCTGGAACCAAGGCGCGAGTCTCTCACACCTCGATCCCTCAGTGGTTAGTTCCGCCGAAGATACGTTAATGTTCCCCGCGTCGTCTTCCCGCCTGCGCGCGATCGGGCCGATCACGCTGGGTATCCTGCAGGATATGGGCTGGCAGGCTGCTGGGAATACCCCCAATCTGAACTCAACCGGGCCGCTGATCGTGGGCGTTAACAACCCGACTCCCTTTACCGCAGACCTCCTTTGGGCTGGGTACGCCGGTCAACCCGTGACCTACACCTGGACCGGCGACGACCACGCGACCATCACGCACACCGACCAGATCAGCCACGACACCGCCCTCCTCACA
>ENA-UOXR01004011-UOXR01004011.1-bioreactor-metagenome-genome-assembly--contig:-NODE-4011-length-11926-cov-4.141858_pt1 | contig 11926 bp, 9 predicted proteins | sample MGYA00238164_ERZ764825 | MGnify/ENA primary metagenome ERZ764825 (study PRJEB28920, sample SAMN05720171) | bioreactor metagenome | isolation source: Anaerobic biogas reactor | place: USA:Washington...
CGATGGACGCCAGGTCCTCCGGGCGGGCGTACCAGCGGCCGCGCTCGATCCCCTCGATGCACACCGGCGTGGCGGCGCCCTCCTCGGCCAGCCGCTCCAGCCCCTCTCCCAGGAGCGTGCGCCGGGCCCGCGTCCAGCGCGTGTTGCCCGTCCCGGCGATCCCCTGGCTCGCCAGGGCCTGCGCCGCCTGGAAGCGGCCCCACGCCTCATCGGTGGGGTAGGTCGTGTCGATCCCCGCCGGCAGCACTCGCTCGGCGAGGTCGTACACCCGCTGAAAGCTGCGTCGCTCGGCCACCAGCACCTCGCCCGTCACAAAGAGTTGCTCCAGGGCGCGCTTGGCGGGCTTCCAATCCCACCAGCCGGCGCGCTTGTGGCCCGGGGGCGCAGCGAACTCGGCTGAGCTGAGCGGGCCCTCCGCCCGCAGGCGCGCCAGCACCTCGTCCCGCAGCGCAGCCTCCGTGTTTCGCCAGTTGTCCGCGTACCACTCGGCGTTGGCCCGCATGCTGGGCAGCGTGTACCGGTAGTGCGCCATCGGCACGTAAGAGGCGGCCGGGTACCAGGCCTCCAGGATGGCGCGATCGCTGGCCTGGGCGTCGTGGAGTTGCTCGGGGGCGTAACCGGGCAGGCGCTGCCAAAGGGTGTGGTGGTGAGCGCGCTCCACCACGGCGATGGTGTCGATCTGCACGTATCCGAGCCGGCGGACGGCCTCCGCCACACCGGTGGCGCCCGCCCCTTCGGCGCCCTGCCGGGGCCAGGCGCCGTCGAGCCCCTGGGCGCGCAGATGCAACCGGCGGGCCTGTGCGCGAGAGATGGTTTCGATGATGGACCTCCAGGATGGTGGCACGATGGTGTTTGGGCCCGGCTCGAGGGCGTCAGGCGCTCTGCCCCAGGATCCAGGGCTGGAAGAGCGGGTGGCGCGTCCGCACGGCGTGCGCCGGCAACAGCAGTCCGGCGCCCTCACCCGAGCGGGGGCGCCAGACTATCCCCTTATAACCGATCCCGGCGGAGCGATCAAGCGCCGTCTCCGCGGCGCCGCCCGCTGCGCCCGCTCTCCGTCGCCTCCCTGGCGCCCCCTTGCCATGGCGGCAGGCCGCACGGCGCGGCGTGAACGCGCGTGCGATCCGGTGTCCACCGCGTGTGCTCTGCCAACGGCAACCGCCAACCCCGGCCCGTTGGCCCTCAACCGTCAACCCGGGCCCTGCGGCATACGCGTTCCGCCGGCGTTACAGCGTCTCCCCGGTCTCGTCGGCAGCGTGCTGCAGCAGGGCGGCCGTGGTATCCAGCTCCTGCTCCACCAGGGCCAGTTCGAGATCGGCGGCGGGGCCGGGCTGAGATAGCTGGGCCTCGGCCTGAGCGATCCCTATGTCCGCCTCAGCCACCAATTCGGGGGCGTGCTCCCTCGCCTGGGCCAACGGCCCCGCAAAGATGGTCTGGAAGGCGGCGTGGGCTCCCGTCCAGAGCAGGCCGATGTGGCCCACGGCAAAGGTGAGGGCGGTGCGGAGGGAGGAGACCACCCGCGTTCGCCCGGTGCGCACGGTGCCGGCCAGGCCGCTCAGGCGCCTGCGGGCCCAGGCGCGCAGCCGGGCCCGCACCAGGCCCACCTGGCGCCGGCCGCCGGGCTGGCCGAGCAGCTGGTCCAGCGCGTTGCGGGCCGCGGCGCGGGCGGTCTGGATCCCCTGCAGGATCGCGTTCGCCGCCGCCGAGAGCCCCTGGCGGATGCCCTCGCCCGCCCCGCGGATCCCCCGCAACACGCCGTCGGTGATCGCGTTCAGCCGGGCGACCCCCGTCTGGCGGGCGCCGCGCACCATCTGGAGCACGCGGGCGTAGGCCTGCCTCCGCAGGGCGCGGACGCGCTCCATCACCGCGTCGGCCGCGCCGCCCAGGGCTGTGGTGACGGCCGAGATCACCCGCTGGGCCGCGCGCCGGGCGGAATCCAGCAGGCGCGAGGCCTGCGCCGCCACCGAGGAGACCACCTGGCCGATCGCGCCCGAGACGGAGCGCCAGATGGTGGTGGCCATCTGGCTGAGGGAACGCAACACGCCGGAGGCGGCAGCGTGCAGGGCCGCCAGCGCCTGGATCACAGCGCCCACCGGGTTGAGCATGGAGAGGCCGCGCAGGGCGGCGCCCTCGAGCCCCTGGCGGGCCTGGGCGAGCGCCTGCTGCGCCTGGGGGGTGAGGGCGCCACGGTCGGCGGCGCCAGGGTCGGCGGCGCCAAGGTCGGCGGCGCCCGTCTCCTCGGCTCCGCGGGCCGTCTCCTCCGCGCCGGGTGCGCGCTCCGCGCCCTGGGCTACCGCGGACTCAGCCCGGCCGGCCTCCTCGCGGGAGGTGGTCTCCTGCGCGGCCGCCTGCCCCTGTTGCTCGGCGGCCAGAGCGGCGGGCTCGGGCGGGGAGGTGGCGCCGCCCGAGAGGGCCGTGGTGGCGGTGGGCGGCTCGGCGGGGGCTGTGGTGGACTGCGCCTCGGCCTCCATCTCGGCCACGGTGGCCTGGACCGACGCCTCGGTTGTGGCGCCAGGCTCCGGCGCGGTGCCCCCTTCGGCCGGGCGCTGGACCTGGGCGGCCTCGGCGGGCCGCGCCGTGCCGCCGGCCGTCTCCGCGGGCTCTACGAAGGGGTTGGGTTTGAGGCCGGCGGAGGTGGTCGTCGTGCCCTCGGGCCCCAGGAAAGGATTGGGCTTGAGGCCCGCGGGCGCGGTCTCTGTGGCGGCGGGCGCGGTGGCTGTGCCCTCAGGCTCCACGAAGGGGTTGGGGCGCAGGCTGGTGTTCTTGAGGCCGGCGGGCAGGCCCGTGGGCGCGGTCTCTGTGGCGGCGGGTGTGGTGGCCGTGCCCTCAGTCTCCACAAAGGGGTTGGGCATGAGGCCGGATGGCGTCGTCTCCGTCATGGCGCCGGTGGCCGCCGTCTCGCTGAAGGGATTGGGCATGAGCCCGAGCGCGCGCCGCTCGTCCTCCTCGGTCCGTTGGAGCGCGGCGGGCGCGGCGAGCAGCCAGCGGCTCACGCGCCGGTTGCCCAGCCGGCGCGCCAGCAGGCGCACCTGTGGTCCCCGGATGGCCTGTGGTCCCCGGATGGCCTGCGGGCCACGGATGGCCTGCGGGCCACGGAGGCCCTCCGGACGGGCAGGTTCGCGGATTGGCTCGGACGCCACGGGCGGCTGGGAGCGAATCCGCTCCTTTTCCGGGGTCCGCTGGCTGGATTCGGCCATCTCTGACCTCGCTTCCCATGTGGGAACGCACACCGCGCCTACTCGATTATAGCATACCGCTTGCCCGAGGGAAGGGCGGGAGGCGGTTGTGGCTCCCGGGGACGGGCCACGGGTGGGCGTGGAAAGCGCATAGATTCCCACGACTTGACGTCTCGCCTCCCGGGTTTACACTGTGCATCATCGGGTCGGCCGTCCGGCCACCAGTCGCGCAAGGAGGTTCGTTGATGGGCAACCTGGCTGTGATCGAGAGCATCCTGCGGGATCGCCGCCGCTTTTTCGGCGAGATACGAGAGGGGATCGACCTGCCGGGCAAGATCAGGGCCATGCTGATCTCCAGCCTGATCTCCCTGGCGGTGTACGGCGCCGTGCTCGGCTCCAGCGCGTCCTTCTGGCAGGCGCTCAGTTCGGCCGTCAAGCTGCCGCTCCTCTTTCTCTCCACGCTGCTGATCTGCGCCCCCACGCTCTACTTTTTCAACGTCCTCTTTGGCTCCAGCCAGAGCCTCCGCCAGACCGTGGCGTTGATGCTCACCGTCATCGCGGTGACGTCGGTGCTCCTGCTGAGCTTTTGCCCGATCGTGATCTTTTTCCTGCTGACCACGGCCGGCTACCAGTTTTTCAAGCTGTTGAACGTGGGCATTTTCGCGATCTGCGGCGCCGTGGGGGTCCTCTTCCTGAGCCAGGGGCTGGAGATCGTGGGAGAGCGCGATGCCGACGTGGCGGGCGCGGGGCGCGGCCGGGGGTGCGTCACCTGGCTTTGGGTGATCCTCTACGCCTTTGTGGGGAGCCAGATGGCCTGGACGTTGCGCCCCTTTATCGGGGCCCCCGCCATGCCCTTTGAGCTCTTCCGTCACCTGGGCGGCAACTTTTACTCCGACATCCTCGCCAGCCTGGGTGAGGTCTTTGGGACCCACCGGGTCTACTAGGAGGGACCATGGGCGATCAGGATAGGTCCTCCCGTTCCGAGGAGTTGCTGGATCTCTTGTTGGACGCGTTGATCGAACGGCAGCGGCTGCGGGCCGCGCAGACGCCGCCCGCGCAGACGCCGCCCGCGCAGACGCGGGGCGCCGAGGCCGGGAAGCCTCCGGCGAGGCCACGCCCGGAGGTGAGGGCCGCTCCGGCCGCTCCGGCCGCCCCGGCCGCAGAGGCTGCGGCGGCCTCCGCGCCGCGGGAGCCCCGGCCCCTGCCGGCGCCCCGCCCGAGCATCGGCATGGATAGCCTCCTCCGCCGGATGCTCATCGGCCTGCTGCTGGCGGTGGTGTTGATCAACATCCCCGTGGCGGCCCACGGGGTGAGCCTCGCCCGCCTGCTGCCCGATTCCGCGGCGCTCGTCGTCCGCGATGGCCTGGTGCTCAAGGGCAGCGACGATCGCATCTATATGCTTCAGGACGAGCAGTTGCGCTGGATCAGCTCCTTGGAGGCCTTTGAGCATCTGGGGCTGGATTGGGAGGACGTCCACGTGGTGGAGGATGCCTTCCTCGAGCGCTTTGAGACCGGCCGCCCGATCGACGTGTTGCTCAAGTGCGATGGCAGCCCGCACATCTACCTGCTGCAGGATGGCGCCAAGCGCTGGATTCGCGACATCGAGACCTTTGAGGCCCAGGGGTACGTGTGGGAGGACGTGCTGTTCACCTCTTGCGTTGAGCTGCGCCGCCTGCCCGATGGTGAACCGATCCCGTCGGATGCGTGGCCCGTGCCGCAGCCGTAGTTGCGGTGCCGCAGCCGTAGTAGCGGTGCCACAGCCCTAGCTGCGGGGCCGGTTGGCCGCCGGGGAGCGGGCCGGCGGCCCCCGGCCGGGCGCGCTACACGGCGTTGTACACGCGCAGGTGCGTGGCCTCCGCGGCGGGGAAGAGCGCCTGCAGCCGGGCCTGCAGCGTCGCCAGTTCGCGCGCGATCCGTTCGGCGCCCACTCCCGGCGGGCCGTATACGGTGAAAAGCACCTCCCGGGTATCGGGGGTGATACGGCTGCGCCGGTCGGGCCCTCTCAGGATGCTGGAGACGGGGCCCTGGCCGTCGGAGAGCATCAGGTCGCCGGCCACCGCCCGCACCTCGCGGCCGGAGAGGCTCAGGTAGGCCTCCTCGCCGGTGGCGCAGCGCAGCTCCAGCGGCTGCTGCAGCGTGGCGAGATCGTGCCCGGCGGTGAGGAGCAGGCTCTCCAGTTCCCAGGCGAACATGGCCCCCAGCAGCGCCGAGCCCGCGTTCAGCCCGCGCCGGTTCTGCCGCACCGATTCGATCTGTGCGAGCAGATGGTAGCTCTGGCCAAAGCGCCGGTACCAGGCCACATAGGCGCGCAGCGGGTCGAGCTCCACCAGCTGGCTCCTTTCCAGCGGGCCGTAGCGGGCGCGCAGGCGTTCCAGCGCCTCCTGCTCGGCGGCGGCATCGGGAGGCCGGTCGGCCGCCACTCCCCGCAGCGCCAGCAGGCCCATGGCGGCCCCCGGGGCCAGCGCATGCACCTCCGGATGAATGGTGAGCATCGCCTTCCTGCCTCTAGATCTGCCCGTCGCCCCGCTCCAGCCAGGCGCGCAGGTCCTCCGCTCCCTCAAAGGCGTTGAGGGGCACGCCCTGTTCGGCGAGCCAGGTGCGCAGGCGGTCGCCGAACGGGCCGCAGGCTGCCCGGAGCCCCTCCAGGTCGCCTCGCTCCAGCGGCTCGAGGAGCGAGGGGAAGCCCAGCGCCGTGAGGTCGCGCCCGTAATCGCCCAGCGGGCTGAACGCGCCGTAATCGATCCCTTCCTCGGCCAGGGCGATCATCCGCGAGATCTCGTGCTGGAGCGAGAGCACGTGCCCCTGGAGCGCCAGGCGGTCGCCGGTGTCGCAGCCCTGCAGCACGCACTGCAGGTCCCGCACGAGCTCGGGATAGGCCGCGTCAAAGGCGCGGCGGTAGGCGTCGCCGTCTCCGCCCGGCCCCTGGCCGGCCGGCCCCCGGCCTACCTCCCGTTCCATTGCCAGGAGCAGCCGGCGGGTGGCGCCCAGGAGCGCGTCGGCCGCCGCGCAGGCCTCTGCAGGCCTCGCTGGGGCGAGCAGCCCTTCGGCCAGACGCTCCAGCCCCGGGGGCACCGCGGGCAGCGCCAGCACATTCGCGATGTGGCGCGTATCCACGCAGGCCTGGTTGCACACCGCCAGGGCGTGGAGCACCCGGCGCAGGATCGCGAGCGCCTGCCGCCGCGTGGCGGCGCTCCCGGCGCGGCCCTCCCCGGCCGCCTCCCGCAGCAGGTAATAGTCCCACCCGGCCCCCTGGACGATCTCCATGGCGCGGCGGATCATCTCCGGGCGCGCGTCGGGGCGCAGCGCGGCCTCCAGGCGCTCCGCCAGAGCTGCCAGCCGGGCGCCGCTCTCGGGCGTGCGTTGGTAGAGTACTCGGTGGTGCAGCAGCACGGACGCGCTGGGATCGCGGAACTCGGACAGCCGTTCCAGGTGCGACCAGGGCGTGGCGTAGAGATCGTAGAGGGTGCCGCCCACCAGCACGGTGATGGAGGTCCAGGTGTCATCCTGCACCGGCACCCAGGAGAGGTCCACGTCCGAGTGGGCGTGGGTGTTGCCCCGCACGCGGGAGCCGTAGGCGTAGATCAGGTCCACATGCTCGCCCATGCGCTGGAGCAGGGCCTCTTGCAGCAGCGTAACGATGGCCTCAGCTGCCGGCATGGTGCGCTCCTTGTGCGCTACAAAGAAGAAGGTGGGGCGGCGTGCCCCACCTTGGGTTGAGGGCGCAGCGCTCAAAGCTCACTCGGGAATGCCCCCCAGATCCCAGGAGTTGATGGTGGAGACGCACTGTCCCCGGTTCTTGAAGCCGTACATCTCCCAGTTGTCCTTGCAGAACTCGGCAATGCCTGAGGCGCTGGTAAAGTAGCTCACGCATTCGCCGTGGCTCAGCCCAAAGTCCTCGTTCATCGTGCAGTACTCGCTGGCCTCGTTCTGGTCCACACAGCCGCCCAGAACCACCGCCAGCACCATCAGCGCGGCCACCAGGAACACGATACGTTTCATCGTCGTACTCCTCTCGGAAGCCACTTGTGTGCCAAACACCGGAATCGCCCTCAGCCCACGCCTATATCGTAGCACCGTTGCCCCGCAATTTCTACAGGTACGGGCGGTTGCGCGGCGAATCGTGTCGCGCAATCATGAGCCGGGGCCACCTTGCGCTTCCCGCAGCCAGGCGAGCAGCTCGTCATCCAGCTGTGCGGGATCGGAGAGGATGACGTGGTGCGTCCAGCGGCCGGGGTAGGGCTCTACGGCCTCGACGATGCGCGGGTGCTCGATCCGCCGCAAAAGGCCAAATGTGAGGACCACGTACACTTCCGGGCGCCCGGCCACGGGGTGGGGCGGCAACCAGGCTGCCGCCAGCGTGCGGTCCGCGCGGAAGGTGATCTGCGAGCGTTGCACATCCACGCGTACGCCGGGAAAGGCCGAGCGCAGCCAGGCCTCGATGGCGCGGTAGAGCGGCAGGGCACGCGGGTCACGGCTAAAGAGGGACTCTGCTTCCATGCTGATCGTTGTACCTCGTCCCCCCCGGCCTGCCAAGCGACAGTTCGACCGGCCGCCTTGACGCGTGCTTGTTCCTCTCTGTATATTACGTCTGTTCTCGCCCAGGGTGCAGGGGGAAGCGCGGAGATTACCGTATGAAGCTGAGGGGTAAGCTGCTGCTCGTGTACGTAGTGGCCGCCACGATTCTGGTGGTGGTCATGGGCGCTTTCCTCTACACGGCCTTTTGGGACGAGCAGATCGCCCTCGTTGAGCGGAGCCTCAGCCAGCAGATCGCCGGCCTGGATTACGCGCTGGATTCCTTCCTCGAACACATGGCCGAGAACGTGTCCACCCTGGCTGCGCTGGAGGTGGTACGCAACCGGGAAGATGGCGCCTTTACCAGCTTTCTCGAGGCGGACGAGGACACCTTCACCTACGATTACTCCCCCGCCGAGTTGGACATCATCGAGATCTTTGCCGCCTTCCGGGCCGAGCACCCCTACGTGAGTTCGGTCTATATGGGGCGCGAGAACGGCTCCTTTGTCCGTTCGCATCCCCGCAACGTCCCCACCCGGTACGACCCGCGCGAGCGCCCCTGGTACCAGGCGGCGGCCGCCCAGCCGGACCGCGTCGTGCGCACGGACTTTTACTCCTCGGTGACGACGTCGGATATCAACACGGGTTTCGTGCGCGCCCTGGTTGATGACCAGGGCTTTTACGGCGTGGTCGGCATCGATGTGACCATCGAGGATCTGGGGGAGTATATCCGCAGCTACGCCCTGCGCCCGGCCGGCACGGTGCTCTTGCTGGATCGGAACGGGCTGGTGGTGGCGGCGCAGGATCGCGCCCTGCAGGGGCGCCAGGTCGAGGACGTCTCCCTGGAGCTGGCGGCCCTCCTGGGCGAGCCGGGGGGTGAGGCCAGGATCCTGCGGGTCGGCGGGCAGAGGCAGTACCTCCTGCATCGAGCCGCCGCCGACGGGGCGCTGGAGATGGTCGCGCTGGTGCCCTTCCCGGCCGTGCGCGCCGAGATCATCGGCAGCCTGGTCCGCGTGCTCGGCATCATGGTCGCCGGCCTGTTGCTCCTCTCGCTGGCCACACTCGGCGGCACGAACCTGGCCGTGACGCAACCCATCCGCCGCCTGACGGCCGGCACCGAGCAGATCGCCTGCACCGGGGATCTGAGCCTGCGCCTGGATGTGGCCAGCCGGGACGAGGTGGGCGAGCTGGCCGGCGCCTTTAACCGGATGGTGGAGACGCTGGGAGAGACGCAGCGTTCGCTGGTATCGGCCGATGCTGAGCTGCGCGATGCCCTGGAGCGCCAGCGGGATATCATCGCCTTTCTGCCCGATGCCACCTTTGTGCTGGACGAAGCCGGGCGGGTGGTGGCCTGGAACCGGGCCTGCGAGGAGCTCACCGGCGCGCCGGCCGCGGAGGTGATCGGCGTGGGCTCGGAGACCTATACGCCCCTCTTTGGTGACGTGGACCGCCCGCTGCTGGTGGATCTCCTGGACCGGCCGGCGGAGGAACTGGCGCGCTATCCCGATGTGCGCCGGGCGGGCGACGAGCTGGCGGCCGAGCGCCGCCTAGCCCTGCCACGCGCCGCGGCGCAGGGGTACTACTGGATCACGGCCGCTCCGCTGTACGATCGCACCGGGCGGCGATCCGGCGCCATCGAGGCGATCCACGATATCACACCGCTCCATCAGATGCAGGATGCGCTCCAGCAGAGCGAGCGCGAGTATCGCGAGCTGGTGGAGCATTCGAACAGCATCATCATGCGCTGGGGCGCCAACGGGCGGATCACGTTCATGAACAGCTATGGCCGGCGCTTTTTCGGTTACCGCGAGGAGGAGATCGTCGGCGCGCCGCTCATCGGCACCATTGTGCCCGTGGCCGACAGCGCCGGCACGGACCTGGCGCGGATGCTGGCCGAGATCCGCGCCGATCCCCAGGCCTATGAGCAGAACGTCAACGAGAACAAGCGCCGCTCGGGGGAACGCGTCTGGATCCAGTGGACCAACCGGATCCACCAGGCCGAGGACGGCGCCGTCACCGAGATCCTCAGCGTGGGCACCGATATCACGGCACGCATCCGGGCGGAGGAGGCCGTGCGCGAGCTGAACGCCGGGCTGGAGCGTCGCGTGGCCGAGCGCACCGCCGAGCTTGCCCTGGCTGTGGACCGGGCCGAATCGGCGGATCGCCTGAAATCCTCCTTCCTGGCGACCATGTCTCACGAGTTGCGCACGCCCCTCAACTCGATCATCGGCTTTACCGGGATCCTGCTGCAAAAGCTGGCCGGGCCGCTCAATGAGGAGCAGAACAAGCAGCTGGGCATGGTGCAATCCAGCGCGCGGCACCTGCTGGCGTTGATCAACGACGTCCTGGATATCTCCAAGATCGAGGCCGGAGAGTTGCAGGTGGCCAGCGAGCCCTTCCGGCTGGACGAGTCGATCGAGCGTGTCGTGGGCATCATCCGGCCCCTGGCGGAGAGCAAGGGCCTGGCGCTGGTGGCCGAGCCGGTCCCGCAGATCGGCCCGATCGCGGGCGATGCGCGCCGCGTGGAGCAGGTGCTCATGAACCTGCTCAACAACGCGATCAAGTTCACGCCCCAGGGCACGGTGACGCTGCGCTCCGAGATCCGTCCGGCCGCCGATGGAGCCGGGCCGTTCATTGAGCTGGCGGTGGCCGATACGGGGATCGGGATCAAGCCCGAGGACCTCGCCGAGTTGTTCGTCCCCTTCCGCCAGGTGGATACCGGTTTGGCCCGCCAGCACGAGGGCACCGGCCTCGGCCTGGCCATCTGCCGCCGGCTCCTGAGCCTGATGGGGGGCGAGATCTGGGCCACCAGCGTGCCGGGCGAGGGCAGCACCTTTTACTTTACGTTGCCCCTGAAAGGGGAGGTTGAGCCATGAGCAGACAGGTCCTGTTAATCGAGGACAACGTCCAGAATCGCTACCTGGTCACCTTTCTCATGGAGCGCAATGGCTATGAGGTGACGGCTGCGGTGGACGGCCCGGAGGGGATCGCCCTGGCCGACCGGCTCCGGCCGGCGCTGATCCTGCTGGACATTCAGCTCCCGACGATGGACGGGTACGCGGTGGCCCGGGCCCTGCGGCAGAACGCGGCCCTGGCCGGCACGCCCATCGTCGCGGTGACTTCCTACGCCATGGCTGGCGACCGCGAGAAGGCCCTGGCCTCGGGATGCGATGGGTACGTCGAGAAACCCATCGATCCGGACACCTTTGTGGCCTCGGTGGAGCGGTTCCTGGGCGGAAAGGCCGGGGAGGACGGGATATGACCGAACGCCTGGTGCTCATCGTTGACGATCTGGAAGAGAACCTGTATCTCCTCAGGGCGCTCCTGGAGGGCAACGGCTACCGGGTGACGGAGGCGCGCCACGGCGCTGAGGCGCTCGTCCTGGCCCGCCGCGAGCCACCCGATCTGGTGATTTCGGACATCCTGATGCCCGTGATGGACGGGTTCACCCTCTGCCGCGAGTGGATGGCCGATGAGGCGCTGCAGCGGATTCCCTTTATCTTCTACACCGCCACCTATACGGACACGCGCGATCGCGATTTCGCCCTGCGTCTGGGGGCCACGCGCTTTGTCGTCAAGCCGCAGGAGCCCGATGTCTTTGTCCGAATCATCGCCGAGGTGATCCGCGACGTGGAGGCGACTGAGGCCGCCACGGCGGCGGGCGCCGCCACGGCAGCCGCTGGGACAGCGCCCGCGGGGGCCGCTGAGGGGAGCGCCGCGGACGGCCGCGCCGCGGACGGCGGCGCGGTGGATCGGGAGGCGGCCGATCAGGGCGCCGTGCCCGGCGCGGTGGAATCGGCATTGGGCGCCCGTAATGGCGATCGGGCGCGCGCCAGGCGCAACCAGGCCGAGATGATGCGCTCGGAGGCCATCGCCTCCGAGGAGGACTATCTCCGCGAACACAACGTCGTCCTGGCGCGCCGGCTGCAGAGCAAGATCGTGCAGTTGGAGGCGGCCGCCCGGGCGCTGCAGGATGACATCGCCGCCCGCCGGGAGGTGGAGACCGCCCTCGGCCAGAGCGAGCAGCGCTTCCGCACGCTGGTGGAGCATGCGCCGGACGCGGTGTTCGTCGCCACGGATCTGCGCATCGTGTACGCCAACCCCGCCTGCATCACGCTCTTTGGTGCGGAGAGCCCACAACAGATCCTGGGCTCTGCGCCTGACGAGCGCGTCTTACCGGATTTCCTGGAGGCGCTGCACGCGCGCTCGGAGTTGCTCAGCCGAGAAGGCCAGCTCACGCC